>Ga0335071_10008887_pt1 | contig 10288 bp, 8 predicted proteins | sample Lox_Sample_15_FD_206724 | JGI IMG/M metagenome (GOLD analysis project Ga0335071, IMG submission 206724) | Soil microbial communities from Loxahatchee National Wildlife Refuge, Florida, United States - Lox_Sample_1.5 | ecosystem: Environmental > Terrestrial > Soil > Wetlands | place: USA: Florida...
GCAACACCACCCCGCTCATGCCCAACGCAAAGCCCGCCAGCCGACGGGGGCCGATGTGCTCGCGCAAGAACAGGGCCGCCGCCACGGAAGTGATCAGCGGCTCGACGGCCATGAGCACCGCCGAGTTACCGGCCGTGCCCAACTGGTTGCCATAGACTTGCAGGCGCTGCCCCAACACGACCACGATGAGCCCGAGCAAGCAGGTATTGGCGAGGTCCCGCCCGCGGGGCGCCCGCCCCGGCAGCCACGGCCAGGCCGCCAGCAGGCAGAGCGCCGCCAGGCCAAATCGCAGCGTCACGATGCTGCCCGCCGGCACATCTTGCCCCATCATCTTGTAGGCGGAGTAAACCCCCGCCCAGCAAAAGTTCATCAGCAGCAGAATAATTAAATAAGCCGGCTTCATCCGCGTCTAATCAGGGCAGTACAGAATCGGTTCGCCTTGCAAACAGCAAGCCTCGTTTGAGCGGGCATCTCACGCGTTGCGCCCGTCGGCGGAGGGCGCCCGTCCTCGGGCACAGCAACGTCCTCCGCCAGCGCGACGTGCGGGCTGGCCAGCGCGCGGCGCGAGGCGGGGTCTGCTGCGCCCGGGGACGGGCGCACTCCGGTGGCGGGGCACAAAGAATTGGCGTGACCGCGAGCCATAAGCACTGTCTAATCTGAGCGGCTGCAATTGTAATGAAAAAGTTGATCATCCTGATCGTGATCCTCGGCGTCGGTTTCGGCGGTTACTACGGCTGGAAGAACTGGCAGAAGACCGCTGCGACCTCCGCCGCGCCGGAACGCCCGACCACCGCGACGGTGGAACTGCGCAGCATCAACTTCTCGGTCAATGCCGCCGGGGAGATTGACCCCGCCGAGCAGGTCTCCGTCCGGCCCGAGATCAACGGCAAGGTGGACAGCCTCCCGGTGGACCTGGGCGACCACCTCAAGAAGGGAGACCTGCTGTTCAAGCTCGATGACAAGGAACTCCAGCAGACCCGCGCATCCAATGTCACGGACATTGACAAGGAGAAACTGAACCTGGAAAAGGCCGAGCGCGACTACAAGCGGTCGCAACAGTTGCTGGCGGACAAGCTCATCTCCCAGGAACTCTACGACGACACCAAGACCACCTACGAGCTGGCTAAGAATGCCCTCGAAAGCGCCCAGCGGGCGCTGGCGTTGACCGATGAGCACCTGACCAAGACGGAAGTCCGCGCCCCCTTTGATTGCACGGTGTTGACTCGCCCGGTGTCCATTGGACAGGCGGTCTCCGGCTCGGACGGCTTCAACGGCGGCACCGAGGTGCTCACCATCGCCGACCTCAAGGCCATGATCATCAATGCCCAAGTCAACCAAGCGGATGTCCCCCGGCTCAAGGCGGGCGAGCGGGTCGAAGTCACCGTCGAGGCGGTGCCTGGTCTGCGGGCGACGGGCACGGTCGAGCGCATCTCGCCGCAGGCCATCATCAAGAACAATATCAAGGGCTACCCCGCCCGCATCGTGCTGACCAACGTGGACGAGCGCATCCGCCCGGGCATGACTGCTAATGTCAAAATCCCCGTCGCCTCGGCGGATAACGTCACGGCTGTGCCCCTGGCGGCCGTGTTCACCGAGAAGAACCCGGACACCAGCCAGATGGAGCGCTTCGTCTATGTGCAGCAGGGCGACACCTTCGAGAAGCGGGACGTCAAGGTCGGCGTCTCGGATTACACCTCCGCCGAGATCCAGGAGGGCCTCAAGCCCGGCGAGGTCGTCTCGCTGGAGCTGCCCAAGGAGGAGCGGGAGAAGAAGGCCAAGCAACTGGCGGTTCAGAAGAAGCGCGGCGGGGAGGCCGGCGCAACCGTCGCCAAGCCCGCCGCCCCGGCCAGCGGCACCCGCACCAACAATACCCGCGCTGCCGCCGCCGCCACCCCGGGGAACGCTCCCAAGCCCAATGCGGGAGCCGTCAAGGTCTCGAGCGCGAGCGCCGCCGCCCACTGACACGCTCGCGTTCCAAGCAACACGCAACACCCTTCCCGCGTCCCGCATGCCCCTGGTCGAACTTCGCAATGTGAGCAAAATCTATCGCCTGGGCGATGAGGAGATCCGTGCCCTGGACGATGTGACGCTGGACATTGGCGAGGGCGAGTTCATCTCCATTATTGGCCCGTCCGGCAGCGGCAAGTCCACCCTGATGCACATCCTTGGCTGCCTGGATTCGCCGACCAAGGGGACCATCCAACTGGACGGCGTGATGATCGAGCACGCCTCACCCCGGCAGCTTGCGGCCATTCGCAACCGCAAGATCGGGTTCGTGTTCCAATTCTTCAACCTGCTGCCCAAGCTCAACGTGGTGCAGAACGTCGAGCTGCCAATGATCTACAGCGGCATCTCGGGAACGGAGCGCCGGCGGCGCGCGATCGCCGCCTTGGAGCTGGTGGATTTGGCCAACCGCGCCAAACACCGGCCCAGCCAGCTCTCCGGTGGCCAGCAGCAGCGCGCCGCGATTGCCCGCGCGCTGGTCAACAACCCGCGCCTCGTCTTCGCCGACGAACCGACTGGCAACCTCGATTCCCACACCGGGGACGCTATCCTCAGCCTCTTCCGCAAGCTCAGCCGGGAAGGCCGCACCATCGTTCTCGTCACCCACGACCCGGAGATCGCCGCCGTGACGCCGCGCCGCATTGAGATTCGGGATGGGAAGATCGCCACCAAGGTGGACTTGACCCTGGCCGGCCTGGACCGGCGCGGCGCGACGGCCGGGACCACGGCGGTGGCCCAGCCATGAGCGGAATGCCGTTGGGAACCCCGCCGGAAGTCCTCCGCCATTCATGGGCGCAGCTTGGCATCTCCATCCTGGCCGGGATGCGGGAGATTTGGGCGCACAAGTTCCGCTCCCTGCTGACCATGCTGGGCATCATCCTGGGCGTCTCCAGCCTGGTCGCCATGTCCGCCCTGGTGGCCGGGATGGAGAAAGGCGCCAAGGAAGCGCTCGTGGCCATCGGGGGGTTGGAAAAGGTGATCATCACCCCCCAGGGCCTTCCCATCGAACAACGCCACCTTTCTGACGAAGCCGTCGGCATCACCATCAATGACGTCGAGGCGCTGAGGCAGAGCGCCCCGCTGGTAACCGAATTGTCCCCGGAAATGCGGATGTCCGCGACCTTGACGGCCAACGGCAAGGCCTTTCGGCCCTGGTATTGCGTGGGGGTATGGCCGTCCGCGCTGGGCATGTATGAACACGTGGTCGAGCATGGTCGCATGTTCAACGAATTGGATGACGAGATGGCCCGCAATGTCTGCGTCATCGGCACCGCCACCCGCGATGAACTGTGGGGCGACCCGGAGAAGGTCGGCAAGGAGATCATTCCGGTCGGGGAAACCCTTTACATCAATGGCGTGCCTTTCACCGTCATCGGGATGTTCCAGCACTATGAAAGCGAAGAGGACCGCAAGGAACGGCTGCTGGCCAAGAGCAAGGCCGGCGAGCGGCCGACCGGAGGCGTGGCCCGCAACCGGGGCTGGGGCAGCGGGCGGCGCAAAGGCAGCAACTTCGTCTTCTACCTTAAGAACGCCACCGTCTATCTCCCGCTCAACACGGTCTGGATGAAGTTCCGCTCCGGGGCGAGCCAAATTGCCATCGCCTCCGGCAGCGGCAGCCGCGTGGTCACCGGCACCACAGGCGACCCGCGGCTCTCGGGGCTGTCTGTTAAAATTGCCTCGGTGGACAAGCTGACCGAGTCCTTGCAGCAAATCCGCAACGTGCTCATGCACACCCACAAGGGCATCGAAGACTTCACCTTCTTCACCCAGGAGGATTGGGCCGACCAGATCAACACGTTCATCCATAACGCCCGGCTTAGCGGCGGCCTCATTGCCGGCATCAGCCTGTTGGTGGGCGGCATCGGCATCATGAACATCATGCTCGCCAGCATCTCCGAGCGCGTGCGCGAGATCGGCATCCGCAAGTCCGTTGGCGCGGCCACCAGCGACATCTTCACCCAAATCCTGGTCGAGTCGGTCGTCATTGCCATCCTCGGCGGCCTGGTCGGGCTGGTGACCTCTTTCGCCCTGGTGAACCTGATCAGCTCCTTTTCCCCCACGGACAACGCGCCCATCGTCAAAGTCACCGCCCTGGCTACCGCCTTCGCCTTCAGCGTGCTGGTGGGCGTCCTGGCCGGCATTTTCCCCGCCGTGAAAGCCGCGCGGCTCAATCCGATCCAAGCGCTACGCTACGAATGACCCTCTCCAACACCATCGTCGTCGGCCTGAAGGAAGTGTGGTCGCATAAGTTCCGCTCGCTGCTGACCATGCTGGGGATCATCCTGGGCGTCGCCAGCCTGGTCGGCATGGCCGCCATCATCAAGGGCATGGAGAACGGCATGCGCGAGACGATGATCGCAATGGGGGGCGCCGACCGGGTCAACGTCAGCCAGGAGGATGTGCCCACCGAACAGGAACATCTCGCCGACCAGGCGCCGGGCAACACCATGGCCGACGTTGAGGCCTTGCGCGGCTGCGCTCCTCTCATGCGCCTGGTGTCGCCCAAGATGGACGTGGACGACATCATCGTGACCCACGGCGACAAGACGCTCATGGTCTGGGACGCCGCCGGAGTCTGGCCTGCCGCCCTAGAGGTGTATCTCCATACCGTCGAGCACGGGCGGTTCTTCACCGACCTCGACGAGGAGAACGCCAATGCGGTGTGTGTCATTGGCACGGGCATCCGCGACGAGTTGTTCGGCTCGCCGGAGAAGACCGGGCAGGAGATCATTCCCATCGGCGAGACCATCAACCTCAGAGGGCAGCCGTTCACCATTGTGGGGATGTTCACCCATTACGAAAGCGAGCAGGACAAGAAGGAGCGGGAGCAGGCCAAGAAGCATCCGCAGGAGGCCCAAGCCGGCCCGGCCCGCCGCAAAGGGTGGGGCCGACACGGCAACTGGGCCTTCGACCGCAAGAACTACACCCTCTACATGCCGCTCAACACCGCCTGGGTCCGCTTCCGCGCCGCCGGGGACGCCAGCGGCATCCCGGACAACCGGCTCTCCGACATCGGCCTGAAGGTCACCAGCCTCGACCAATTGGACCCGGCGCTCCAGCAGGCACGCAATGTCCTCATGCTCACCCATCGCGGCATCGAGGATTTCGGCTTCCGTACCCAGGAGAACCAACTGGAGGCCATCAACAAGCAGATTCATAACGCTCGCATGAGCGGCGGTGTCATCGCCGGCATCAGCCTGCTGGTGGGCGGCATTGGGATCATGAACATCATGCTCGCCAGCATCAACGAGCGCATCCGCGAGATTGGCATCTGCAAGGCCGTCGGCGCCACCGGGCTCTCCATTTTCACCCAGGTGCTCATCGAGAGCATTGTCATCGCCCTGCTGGGAGCGGCCCTGGGCGTTGCCGCCTCGTACGGCTTTGTGCGGGTGCTCGAACAGATCAGCCCCACGGCCAACGCGCCGGTGATCACCCCGGCGGCGATGGGCATCGCCGTGGCCTTCAGCGCCGCGGTCGGCGTGATTGCCGGGCTCTTTCCGGCCTTGAAGGCGGCGCGGCTGCATCCCATTCAGGCGCTGCGATACGAATGACGCGCTCCCACTTATGGCCAAACCTGTTTACGACCCGCACTATCTTGGCTACTTCGAGTGCTTTAACCGGCAGCACTTCTTCGAGGCGCACGACGTGCTGGAAGCGCTCTGGCTGCCCCAGCGGCAGGGACCCAACGGAGACTTCTACAAAGGGCTGATCCAATTGGCCGGCGCGTTCGTCCACTTGCAGAAGAACCGGCTGGGCCCGGCGGCAGCCCTGTTGAAGCTGGCACAATCCAACTTGCAGAAGTATCCCGCCACCCACGACGGGCTGGCGGTCAGCGCGGTGCTGGCGGTAATTGACGAATGGTTGGGCCAGTTGCGGTCCGCCGGGCCAGCGGCCAACCCGCTCAAGTCGGCGAGTGCGCCCCAATTGCATTTGCAGGCCCCGGACCAAGGTCCGAAGTGACGCAGCGGGGCGACTTTGATCGCCTATTACAGGGTTGCGGCCGCCTGGTTCGTGTGCTATGGGTCATGCATCAGCCACGAACCAGTTGCCTGTCTTATTTGCATGCACTCACTTGGCGCAAAGCGATCCTTCCCGGCGCAAATCGGGTTTACCCTCATCGAGCTATTGGTGGTGATTGCGATCATCGCCATTTTGGCCGCGCTGCTCCTGCCGGCGCTGGCCCGGGCCAAGATGAAGGCGCAACGGATCGCGTGCCTCAACAACGAAAAGCAGATGGGCATCGGCAGCCAGATGTACGCCGACGAGGACAGCAAAGGCGCCTTGAGCGGCACCGCCAATTACTCCGATGATGACATGAACTGGCTGTTCCCGCTCTACGTGCCGAACGTCAAGTCCTTCATATGTCCGGCAACCAAAAACTTCGTGCGCGACACCAACTGGGTCACCGTCACCTCGACCACTCCCGACCCCTACACTCCCAACGACTCGGGGGTGAGCTCCTACCAGGAGCGCCTGCACGGGGCCACCCGGTATCTGCCCGACATGGTCAACAACGCTCCCGGCCGGAACGGCATTGACGGCCATAGCTACGAAGTAGCCGGCTGGGCCAACGCGCGGAACGCGGCCAGCTCCGCCGGGGCCATGCTGCGCAAGACGCAAGCGGTCGTAGCAGGCTACACTTACCGGCTCAATAATGCAGCCGGCGGCTACCCGCAATACAACTTCCTGGGCCAGCGCGGCGGACCCTCCGATCTCTGGATCATCTATGACGCGGACGACGAAGACTATTCAGGCCAGGACCCGACGCGCAAGAACGAGGACTATCCGGACCCCGGCGACAACCACGGCACCGAAGGCGGCAACGTCGTCTTCTGTGACGGGCACGCCGAGTGGGTCCCGCAAAAGCTTTATCTGCTGAAATGGTTCCGTGGCACCGACGAGTGGCACACCCAGATCGTGCCCTGAGGTGGCTTATTCGATAAGCAGAATCGTCGCGATCTCCAGGTGCGGGAGGTTGATATGCACCAACGTCTCGCGCCCTGTGGCCGTCGTCGTGTATGGCAGCGCCCCAGCCGTCCCGGCAACATCCGCCGTAAGCGCGCGCACGGAGTGGACCCGCCGCAAAGGCACTCGCACAGAGACACTCACGTCGGCAGCGGGGTTCACCCGATCCTCGAACGAGGAGAGCCCCTGCACGTTGAGGTTCAGCAGGTGGACCATAGTGCGGTGAGGCTGATCCCATACCACCGCCCGGACGGCGGGACCTGCTTGCACCACGATCGAGGGTTCACCCATGGCGCCCCGGACCGCGCTGAGCCAATCGGCTTTCTCCGCCGTAATAACCGCACCGCCGACGCGCATAAACGGCTCCAGCCGCTCGCGTTCGCGCGCGGTAAAGTCAGCGCTGGTTCCGGCAAGCAGAACCTTCGCGCCGCGCAGGCGAGCCAGGATCCCATGGTCCAGAGCGGCGGCAGGTCCCAGGTCATCCTCACAGATCACGGCGAATTGCACGTTGGCGCGGGCCAGTTCGGCCGCCAGGCCGGAAGCCTGGCATTGGGCGGTGATCAGCCACTTCCGAAACGGGAGGAAGAGTACCACATCGCGTCGGGCGCGTGCGTCGTTGAGCAAGCGCGTGTTCTGCCGCAGCAAGTCCGCCTGCGGCCGAACCAGCGAACTCATGCGGCCCCGCTGTTCCGACGGCCAGGTCGGCCATGCGAGGTACGAGGCTCCATTGGCCGCCGCTTCCGCCATCGCGAGCCGCATAAGATGGGGCGGGGTCTGGTAGTCCGCGTCGGCCACGGTAACCGCCACCACCGGCTTGCCATGGCTGATGGCCTGAAGCTGCCGGTAAGTCGGGCCGTATTCGATGACCTGCCCGTCCGCCCGCGTGCGCGGCTGGCTGCACATGTCTTCCACCATCACGAAATCCTCCACCTGGCTCAGCTCATAAATGTTGTAGGCATAAGTCCGGCATTGAGAGTAAAGGGCGTCCGGCGCGTTCAGGCTGTTGTTCGCGGTGATCAGTGCGTCGTGCTTGATGGACCGGGCGCAACCCCGCATCTCAGCCAGAAAATCGCGCGCGATGGTGCCGCGAAATTCCATAAAGACCGCCGGCAACTGGTCCGCCAGCGCACGAAGCGCCGCGGTCGCCGGGAGTCCCGGGCCCGGGAGCCGGCCCTGGTGCTGCAGGAATTGGCCGAACTTCGCCATGCAATACTCGCAATAGCAGCCTTGCGGGTGCACGGTCGGGTTGTCGAAAAAAATCCCGTCGCAGCCCGCCGCCAGTTGTTGGGCGACCATGAACCGCTCGTAGGTTCTCCAATCCGGGTTATTCATGCAGGCGGGCTGGTAATCGCCGCCGTACCATGAGGGCAGCGGTTTGCACTTGCGGTCCTGCTGGCGCCATGCGGTGGGCGGCAGGCGAAAACGCACCCGGAAATCCGGGGACCAGTTCTTATCGAACGTCTCCAGCTTGACAATGGAAGTCGCGCAAATATAACCAATCGCCAGGCGGATGCCCTGCCGCTTCGCGTGCTTGACGTACGCCCGGGAAGCTTGCTGCTGCCGGGTCATGGCGTCCGCCGGGAGCAGGCCCTGGTAACCCATCCCGCCCACGCCGCTCACGTACAGGATCGTCTCGCCACACGCCGCCGCCGTCTCGGCCTGCTCGCCAATAGTGCCCGAGTGATCAAAGGCATGCTCGGCCACGCCTACCTGGAGATCGCGCGGCGCACCGGTCACCGGCAGCGGCGTAAGCAGGAGCGCCAGCAGGCCGGCAACAAGGCTGAGGAGGCATTTGCTCATCTGTTTCATACTTCCTGGAATAGGTGACGCAACCATCGCTATTCCGGTTTCAGGTCGCGCGACATAAGGTCGCGCACGGCCTGGGCAACATTCTTGCCCTCATAAAGCATGGCATAAACTTCGTCAATGACCGGCGTAATGACGTTGTGCTTGCGGGCCAATTGATAGGCGGAACGGGCGGTCGGGTATCCTTCGGCCACCGCCAGCATGCTTGCCGCGATGTTGGCAGGCCGCTCCCCCCGGCCTACGCGCTCGCCAAAGCCCCGATTGCGGCTGTGGCGCGAGAAGCACGTCACCATCAAATCCCCAAGGCCGCTCAGCCCGGTGAATGTGTCGGCTTGCGCGCCGTCGGCCACCCCAAGCCGCCGGATTTCGACAATGGCGCGGGTCACCAGCGCGGCCTTGGAGTTGTCGCCGAATCCAAGCCCGTCGCCCACGCCGGCGGCAATCGCGATCACGTTCTTCAACGCCCCACCAAGCTCGACCCCGAGGAGGTCCGGGCTCGTATAGACGCGGAAAGTCGGCCGATTGAAAAGCTGCTGCACCTGGGCGGCGGTGACGGCGTCCGCACTCGCCGCGACAATGGCCGTGGGAATATCGCGCGCCACCTCGATGGCGAAGGTCGGACCGGAGAGCGCCGCGCAGTTCGCCCTCGGCGCGTTTTCGGCCAGGATGCCGCACATCGTCAGCCCGGTGTCGTACTCGATCCCCTTGGTCACGCTGGCAATCAAACCCGCGTGGTTCGACAGGTGACGGGTGACCTCCCGGAAGGGCTGCGAAGGGACCGCCACCACGATGCACTCGGCACCCTCGATTGCGCGACAGAGGTCCGCTTGCAGGAGCAACTGCCGCGGCAGTTCGATACCCGGCAGAAAGCGATCGTTGCGGCCCGTCTGGCGAATCTCATCGAGCCAGGTCGGCATATGCCCCCAGAGGGTAACTTCGTTGTTCCCTTGATGAAGTAGGCGGGCCAGGGTCGTGCCCCACGCGCCGGCGCCCAGTACGGTGATTCTCATGCAGTCTGCGCTCTGGTCATCGGCACCTCAGGATTTGACCGTTGCCGACGAGGCGGGCGAGCGTTTTCCGCCGATACGGTTCTCCGTGCCGTGGATCAGGCGCTGGATGTTCGCCTTATGTTTGTAAATGGCCAGCGCCGCCAGACCGGCAGTGACCAGGATTATGGTCGTGCTCTGCCCGACCAGCCACGCGGCGAACGGCAGGGCAAAGGACGCGCAAATCGAAGCCAGCGAAACGTAGCGGCTAAGCGCAAACACGACGATCCAAATCGCCAGGATGATCAACAACGGCGTGAGGACCAGCGCCACCAGCACGCCCGCGGACGTGGCAATGCCCTTGCCCCCCTTGAAGCTAAGCCAGCAAGTGTAGTTGTGGCCGAGAATCGCGCCCACCCCTGCGCAAATGGCAAACCACTCGCGCGCTTGCGGACCCGCCGCCGGATAGAACCATCCGCAAAGCCACCTCGCCAGGAGGAAGACCGCCAGCCATCCCTTTGCGGATG
>Ga0335071_10008888_pt1 | contig 10287 bp, 5 predicted proteins | sample Lox_Sample_15_FD_206724 | JGI IMG/M metagenome (GOLD analysis project Ga0335071, IMG submission 206724) | Soil microbial communities from Loxahatchee National Wildlife Refuge, Florida, United States - Lox_Sample_1.5 | ecosystem: Environmental > Terrestrial > Soil > Wetlands | place: USA: Florida...
AGGAGCTCGGCGCACCCGTCTACAATCAGGCGATCCAGGACGCGCGCGCCTTCCTGCAGGGCAAGCTCGACGACCTCGCGGGCGAGTTCTACGAGCCCGACGAGCCGTACTCGCGGTGACCTAGATCTCCGCCTTCAGGAACGCCCGCGTGCGCTCGACGGAGCTCGCATCCGCCGGATAGAGGCTCGCCGCGAAGTGCGTGACGCCGGCGTCGCGCAGGCGAGCGAGGCCGGCGCGCAGCGCCGCCTCGTCGCCGGTGATGCCGACGTCGCCCGGGCTCGCGGCGCCCTCGCGGTCGAGCATCGCGCGATAGCTCGGGAGCTGGCCGTAGATGGCGAACACCTTGTTGGCGACCTCGCGCGCCTTCGCCGGATCGCTCGTGAGGGCGATCGGGAGCGCGGCGATGATGCGCGGCGCAGGACGGCCCGCGGCGCGCGCCGCCTTCGTGATGGTGGGGACCGTGTGCGCGCCGAGCGTCTTCGCGCCCGTCATCCAGGTGGCCGTGCCGTCGGCGAGGCGGCCGGTCAGCTCGAGCATCTTCGGACCGAGCGCGGCGACCACGACCGGCACCGGCGTCCCGCCCGCGACCTGGAGCTGTCCCTGCACGCGGTAGTGCTTGCCCTCGAACTTGACGGGCTTCCCGTGCACGGCCGGCATCAGCACCTCGAGGTACTCGCGCATCTGCTCGGCCGGGTGCGCGTACGAGAGGCCGAGCATGTTCTCGATCACGATCTTGTGCGAGAGCCCGATGCCGAGCACGAAGCGCCCGCGGCAGGCGGCCTGCGCCGTCAGCGCCTGCTGCGCGATCGCGAAGGGATGGCGCGGTGGCGTCGGGGTGACGCCGGTCGCGAGCTCGATGCGCTTGCTCTCGCGGCCCGCCACGGTGAGCGCCGAGATCGCGTCGAATCCGAAGATGTTGGGCAGCGAGAAGAACGCGAAGCCATCCGCCTCGGCAGCCTTCACCTCGCCGACGAGGTCGTCGAGCGTGGCGTTGGGGTTCCCGACGACCTGCGAGCCGATGCCGATCTTCATGGGGGATTCTCCTCAGCGCGACTCTAGCCCAACCCCTCAATCCACCGACTCACGACCGGAGCGGCGCCGGTTGTCGTTCGCCAGGTCGGGCGGAGTGTCCTTGCCAGGAGGGCGCGGGGAGGGATCCTCCGGCGCCCGGCAGCCGTCCATTCCACTCTCGGCGACTCGATATCCGACGTGCGAGAGCGAAGCGCGCGGTCGCCCGGCTGCCGGAAAGCCGCGCCTCCGGATTCCCTCCCAGCGCGCCCTCTAGAGCCTGCGAGTCGGGCGGACGGGAGGCTTCCGCAGGCGCGGATTGCCGAGCGACGGGTAGACGGCTCGGTCCTTGTGAGCACGAGCGCGCCGCCCCGACGTCCACGAGTAGAATGCACGTCGCTCGGGCGCCGGAGGAACCTCCCTCCGCCCGACCTGGCAAGCTTGAATTCCGGGGCGGACGGCTTCGCGTCTACTCGCTGGGATCGGGGGTGTCGCCGGTCTCGGCGAGCTCGAGCTCCGGGTGCTTCTGCTGCGTCATCTCGAGATTCCACGGCGTGCGGAAGAGCAGCACCGTCCGCCCGTCGCGATCCTCGACGATGCGCACCGAGTCCGAGTAGCGGAATGCATCGGGCTCGAAGCCGCGCCGCGGCCAGCGCGCCAGCGCGTAGGGGAGCGGCGTCAGCTTGAGAGCGACACCGTACTCGGTCGCCAGCCGGTGCTGCAGCACCTCGAACTGCAGCGGGCCGACGGCGCCCACGATCGGCGCCGAGCTGCCGGCGCCGGGGTCGCCGAAGAGCTGCACGCAGCCCTCCTGCGCGAGCTGCTCGAGGCCCTTGGCGAGCGCCTTGCGCTTCAGCACCTCCGCCACCTCGACCCGCGCGAAGTGCTCGGGCGAGAAGCTCGGGATGCCGTCGAAGGCGAAGCCGCCCTCCGCCGAGAGCGTGTCGCCGATCCGGAAGAGGCCCGGATCGAAGAGCCCCACCACGTCGCCCGGGAAGGCCTCGTCGATCTCCTCGCGCGCGGCGGCCTGGAGCAGCGTCGAGCGCGCGAGCCGGATCGTCTGTCCCGTGCGCACGTGGATCGCATTCTCGCCGCGCGTGAAGTGGCCCGAGCAGACGCGCAGGAAGGCCACTCGGTCGCGGTGGTCGGGATCCATGTTCGCCTGGATCTTGAACACGAAGCCCGAGAAGTCGTGTGCGACCGGATCGATGGGCCCGGCGCTCGAGGTGCGCGGGCCGGGCGGCGGCGCCAGCTCGAGGAAGCGATCGAGGAAGGGGAGTACGCCGAAGTTGGTGAGCGCGCTGCCGAAGAACATTGGCGTCTGGAGCCCGCGCGCGACGCGATCCGGATCGAACGCCGCGCCCGCGCCGTCGAGGAGGTCGAGCGCATCGGCCACGGGCGCAGCGAAGGCGCCGAGCGCGGCGGCGACCGCCGGGTCGCGCGGGGCGCCGTCGATGCGCGTCTCGTCGACGCGCAGCGTGCCGTGGTGCCCGCCCGCGAAGAGGACCGCGCAGCGGGCCAGGCGGTCGTAGACGCCGCGGAACTCGGCGCCGGCGCCGATCGGCCAGCAGAGCGGAACGGCATCGATGCCGAGCACCTCCTCGATCTCGGCCAGCAGCTCGAGCGGCTCGCGGCCGAGCCGGTCCATCTTGTTGACGAAGGTGAAGATGGGGATGCGACGGAGCCGGCAGACCTCGAAGAGCTTGCGCGTCTGCGCCTCGACGCCCTTCCCGGCGTCGATCAGCATCACCGCCGCGTCAGCGGCCACCAGCGTGCGGTAGGTGTCCTCGCTGAAGTCGCGGTGGCCGGGCGTGTCGAGCAGGTTCACGCGGCAGCCGGCGTGCTCGAACGAGAGCACTGACGACGACACCGAGATGCCGCGCTGCTTCTCGATCGCGAGCCAGTCGCTGGTGGCGTAGCGCGCGGCCTTCTGCGCGCGCACGGCGCCCGCCTCGCGCAGGGCCCCGCCGTAGAGCAGGAGCTTCTCGGTGAGCGTGGTCTTGCCCGCGTCGGGGTGCGAGATGATGGCGAAGGTGCGCCGGCGCGCGACCTCGCGCGCCAGAGCGCGGCGGGTGGCGTCCATGGATCCGTCCTGGGGGTTCGAGGGGCTCTGGATAACGCAGCCCGCTGGCTGCGTCATCCCGTCGCGGCGGACCGCCTCAGGGCGAGAAGCCGAAGCGCCCCTGGTCGATCACGACGCCGCCCTCGGTCACGGTCTGGAAGAGCGCCGACGGGCCGTCGACCCACATCTTCACCGTCACGGCCTGGCCCGGGAACACCGGCTTCGAGAAGCGGCCCTCCATCGAGCGGAAGCGCGCCGGGTCGTCCTTGCAGAGGGCGGAGAGCAGCGCGCGGCCGGTGAAGCCGTAGGTGCAGAGGCCGTGGAGGATCGGCTTCGGGAAGCCCGCGATCTTCGCGATGTCGGGGTCCGAGTGCAGCGGGTTCATGTCGCCCGAGAGGCGGTAGATCAGCGCCTGGTCCTCGCGCGTGTGGTAGGTCACCTCGTGATCGGGCTTGCGCGTCGGCATCTCAGCCTTGTCGCTCTTCGGCCCGGGATCGCCGCCGAAGCCGCCCGCGCCGCGGATGAACGTGGTCATGCGGTTGCGGAAGCGAAGCGCGCCCGTCTCGGCGTCCTTCGACTCGGACTCGAAGACCGCGACGCCGGCCTTCCCCTTGTCGTAGATCGCGGCCACCTTGCCGGTGGTGCGCACCTTCCCGTTCGGCGGGATCGGCCCGAACACCTCGACGGCCTGCTCGCCGTGCACGAGCAGGCGGAAGTCGAAGGTGCCGATCTTGTCGAACGGGATCCCGCCCATGCCGACGATCACCGCGAAGGTCGGGAGCACCTGCTGGTTCTTCTCGGTGGCGAACTGCAGCTCGCCGACGCCGCAGCCAACGCCGAGGGCGTAGAGCATGGCGTCGCGCTGGGTCCAGGAGCGCTCGCTGGGGGTGCCTGTGGTGCCGACCGACTTGGGATCGAGGGGCATGGCGGTCTCCTTCTCCGTTTCCGCTCGGGGTCCCGCATTGTAGCCGCGGATCGCCCGCCGGGGGTACGATCGCGGCATGCCGCGCGGCCGCCTCCTCCCGGTCCTGCTGATCGTCGGGCTCGGGCCGCCCGCGGCGGCCCTCGAAGGCAGGGTCGTGGACGCCGGGGGCGCGCCCGTCGCCGGCGCCTGGGTCACGGCGTCCCGCGGCGACCCCGCCCACTCGATCACCGTCTTCTCCGACGCGGCGGGCGGCTTCCGCCTGCCGGCCTCGGACGACCCGGGCCCGCTCTCGCTGCGCGTGCGGCGGATCGGCTTCCGGGACCTCCAGCGCACGGGCGTCGCCGACGGCGAGCCGCTCGCGCTGCGGATCGAGCGCGAGGACGACCCGGCCGCGATCGCCGCGTCGCTGCCCGCGAACCGCTGGTTCGCGATGGTCCTCGATCGCGTGGGCGACCCGGTGCAGCGCGAGGAGCTGGTGCGCCAGTGCACCTACTGCCACCAGCAGGGGACCGCAGCCACGCGCCAGGTGCGCGACCCCGAGGAGTGGCACCGGGTGCTCGGGCTGATGGGCCGCCTCGGCGGCATGGTGTCGCACGATCTCCGAGAGCGGATCCCCGAGCTCTTCAACGCCGCCTACGACCCGAGGCAGGCGGTGCCCGCGCTGATGGCGCAGCTCCCCGAGACCGCCGAGCCGCCGCCCGCCGAGGTCCGCCGCGCGCGCATCGACGAGTGGGAGCTCGGCGGCCGCACCTCGGTGCAGCACGACGTCATGGTGCACCCGGACGGACGCATCTACTCGGTCGACATGAGCGAGGACAAGCTCTACCGCCTCGACCCCGCCGCGCCCGGCGGCGACCGGCGCGCCTGGTCGATCCCGCAGGGCGACCTGCCGCTCGGCGGCGTGCTCGCGACCGCGACGCCGCTCGAGCCCGGCTCCAACGCGCGCGTCGGGCCGCACTCGCTGCAGACGGCGCCCGACGGCGCGGTCTGGATCACGCTCGCGCTCGGCAACCAGCTCGCGCGCTTCGATCCGAAGACCGAGCAGTGGACGCTGCACCCGCTCACCGAAGGCTACTACCCGCACACGCTGCGCTTCGATGCGCGCGGGCGCATCTGGTACACGATCGCGGCGTCGAACCACGTCGGCATGTACGACCCGGCGTCGGGCGAGAGCCGGACGCTGCGGCTCCCGACGCGCACGCTCGGGCAGGACGTGGCGATGCGCACGCTGCCGGCGCTGCTCTGGCTCGGCCGTCACGTCGACCTGCGAGGCGCCGCGTCGGACAGCGACTTCACCGCACCGGTTCCGTACGGTATCGACGTCGCGCCCGACGGCAGCGTCTGGTTCAGCCAGCTCAACGACCGCCGCATCGGCCGCATCGACCCCGAGAGCTTCGCGGTCGAGGTGATCGAGACGCCCTTCCCCGCCCCCCGCCGACTCCGCTTCGACTCGCGCGGCCGCCTCTGGATCCCCTCCTTCTCGGGCGCCCTCGTGGCGCGCTTCGATCCTGCCACCCGCGGCTTCCAGACCTGGGAGCTTCCGACCCGGCCACGCGGCAGCGAGATCCCGTACGCGCTGCACGTCGACCGCAAGACCGACACCGTCTGGATCTGCGGCACCGAGAGCGACTCGCTGATCCGCTTCGACCCGCGCTCGGAGCAGTTCACGATGTATCCCCTGCCGACGCGCGTCACCTACACGCGCGAGATCGACTTCGACGCGCAGGGCCGCGTGTGGACCTCGAACTCGAACGCGCCCACCTGGCAGATCGAGGGCGGCGTACCGAGGGTCGTGCGGCTCGATCCGACCTACGCCGCGCCCGAGCCGGGCCCGCTCGCCGAGCGCGGCGCGACGCGCTGACGCCCGACGGTGGACGCCGCCCGGCCCGGCGAGCTGCGCCTGTGGACGAGAGCCGCGCCTGCGCTGCTCGCGATCGCGGTGCTGCTCGTGCTCGCGTCGCGCCTCGACTCGCTCGGCGCGGGCCGCGTGCTCTGGCCGCCCACGGACGCCGTCGAGTACGCCTCGATGGCGACCTGGATGGCGCGCGGCGAGGGCCCCGTGCTGCGCATCGGTCCCGCCTTCCTCCCCGCTCGCGTCCCGCCGTCGTTCTCGGTGCTATTGCTGCCGCAGGCGCTCGCGAACGGCGCCGACGCGACCCGCTATCACCGGACGGTGTTGGCGCTCGGCGTCCTCGCGCTCGCGGGGTTCTGGCGGCTCGGCGTCGCGCTCGGCCTGTCGATGCGGGCCGCGCTCGCGGCGACGGCGGTGCTCGCGCTCTCGCCAGGCTTTGCATGCTACGCGGACGTCGTCATGAGCGACGTGCCCGCCCTGCTCTGCCTGATCGCGATGCTGCTCGCGGCGCGCCGCGCGCTCGAGCTCGGCGCGGCGGCGCGCTGGAGCCTGGTCGTCCTCGGGCTCGCGTGCGGCCTCTTCGCCGCGTTCCGCCTGACGAATCTCCTCTGGGTTCCGGCCCTCGCCGCCTGCTGGTGGCGCAGGCGCGGTGCGCTCCCTCGAGCGACCTGGATCGCGGCCGCGCTCCTCGCTGCCTCGATTCCAATCGCCGCGCTGGTGGCATGGCAGGCGCACGCGTTCGGCTCACCGCTCGTGAGCGGCTACGCCTTCTGGCACTTCCACCCGCGGATCGATCTCATGCGCACCGGGTCCTGGGGTGCCGCTGCGAGCCTTCGCTACTACGCCGCGGAGCTGGCCGGCCTGCGGAGCGACGGCGAGAGCGTCCGGCTGGGATGGAAGAGCGACCTGCACACGCTCCCCGTCGCAATCCTCGGCGCCTGGGGACTCGCAGTCGTGCTGCGCAGCGGCCCTCGCGGCTCGCCTGCGCGCAGGGTCCTCGTCGCCGCGCTCGCCGCGTGCACCGCGACGCTCGCGGTCGCGCTCACCTTCTCGAGCCCGCACTTCCGCACCTGGCGCTATCTCTTCCCCGGGTCGCTGCTCAGCGCACTCGGCGTCGGCTTCGCGCTCGATCGGATCGCGGAGGCGCTCGCCGCGCGCCGCATGCCGACCGCATGGCTGCATCCGAGCGCCGTCGCTGCGATCGGGCTCGCGTTCCTGCTCCCGTGGCCGCGCCCGGGGCCCGGACGGCCGCTCGCGTCGTGGACGCAGGCGGTCGAGGAGGAGCGCGCGCGGAGCGCATCGGGCGCGCCGTCCGCGGCGGTTCGCGAGACCCGGCTTCCGCTCGCGCTGGCCTCGCTGCTCGCGCCGCGCGCGGCCGTGTTCGTGCCGTCGCGGGAGGGCAGCGACCTCGGCGACGTGCATCTCGCGATCATCCGCCAGTTCGGCATGCGGCCGCTGCGCGTGGATCCGGGGTACGAGTCGGCGTGGCAGGAGCTGGTGCAGGGACGCGCGGTGCCCGAGCCAGATCCCGGTGCGACGTCGGGGGCGCTCGACGGCCCCACGGCGGGTTGGCCGATCTACGGGGGCGACGCGGGCGGGAGCCGCTTCTCGCCGCTCGCGCAGATCACCCGCGAGAACGTGGACCGGCTCGAGGTCGCCTGGACCTTCCACACCGGCGACGTCGTCGACGGAAGCGAGGCGCACGGCAAGAGCGCCTTCGAGGACACGCCGATCCTGATCGACGATACGCTCTACGTGTGCTCGGTCAAGGACCGCGTCTTCGCGCTCGACGCCGAGACCGGCGCGCAGCGCTGGGTCTTCGATCCGAAGCTGCGCGACCCCGGGATCTGGAACTTCACCTGCCGCGGGATCGCCGCCTGGACCGATCCCGGGCGTGACAGCAGGACGTGTCGGCGCCGGCTCTTCCTCGGCACGCTCGACGCGCGGCTCCTCGCCATCGACGCCGACACCGGGAAGCCCTGCGCCGACTTCGGCGACGCGGGCGCCGTCGACCTGCGCGCGGGCCTCGGTGACGTCGGGCCGGGCGAGTACGGCGTCACGTCGCCGCCCACCGTGATCGGCGACGTCGTCGCCGTCGGAGCGCTCGTGGCGGACGGGCGGCGCGCCGACCACCCGGGCGGCGTGGTGCGCGGCTTCGACGCGCGCAGCGGGCGGCTGCGCTGGGCCTGGGATCCCGTGGCGCCCGGCACGCTCGAGCTCCCGCGCGGGCCCGACGGCGCGCCCACGTACCACCGCGGCACGCCGAACGCGTGGTCGATCTTCTCGGCCGACCCCGCGCGCGACCTGCTCTTCGTGCCGACAGGCAACGCCGGCCCCGACTTCTACGGCGGGCAGCGCGGCGCGCTCGACCACTTCTCGAGCTCGGTGGTCGCGCTGGAGGGCGCGACCGGGGCGCTCCGCTGGGCGTTCCAGACCGTGCACCACGATCTCTGGGACTACGACGTGTCGTCGCAGCCAATGCTGATCGACGTCGAGCGGGACGGCGCGCCGCGCCCGGCCGTGGTGCAGGCCACCAAGATGGGACACGTCTTCGTGCTGGACCGCGCGAGCGGCGAGCCGCTCTGGCCGGTCGAGGAGCGGCCGGTCCCGTCCGGCGACGTGCCGGGCGAGCACTACGCACCGACGCAGCCCTTCCCGACGCATCCGCCCCCGCTCCACCCCGAGACGCTCACGCCGGACGACGCGTGGGGGCTCCTGCCCTGGGACCGCGCGGCCTGCCGCGCGCGCATCGCCTCGCTGCGCTCGCAGGGCGTCTTCACGCCGCCGAGCCTCGAGGGCTCGATCCAGTACCCCGGCGTCGCGGGCGGCGTCAACTGGGGGAGCCCGGCTTACGACCCGGGGCGACACCTGCTGGTGACGACACTGAATCGAGTCGCCAACGTGCAGACCGTCGTGCCGCGCGCGCAGGCCGAGGGCGAGACGTCGAGGCCTCCGTTCGCGATCCTGTTCCCGCAGGCCGGCACGCCCTACGCCGAGCGCCAGGAGGTGCTGACGGCCCCGAGCTCTCCCCTGCCGCTGCCGTGCACGCCGCCGCCGTGGGGCACGCTCCTCGCCGTCGACCTCGACTCCGGCGCGACGCGCTGGGAGGTGCCGCTCGGCACCACGCGCGGCCAGGCGCCGTGGCCCTTCTGGCTGCCGTTCGGCCTGCCGAGCATGGGCGGGCCGATGGCGACGGCGAGCGGGCTGGTGTTCGTCGGCGCCGCGATGGACGGCTACCTGCGCGCCTTCGACGTCGAGACCGGCGCCGAGCTGTGGCGCTGGCACCTGCCGGCGGGCGGCCAGGCGACGCCGATCACCTACCGGCTGCACCGCGGCGGCCGCCAGTTCGTCGTGATCTCCGCCGGCGGCCACGGAACCCTGGGTACACCACTCGGCGACAGCGTGATCGCCTTCGCGCTGCCGGAGGCGCCTGGGAGCTAGCCATGCGCGACGCGATCCTGGTGCTGAACGCGGGCTCCTCGAACCTCAAGTTCTCGCTCCATCCCGCCGGAGCCGGATCGGCCGAGGCCTTCCACCACGGCCAGACAGACGGCACCGGCGCCGGGCCGCTCGGCGAGCTCCTCCGCGCGCCGCCGGCGCAGGCGCGCGTGGTGGCCGTCGGGCACCGCGTGGTCCACGGCGGCTCGCGCTACGACCGCCCCGTCCGCATCGACGCCGCCGTCGTCGCGGAGCTCGAGCGCCTGGTGCCGCTCGCGCCGCTGCACCAGCCCCAGCCGCTGGCGGCGATCCGCACCGTCGGCGAGCTCGCCCCCGACATGCCGCAGGTCGCCTGCTTCGACACGGCCTTCCATCGCGCGCAGCCAGCGCTCGCGCAGCGCTTCGCCTTGCCGCGCGCGCTCGCCGACGAGGGCGTGCACCGCTACGGCTTCCACGGGCTCTCGTACGAGTACATCGCCTCCGCCCTTCCCTCCGAGCTTGCGGGCGCGCGCGTCGTCGTCGCGCACCTCGGCAACGGCGCGAGCCTGTGCGCGATGCGGGCCGGCCGCAGCGTCGCGACGACGATGGGCCTCACCACGCTCGACGGCCTCGTGATGGGCACGCGCCCGGGCGCGCTCGATCCCGGCGTCCTGCTCTACCTGATGCGCCAGCACGGCATGGAGGTCGAGGACCTCGAGCGGCTGCTCTACCAGGAGTCCGGCCTGCTCGGCGTCTCGGGCGTGTCGAGCGACATGCGCGAGCTGCTCGCGAGCGACGACCCGCGCGCGCGCGAGGCGGTCGATCTCTTCGTCTACCGCATCGGACGCGAGCTGGGATCGATGGCGGCAGCGCTCGGCGGGATCGAGGGGCTCGTCTTCACCGGCGGCATCGGCGAGAACGCGCCGGTGATCCGCGAGCGCGTCTGCCGCGGCGCCGCCTGGCTCGGCGTCGCGCTCGACGCGGCTGCGAACGCGGCGGGCGGCCCCCGCATCTCGACCCCGG
>Ga0335071_10008890_pt1 | contig 10286 bp, 11 predicted proteins | sample Lox_Sample_15_FD_206724 | JGI IMG/M metagenome (GOLD analysis project Ga0335071, IMG submission 206724) | Soil microbial communities from Loxahatchee National Wildlife Refuge, Florida, United States - Lox_Sample_1.5 | ecosystem: Environmental > Terrestrial > Soil > Wetlands | place: USA...
GTCGCCGTGCATTGCAAAAGCGGATATCGCAGCCTGGTGGCGTGCAGCCTGCTACAGAAAGCCGGGTATCACAATGTGGTAGATGTGGCAGGCGGGTTCGACGCGTGGACCGGAGCGGGGCTGCCGGTGGAAACGGCAGAGGCGGTCGCGAGTTAGGTGGGCGCGCGGCGCAGGTGCCGGACGAGCCTGAAAAATAAGGTATCTGCTTTAGATTGCTTACAAAGCGCGTGTAGAAAGGCGCTTTTCCGCTCAATTGAATTTCAATCGACGCTACAGTGAATTTGGATGAGCTGTGCGAGTCGCGGCTCCGGCGGCTGGTGCGGCGATCAGTCGAATCGGCGCGGTTCAGCCGATCGAAAAACTTTCACGGAGGATGTATGCGCGCATTAGCGATGGTTGGGATCGTAGTGTTGGTGCTAGGCGTGCAGGCGTTTCTTGTTCCGTTTCCCCAAAGCAACACGCACGGGGCGAAGATCGACGATACGACGATTGGCGTGACGACGCATAGCAGTCATGGCCTGCCTCCCGCGGTGGGCGGGGTTATGTGCGTAGCGGGAGCGGTGCGGCTGATTGCGGGTGTGAAAAAGTGAGTTTGACCCGGAGGCATGTTGCAGGCGGCGAGGTGGCGTGAATCGTGGGAGGGCGCGCCTTACATTTTTTGCGCGCCGACTGGCGCAGCATAGGTTAATATGCGTCGGCGCAACTGTGATGCAGTATCTGGGGGATTTCATGCCGAGAATCACGCCCTTTCTGTGGTTTGATAACAATGCCGAAGAGGCGATGAATTTTTACGTCTCGATCTTTAAGAACTCGCGGGTGGGAACTACATCGCGCTATGGCGAGGGCGGACCGATGCCGGCGGGTACGTTCATGGTGGGGACGTTTTATCTCGACGGACAAGAATTCATGGCGCTTAACGGCGGTCCGCACTACAAGCTCAATCCAGCGTTCTCGATGCTGGTGAACTGCGAGACGCAGGAAGAGATTGATTACTACTGGGAGAAGCTCACAGCGGACGGCGGCAAAGAAGTGCAGTGCGGGTGGCTGGAAGACAAGTTCGGGTTATCGTGGCAGATCACTCCCGCGGAATTCTTCGAGCTCATTGATAAAGGAGACGAGGCAAAAACAAATCGCATGATGCAGGCGCTGATGGGCATGGTTAAGCTTGACATCGCCGCGCTGAAGAAGGCGTATGACGGATAGGTTTCTCCATGCACGCGCACGAGTAAGGTAGGGGCAGAGAGCGAGCGGGAGGCTTGCGATGAGCGCAATTTGGAAGAGCGTATCGGGTCACCTGGTTTGCAAATGGTCTGACGTCGCAGAGAGGCGCCGGTCTGAGGCGATATGGATGCAGGAGATCTGCGGAGTGGAGGGAAGCTACCTTGAACCTGGTCCGGATTTTTCTGCCCACAGTCCGTTTGGCGGGCCCTCCTGGTTTGATCCGCAATATCGCGTTCCAAGGTAGCGATAGGATCTTCGTCAGCCTCTAGACGAGCGGACCGCTCGTCTGCACCAGCAGTGTGAAATACTAGTCAACAACTCCTTACCATAAGGGCCAGCCGGAATGTTGAGAGGACAAGTGTTTTCTGGCGCCAGAGGCGGCGCATGACGGACGCTTCCACAAGTGAGCCGCTAGCGATAACTCTGGCGTCGGTACTACAGGCGCGCGAGCGCATCAACGGATTCATTGTGAACTCGCCGTGCCGTCGTTCGCTGGAGCTCTCGCAGATGACGGGCGCCGAGATCTACCTCAAGCTCGACAATGTACAGCGAACGGGGGCATTCAAGGAGCGCGGAGCACTCAACAAGGTCCTCACACTCAGTGATGACGAGAAACAGCGCGGGGTGGTGGCCGCCAGCGCCGGGAACCACGCGCAGGCGGTGGCCTATCATGCGTGCGCGCGAGGCATTCGTGCGCAGATCGTGATGCCCCTGATGACTCCTTTGGTGAAGGCGGCGGCGACCAAGGCATTTGGCGCGGAAGTTGTACTTCACGGCGCGAACTATGACGAAGCGTATTCGTTTGCGCTGGAAAGCTGCGCCGCGCAGGGCATGACGTTCCTGCATCCCTTTGACGATACGGAGGTGATCAACGGGCAAGGAAGTATCGGCCTTGAGCTGCTCGAGCAGGTGTCGGACCTCGAAGCCGTGGTGGTGCCGATTGGCGGCGGCGGATTAATTGGCGGAGTGGGGTGCGCAATCAAAGAGAGCAAGCCGAGAGTGCGGGTGATTGGCGTGCAGACGGAGCGGTTGCCGTCGATGCTGCGCGCAGTGGAGGCAGGTCATCCGGTTACGATACCGGCGTCAGCGACGGTGGCGGACGGCATCGCGGTACGGCGTGCGGGTGACCTGACGCTGCCACTGGTGCAGCGGTATGTGGATGAAGTTGTGACCGTCGATGAAGAAGAAATCGCCAACGCAATTCTCGCGCTGCTCGAAAAGGAGAAGACACTGGCGGAAGGCGCAGGGGCGGTGGCCATGGCGGCCCTGCTGCAGCGCAAAGTTGCCCTCAACGGGAAGAAGACGGCGGTGCTCGTGTGTGGCGGCAACATCGATGTGAGCCTGCTGGCGAAGATTATCGAACGCGGCCTGGCGAAGGATGGCAGGCGAATGCGGCTGCGGATCCATCTCACGGACCGTCCGGGCACGCTGCACGAGCTAACAAAAATAATCGCTGACCTGCGCGCCAATATCGTGGAGACACAATATGACCGCACTTACTACGGCGTAAACCTGGGCGATACGGCGATCGACCTCTCGATGGAAACGCGCGGGCCGGAACACATTCGGCAAATCCTGGACGAGTTGACAGCGGCGGGTTACAGGCACGAGCGTGTTGAATAGCGGCCCATGCAACTGTCCTGGAAAATTCGTACGCGCGTGCGCATCTTCGCCGTGGCTATTCTGCTGGGTATTGGGGTCGGCGTTTTTGTGCTCCTGCCGGTCAACGAGTTCGTATATTACACGGAGTTCTACGAGCCGGGGCAGCCAGCGGTTTGGTTCGCAATGAATCAGCTGAGGCAGGCGCTGCACGGTAATATGCCGCGCAAGACCAGTTTCTATGCGCTAGTCGGCATCGTGCTGAGCGTGGGCGGGGCTGGAATCTACGCCTCGATGGCGCGGCGGACAGAGAAGATCCGTCAACTCAGCGCGGCGCTGGAAGAAGACGTGGAGCGCCAGATTGCACGCGGCGAAAGCGCGACGCTGGAGTTCAAGTCAACGTTTCGCTGGGACTTGCGCGAGGAGCGCGTGAACCGCTCGCTGGAGACGGTAATCATGAAGACCCTCGCCGGCTACATGAACGCGCACGGCGGGATGTTGCTCATCGGGGTTGCCGACGACGGCACCATCGTAGGTCTTGAGCACGATTATTCGGCGCTGAAGAAAGCGGATCGAGATGGCTTTGAGCAGATGCTGATGTCGGCAGTTGCGAACCGACTGGGCGCGGACGCATGCCAGTGGGTGCAGGCGGTGTTTCACACGGTCAACGGGCACGACGTCTGCCGCGCGATCATCAGCGGTTCGCACCGTCCGGTTTATCTGCGGGACGGCGAAACGCCGAAGCTGTATGTGCGAACGGGCGTCAGCACGCGTGAGTTGAACGTTCAGGAAGCGATTGATTACACGGCGACGCGGTGGAAGAAGTGAACCGGCAGCGGACTAGCGGAACTGCAGATCGTCCCAAGTGCCGAAAGCGCGAGGCTGCGAAGCTGCGGGCAGGTTCGAAACTTGCGCCGAGCCTCCATAGCAGTTGCTGACTTTCGTCACCCAACCCGTCTCCGTCCGTCCGTGATCGTCGACGTAGTTCATCGGAATGATCTCCATCGAATAACCGCAACTGCCGGATCCGCCAGCCATTGCAGTGCGTGCAGAATCCAACAGGTAGCCCGAGCCCGCGGAATGGGCGGCAGTGAGAGCGGTGAATATCGCGGCCCAGGCGGTAGAGACAAACACCATAACGCACATGGTCAAGATCACAGCGCGAGCATGGCGATGGCGGCGCCACCAGCGGCGCGGGCGATGCCGCTGGGTGTGACGCACGTGGTGCTGGTGTTCGTTGATCCTGGGATGCCACTTGGCATCGTATTCGGCGCGGCGAGCGGGATCGCTCAGGACCTGGTGCGCCTCATTGATGTCCTGAAACTGCAGTGTCGCACCCGGAGCGGGGTTGCGGTCCGGATGGTAGCGCCAGGCCAGACGGCGGAAGGCGGCGTTGATTTCAGCCGCGTCGGCCGCAGGAGTGATCTCGAGCACGGAATAGTAGTCAAGTTGGACGCGAGCCACTGACGGCATAAGCGACGCCTGTTTCAATGCATTGGAGCGTAATAGCCCTTACGGGAACGCACCCTATATTTTTTGTTATCGGCAAGAATCTGGATCGTATGATACTTCCCGTTCGGTAAAAGGTCGGCGGGCTTGTAGGAAATGGCGTATTGGCTGCGTAACTCGTCTTGAATCTGCGAGAAAGCGTCGGAGACGTCCTGGATTCTGAATGGGAAGAAGGCGCGGCCGCCGGTCTGCTCGGCAAAGTATTCCAGGATCTTGTCGCCCTTCAGCTTCTGTCCGCTGGTATTGGTGGAGATCGTGTAGATGATGACTTCGGCCTTCTGCGCCATTTCGATTGCTTCGTCGCGCGAGACGCGGCTTTGGTTGTCGTCGCCGTCGCTGAGCAGAATGATGGCGCGCCGGGTCTCGATCTTGCCAGTGTCCTTGGCCATAATCTCATCGCGGCAGGCCGAGTAGATGGCGTCGTACATGGCAGTACCGCCGCCGGGCCGGAGCATTCTCACGCCCTTGGAGAGGGCCTCGGTGCTGTTGGTGAAGTTCTGTGTCACCTCAGGAGTGGTATCGAAACCCATCACGAATGCTTGGTCCTGCTGGTGGATGATCTGATTCAGAAACTCGATGGCGGCTTCCTGCTCGAACTTGAAACGATCGCGGATGGAATTGCTGGCATCCACGAGCAGGCCTACGCGCAAGGGGAGATTCGTCTCCGCGCGGAAGGAGCGAATGGCTTTCGCCGGTTGTTTGTCGTCCATGACTTGAAAATCGTCCTTCTTGAGATCGGTGACAAACTTGCCCCGCTTGTCGGTGACGGTGAAGACGACATTAACCTCGTCCACCTGCTTGACGATGGTGGGCAACTCTTCCTGGTCATTGCCTGCGCCGGGCTTGGCGGCGGACTGGTCAGCCGGCGCCTGAGGAGTTGCTTCCGGCTGGGTCGCGGGTGGAGACTGCTGCGGCGCGGTATTCGCAGCAGCCGCCGTGGCTTGAGCGCGAGCGGCGTCTTGTGGAGGCGTCGGCTTGGGCGGATACTTCTGGGAGGATGGCGCCGAGGGCAGCGGTTCCTGGGCAGTTTGCCAGGCCGCGCCAGGGAGAGCCAGAAAGCCAATTACAAAGAGAGCAGAAAGCGTTCGCATTCAGGCATTCATTATAGCCACTGGTGGCCGCGCAGCCTTTGCACGAAGGTGGTCAGGTCGTCGGGAAGCGGTGCCGCGAACGACAAGAGCTTGTCAGTCCGCGGATGAACAAGCTCGATGGCCGCGGCGTGCAGGAAATTGCGATCGAGGCGAAGTGCGCCGGATTCCGCGACCGCCTTTTTGCGAGCTGTGACGCGCGAAGCCGTGGTTGGTTGAAGCGCGCCCGGCGCGCCGTACAGCGTGTCGCCCACAACCGGGTGGCCGATCGACGCCATGTGGACGCGAATCTGGTGCGTCCGTCCAGTTTCGATGTGGACGTCGAGTAGCGCGAACTTTCCATAAGGCGACTCGATGCGTTCGCGGACTTCATAGTGGGTGATAGCCGTGCGGCCACCCGAGCCACGAGTGGTCATGCGGGTTCGGCGGATGGCGTCGCGGCTGATAGGCGAATTGATCGTGCCGCGCGGCCGTTGAGGCCAGCCGTGGACGAGCGCGATGTAACGCTTTTTGACGGCACGCCCGGAGAACTGGCGGGCGAGGTTGCGGTGCGCGGCGTCATTGCGTGCTACGAGGATGATGCCGCTGGTCCCTTTATCGAGGCGGTGAACAATGCCGGGACGAGAGTCTCCGCCAACGCCGGACAGCTGGGAAAAACGGTGTAGCAGGGCGTTGACGAGCGTGCCGCGGTTGCGGTCGGAGTCCGTCGCGCCGGCGCCGGCGTGGACCATCATTCCGGCAGGCTTGTTGATGACAGCGAGATCGCTGTCTTCGTAGAGCACGTCGAGGGGAATGTCTTCTGCGATGGCGCGCAGCGGCGGGGGCTGGGGATGGTCGAGGATGGTAAGGGTCTCGCCTCCCCGCAGCTTCAGCGAGGGCTTTGCGGGCCCGCCGTTGAGTAACGCCTTGGCTTCGGCGAGGAGTTGCTGCACACGCGCTCGGCTGACATCGATGAGTTGAGTGGTCAGGAACTGGTCGAGACGCTGACCGACGGCTTCAACGGGGACAATCATCGTTACAGGGAAGCGGGCATCCGGCATGGACACCTCAGTTTCATGTTTCAGGTTTGTAATTGGCAAGCCGATTTTCGGGATTTGGCTGGGAGTCGTCCGTAATGCGAGAATCTAAGTTATGCGAAAACCCATTCAGGCGGCAGCTACCGCGCTAGCGGTCAGTGTATTTCTGTCCAGCTATAGCGTAGGTCAGCAAGCCCCTCACTCCACCACCAAACCGGCAACGACAACCAAGTCCAATCCCGGCACGGCGACCAAGTCGACGTCGAGCGCCAAGCCGCATTCTTCGACTTCCAGCAGTCCGGCGCCTTCGACGCTGACCACTGAAAAAGAAAAGGTCAGCTATGCCATCGGCATGAATATCGGCGAGGGCATGAAGCATGACGGCGTGGACATCGATGCGGCCATCCTGGCGCGCGCTTTGAAGGACGCACTGGCGGGCCACAAGCTGCTCATGACCGACGAAGAGGCGAAGATGGTCATGAACTCGTTCCGCACCGAGATGATGAAGAAACAGCAGGAACAGGCCCAACAGCTCAGCGAAGCAAATAAAGCGACGGGCGAGAAATTTCTGGCGGAGAACAAGGCCAAGCCGGGGGTCGTCACCCTGCCGAGCGGATTGCAATACAAGATCATCAAGGAAGGCACCGGCCCTAAGCCCGCGGCCACTGATACGGTTGTTACCAACTATCGCGGCACGCTGATCAACGGAACGGAGTTCGATAGCTCTTACAAGCGCGGCGAACCGGCGGAGTTTCCCGTCAACCGCGTCATCAAGGGCTGGACGGAAGCGCTGCAGCTGATGCCAGTCGGCTCCAAGTGGGAGTTGTACGTGCCTCCGGACCTCGCGTACGGCCAGCGCAGCCCGGGGCCGGAGATTGGTCCAAATTCCACACTGGTGTTCGATGTAGAGTTGCTGTCGATCAAACCGGCGGAGGAAGAACCCGCGGCCGCCGAGCCGAAGGCGGAGCAGCCATCGGCTGCCCAGCCCAAGGCCGATCAGCCGAAGTGAACGTCGGCGCGTTTGCCATTACGCCGCGCGAGAAAGGTTTGCGCGGCTTATTTGTCTTAGGCCGAAGAGTTCTTTAGCGGGCGACCAACCGGAGTGCGATTTTCTTTTGTCAGGGGCAGCCGAGCGGCCTGCGCTCGCAGCGGGCGGCGCAACATCCAAAGCACGCCCCCGGCGATTACCAGCAATATGCCGATGCCCTGCGTGTCGGTCATGAAGCCCAACAACGCGCCACGCCCTGGATCGCCGCGGAAAAATTCGATGAAATAGCGGCCGACTCCGTAGACGATGAGGTACGTGCCAATGATCTCGCCTTCAAACTTCTTGCGGCGCAGCAGCCAGACGAGAAAGATGCAGTTCGCCAGCTCGAGCACGAACTCGTAAAGCTGCGTGGGATGCAGCGGAATTCCCAGCGGCGTGCCTACGATTTGGGCTGCCAGCGGGTTCTTAAAGGTGACCGCCCAGGGAACGTGGGTTTCGCGTCCCCAACAGCAACCGGCCGCGAAACAACCGATGCGGCCAAAGGCGTGTCCCAGGGCAAGGCCCGGAGCGAACACATCGCAACTGGCCAGCACGGGCATCTGGTTGCGGCGCATGTACCAGACACACATCGCGATGGCCAGCACCAGGCCGCCTGACCATACGCCACCTGCCTGCAGCGTGGACAACGCGAGAATCTCGCCGGGGTGTTCGCTGTAGTAACCGAAGTCCACAAGCAGCATGAGGATCTTTGCGCCGATGACACCCGACAAGATGGCGACGATGCCGAGGTTCCAGAGCTTATCCGGATCGATGCCTTGCTCGCGGCCGAGCTTGACGATAAGCAGGAGCCCGCAGATCAGGCCGAGCGCGGCCATAAAGCCGTAGGTAGGCAGGCTGAAATTGCCAAACTGTAAGAGACGAGGAAACACAGCTCTATTGTAGATGCTCGTGAGTGGCTCGTGGATTTCAGAAGCTGGCTCCCAATTCCAGCACGACGCTGGTGCTGTCCGACCCCGGGTTGAAGACGTAAGTCGTAAATTCCAGGCGCTTGTGCTGCAGCCCAACAAAGAAGCCGCGCTGCACGACCAGATTGGTGTCAAAGACCTTGGTGTGCTGCGCAACCCCACCGAAACTTAGCCAGTCCAGAGCCTGAATGGTCACCTGGGGCCAACTGTAGTAAAAGTTGCCGGACTTCGAAGTGGTGTCGAATACATACTCGTTATCGAGTGATAGAGTGAGCCGCCTCCAGGTAAGCGAAGCTTCGCAGCCCGGGGCGATGCCGTTGGTGCGGCCAAACACGCCGCCGATCATGGGCGTGAGGGAGAACTGCCAGGTTTTGCCCCATGCGAAGTTGTATCCCGCCCAAAGCGAACCGGTGCGGAAGTCCTCGTAGTTGTAGCGGGCTTCGAGATGCAGCCAGCTGTGATCGGCGGTGAGGGTTGGCTGCGCGTAACCATCCGCACCTTCGATGAGGTAACCGTCCACGGTTATCGAGTATTCCCATGGCTCGGTATTCGCCGCAGGTCGTGGCATCGGGCTGTGCGGCTCGGGCTTCTGGCGCTCGTTCGTTTGCGCCCATGCGCCAACGAAGAGTAGCAATAGGACCGCGCCGGTTCGCAAAAGGATCACGATCATCCTCCGAGTACGATGGTGAGCCCCACCATGGCCAGCCCGAGAAGCACCATCAAGACGCCGACTTTCCAGGGAGTGTGGTTGGCGTATCTGCCATAGGCGATACCCACGAAAAAGAGCATGACGATGCCGATGAAGTTAGACAGTCGTAGTGAGCGGGCGGGATGAGTCATGAAAAGGAACGGCAACACCACCGGGAAGGTCGAGAGAAACACGAGCAGGAAAACGCCCAGCGCCGCCAGATAGTCGTGGCGGTTCAGGTGAGCATGCTTCCGGGGCGCGGGTAATTGCAGCATGCGCATGCGGACAGTTTCGATTTCGTTGTCGGTCAGTACCGCGGCAAGATCGTCGGAGATCTCGTCGTTGAGCAACTGGCGGCCCGGCTCGGGGCGCGCGACTTGCACATCGCGCAGGAGCTTGAGATTGTGCCCCCGCTGGCTGAGGGTGCTGATCAGGTAGAAGACGGCGTCAATGATGCCCCAGGCCAGGTTGCAGCCGAGGGCCGCTACCAGCATGCGCGTGACGCTGTCGTGGTCAGCTCCGGCGGCGCGGAACGACCCGGTGAAAGTTAGCACCATTACGAGCCCAAACAGGACCTCGGAGCTGCGTTCGATGGGGTCGAGCAGGCGCTTGCGGGTTTGGGAGAGGGTCTGGACCTTGGTGGCCATGCTGATGTCCCACGTCAAAGAGTAACCCTGACAGGAACGCAGCAGTAGAACAGAGGTGGGGCTCCCCAGCAAAGGAAAAACAGCGTATCTCCACAGGCATCGCCAAGAGAGCAGCACAGATCGACCTGCGGGTTCGAATCATAATTCTTCGATTTTCAGGCCGACTGGAGTAAACTTCCGCCCAACCCCGGGAATTCCAACGAAAGGCGAGGGAACCCCTATGAAGCGAATTCTGCTCCTACTTTTGCTCCTGCCTGTGCTGGCGTGGGCGCAAAGTCCGTTCGATGGCACATGGAAAGTCGACATGAGTAAGTCGAAGTTTCCCAAGAAGCCGGACGAGTACATGCTGAAAGACGGTATGTACGAATGCAAGACTTGCAAACCCGAACTCAAAGTGAAGGCGGACGGTCAGATGCAAGCCGTGAGCGGTCATCCCTACTTTGACATGTTCATGGTAAAGGTTGTTGATGAAAAGCACGTCGAAATGGCTTCGCAGAAAAGCGGCAAGGACGTTGGCAAGAGTAGCCTTAGCGTCTCCGCGGACGGCAATACTCTGACGGAGACG
>Ga0335071_10008891_pt1 | contig 10285 bp, 10 predicted proteins | sample Lox_Sample_15_FD_206724 | JGI IMG/M metagenome (GOLD analysis project Ga0335071, IMG submission 206724) | Soil microbial communities from Loxahatchee National Wildlife Refuge, Florida, United States - Lox_Sample_1.5 | ecosystem: Environmental > Terrestrial > Soil > Wetlands | place: USA...
CCGGCGAATGCACGTGAAGGGCGGCTTCAAGAGCAGGCATTTTGAAGTGCGTCATTCCGACGGCTCGCGTTTTCACCAGCGGATCAAGGGATCTCCCTGACCCGGGATTAAGGCCTTGCGCGCCGCCCCCGCCGGTGGGATGATTCCCTCAACGACGTTCCTATGACGCAAAAGCCTCATCCCGGTATCACCATGCACAAGCTCACAGTAGGCGGAGGGTTCATCGGCCTGCTCTTTACCATCGGCTGCAGCCTGATCTTCGTTCTCGGGTTCCCGACCCTCTGGTATTTCGTGGCACTGAGCCTCGCGCTGGGACTTGCGGTGGCGGCCCTATTCCATCTATCCAGCGATCGCCGCTCCGCACACCACAAGCCGCTCTCCATAATCCAACCGGCAGAGCCTGCGCCAGTGGCGAAACAAAACAGCCGAATCGCGAGCCCAAAGCTCTGTACCGTCTGATCCGCCAGCGGTAGCGCCGCTGCCCCGGCAACTATCGCGGGCGGGCCTTTCACCCGACGCACCACGCTCGCCGCTTTCGGCGAAAATCCCCAGCCGTGTAAACTACGTTCGCGATGAGAATCGGACCATCTCCCAACCCTCGCTGCGTCCAACTTCTGATTCTGCTCGCTTGCCTCGCGGCCTCTTTCGTCGTTCCCACCCAAAGCGCTGCGTCCGCCTATAACGGCCGGCCCAAGCTCATCGTCGTCATCGTCATCGATCAATTCCGCGGGGACTACCTCGATCGCTACCGCGATCAGTTCGGCGATGGTGGATTCCGCCTGTTTCTCGACCGCGGTGCCTATTTCGCCGACTGTAATTACAACTACGCCAACACGCGCACCGCTCCCGGACACGCCACTCTCTTCACCGGCGCATACAGCAACGGCCATGGCATCGCCGCCAACGAATGGTGGGATCCCAGGAAGAAGAAAATGGTCAGTTCGGTCGAGGACGATGCGACCAAACAAGTCGGAGTGAATCCAGACCAGCCCGGAGCGTCACCCCATAACCTTCTCGCCGATACGCTGGGCGACGAACTCAAACTCGCTACCCAGGGCAAGTCTCGCGTCTTTGGCGTCTCCCTGAAAGACCGCGCTGCCATTCTCCCGGCCGGATTTGCCGCCGATGCCGCGTACTGGATCGATCCCCCGAGCGGCCAATGGATTACCTCGACGTACTATCGCAGCGACCTGCCGCGATGGGTGCAGGACTTCAACTCCTCGCAGCCGGCAAAATATTGGGATCGCGAATGGAAAGATTCCTCAGGAACTGTGCTCGGCTCCACTGCGCATCGCAAAACCAAGAAGGGTAACGAGGCGGGATTCTATGACGTCGTTGGCTCGACCAGCTTCGGCAACGACTACGAGCTTGATTTCGCAAAAGAACTAGTCATCTACGAGAACATAGGACGTGGCCCGAACACGGATCTGCTGACCATCAGTCTTTCCCCCAACGACATCGTTGGACACGAATTCGGTCCAGACTCGCCGCAGATGCAGCAGATGGCGCTCGATCTCGACCGAGAACTGGCCGGTTTCTTTGACTTCCTCGGTCACCAGATCGGACTGGCCAATATCTGGATCGCCCTTTCCGCGGATCACGGCGTGGCGACGCTCCCCGATGCGGTCAAGAAACTTCGCATTCCCGCGGCCAACCTCGACGCGCACAAAATCGAAGCGCAGATCAACCAGGCGATCGCGGCGAAGTTCTCTCCCGGACATGCGGCCAACTACATCACGCTCGACTATCCCGTTGCATGGCTCAATGAAGACGCATTCGCTGCAGTGCACATCCGCGAGCGGGAAGCCGAAACTGCCGTGGGCGAAGCCATGAAGCAGGCGGGTCTCCGCGAGTACTACACCAAATCGCAGCTCGCGGCAGGTGAAGCGCCCAACACCGTCATGGGACGAAAATTTCTCAACAGTTATTCACCCGAAGGCAGCTGGTTTGTCATGGGCGTGAACGACATTTTTGCCATAGGATCGCTGACCGGTACGAGCCATGGCACGCCCTACACCTACGACACGCACGTGCCTCTCGCGTTCTTCGGGCTGGCATTTCAACCCGGAACCTATCGCAGCAGCGTCGAGCCCATAGACATGGTCACTACATTCGCATCCCTGTTGGGCATGAATGCTCCCACCCATGCGGTCGGCCGTGTATTGACCGAAGCGCTCACCTCGGCCCACCATGAACCGAGCACTGTGAAAGAGGGACAACGATGACCGCGGCGCGCACTCCCGACCTGAACGTGACCATCGCCGGGATTCCATTCAAGAATCCAGTGATCGCCGCCAGCGGCACCTTCGGCTACGGCGTCGAGTTCGAAGACGTCGTCCACCTCAGCAAACTCGGCGGCATCGTGGTCAAAGGACTGTCGAAAGAGGCCATGATCGGCAATCCGCCGCCGCGCTTGTGGGAAACCGCGGCGGGTATGCTGAATGCCATCGGTCTGCAGAACATCGGGGCGCAGGCGTTTCTCGATGAAAAAATGGCGCGCCTGCGTCAGATCAAGGACCTCGTGGTGATTGCCAATGTCTTCGGCTACACGCGCGAAGACTACGAACGTACGATCCAGATTCTCAATGAAGGCGAAGGCATCGCTGCCTACGAATTGAATGTCTCGTGTCCCAACACGCAGCATGGAGGATTGCAATTCGGCAGCGATCCGCGTTCGCTCGACGAAGTCGTCACCACGGCCAAGCGCGTGGCCAATCGCCCGCTGATTGTGAAGCTTTCCCCCAACGTCACCAGCATCGCACAGATGGCCTTCGTCGCGCAGGAAGCCGGAGCCGACGCACTCTCGCTGGTCAATACGTTCGTCGCGATGGCGATTGATCCCGAAACCCGCAAGCCGCGCATCGCCAATGTGACGGCAGGCCTCTCAGGACCCGCAATCAAGCCCATCGCAGTTCGCATGGTCTACGACGCTGCACACGCCGTGAAGATCCCAGTTATTGGCATGGGAGGCATCTCCAAAGCCGAAGATGTAATCGAGTTCATGCTGGCCGGAGCCAGCGCAGTGCAGATCGGTACCGCCAGTTACTGGGACCCCTGCGCCACAGAAAAGATCGTCGACGAACTGCAGGAGTGGTGCGCGGAACACGAAGTCGCAAAGCTCTCCGAAATCACCGGCGGCATGTTGATGGAATAGGGTGCATTGCTCGGCGCACAGCTAACTGCTGTAGTTCGCAACAACTCGTATCACTTTTCCCTGTTCATCGAACTCCATGAACTCGGCGGTCTTGGTGCCCTTCTGATTCAAATAGCAAAGCACGACGCTCGATAGGCCGCTCATCACTTCTTGAAGTTCAAAGTGCAGGTTCGGATATGCTTCGAGTCCCTTCGCGAAGTAACTGCGCAGGTTCGTGACTCCCCGGACCGTTCCAGAAGCATCGCTCAAGAGGTTGGCGGCAACCGGCGAGGTCAGGACCACACCCTCGGCGTAGTGAGACATGATCTTGTCCAGATCGTGGGAATTCCACGCCGCTATCCACTCGTTCGCAAATTCGTTGAGTTTCAAATTCTTGGTGAGTCGCTCAAATAATTGGCAAACGAACTACCGTCCCCGCGTATACCAGATCGATCCCGGAGCTTTGTAGTTCCGTCCTTCGCCCCACACCGCGTGAGTCACGCCCTCACTGTCGATCGCCAGGCCGAAATAATCGCCAAAGGGAAAGCGGAATCCGTTGGGCAGGACATAGTCGTATCCGCGTGCTCCGGTGGAAAGCTGGGATTCCACACCCCAGGTCGCACCGCCGTTCGTTGAAGTTCGCGAGTAGGTGTTCCATAGCGGACGGTCCGGATGGCCTATTTCATGGGCTCGCGCATCCATCCACGCAATGCGGACGTCGCCGGCCACACCTGCGACGATTGCCGGGAATGCGTGTTCCACAGTCGCGCCTGCTCCGGAAACACTGGCACGAGCCGACCAACTGGCTCCGCCCGAGGTAGAAGAAGAGAAGTAAATCTGTTCCGGCGCGCCGTTCGCCCCGCCGGCGTTCCACAGAGCGTAGAGCGCGCCCGCGGCATCTGATGCCAAAGAAATCTGTGCTCCCAGGAAACCAGTCTCGCAGGCTTCCTCTTCGCAATCGGGAGGCGCGCTGGACACATCCAGCAACAGAGTGTTCCAGGTGCGCCCCGCATCAGACGACCGGCTCACGAAAACGCTCACCGGCTTCGCCAGCGCGTCGCGTTTCGCGTACCCGGTCCAACCAAAGTAGACGTTCCCCGTCGGATCCACCGTTGCTCCACCAGCCAACGACCATCCTGGCAGAGCATTCGGATTCACACTCACCGCGGTAAACGTCTGTCCGGCGTCGTGCGACGCCGCCACCCAAAATTCCTCTTCGTGATTGAATCCGACATACACATCGGTCCCGCGCACCGCCAGCACCGGCTTGTCGGCGTCCTCGTGGCCACGCTCCGCCCACGAGAACGACCACGTCTTGCCAAAGTCCAGCGACCGCGCCACCACGACATCCCGCTTGTTGTTCTGCAGCCACGAGGCATACAAGGTCTGCCGGTCCACGGGATCCACCACGATCTGCGGATCGAATTGCCCAGTCGAGAAGGGGAGCAGCGCTTTGGAAGGCTCCCATGTGCTGCCGTTATCGTTGCTGATCTGTAGCGCAATGGTCGGAGCCGTACACGCCGGGCAGCCCGAAACCGCTCCATACTGCGGGTACAGCACATACAGGTGCCCGTGTCCGTCGGCGGCCATTGCCGGTTCCCACTGGTCTCCTTCGCGGAAGCCAAGGCGTTTCTGCGGCTCGAAGCTTCCGGCGGCCAATGCCTGCGCAGCCACCAGCGCTAACACCAGCAGGAAGCCGAGCTTCTGCGCACTTTTCCGCACGGTTTGCTGGTTGGTCGAGGAAACCACAAGAAACTCCTGGGGGAACAAAACTATCCGGACTTTATCGTGCTTTTCGCTGCCGCGTCAATCGCCCAACCGGCCCAATCGCACGAAAGTTACATTGGCGTGACTTTCCGTCGACTTCGTCATCTAATAGGAGGGTCTAATCCCACCGCAATACTTCACTTTAGGAGCTATCCATGGCGAAAGCCACCTTTGCCGCAGGATGTTTTTGGGGAGTCGAAGCCACCTTCCGCCAGATCCCCGGCGTCACCGCCACTCGTGTCGGTTACATCGGAGGACAGACCGACAATCCGACCTACAAAGAAGTCTGCACCGATCGTACCGGCCATGCCGAAGCCGTCGAAGTCGACTTCGATCCCGCCCGTGTCCCGTACACCGACCTTCTCAAGATTTTCTGGGAGAACCATGACCCCACGCAGATCAACCGCCAGGGGCCGGACTGGGGCACTCAGTACCGCACCGCCATCTTCTATCATTCGCCTGAGCAGCAGGCGGAAGCCAAAGCTTCAAAAGACGCGCTGGAGAACTCGCACCGCTACTCCAAACCGATTGCCACGCAGATCGTCCCAGCTACAACTTTTTTCGAGGCGGAGGATTACCACCAGCAATACTTGGAGAAACGCGGACTCGCCAGCTGCCACATCAAGTAGCTGCCACATTAAGTAGCGCTGGAGGTGGCAAGAGTGGGCAGCTTGGCGCGGAAGAAGAACAGCAGGACGAATCCCGCCAGGTAAAACGGCGCGGACTGTTCGAACGTGCATCCCAGGAACCGCAGGATCAGCCCAAACATCGCCAGAGCTTCACACAGGGCGTACGTCGCCACAAAGCCGGTCTTCCAGTGGTTCAGGCTGATGACGTCATCAGGCTGGGACGCAAGCGTCTGTTCCGCGCGAAATACCAGCGTGCGCCGGACCACGAAGATGATCCCCACGATCGCCACGCTCAGCATGGAAACAACGTAGTTCACCGTGGGATTGATCGCCCTTGCGCTCGGCTTTACTATCTCGCCTACAACCGCGTAGGCCACGATGCTCGCGAGCATGAAGAACTGCAACAGACGCATTGTCTTGAGGGCCCTGGGCATGGCTCTTCGCAGCAGTTTTTGGGGAGGCTACAAACTATTGTACGGCGGAACCGATCATTAAAAAAGCGTTTTTGAACATCCTAGTGTCAATGGTAACGATGTTCGCTGAGAGCAGGCCGCATCCTCAGAAAAACCTGGAACGAGACTGGACGTTCGCCGTAACTGGCGTTAAGAGCCGCCGGCATCGAGTAAAACGTCACGTCCGCCCCCAGTCCCAGTTGCCACGCACGGTCGTGAATCAAGTCGCGCGTACCCCCGAACGTATAGGCCCCAATCCGGTAGGCTGGATGTGTTACTGCCTGTGGGAATAACTCATCTTTATCAACGAGTTCGACTCGCGTGAACGCGTAATTCCGCTCGCGGAAGTTCAACGTTGACTCCAGCAGGTAGCTGTTCAGGTTGGTGCCGGTTGCGATCTTGTGGACTCGCCCCCACAGGAGCGCTGTCACCCATTCTCCGTCGCCGAGCGGCCGGTTGTATTCGGCGGAGGCCGTCTGCCTCCACTGACTGCCCGGCTCGAGCGCCTCGGGATGTTCCAGCCGTCCAATGCTGTATTGCGCGGTCCAGTTCGGGGCAGGAGCGATGCTCACGCGTCCGGAATACGAATCGAGCGCCGCCAGTTGAATGCTCCACCGCCGCTCGTTGGGTTCGCGTCCGTTAAAAACCGATCCCTCAACCTTCACTCGGTCGATGGTGAACCCGGTCGTCACTACGCCGAAGCTGGTGTGGGTTGAATCCTGCAGGTGATGCCCGAGAGGCGCCAATGGCAACTCCGCCGCCGACGCCCGATGCAGATACGTCACCGGTCCTAACGCTGGCTCCGCCGACGGCCCGCCATAAAGCTCCCACGAGATTTTTTCGGTGATCGGCAGCGTGTAATACGCCGAGAGTTCGGCGAACACATTGTGCGGATGCTGATGATCCACCAGCGGCTCCCCGTGATACGTTTCGCCCGTCTGGAAGAGCTCGGGAAATCCCGGGTGCGGCGAGGTCAGCGACTCTGCCGAAAACATCTGACGAAACAGAATCGTCCCCGAACCAAGCTGGTGCTGCTCCATCAGCATGCCCCAGTTGACCGACTCGGCTTTACCCGCGCCGCGCGGCCCGCCCTGCTGATTGTAGTCGGCAAAGATAACGCCATGCGCCATCAATTCCCATCCACTCCGCATCCACATCCACTCATACGCTGGAACCGATACCGGCTGCCAGCCCGTACCTGATCCGGCGTGCGGAGAAGGTAATGACGTTCCGCCGTGCGCTGCCATGTTCATATTAGGCATCTGCATGCCAGCCATTGACTTGTCTACCTGCTGCATAGTCACGGTAGGATGCTCGTGGCTGTCAGCGGCTGAACTCTGTTGCGCAACGCTCAAGGGGACGATTGCCAGGATAAATGTGATGACAACGAACTTCACAATGACCTCGCGCTAAACGGTAGATGAAACGAAGAAAGATGAGGCGCGGATCCCAAGGGCCCGGCTAGTCAATTGCGAGATAGACGGAGATCAAACGCGGAGCGGTATCCGACCTGGAGAAGTACCGTGAAGAGAGTTGGAAATCGTCGGGGATTGTATCGGAACAGAAACAAGCCGCCTGCCAACGCTATCGTTCAAAGCAGCAGACTGTAGCATCAAGGGCCGCAATGTGCATGTGCTAGACGTGATCGCCCGTTGGTGCCCATTGGCGCAACAACGATAGTCGACAGGAGCAGGCGTCCTGCCAGTGGGCATCGATTCCCGACGATGAGGGTTATGATGGCATGCTGCCAGTGGGACGGATTGAGGGATGGGAAGGGCGAACAGATGAACACCCGGCAACATGCTGCACACGCACGACAGCACGAAGATCGCGACGGTTCGGGTTATTGTGCGCATTTCCCTAAGTCCCAGTAATCTTAATGCGCAATTCTTCCGGAAGTCGCTGACGAATTTCTTCCGGCAGGCGGTCATGCACACGTCGCGCACCTTGTTTGGCGGCGTCCAGCACCGTGACCGGCGCAGGAGTCGCTACCGCCACCGCCAGCCAGATCAACGCCGACATGGCGAACCCGACCAGCGCTGCAATCTCCAGCCAGAACGCATGATGCGGCGCCAGCTTCCAGATCACCCCGAACGCCAGCAGAAAGACGCCCGCGGAGATGGACGCCAGGGCGATCAGGCCCACGTCGATAATGCGATGGATTTGTTGCCGGCTGCGGCAGTGCTCGCACTCGGCAAAGTGGCTCTCGTAGTCGCCGCGCATCTCCGGCGCAAGGCCGGAGATGTCATACCGCCAGCCCGCCAGAATCTTGCCTACGATTGGATCAACGCACTGCTGACTCATGGACGCAATCAAGATGCCCGAACTGCGAATCGAAATGCCGATACTGCAACAGGGAGCGCGGCTACAGCCGGATGGGCTCGAGGGCCTCGGTTTGGGAGGCTAGCAGCACCCGGTTCCGGAACAACCCTCCTCGCAGGGAAAGCGCCTTTTCCGCTTCTCTCCGCGCGATTTCCGGATGATTGTTCTGCTCTGAAAGATGCGCGAGCACGACAAACGTTGCACTATTATCATAGTCGTTAGCAAAGAAATCCGCGAGGGCCACATTCGACAGGTGCCCCACACGGCTCATCACTCTTTGCTTTACCGACCACGGATACGGTCCTACCCGCAACATTTCCAGATCGTGATTCGACTCCATCACCAGCACATCGCAGCCTTGCAGGTGGTCGCGTACGCTTACCGGGATGTAGCCCAGATCGGTGGCGATTCCCACCTTGATGCCTTCTGCGCGAAAGGTGAAGCCCACCGGATCGGCCGCATCATGAGGAATGGTGAAAGGTTTGACTTCGATGTCTCCGACCACAAACCTGTAGCCGGCATCGAAGCGCTCGAATTTTTCCAGCTTCGGTTTCTCGCCGTTTTCGTCGCGCATGGCGCGCGCCCATGCCTGGTGGGTCGCGCCCGTCATAAACACTGGGATGCGCAGCTTCTTCGCCAGCGTTGCCAGCCCATAAATGTGGTCGGAGTGCTCGTGCGTGATCAGGATCGCCGACAACGAGTGCGGATCCTCGCCCAGCGACTTCATGCGCTTAAATATTTCCCGGCAGGAGATGCCGGTATCGACGAGGATTCTGGTCGTCGCGCTCGACACCAGTGCGCAATTCCCCCGGCTCCCCGACGCCAGCATGGATACACTTACACCCATTGTCGCCAGCATACGCGCCCCGCCTGTGGATTCGGGAGTTACTTTTTGGTTAGCCGCGAAGTGCTGGTCCAATCCGCGTCCCGTCAGCCCTGGATGTGCTATAGTTCCCCGACCCTCAAGAGGCCGGGGCGACTCTTCGGCGTCATCGCAAGCTAAAATCCAAAATTCAGTCGAGAAGGAGAATGTCGTATGCATTGGCAGCGCTTTTCCGTCCGATTTCATGTCCCGGTCTTTCTGTGTGTTCTTCTGGCTGCTTCGTTGGCCGCTGCACAGGAATCATCTGTTTACAGCTTTTACAGCCCCTACGGAGACGCCCTGCCCATCGGCAGTCTCGTCGCCGACTCCAACGGCAATCTCTATGGCACGACTTTCTACGGCGGACTCTACGGCAACGGCATGGTCTATGAGTTGACGCCCAGCGCAGGTCAGTGGCATCTCACCGAAATTCACAGCTTCAATCCCAACGGCATCGATGGCTTTGGCCCCACCAGCGGCGTCATCTTCGACTCCGCCGGCAATATCTACGGCACCACTGAATTCGGAGGCAGCGGCAGCTGCACCAACGGCTTTGGCTGTGGCACCGTCTTCGAACTTTCACTGGCTGATGGAGTCTGGAAGGAAACCATCCTGCACGACTTCGTTGGCACCGATGGCTGGCAGATTCATCCCGGCCTGGCGATGGATGCGGCGGGCAATCTCTACGGAATGGCCACCAACGGCGGCATCTACAACGCTGGCACGGCGTTTGAACTGTCGCCGGACGGCAGCGGTAATTGGACCTTCTCCGTGATTCACCAGTTCACCGGTCTCGCGGGCGGCGGCGTTCCCTACGATGCCCTCACGCTCGACGCGGCGGGCAATCTCTACGGCACCGCATCGGCAGGCGGCGGAGAATCTTCGGCCTGCCACTACGGCTGCGGCGTGGTGTTCGAACTGAGTCCCAGCCAAAGCGGCTGGACCGAGAGCGTGCTGCACAACTTCATCGGCCGCAGCGGCGACGGTCACACCCCCGCCTGCACTTTGCTCTTCGACGCCTCCGGGAATCTCTATGGCACGACCACGCAGGGCGGCGGCCCCTCCAACGCGGGCACCGTTTTTGAACTATCGCCCAATGCCAACGGCACGTGGAAAGAAA
>Ga0335071_10008892_pt1 | contig 10284 bp, 15 predicted proteins | sample Lox_Sample_15_FD_206724 | JGI IMG/M metagenome (GOLD analysis project Ga0335071, IMG submission 206724) | Soil microbial communities from Loxahatchee National Wildlife Refuge, Florida, United States - Lox_Sample_1.5 | ecosystem: Environmental > Terrestrial > Soil > Wetlands | place: USA...
TTGGTGAAAATATTTGTTAGGCAGGGCAATTGGCCGGCGATTCCGCTGACGGTCAGGAAGGCGTACCCAGCTCGCTATCGTCCGAATGGCACTGTCAGGTTGGTGATCCGGGAAGGTGAGGTGGGGCAGGATCGACGATCGTGACCGCTGCAGGCTCGTCGTATAAAGGGTTCCGGTTTCCGCCCGAGATCATCAGCCGTTGCGTCTGGCTGTACCAGCGGTTCCCGTTGAGCTTCCGCGACGTGCAGGAGCTGATGCTCGAACGTGGTGTCGACGTGTCCTATGAGACGATCCGGGCCTGGGGCGACCGGTTCGGGCAGGAGTACGCGAACCAGCTGCGCCGTCGTGGTCCGCGGCCGGGCGACAAATGGCACCTGGATGAGGTGTTGGTTCAGATCAACGGCGCACAGCGGTACCTGTGGCGCGGGGTCGACCAGCACGGCAACGTGCTCGACATTCTGGTCCAGTCGCGCCGAAACGCGGAGGCCGCAAAGAAGTTCTTCCGCCGACTGCTCAAGGGCCTGCGGTACGTACCCAGGGTGATCATCACCGACAAGCTCGCCAGCTACCAGGTCGCGCACCGCGAGCTCATGCCGTCGGTGCAGCATCGCCGGTCGAAGTACCTGAACAACCGCGCCGAGAACTCTCACCAGCCGACCCGGCAACGCGAGCGGGCGATGAAACGCTTCAAGTCGATCCGGCACGCGCAACGATTTCTGTCCGGGTTCAGCGGCATCTCGCCGCACTTTCGGCCCCGTCGGCACTTGCTGTCGGCGGCCGACTACTGACAGGTGATGGCCGACCGCTTCGCGGGCTGGAACGAGATCACCGGTGCGACGACCACGGCCGCCGCTTGAATCGGCGACTGGGGCAGGACGTTTCGTCCAAGCCACGGCCCGTCACCCCGAATCATCACATCGGCCAATTAGGTTGGCTCAAGTTGACAGTGCCTGAACGATGTCAGTCGGCACGCAGCCAACGTCATTGGGGCGGTCATGGGTCGAGCCGCCCGTGGCGCCTGCCGTCTTCCACGGCCTGTTCGCTGCTGGGCACCGGGCCGTAGCCGTCCGGATCACTGATCGACCGGACTGATCCGGCGACGGCGCGATAGCGACAGGGCTGTGAGGAGCCGGATACCTAGGCAATACGGCCGCGACCGGATCGGCGCGGCGCCCCGCGAAACGCATCATACTTGTCATACGGCATCACGCGGCAGGCTTTCGTTTCTTGGCAGATGAGCGGACAGCAGCTGCACGTTCGCCAACTGCCGGCAAGACGAACCGACCAAAGGAAAGATGACATGTGATGGGGACCCCCTCAGCTCAGACGCTCGTTGAGTTTGCGTCAGATGTTTTTCGGGAGCTTGAGGAGGTCCCAATGACGATGGTAGGCGGGTTTGACGTGCATCGGAAGCAGATCACGTTCGACTACGTGGATGATGACGGTTTGGTGCGGTTCGGTGAAATCCGGCCGGCAACGCGCACGTCGTTGCGGCACTGGCTGGGTGAGCATTGCGCTAATGGGGACGCGGAGTTCGCGCTGGAGGGTTGCACCGGGTGGCGGTATGTGGTCGATGAGCTGGCGGGCGCGGGAGTAGTGGCGCATTTGGGGGATCCGGCTGAGATCGCGGCGGCGCGTGGTCCCAAGAAGCGGGCCAAGACCGACCGAGCCGATGCCCGGTTGTTGCGCACGCTTTTGTTGCAGGGCCGGTTTCCCGAGTCGTGGATCCCGCCGGCACATGTCTTGGAGGTGCGCATCCTGGGCCGGTTGTACTGCAGTCTGATGGACGAGCGACGGGTCTGGCAGCAGCGCATCCACGCCCAGTTGTTCCATCAGGGCTGCCCGCCGATTCGGGCGCTGTTGACCCAGGCCGGTCGTGACGCGCTCGCGAATATTGAGTTGTCCGCGGCCGGACGCCAATATGTGGATACCGCGCTGCGCCGCATCGATGAGCTCAGCGCCGAGATCGGGCCGCTGCGAACACAATTGATCGACTTCGCCAAGCAGCAGGCGGGGTGTCGGGCACTGCAAGTCCATTACGGCATCGGGTGGCTGTGCGCGGCGATCATCTGGGCTGAGATCGGTGATGCGCGCCGGTTTAGCAGCTCCGATCAACTTGTGCGGTTCGCCGGGCTCGATATCACTGTGTATTCCTCGGACGGCAAACGCGCACCGGGGCATCTGTCGCGGCAGGGTTCATCCGAGCTGCGGTGGGCGGCGTTTGAGGCGGCCAAGTGCGCGGCCCGGCGCTCTTCGCCCGACTATGCCTATTACCGCGGGCTGGCCGCCAAGCGCGATGGCCACAACGGCGAGAATCCCACCTTGGCTGTCGAGCGCAAGGTCTTGCGTCGCTGCTATCACAGCCTGCGTGAGCTCGGCGATGCCGCCCTGGCGTTGCCCGTCTCCCAACCGCAGGAGGTGGCCGCCTAACCATGCGTTGCATGCGTGCCCTGTCCACACTTCAGCTGATGCCCGCGGTCAGCTCCCGCAAGGTTCCTGTCGCCACCCCGTTGTTGGATGGACTTCCCGGAAAGACTGAGCGGCCGCGCCCCTTGACCCGCACGTCGGGCACCCCATCGATCATCATGTCATCGGATCAATCTCCGTGGACCCAGATAAGGCTGGGCGCCGGCACGCGCAACGCGGACACTCGTCCATTCACGGGAGGCCGCAGATGACTTGAACCACAACACTTTCGCTTCGTCCCGGCCAACCAGAGTATGCGGTAGATCCTCGTCGGCCTCGAGGTCGTTCGTCCTCGCTGCGCTGCGGGCGCTCCACCTCGACCCCGACTGCGCTCCACCGCGCTAAACACGGGCCGGAACAAAGCAAAACAAACCAAAACGACCCCAGGATCCACCTTTACGGGGGTCCTCAACACAGATAAGGAATCACTGTGGCGACAGCTGAGCACCGCCAGGCAGAAGAGCACCATCACACCCACGGCCCGGGTTGTGGGCACGCATCTGTGCTACATGCCGATCATGTGGACTACCTGCACGACGGGCATGTCTGCCGGGAGCATCCCACCCCCGAGGGAATGCACTACGACGAGTGCGCCGCCTGCCGGTGCCCCAACTGTTCCGACTCGTGTGCAATCTGTGTGTGCGCCGATTGCACCTGCCCGACCTGTAATCACCACACGTGTCAATGCGAGCACTGCGCCGATGCCTGCAACAACTGCGCTTGCTCCGATTGCACGTGTCCGACCTGCATGCACGCTGCCTGACCAGGCCAGGGCGCGGACGTGGACGATCGGGGCCGTCCGTCACAGAACGACTTGCAACGTGACCGTGGATGCCAAGTCGCTGCGCCGGTGGCCGGCTGAGACGACAGCGGCCTTGACCGGGCGCGTTCGACGCATCAATCGGAAACTGGCGCGGGCGTTTCCGCACGCATGCTCTGAGTTGCATTCCACCAACCCATTGAATTGACGGTAGCGACCATACTTTCGGCGCAATGCACCGACAAGCGAGTGACCTGACCCCGGCCGTATTCAGCCGCTACCAGACCACGCGCGACTACGCCCGCGCCGAACTCGAACAGCTGATCCGGCCCACCGGCGTTTTCCACAGGAAAGCCGATACGCTCATCAAGCTGGGCCAGGCGCTAGTGGAGCGGTTCGACCGGCGAGGTCACACGATCGACGAGCTGCTGACGCCAGCGAGCATCGGCCGCAAGACCGCCAACATGGTCCTCGGCAACGCGTTCGGCATCCCGGGCATCACGGTCGAGACCCACTTCGCCGACGAGAAAGACCCGGTGCAGGTGGAAAAGCCGTCGGCGAATCGATCGAACGCACGGAGTGGACGGATTTCAGCAGCCGGCTGATCTTTTACGGCCGGCGGCTCTGTCACGCCAGCGCCCCGCCTGCGGGGTGTGCGTAACGACCCAGGATTGCCCGTCGTTGGGCCTTGGGCCCACCGAGCCGCAGATCGTCGGGGCGCTGGTCGAGGGACCCGAAAAGCAAGCACTTGCTTGCGTTGTTCTGAAGGATCCTCGGCACACAAAGGTGTGAAGTCGGCTGGCAACCGAGCTGCCATCAACACCTGCAGGCGGCGTCACCGACCAATAACACGTCGCGGTAGGTCATGCCGGCGGCGTTGCCGTAGCCGACCATCACCGGCACAAATTTTGAGCGGTCGAGGGGCGCGAGAGGCGCGCAACGAGGCCACGGCTCGACCGCGACGTCGTGTCGCGGCTGGCGCGAACAACGGTGACTTTCGGGCGGCCGGTGAGGCCAAAAGCCCCATGCAAAATCCGCCACCGCGCGCCTAGCGTGTGAGGGCAGTACGACAACTTATGTCATGAACGGAGCCAGCAGATGCAACCGGTGCAGACCACTTGGGAACCCTATGAGCGGCACGGTCACCTCACCGAGAGAAGTGACCTGCCCGAGAGCGTTTTTGCCTTTCCACGGCAACGCAAAGAACCGCTGACCGACGCGCAGCACGTGCGGAACGCCGTTGCGCGTTTCGATCAAGTGGTCGATGTGCCTGAAGCCGATCGCGCGCTGGCGTTCGCCAACATCGAGAAGGCTGCGCGCTACTATGGCCTGGATCTTTCCGAGACCGATTGGCATCAGCTCGGTATTCACCCGCAACCGGATCGCGAAGAAAGCGCGAGAAAGGGCGCACAAACACGTATGCGTACCGGAGAAGCTGAGCAGGCCGCGCGCAAAAGGGGCGGCTACGAAACACCGCCTCGGCATCGCCGAGGAGGCCGCCAAGAAAGCTGCCGAGACACGACGCCGTCACCGCGCCGAAGAGGGCTAGCCCGCCAGCTCGCCCGTGACGTCGAGACGGTGTGATCGCGCGCCTCCGCACACGAGATGTCCCTTGGCTAGCGTGACGGATCAGCGGGTGTGCCGTGACATCGCAGAGCAGCGTGCACAAGCTGTCTGCATTGGCATGTGGCCGTCGGGCGATACGAGCGCTCATCATGGACCGTAATCGTTCAGCAGTGCCTCCGGCACCGCCGATGGCCAGCAACGGCGGCCGTAGCCAATCCGGCTATTGGATTTCCCGCGCAGACAGTGTGAGGTAGCGTCCGCAATGAGATGCCGGTGTCGGCGCTGTCGCGCGGATGATTCGGCCCCGCCCGTTGAATGGCAGTCACGCATTCCCCGCGTCGCGTTTCACTGCCCCGGCAGCCTGTGCGGGCTCAACACTGTTGCCGACAGCCAACTTACACAGAATCAGCATTGGCGTCCGCGGGCGTCACGAGGATGAGTTCGTTTTCTTGACGCCACTCGTGATGGACAGTCCGCAGTCAGAGGCAAGGGGAAGCGCTGAGGCGCAGCGGCAGCGAAGACATGATGGGCGATCACAGCACAACCGACCAAACGCAGGTGGCGATTCGCGACGGCAGGACAGTCTTGTTGCGCCGGCTGGGCCGCCGGGATGCACAGGCGGCGTTGGCTTTGCACCAGCAGCTGCCCGACACCGACCGCTACCTCCGGTTTTTCAGCCCCGGCCGAGGGCATCTGGATCGGCTTGCCCGCCAGCTCACCGAACGCAGCGACAGCTGTTATGCACTCGGTGCGTTCGACGCGGGCCGGTTGATCGGGGTGGCGCACTACGTGATCGATGAGGATGATCCGCGGCTCGCCGAGGTCGCGATCGCCGTCGCCGGGGACGACCATCACGTCGGGGTAGGAACCGCCCTGCTCCGGCGGCTGGCCGAGATCGCCACCGCGCACGGAGTCAGCCGCTTTACCGCCGACGTGTTGGCTACCAACCATCTGATGCTGCAAGTGATCGCCGACATTGACTGGCCCCGCACCAACGTGTCCGATGACGCGTCGGTGCTTCGGTTTCAGATCACCTTACCCCGGCGCGCGACACCGACCGCCCGACGCCCCCGCAGCGCGGAGGGCTGAGGACCGCATCGACAGACCAGCGGCGTCAAGCAACCCAATCCACCCCGCGGCCAGCACCGCCTCATGCCGGCGCGACCGGATGACCCAGGCGCTGCCGGTGCGCGGCAACCCCACATGCACCACGTTGAGCTCGATACGCTGCCTGTGCCGTCAGCCGCCTGGTGGTGGCGTCTGAATGGGCATAAGCCGAAATAGCATGCCAACAAACGGATATCACGGCAGCGGTTGCCGTGTTCGGGTCTGCCAACTGCTCATGACGACTCGGCTCGACGTGGTGAGTCGGGACTGTACTGGGCCATGTGGTAGCGAGCCGAATTCGTGCCGGTGCACTACACGCAAGATCACCGCGCCGGGAGATCGGTTGGTGCGCTGGCCCATATGGCGCCGGATACGTTTCTATGCCCTCGATTTCGCAGTCGACGCCGCCGCAGCCCACGCAGCGCAATCACTTAACGCGGGCCATGCCATTCCGTCGGTCCCTCGATGACCTCCAAGCCGGTGGCGTTGCTGCTCGCCGACCTCGGCGTCACCCAGTCGCACAGCCGCCCGCACGTGTCCGACGACAACCCGGTCAGCGAATCCCTGTTCAAAACCCTGAAGTACCGGCCCGACTAGGCGGACAAGTCGGTCAAAGATTCGCTCGCGGTCGGAGTCCGGAATCCCCGGGCCTGAGTCGGGCGGTTAGCTCAGCGTGAGGACCGGTGTCGTTGGGCGGGTGGGAGTCGTTGGCGTGGCGTAGGTTGATCACGATGTGGCCGCCGGGTGGGGTGTACGGGCGTTGTCAACTAGATTCGAAACGATTTGGGTGACCGGGGTCCGGTCGGCGCGGATGGGTGGGGTCGGCTCTCCGGCGCGCGGGTCACGATGATATCTGGCGAGAGCAAGGCTGCTCGCTCGCGTTCAGCTTCGGCAACCGCGGCCAGGCCGGTATCGGAGAGGTCCAGATCCAGATGGGCCGTAAGCCTGCGCCGGTGCGACGGTCGTCGTCGGCCTCAGTCACGGCATCTCCCGGACAACCTCGGCAGGTTCCTTGTCCGTGCGTAGGCCGGTATAGCGCGGGTGGCGCAGCTTGCCGTCGCGGGTCCACTCGGTGAAACCGACCTGCGCCACCAGCTTTGGACGCACCCAGTGGGCGTCGGGCTCGTGGACGTCTTCGCCGGCGAATGGCGGTGTGTCTTGCTCGATGGCCGACAGCCGCTGGTGCAGGCTGCGAAGCGTGGCGGTGTCGAAGCCGGTGCCCACCTTGCCGGCGTATATCAGGTCACGCCCGTCGTAGTAGCCGACCAGCAGCGCACCCAGCCCTACCCGGCTGCCCTTCGGGGAGGTGTAGCCGCCGATCACGAACTCCTGATCCAGAACGCATTTGAACTTGAGCCAATTCGGTGAACGGCGCCCCTCCTCGTAGCGGGAATTGGCCAGCTTGGCGATCACCCCCTCGTCGCCCTGCCGGCAGGCTTCCCGGTAGGCCGCCTCGCCTTCCGTCCACCGGTCGGTGGTATAGCGGAGCGGGTCACCCCATTGGAATGCGCCGTGCAGCAGACGTTTGCGCCAGATCAACGGTAGCTCGGTGGTAGCGCAGCCGTCGAGGTGCAACACGTCGAAGATGTAGTAGAACACCGGGATAGGCGACGCGCGGGCGATTTCGGGGTCGGTAATGCCCAGCCGGGCTTGCAGCCGCTCAAAACTGGTACGCCGTCCCTGAAAGGCAACGACCTCACCGTCGACCACGAACCGGTGCTGGTGCTGGGCAGTGAGCGCATCGACCAGTTCGGGATATGTGTCGTTAAGCGGCTGACGGTTGCGTGACAAAAGCCGAAGCCGTGGGCCATCGCGGAAGGCCAGGCACCGCTCCCCGTCGAACTTCAGTTCAAAAACCCACCGAGGATCGGAGAACCTCTTGTCGGTCAGCGTGGCCAGCATCGGAGCGCACCAGTCCGGCACGGCCTCATCGCGTAACAACGGGCGCAGCTCGTCTGGCAGACCCTCGATCACGACAGTTCGTCCAGCGTGCGTCCCGACACAACCGACTGCGGTTGGCTGCGCAGCGGGTTGCCACCCGCGTCGGCGTATTCATCGGATTTCTTGACCAGCAGCCAGGTCTCGTCCTCGCCGCCGCGAATGCGGGTCAGCGCGTAGCCGCCATGCAGCCTCTCGCCGTTCAATTGGAATGACAGGTGTCCCCGCCGCAGGCCTTCCGCCATGTCGTACGGGCTGTCGTTGGTGTAGGTGCCGCGATCCCAGACGATTACTCGTCCCTCACCGTATTCGCCCCGGGGGATGATGCCCTCGAACGTCGCGTAGTCCATCGGGTGGTCTTCGGTGCGAACAGCCATCCGTTTGTCCCTGGGATTCGTGGACGGACCCTTGGGCACCGCCCAGGACACCAGCACACCGTCGATCTCCAGCCGGAAGTCGTAGTGATCGCTCGTTGCCGCGTGATGTTGGATCACGAAGCGTGGCGCGTTTCGCGGTTCGTGGCGGCTCCGGGGATCATCGCCTCGGCGGTTCAGCATTCGGCCCCCCTAGTAAGGTAAGCTCCCAGCCAAACCATGCACTCGCATACCGAATTCGTTTTTTCACTTCGTCGATATCAGGCTTGACGGCCAGCCCGTCGACGATCTTCTCGGCCACATGACGCGGGTGATCGAACAGGCCTTCGGCGCCGCGGCTACATGTCAATCCGCCATCGGGGCCAAGGCCGTCAGCGCGGTGATCGTCGATGATCTGGCGGACCCGCCCAACCAGCGGTTGCTGGATGTGCTCCAACGGATCTGACTTACCCCAGTCTTCCACGGCTGCCACGCTTCAGGCCGCCCGCAGAGGCGCCCCGTGGGCCGTCCCTGCCACAGCCTTATCCGCCTTCTGGAGACCGTTGCGCGTTATGAAGGCGCTGACGATTTCGGTCATGCCGATGATGACGAGCCAGATTCTGGCCACCGTCAGCACCCCAACGAGCACCATCGGCGCCCACGGATCGCGTATCAGGACCGGGATTTCAGGGGTTGTCATAGCGGTTACCCTCCGGGTAGTGGGTAGCGTCCATGCTCGTTGCACCCGCACGTCCGTAATAGGGACCTAGGGCCATTCAAAACGCGCGAATAGTCACTTTCATGCGCCGTTCTGCACCACCTGTCTTGTGCCGCCCTGCCCGCCGGATGAATCAGGTGACTTTCGTCCCTACTGGCCACTACCGAAAACGCGCATGCTTCTCCCAGACGTCACGACGCAGTCCCCAGAGGGGCCGAATATCAGATTGTCGCCGCGAGCTCTGGCAGCAGATTTTGCCGCCCGGGTAAAACAAGCGAAACTCATCGGCCGGTCAGCTGAGTGGGCATGATGTCAAGCGTCCCAACCCAATTCGGCCGCTCGTGGAAATCAGTGCTCGCGTCAGGACTGTTGTCCGTGTGTTTGGGTGCGGCGGTGCTGGCCTGGCCAAAGCCCTCGATGGTCGTCGCGTCCATAGTGTTCGGTATATTCCTGGTCGTCAGGGGCGCAGAGCAGGTGGTGTTCGGGTTCACCCTTGAGCCGCACGACCCCGGCCGCGCTGTGCTGATCCTGAGCGGCACGTTGTCGTTGATCCTGGCGATGTTGGCTTTTCGTGACCTCGGCCAGGGCTCCGCGGTGCTGGTTTTGGCCATCTGCATTGGGTTTGGCCTGTTGTTCCAGGGGTGTGCGGAAACCGTCTTGGCGGTCAGCCATCCCGACCTGCCCGAACGCCGCTGGCACATCTTTCTCGGCATCGCGACCGCGATCGCCGGCGTTGTCATCGCTGTCTGGCCTTACCGTTCCATCACCGTACTGACAGTTGTCGCCGGCATTTGGCTTGTCCTCATGGGAATCGCGCAGCCGCGCGCTGCTGCGGCTGGGCCTGTCCCCGCAGATCACCACCATCTCCACGGCGACCACGCCGCCGGTGATCGCCGAGGCGCAGCTGCGCAGCGGGCGAGCCGCTTCCGGGCGCGGCGCCGCCTCCCAGCTCAAGCAGGCCATCAGCACCACCCGAGCGATCAACCCGGACGCGACGATCATGGTGCGCGGCGACTCGATGTTTGGCACCAAAAAGGTGATCACCACCTGCGTGGCCGAAGACGCCGAGTTCTCCCTGTCGGTGAGCCGCAACAAGCGCATCAGCGCCGCGATCGAGGTCATCGACGAGACCGCCTACACCCCGGTGCACTACCCCGGCGCAGTCGAAGACCCCGACACCGGGGCGTTGATCTCCGATGCCCAGGTCGCCGAAACCCCCTACACCCTGCGGCTGGACCGGCACCGCGCACTGACCGTGCGGCTGGTGGTGCGCCGGGTCAAAGACGCCCGCTACGTGTGCCACGAACGAGAAACGGAGGTCTTGATGTAGGAGGGACTTTTCAGGAATCGGTGTTCTGCAAGAGATGAAGGTTGGC
>Ga0335071_10008893_pt1 | contig 10284 bp, 10 predicted proteins | sample Lox_Sample_15_FD_206724 | JGI IMG/M metagenome (GOLD analysis project Ga0335071, IMG submission 206724) | Soil microbial communities from Loxahatchee National Wildlife Refuge, Florida, United States - Lox_Sample_1.5 | ecosystem: Environmental > Terrestrial > Soil > Wetlands | place: USA...
GCATCGTTCGAGAAATGGAAGCGCCGCCCCAAGCACACCCGCAAAATCAACAGCCTGGCCTATTGCGCGCAGGAAGTCCTGGCCGCCGCCGAAGAGATGAAAGAAGCTGCTGTTGGCGGCGATCCTCCCGAAAAGACCGACACCGGACTCGACACGCAGGCGGTGAGTGAATTTCTCCTGCGCAACGCGGAAGAGCTGGAGCGCACTTCCTTGCCGGAAGCGGTGCAGAAGCTGGCCAGCGAAACCGCCGCAGGCCTGCGCGACATCGCCGTGTTGTTCGAGTCGGCGACGCCTCCGCCGATGGAAGACATTGAACGCCGCCTGACGGTCATGGAAGAAAAGCTGGTTGCCGCGCTTTTGGCGGGCACGCTCGAGTCTGCGCTGCTGGAGGTCCGCACCGATGCAGATCGTGACCTGGCTCCGTATCGCAGCCGCATGACTGCGCCGCAGATCGAGCAACTCCACAGGCAGTATGTGCAGAAGCGGTTACTGGATCGGCACCACCTTCCGCGCTTGAGCCTGTTTTACATGTAGTCTCACATTGTGGGACAAAGGACCCAACTTGGAACTGCAAATCGAAAAGCTGGTGTACGGCGGCGATGGGATGGCCCGGCTGCCCGCCGACGAGTTCGGCCGCGGCAAGACCGTGTTCCTGCCCTTCGTCCTCCCCGGCGAGCGCGTGCAAGCCACTCTCACCCAGAGCCGCAGCGGCTTTGCCCGTGCCCGGCTCAATAAGGTCCTGACGCCCTCTGTCGAGCGCGTCGAGCCGCAGTGCCAATACTTCGGCCGCTGCGGCGGCTGCCAGTATCAGCACATCGACCCGGCGGCGCAAGTGCGGTTCAAAGCTGAAATACTCACGGAAACCCTGCGGCGTATCGCCAAGCTTGAGCTCGCGCAGGAGGTCCAGCTGCATTCTTCCGAACCGTGGCATTACCGCAACCGCACACGCTTGCGCCTGCAGCCTGCGCCGGCCTTCGCGCTGGGATACTTCCGCGGCAACTCGCACGTACTGCTGCCGGTCGAAAGTTGCCCCATCAGCTCTCCGCTCATCAACCAGGCCATTGCCGCCGTATGGGAGCTGGGCCGCGCCGGCCAGGTGCCCGCCAGCGTCCACGGCATGCAGTTGTTTGCCAACCACGATGACAGCGAGTTGCTGGCGGAGATCTACGTCCGCCCGCAATCGACTGGCAACGAAGCAGCGGCGTTCGCGGACGCCCTCCGGTCGACGATGCCGACCGTCGTGGGCGCTGCCCTCTTCGCCACCTCGCCGGTGGAGGACGAATCCCGCCAGCTGGCGCCCCTGAGTTCAGTACGCAGTGAGGAAGCGGTCGTCTTCGGCGACAGCCATTTGACCTACTATGCTGTGGGACATGACTACCGGGTCAGCGGTGGATCGTTCTTCCAGACCAACCGCTTTCTGGTCGATGAACTGGTCAACGCAGCAACCGGCGGAGCCACGGGCAAGGTAGCGCTCGACCTCTACGCCGGGGTGGGACTGTTCACCCTGCCCCTGGCCGGCCGTTTCGACGAAGTGGTCGCTGTCGAGTCCTCGCCCCATGCTTTCGACGACCTCAAGCACAACGCGCCCCGCAACGTGCGGCCATCGCGCGCCACCACCGAAGAGTTCCTGCTCCAGCGCGGCGAAAAGCTCGCCGTCGACTTGGCGCTGGTGGACCCTCCCCGTGCCGGCCTGGGCGACAAGGCCACCGCCGCCCTGTGCCGCACCTCAGCCGCGCAGGTTACTTTCGTTTCTTGCGACCCCGCAACTTTGTCGCGCGATCTCCGCCTGCTGCTAGAATCGGGCTTTACGGTGCGGCAGGCGCACCTGTTCGACCTGTTTCCCCAGACCGCCCATATGGAGACGGTCCTCCACTTGGTGCGCTGAGCCGGCCGCTGGAGCTGAGTTATGTACGCGATCGCCATACTTCGTTACCGCAAGCCGCTGGAAGACGTTCTTAAGCACGTGGACTCGCACCGCGCCTACCTCGCCGGACTCAAACAGGAGGGCCTGCTCATTGCCTCGGGCCCGCTGGTCCCGCGCAACGGCGGCATGTTGCTGCTGCGAGTCCCCGACGACGAAGCTCAGGCGACGCTCGACAGTATCCGCGACAACGACCCGTTCACCCGGTTCGGACTCGCGCAATATGAACTGTGGCCCTGGGCCCCGACCATTGGTACCGAGGACCTGGACCGCCTGTAAGCGGACTTGCCATCGTCCACCCCTCCCCCGGATGGAGCGCATGTCTCCGCGCGTGCGCCCATGCCTGTCTATTGCGGCGGCAGGGAACCCCTGTTCATCGCCGGGCTGGCCTTTTCCGCCGGCATCGTGGCCGGGAACTTCGCCTGGCGGGCGCCCCACATCTGGCTGATCGCGTTTCTTCTGGCTGCTGCCGGAGTATGCATTTTCTATCGCCGTGCGCCGTCGCTCGCGTTTCCCCTGGCCTTGTTGGCGCTGGTTCCCCTCGGTGCTTTGTACCTGCAGCTCTCTGACGCGGCCCAAACGACGCCTCCTAATCTCGAAGCCTTTGCCACGGGAGAGGGCACAGTCGAAGTCACCGCCCACGTCATGCGCGAAGGCATCGTGCGAGACAGCCCCTTCGGCGGCAAGCAGGAGTCGGTGGATGTCGAGACTGAAGAACTCTTATCCGGCGATCATCGTCTAACCGCGCCAGTCGGTATCCGGTTGACCATTTTCAGCAAGCGTTCCGACGAAGACGCGGCACAACGCTCCGGCGCGGACTCCCCCCTGCCGGTGTACACGTACGGTGAACGCCTGAGAATTGCCGCAAAACTGCGCGCGCCTCGCAACTACGGCAACCCGGGAGCTCTTGACCTCGTGGGATATCTCGCCTCGCAAGGCATTCGGCTGACCGGCTCAGCTCGCGCCACCGAAATCGAGGTCTTGCCGGGCTTTGCCGGCAGCCGCATCGGATGGTGGCGCAGCTACGCTCGCCGCAGCGCGCTCAACCACATCCAACGGCTCTGGCCGGGCGAGCCCGGAGCGCTGATGCAGGCCATGCTCATCGGGGGCCGCGCCTTCTTTGCCCGCGAGCTGAAGACCAACTTCCAGCGCACCGGGACCTATCACATCCTGGTTGTCTCGGGCATCAACGTCGGCATTCTCGCCTTCGCGTTTTTCTGGGCGCTGCGCTGGCTGCCCATGGGAGAAACGGCGGCAACGGTTCTGACCATCCTGTTCTCATGGGGATACGCTTTCCTTGCCGATCTCGGGCCGCCCATCGTACGCGCTACGATTACGCTCAGCATCTACCTGCTCACGCGCTTGCTCTTTCGCGACCGCGCCGGACTGAACGCCCTGGGCATCGCCGCTCTTGGCATTCTCGTTGCCGCGCCGCGCACGTTGTTCGAGGCCAGCTTTCAGTTGACCTTTCTTTCGGTCATTGCCGTGGCGGGAATCGCTGTGCCCATCCTGCGGCGCACGCTGTACCCGATGCAACGCGCGCTGCGCAATCTCGACTCGCCCGCCTACGACTTCAGCCAGCCTACAGCGGCGGCGCAGTTCCGCTCGGACGTGCGGCTGGTGCGCGAGAACCTTGCCGTCCTCTGCGGCTTTAGGGCGGCGAACTTCATCCTTCGCAGAGGTCTGGCGTTTCTGCTCGCCGCGTTGGAGCTGGTCGTCATCTCCTTCATCATCGAACTCTCACTCGCCTTGCCCATGGCGTGGTACTTCCACCGCACTACCACCATGTCGCTGCCGGCGAATGTGCTGGTAATTCCATTGGCCAGCGTACTCATGCCCGCGGCCGTGCTGGCGGTTGCGCTCTCATACGTTTCCTTCGGGCTGGCGCATCTTCCTGCGCTCGTCGCCGGATATTCTCTGGCCCTGCTCACCGGAACCATCCGCTTGATCGGACACCTGCGCATCTCCGACGTGCGCCTGCCCCTGCCCGGCCTGGGGACTTGCGTTGCCGCAGCGCTCGCGCTCGGCCTGGCGATAGTGCTGGCGCGACGTCGCCCGCCGCTCGCTTGGCTTGGCATCGCAGGCTTGCTCGCCGCCGCCCTCGGTATCGTGTTCGTGCCCGCGAAAATTCAGTGGCGTCCCGGCGTGCTGGAAATCACCGCCATCGACGTGGGACAAGGCGACTCGTTGCTGATTGTCACCCCCGAAGGCAAAACCATTCTGTTGGATTCCGGCGGCGTGGGAGGCGGAAGTCATTCCGACTTTGACGTGGGAGAAGAAGTCGTGTCTCCGTATCTCTGGAGCCGAGGCATCCGCCGCCTCGATACGGTCGCCATCTCCCATCCGCATTCGGACCACATCGGCGGCATGCGCGCCGTCATCGCCAACTTCCGGCCCAAAGAGCTGTGGTACGGGCTGGATTCTCCGACACCAGAATTCGCCGAACTAGCGGACGCCGCTCGATCATTCGGCGTAGCCTTTCGGCCGCACTCAGCCGGTGACGAATTCGACTTCGGCGGAACTCACTTCCGCGTCCTCAATCCGCAACCCGGCGCCGTCGCCGGCAATCGCTTGCAGGACGACGAGTCCATGGTGCTCCATCTGCAATACGGAAATACTTCAGCTCTCCTGGTGGGCGATTCGCATAAGCGAATCGAAGAGCTGATGGAGGGTGAAAATCCGCAGGCCAACCTGCTGAAGATCGGCCACCATGGCAGCCTGACCTCCAGCACGCCAGAATTCCTCGCCGCCGTCGCGCCGAGTTTCGCCGTGGTGTCGGCCGGCCATTACAACGCCTTCGGCCACCCACGGCCGGAGGTCATGCGGCGCTTTGCGGACCGCCATGTCCAAACCTACCGCACAGACCTGGCCGGGGCCGTGTCGTTCTATCTCGACGGCGCTAGGGTTTCGGCCCAGCCGGTTCCTCGCTGACGGCTTCATCTTCGTCGGTTGCTGGGTGAGCGCGAAATTCCTCGATAATGGCAGCGGCCTCGTCCGCCTGTTCTTCGCGCACCAGGATCACCACCCCGCCAACCCCAGGCAGGATGTCCTGGGGCGCTTCGCGGTTGCTGATCACGGCCTCGATCCCGTCCGACTCCAAAAGACCGCGCACCACCATCGCCTCCGATTCCACGTCCGTATCGAATACCTTGACCAGTTTTTCCATTGGTTCTGGTGTGTCCGCCATACGTCCTCCGTTCGTTCGCACCTTACGCTGTGAATGCCGCACCGCATTTTGCCCTGGAAGCGACGCCGTTTCGTTGTATGATGCCGCCACGAATTGCGACGAGCCGAGAGGATGGCGGCCAGCATCCAAATTGTATCCAACTTCACCGGGTCTGCCCGTACCTATGCCGGCCCTGTGCAGTGTTTGTTGCCTTGAGGGAGCCCATGGATCCGTCTGAAAGGAACGCAGCGGCCACACCCGACCCCAATACTGCCAGCCTCTTCGAGCAGGAAGAGGAGCGCCGCAAACTGCGCCGCCTGCAGATCATGATGAGCATGGTCATGTCGGTGATCAGCCAGGACACCGACCTCTCCGTGGAGGAAGCCTCGGAGTTGGCGGCCAACGCCAAGCGCGCCGCCCTAGCCATGTTCCCCGACAAGGAGTTCGCCTACGACATCCTCTACAAGCCCCGCCTGCAGCGCCTGATGGCCGAACGCTTTCGCCTGCAGTGAGCGTGCTACTTGTCGATCGAAGCCAGATACACCGTCAACGTCCCCCAGAACATTCGCGCCTGGATCTGAATGGGCAGGTGCCGCGCGTCATCGCTATACCAGATCAGGATGCGCCCCCGATTCTTCAAGGCGCTGTAATTGCCTTCCGGCCCTACCCGTATCGTCTGGAAGGTGCCCGCCGGGGTCTTGATCTGTTCCTTCCCTTCCACGTGGGCGCGGATGGTAACGGTCTTGCCGCCATCGTTCAGCGGCACGTCATAGGTCGCATTCGGCTGCAGGGGCAGGCTGGCCGCGTACAGAATGCCCGACATGACGTCCGTCACGCAGCCCGGAATCTCGTTCTCGGTCCGCTTCGACTGGCCGTTCTTCAAGTTCTTTTCCTCCAGGATCGCCTTGCCCTGTTTGTAATCGTAGGTGATGACCGTGTCCCGCCAATGCGATCCCTCTTCGGTGTGCTTGACTACTTTGTTCGAGCACAGGCTCTCTGCGTTGAAGTAAGAGTTGAAGCGGTCCTGCACCCGGAAGAGCAGCGCCACCACGCCCGTTGAATCGGCCGTGCCGGTGACGTGTTCCTGGTCGCCTTCTCGTTCGATGCGCAACGTGGCCATGCCTGCGGGCACAAAGCGGTATTCTGCCTCGTAGCGCAGCGTCTGGCGCGGAAATTCGAACCCTGGCCGCAGCGGCTGGATATGCGCGCCTGCGCTGACCGACGCTTCCGCCTGGTCATGCGGGGTGGCGGGCGGCGCGGTTGGCGGCTTCGCCTGCCCGTAGATTCCGGGCGTTAAGGCGGCCACCGTCACCAGCAGGAAGAGTGTGCAACAAACAGTCGGAAACTTCACCATGGACGGGGAAACCAGAGCATCTTCACAACAAGGGCCGCCAGCATGGCGGCGGCCCCGATTACAGCATTGTACTCGCGATGCTGGCTGTAAAGCTCGAGCGAGAAGCCGGCAGCCCATCCCGCAAGCCACACGGTCCTCGGAAACAATCTCGGTACCCGCTGCGCGTAGTCGTCGTACTCTGGAAATCGTCCGCGCAGAAACGCCTCCTCCGCACGGATCACCGGCACATAGATGAGCGTGAACAAGAGCACGATTCCCACCGCCACCCAAACATCGCGCGCCGCAATCGCAAATCCAATGGCGATGACGATCGACCCCAGGTACAGCGGATTGCGGCAGTATGCGTACGGGCCGGTCGTTGTCAGGACTTCGTTCTTCTTAACGTGACCCGAGGCCATCGCCCTGATGAATACTCCGAGGGCCGCCACTGCACCGCCTGCCGCGAGCGACAGCCAACCAGGGCGGGCCCGCCAGAAATAAAACGCCGCGAATAGAAATCCCAGCGGCACCCGGATGCGCCGCGCGATGCGGCTCCACGACCGCACACTCCCGCTTGCGGCGTCAGTCATTCTGCTCCTTCAGCAGAGAATCGGCCGCCGTAATTACTTGCTCCGGGGTGATCGACCGCAGTCCCACATCCGGTTGGTCCACGTGCGAGCTGTTGTCCAAGCTCTCCGGGCTACGCAATACCACCGACCGCGTCGCGTACGGCCCGTTGCGCTCCGGACGCGTCGGCCCGAACAGCGCAACGACCGGGACCCCCAGCGCCGCTGCCAAGTGCATGGGGCCGGTGTCGCCTCCCACGAACAGGCTCGCCCGTCGGGTTAGCGCGATTAATTGGCTCACCGAACACTTCAGCGGGCGCGCCATTTCCTCGCTGGCTTCACGCACCGCCTGCGCCAGCGGTTCTTCATTCGGCCCGGAATTCACCATCACGGCCATGCCACGCTCCGCCAGCGCCTTCGCGACTGCGCCGAAAGACTCCGCCGGCCAACATTTCGCGCCCCATCCTGCCCCCGGATTCACGATCGCCAGCGGCGCAAAGCCGATGGACGAACAGAAGCGGTCCGCCCACCCCTCGGTCGCTTCGTCTTGCGGAAATACCGGCTCCTCATAGTTGAGGCCTTCGCCCGCCACCGCCGACGCCAGCGACAACGCGTGCTCCACGACGTGCGCTCCCTTCGCCGTCACTGGATTCGTATAGAACTGCCGCGCCGGCCCTTCCCGCGGCTCTGCCGCACCGATGCGCGTCTTCGCGCCCGACATGCGTGCCGCCATCGCCGAACGTATGGCGCCCTGCAGATCAATCGCGATGTCGTACTTCATGGCGCGTACCTCGCGCATGCAGCTCCGCATCTCGCTCCACGTCGCGCCCGACGACAGTCCTTTCCGCCACTCCTTGAAATCCGAAACGTGCACCCAATCGACCAGCGGCTTCAGTTCCGAGCGCGGCTGCAACCGCTCCATCGGGTGCGCGCACAGCAACTCCATCCACCGCTGCTCAATCAGCCAGCCAATTTGCAGGTTCGGCCGCGCCGCCCGCAACGCGGCAATCGCCGGAATGCCGTGGATGACATCGCCCATTGCGCTCAGCCGCACTACCAGCACGCGCAACCCTGCCTGCTCGGAGCCTTCCAGCTCTTCCAACGCCACCGTGCTCGGGTCTTGTTGGGAAAGCGGTCGGCTCACGGTTCGCGCGTACCTCCGGAGGAGGTGCGCATCTGGCCCAGAATCTCTGTCGTGGAGTGGTCTTTGGGATCGCCAACAATCTCGACCCGCCCGCCGTACCCGCGGACCTCGTCGCGTTCCGGCACCGTTTCCCGGGTATAGTCGGTGCCTTTCGCCTGAATATCGGGATGGATTTCGCGAATCAGCGCCCGCACGTCCGGCTCGTCGAAAATGACAACCGCATCCACGTCCGCGAGCGCAGACACAATCTCGGCGCGCTCCGCCTCGGGCATCAGCGGACGCCCCTCGCCCTTCAGCCGTCGCACGCTGCGGTCAGAATTCATGGCCACGATCAACTTTCCGCCCAGCGCCTTGGCGCCACGCAAGTAGCGGATGTGCCCCACGTGCAGCAGGTCGAAGCAGCCGTTGGTGAGCACGATCTGTTCGCCGTGGCGCCGCCACTCGGCCACTCGCGACGCAAGCTCGCCGCGCGCAAGAATCTTTGTTCGGGTGTCGCTCACGATTTCTTGGCCGCCGCAAATTGATCGACCGTCGCCAGCAATTCGGCGTTTGACACCGTGGCGGTTCCCCGTTTCATCACCACGATGCCGCCCGCCAGGTTCGCCAGTCGCGCTGCCGTCGCCGTATCTGCCCCCGCCGCCAGGGCCGCCGTAAACGTAGCAATGACCGTGTCGCCCGCACCGGTCACATCCACCACCTGGTCGGAACCGAAGATGGGTATCACCAGCGGCGCTTGGTTCTTCTCGAACGCCACCATGCCGTCTCGTCCGCGGGTGATCACCAGCGACTCCAGCCCCATTCGCTGCATGACCTCGTTGCCCGCGGCGAAAAGCCGCCCATCGTTAGCCCCAATTCTGGTCCCCAGTGCCTCTTCCACCTCCGGCTCGTTGGGCGTCGCCGCCGTCGCGCCCGCGTACTCCAGCAGGCGATAGCGCGAGTCCAGCGTAATCGGTTTGTTCTTCGGCCATCCCTTCGCCTTGATGTCCGTCAGCAGCCTTGGAGTTGCTGCGCCATACCCGTAGTCGGAGACCAGCAGCGCGTTGGCCGACAAGGCGTGCTCACGGGCAGTTTTCGCCAGTTTCGCCAACACGGCGTGATCCTCTGGCAACGGAACCGGTTCCCGGTCCACTCGCACCACCTGCTGGCGGCTGGTGTGCGACATGCCGGCAAGAATGCGAGTCTTGGTGGTCGTGATGTGCCCCTTGAGCCGCGTGATGCCGCCCGTCGGGATCTGGCTCTCGCGGAATTTCGCCAGCAGCAGTTCGCCCGGCTCGTCGTCGCCCACCACGCCCACGGGAAAGACCCTCACCCCCAACGCCGCCAGGTTCATCACTGCATTGCCGCCGCCACCCGGAACCACCGTGCGCTCGCGGTGCTTCAGGATGAGCACCGGCGCCTCGCGCGACACGCGCGCAATCTCGCCGAAAACAAATTCGTCGGCCACAAGGTCCGCCAGCACCGTCACCGACACGTCGGCCAACGACTGGACGATCGTTCTTAACCGCTCGGCATCTGTCTTGGCTTTGCTCATCGCCTCTTGCGCGGTGCCGCCGTGCGTGCAGCCTTGCTGGCCGCCGCGAAACCCTCATTCTCTCACGGGCTCGCGGTCTGCACGACGCAGGACGGCGCAGATTTGCTCAATCGCCGACGCCGCGTCGCCCTCAAACTCCATCTTCGCCGCGACCACGTGCAGGGGCCGCAAGCGTTCGGCGTAGTCCCCCAAATTCACCGCATCTTTCTCGGTGGTGACGAACGCCGTCGCCCCCGACTGCTGCCCCTGCCGGTACAGCGCCTCCACGTCTTGTGCTGTGTAGGCATGATGATCGCGAAACGCGCGCGTACCTGTCACTTGCACGCCGGCCTCGATGTAGAAGCTTTCCGGCCGCGCGATGCCGCAGAACGCGAAACATGGCTCCTTTGTCTCCGGAGCAACAATGCCCCGCCTGACTCGCCACACCAACTGGCCTTCGCGAACCGGGATTCCCTTCGCGGGCGCATCGTCCATAAACACCATCGCCGAGGCCCGCTCCAGCGACGACAGCGGCTCCCGCAATCTCCCCGCCGGCAGCAACACATCCTGCAAGTCACGCTGCGTGACCAGCACGATGTCGAAGCCCCGCGCCAGCCGCCGGTGCTGAAAGCCATCGTCCAGCA
>Ga0335071_10008895_pt1 | contig 10284 bp, 7 predicted proteins | sample Lox_Sample_15_FD_206724 | JGI IMG/M metagenome (GOLD analysis project Ga0335071, IMG submission 206724) | Soil microbial communities from Loxahatchee National Wildlife Refuge, Florida, United States - Lox_Sample_1.5 | ecosystem: Environmental > Terrestrial > Soil > Wetlands | place: USA: Florida...
TCAAGGGCTGCGACGATCTGGCGGCGGCGTTCTTCGACGTCGCGCGCGAGCTGGGAGCGAAGCTGGGTCCGGTGCTCATGCAGCTCGGGCCGGACTTCCGGCCGGCCGAGCTGCCGGGCCTGGCCGCGTTCCTGCCCCGCGTGCCCCGCGACATCCGGCTCGCGGTGGAGTTCCGCCATCGCGGGTGGATCAACGAGGGCGTGCTCGCGCTGCTGCGCGCGCACGGCGCGGCGCTGGCGCTCACGGACGGGCGCTGGATCCCGCGCAAGTCGATGCTCGCGCTCGCCGACCAGCCCACCGCCGCCTTCGCCTACCTGCGCTGGATGGGCGCCGACCGGGCGATCGTGGACTACTCGCGCGTGCAGAAGGACCGTACGCACGAGCTGGAGACGTGGAGCGCGAAGCTGGTCGCGCTGGCCCAGAAGGTGACGGAAGTCCACGGCTACGTGAACAACCACTTCGCGGGGCACTCGCCCGCCTCCGCGCGCCAGCTGCAGCGCCTGCTCGGGCAGACGCCGGTCGAGCCCGAGCAGCTCGGCGAGCAGATGCTGCTCCTCTAGCACCGACCCCCGCCCTCTTCGCCGGCCGGCACCGCCGAAACTGACTTCAAGCATGCCAGATACTCGCGGACGGCGATCCGGAGGCGGAAGGTCCGGCTATTCCGTCCTGAGGGTGCTCGCCGGGTCCACGCGCGCCGCGCGCCAGGCAGGCACTCCCGAGGCCGCCACGGCCACCGCCGCCAGCAGCGCGATCACACCCGCGTAGGTCGCCGGGTCGAGCGGCGAGACGCCGAACAGCATCGAGGCGATGGCGCGCGTGGCGGCAAGCGCCGCTGCCAGCCCGATGCCCACGCCGAGCCCGGTGAGCGAAAGGCCCTGCCGCACGACGAGCGCGAGGATGTCGCCACCGGTCGCACCCAGCGCCGACCGTATGCCGATCTCCCGCGTGCGCTCGGCCACGCTGCCGGCCAGGACGCCGTAGATCCCGATGGCCGCGAGGGCCAGCGCGGCGAGCGCGAACGCCTCGAACACGGTGAGCGCGAACCGGAGCTGGGCGGCCGAGCGCGACGCCAGGGCGTCCATGGTGGCCACGCGCGTGATGGGCTGGTCCTTGTCCACCGACCAGATCGCGCGCATGACGGCGGGCGCGAGCGAAGCCGCGTCGCCGGTCGTCCGCACCACCAGCGACTGCACGTTGTCCACCCATCCCCACCGGCCCTCGAGCACGTAGAACGCGTCCGGCGCGTCGAGCGCGAGCGACGCCTGCCGCACGTCGCCCACCACACCCACGACCACGTCCCAGGGCCTGTCGGGGCTCCCGATCTCCGGGCCGGCGCGAACGCGCTCGCCGATCGGGTTCCGGCCCGGGAACAGGCGCCGTGCGAGGGACTCGTTGATGAGGATGGCCTCCGGACCGCCGGTCGCGTCCCCTTCGTTCAGCACGCGCCCACTCCGCAGCGGGATGCGCATCGTCTCCAGGTACCCCGGCGTCACGGCGTACCGCATGGCGCTTCCGTAGTCGTTGACACTCCTCGGGGGCACCGAGGCGAACGCGATGCCATACGCGTCGAGGTCTCCGCTGAGGGGCAGCTGGCTCGTGAAGCCGGCCGTGGCGACGCCCGGCACCCCGCGCACCGCTTCCAGCACCTGGGCGTACAACTCGAGCCTGGCGCTGTCCCGCTGGAACGCGGTCCCTGCCGCCGCCACCTGCATCGTCAGCACGTGCGAAGCGTCGAACCCCGGCGCCACGGCGAACAGCCGCTTGAGGCTCCGCAGCAGCAGTCCGGTGCCGACGAGCAGTACCAGCGCGATCGCGATCTCGGCGACCACCAGCGTGGCGCGAGCGGATCCTCGGCGGCCGGCGGCTCGCCTCGAGCCCTGCTGGATCCCCGTCTGCAGGTCGTGGCGACTCGCACCGAGCGCGGGCACGAGGCCCACCGCCAAACCGACCAGCGCGGTGACCGCGAGAGCGAACACCAGCACCGGCGTGTCCAACCGGATCGCGGCGGCCCGCGGCAGCCCGGCAGGAGCGACGGCCACCAGCGCCCTCACGCCGAGAACGGCGACCAGGACGCCGGCAGCGCCGCCCAGCGCCGCCAGGGTCAGGCTCTCGGTCAGGAGCTGCCGGATCAGGCGCCGGCGCGGTGCGCCGAGCGCCACCCGCATCGCGAACTCGCCGCGCCGCCGGGCGCCGCGCGCCAGCAGCAGGCCCGTCACGTTGACGCTCGCGATCGCCAGCACCAACAGGACGGCTCCGAGGATCGCGAGCAGCACGGGCTCGGCGCTGCGCACGACGTCGTGCTGCAGCGAGTGCACGCCGAGACCCTGCTTGAGGTCGGCCCACGGCGGCCGCGGAAACTCGGGAATCGGGGAGCGTGCGATGGCCGCGAGGTCACGCACGGCCTGGGCCGGCGCCATCCCCGCCTTGAGCCTCGCCACCATGTGCATGTGGTGGCCCCACTCGGCCGATTCAAAGGGAGCCACGGCCCGGTACTGCCGTGGCGCCCAGACCTCGGCCGCGGGGGCGATGACGTTCTCGAAGCCCGGCGGCATCACGCCGATCACCGTGTACGAGTTGCCCTCGAGCAGGAGCGTGCGCCCCAGGACCGCCCCGGCGCTCCCGAAACGCCTCCGGGCCAACCCGTCGCTCACGATGGCCACCCTGGGGCCCTGTGGCTGGTCGTCCGCCGCGTCGAAGTCCCGGCCGAGCGCCGGAGCGACGCCCAGGACCCGGAAGTAGTCCACGCTCACTCGCTGCCCCGCCAGCCGCTCCGGCTCCGCCAGGCCCATCAGGGCGGGCTGCCACGCGTCCATCACGGCCAGGGCCTCGAACGATCGGCTTCGCACGGCCAGCTCGCGGAAGGTCCCGTACGCGACGTCCAGCGGCGCGCCGCCCGCGCCGACGTCCGAGATCATCAGCAGCCGATCCGCCCCCGGATAGGGCAACGGCGCCAGCAGGATCGGGTACACGGCGCTGAAGATCGCGGTGGTGGCGCCGATGCCGAGCGCCAGCGTCAGGACCGCGACCGCCGTGAAGCCGGGCGATCGGCGGAGGCCGCGGACCGCGTAGCGCAGGTCGGAGCCGAACGTCTCGACCGCCGCCTCCCAGCCGGAGCCGCGCACCTCTTCCCGCACGGCGGACGCTCCGCCCAGCTCCAGCCGCGCCTCGCGGAGCGCCGCCTCGGGCGAGAGGCCGCGGGCCACGTGCGCGGCGGCGGCCTGCTCGAGATAGTGCCGCACCTCGTCCGTCACGTCCCGGTCGGCGGCGGACCGGTGGGTCAGCGCCCGCAGGCCGCGCGTGAGCTGGCGCAGGAGAGACACGGGCTCAGCTCTCCGCGCTGAGCAGGCGGGCCACCGCCGCCGCGCGCCGCGTCCAGTCGGCCGTCTCCGCCTCGAGCTGCCGGCGCCCGGCGCGGGTCAAGGCGTAGTAGCGCGCGCGCCGCGAATTCTCCGTCTGCCGCCACTCGGCGTCGAGCCACCCGGCCCGCTCCAGCCGCTGCAGCGCGGTGAGCAGCGAGCCGGGATTCACCTTGAAGGTGCCGCGCGAGATCTGCTCGATGCGGCGGGCGATGCCGAAGCCGTGCAGCGGCTGCAGACTCAGCGTCTTGAGGATCAGCAGGTCCAGCGTGCCCTGAATGACGTCGGTGTTCGGCGCGTCCACGCGATCCCCGGAGCGGAGGTGTGGCTCCAGGATAGCCGTCCTACATCTTGATTGTCAAGATGTGACGTTCAAGGGCGGCGCGACGCCGCGGCCGGACGTGCTAGCGCACCGTGAACCGGTGGGTGCCCGGCGCGATGGCGAACACCACGACCGCGCCCTGGATGCCCTCGAACCGCGTGCCGCGCCCGGCCACCGAGACCTTGGCGGCGGGCAGGCTCACCCGGCCCACCGTGCCGGGCGGTATCGTGACGGTCACCGTGATGGCGCCGTCGCGCTCGCGCCGCCAGCCGCTGGCGATGGGGCCGCGCGGCGAGCGGTACACGGCGCGCACCGAGTCCAGGGCCGCGGTCCAGCGCGGGCGGATCTCGATCCGGCCGAAGCCCACCGAGCCCGCCTGCTCGTCGATCCCCGCCAGGTAGCGGTAGAGCCACTCCCCGACCGAGCCGAAGGCGTAGTGGCTGTAGGAGTTCATCCCGGGGTCGCCGTGGTCGCCGTTCCAGCGCTCCCAGATCGTGGTCGCGCCGTGCTTCACCTCGTAGAGCCAGGACGGGAACGTGGGCTCGAGGAGCAGCCGGAACGCGACGGAGTCGTGGCCCGTCTCCGAGAGCACGGGCAACACGTACGCGCTGCCGAGGAAGCCCGTCGTCAGGTGCCCGCCGTGCGCGGCGATGTCGTCCACCAGGCGCGCCGCGACCGCCGCGCGCAGGCTGTCGGGCACCAGGCCGAAGCGGAGCGCCAGGACCGACGCCGTCTGCGTGTACTCGCTGCGGACGCTGTCCGGATTCATGAACGGTGCGCCGACGCGGCCGTCGGGCCGGACGTACGCCGAGTCGAACGCCGCGCGCACCCGGCCGGCGATGGCCGCGTAGCGCGCGGCCACCGAGTCCGTGCCAAGGGCGCCGGCCATCTGGGACATCAGTGCGGCGTCGTACGCCCAGAACGCCGTGCTGATCAGATCGGTGTTCGTCTCGCCCCACGACCTGGTACTGCCGGCCGGGAGCCAGTCGCCGAACTGCACCTGCTTGCGGTGCGTCCACAGGAAGTCGGGATTCGAGTCGGCGATGAACGCGAGGTAGCGCTCCATCGCGTCCCACTGCTCGGCGACGACGCGCGTATCGCCGTAGTGCGACCACAGCGTCCACGGGATGATGACGCCGGCGTCGGCCCAGCCGGGGGCGCCGCAGGTGAGCACGCCGAGGAAGTTGGGCGCGAAGTTGGGGAAGCAGCCGGCGGCGGTCTGGCCGTCGCGCACGTCCGCGAGCCATTTCTCGCCGAACGCCGCCATGTCCATGTTGTAGCTCGCCGTCCGCCAGAACACCTGCGCGTCGCCCATCCACCCCATGCGCTCGTCGCGCTGCGGGCAGTCGGTCGGGATGCCGTACAGGTTCGCGCGCTGCGTCCACAGGATGTTCTGCCACAGGCGGTTGAGGTCCGGATCCGACGTCACCAGCGTGCCCGTCTCCGGGAGCGCCGTGTGCGCCACGATGCCGGTGACCGCGGTCAGGCTCGGCGCGCCGGGGTAGCCCGTCACCTCGACGTAGCGGAACCCGTGGTAGGTGAAGTGCGGTTCGTACGACTCGGCGCCGCGACCGCTCAGCACGTACGTGTCGGTGGCCCTGGCGCTGCGGAGGTTCACCTGCGTGATGTTGCGACCGTCCGGATCGAGGATCTCGGCGAAGCGCATGCGCACGAGCGAGCCGCGGGGGCCGTGCACGGCGAGCCGCGCCCAGCCGGCGATGTTCTGGCCGAGGTCGAAGACCCACGTGCCGGGCGCCGGCGACCAGCGGCGGCGCGCGTGGACGGTCGCCGTCCGTTCGATGGGCGGCATGTTCTGCGACTGCAGCGCGGCGGCCGGCGCCGGGACCTCGATGACCGGATGCCAGCCGTGGCCGGCGAAGGCGGGCCCGTCCCACCCGGGCTGCTCGAGGCGCGCGTCGTACGTCTCGCCGTCGTAGATCTCGGAGAAGAGCACGGGGCTCGGCGCCGCGCGCCACGAGGTGTCGGAGCCGACCACGAGCTCGTGGCCGTCGGCGTAAGTGACGACCAGCTCGAGGAGGAGCCGGACCGGCGGCGGCCCGAAGGCGCCCCGCTTCGTCGCGAAGCCCATCGGGCTTCCGTACCATCCCGCGCCCAGCAGGACGCCGATCGCGTTCCGGCCCGGCCGCAGCAGGCGGGTGACGTCGTATGCCTGGTACGTGAGGCGCGTGCGGTAGTCGGTCCAGTCCGGCACCAGCACGCCGGGCCCCGCCGGGCGGCCGTTGACGCTGAGGCGGTAGCCGCCGAGGGCGGTGGCGTAGACCCGCGCGCGCACCGGCGTGCCGCGCACCGCGAAGTCGCGGCGCAGCAGCGGCGGCGTGCCGGCATCCGCCGCCGGGCCGGGCGTGCCGATCTTCGCCACGGTGTCGAGCGGCGCGTCGGAGGCCGCGATCCAGGATGCGCGCCACCGTTCACCCATCATGCCCGTTTCCCACCACGACACCGGCGCGCACGGCGCGGCGCGTCCGTCCGCGTCGCGGAGGCACACCGTCCAGTAGTAGCGGTGGCGCGAGGCGAGCGGGGGCCCGGCGTACGTGACCCCGAGGGAGGAGTCGGCCGCGACCGGGCCGCTGTCCCACACGTCGGCGCGGCCCGGCGTCAGCCGCGCGGGCGAGGTGGCGACGAGCAGGCGATAGCCGCCGGGGCGGGCGCCGGGGCGCGAATCCACCATCTGCCAGGAGAAGCGTGGGCGGGCGGCGTCGATGCCGAGCGGAGTGTTCAGGTGTTCGACCGCGAGGGCCGTGGCGCGGGCCGGCGACGCCGGCCGCGGGGGGAGCGCGCCGAGGGACGCCGCGAGTGCTGCTGCCAGGCCGATCATGCCGCCTCTGCCGGTGGGACGCGACACAGAAGGTACCGCTTCCCACGACATATCACGAAATTGAGGCGGCCGCGGGGGCGCGCTCGCTCGCGCCCCCGCGCCGCGACCCGCCTCAGTCTCCGGTTGGGATGATGCCGGCCCCTTCGACCATCAGCAGCACCGTGCGCTCGGGCGCCCGCGGACGGTGCCGCAGGCCCCTGGGAATCACGACGCCCTGGCGGGGGCCCAGCTCCACCGTGCGGTCCTCGAGATCGATCAGGAACCGCCCTTCCACGACGTAGAAGAACTCATCCTCGGTGTCGTGCTTGTGCCAGTGGTACTCGCCCTTCACGACGCCCAGGCGCACCACCGAGTCGTTCACCTTGCAGAGCGTCTGGTTGTACCACGGGTGCGTCACGGCCGCGACGAGGTCGCCGAGGTCCATCCGCGCCAGCGCCGGGAACTTGATGTCGAGGTGCGTCTCGTACGGATACGTCTGGTCGGGCATGCTGGGCTCCTGGCTGTGGGCGTCTGACCGGCCCGATGGGGCCAGGACGGTCGGGTGGGACTAGGAACCGCCGGGCCGTGTGCCGACGGCCGCCAGCTCGGCGAGCACGGCAGCCGCGTCGGCCGTCAGGTCCAGCCACGCGAGCGCGGGCTCCACCTCGCGAAAGGCCCGCACTTCCTCCTTCACGTGGAAGCGGAGGAGCTGGAACAGCCGGGCCACGCCGTAGCCCGCGGCGCCCCGGACGATGGTGGCGCGCCTGGCACCGGCCCCGAACGGACTGAGGTTGGCGAGCTCCAGCAGCGTGGCGCCGCCCAGGTCCTGATCCACGACGTCGCGGAAATCGAACAGCTGCCGCATCTCGGGCTTGAACGCCGGATCCCGGGCCAACGCCCTCGCGTGCCCGAGGAGATCCTGGTCCGTCAGGATCCCCCACGCGCGGGAGAGGACGAGACCGCGGGTGCGGTCAATGACGTAGGCGGCGGGCATGCGTCGGGCTCGAGAGGAAGCGGGGGGCGGGTGACACCCCGGCGGTGGCGCGGACCGGAAGGGTCACGCGGCGGCCAGCTCGGTGAGCGCGCGCACCAGCGCGTCGAGATCGGCCGGCGAGGTGAAGAGGTGCGGGGTGACGCGCACGCCGCGCACCCCCGCCCCGTCGATCGCCACCGTCCAGATCCTGTAGCGGTCGAACAGCAGCTCGGCCAGCGCCGCCGGCTCGTGGCGCGCCAAGCCGACGTTCGCGATGGCGCACGAGCGCGCGGGGTCCGCGGGCGTGTTCAGCGTGACGCCCGGCACGCCGCGCACCTTGTCCGTCCAGTAGTGCTGCAGGTACCGAAGCCGCGCTTCCTTCCGCTGGATCCCGATCGCCAGGTGGAAATCGAGCGCGTCGTTGATGCCCAGGTCGGTGTGCACCGGATGCGTGCCGGTGTGATTCAGCTTGAGGATGTCGTCGTCGGCCTTGCTGAGGTCCGCGAAGGTGGGCCAGAGCGACGCGATGTGCTCCTTGCGCACGTGGAGGATGCCGGCGCCGAGCGGCGCGCCGAGCCACTTGTGGAGCGACGACGCGAAGTAGTCGCCGTGCAGGTCGGGGACGGAGAACGCGATGTGGGCGAACGAGTGGGCGCCGTCCACCATCACCTGCACGCCGTGCCGGTGCGCCATGTCGGCGATCCTGGCCACCGGCAGGATCTGGCCGGTGATGTTGACCATGTGGCAGACCATGAGCAGCCGGGTGCGCGGCGTGATGGCCTGCTCGTACAGCCGCACGATCTCGTCGTCGGAGCGAGGGTCCAGCGGCAGCGAGACCACGCGATTCACGATCCCGGCGCGGCGCGCCTGCAGCTGGAACATGTCCAGCATCGCGCCGTAGTCCTGCGCCGCCATCACCGCCTCGTCGCCCGCCTGCCAGGGGAAGCCGCCGATCACCGTGTCGAGCGACTCGGTGGTGTTGCGGGTGATGATCAGCTCCTGCGGCGGCACGCCGGCGATCGCCGCGATCCGGTCGCGGACCGCGGCCTTGTCGTCGAACTGCCGCGTGCGCAGGTAGCGCGAGGCCTGCCGGTTGATGTCCCGCACGTGACCGACGAACGCGTCGAGCACGGGCTGGGACTGCATGAGGTAGTAGCCGTTCTCGAGGTTGACGTACTCGGGCGTGAGCACGTACTGCCGCCGGATGCGCTCCCAGAACGCCTCGTCCTGCGCCAGCTGCCGGGGCGGCAGCGCCCGGTAGAAGGCCCACAGGTCGTCGCCGAAGAGCATGCCGAGCGAGACCGCACCGAGAGTGCGCACGAAGTCGCGCTTGTGCATGGAGGAGCCTCCGCCTGGCGCCAGGTTCACTCCCAACCTGGCGAGAGCGCGGCCCGTTGTCGAGGCGGGCGCGGGGCGACCGGGCCCCGTCAACCTCCCGCGAACTCGACCAGCGTGTGCACGTCCACGCCCATGGCCTCGAGACGCTTGCGGCCGCCGAGGTCGGGCAGCTCGATCACGAACGAGGCGCCGACCACCTCGGCGCCGGCCCGCCGGAGCAGCTGGATGGCCGCCACGGCCGTGCCGCCCGTCGCGATGAGATCGTCCACGAGCAGGACCCGCTCGCCCTGCGTCACCGCGTCCACGTGGATCTCGACCCGGTCCGTGCCGTACTCGAGGGCGTAGTCCATGCCGATGGTCCGGAACGGGAGCTTGCCCTTCTTCCGCACCGGCACGAAGGCCGCGCCGAGCTGGCGCGCCACCGCGCCGCCGATGATGAAGCCGCGGGCCTCGATGCCCGCCACCTTGCCGGCTCGGCCCGCGTGGCGGGACGCCAGGGCGTTCACCGCCTCGCGGAATCCGTCCCCGCTGGCGAGCAGGGTCGTGATGTCGCGAAACTGGATGCCGGGCTTCGGGTAGTCGGGGATGGTGCGGATGAGGCCGCGCAGGTCCACGAGGGCGCTCCTTGTGAACCGACAACGCTAGGCGGCCCGCGGACCTCGCACAACCCCGGTCATGGCGCCGGAGTACCCCCGCGAGCACGACGCGCCCCTGATTCACCCGAGCCATCCCGCCAACCCCAGCGCGACGCCAGCGCCAGGCACTCGGCGACCGTGCCGACGGAGGCGGTGGTCGAGACCGAGCCCAGGGCGGCCGCCGCCGCGCACAGTCCGAGCACCAGGCTCCGCTCGAGCGGCCAGCGCTCGTGGAGTCCGTAGAGCACGCCCGCCACGAACGCGTCGCCCGCGCCGTTCGCACCGCGCACCGCGTCGGCGGGCACCCTCAGCGACGGATGCTCCACCGCGGTGCCGTCGCGGGCCACGGCGACGCAGCCCGCGGGGAAGTGAACGACCACCAGCTCCCCGACACCCTGCTCGAGGATGGCATCGGCCGCCGCCCGCGCGGTCCGCGGCGACGCGCGGCCGTCCACCACGACGTCCAGGTCCGCGAGCGCCGCGGCCTCGTAGTCGTTCACGATCAGCGTATCGAGATGCGGCAGGCACGGCCGGACCAGCGCGCGGATCTCGTCCCGTGGACCCGACACCATCTCGAGATTCGTCCTGAGGCCGGCGTCGCGGGCGCGCCGCAGCACCGTCACCCAGCCGTTGTCGTCGCGGCCCGACGGAGAATCCAGCCGGCGGTGGACGCCCGGCGCGCCGAGATGGAGGATCCGCGCGGGCACACTGGAGAAGTCGAAGTCCTCGGGCCGCAGGAGCGCGTTGGCCCCCTGCAGGTGGAAGAACGTGCGGCGCCCCGTCTCCTGCACCGTCATGACGTCCGTCAGGGACGTGGCGGCACCATCGATCACGCGCAGGTGGCT
>Ga0335071_10008899_pt1 | contig 10281 bp, 9 predicted proteins | sample Lox_Sample_15_FD_206724 | JGI IMG/M metagenome (GOLD analysis project Ga0335071, IMG submission 206724) | Soil microbial communities from Loxahatchee National Wildlife Refuge, Florida, United States - Lox_Sample_1.5 | ecosystem: Environmental > Terrestrial > Soil > Wetlands | place: USA: Florida...
CCTCCGCGGACGGCCGCATCGACGTCCTCATGGATCGCTACGAGGGCAAGCGGCTGAACCGGCCCAACGACGTCGTCTGCCGGTCGGATGGGAGCATCTACTTCACCGATCCCGGTCTGCGGGTGCCACTGGCCGAGCGCGAGCTGCCCTACGCGGCCGTCTACCGCGTGACGTCCGACGGCGCCACCAGCCTGGTGGCGGACTTCGAGTACCCGAATGGCCTGGCCTTCTCGCCCGACGAGCGCTTCCTGTACGTGGCGAACACGCGCTGGGCCCAGTACATCCACGTGCTCGAGCTCGACGCCGGCGGCGGCAAGGTGCTCCGGCGGCGGATCTTTGCCGACATGTCGTCGGATGAGACGGACGGCGTCCCCGACGGCATGAAGGTCGACGTCGAAGGGCGCGTGTACTGCACGGGCCCCGGCGGCACGTGGGTCTTCGCGCCCGACGGCACGCGGCTCGGCATCATCCGGACGCCGGAGGTGCCGGCGAATGTAGCCTTCGGCGGCCCGGATCTTCGCACGCTCTTCCTGACGGCCCGCACCTCGGTCTACACCGTGCGCGTCCGGGTGCCCGGTCAGCCCCATCCACTCTTCCGCTCCGCGAGGTGACGGACACATGAGCCTCAAGTTCGGGACGTTTCTCCTGATGCAATCGCCCTCCGCGCGGTCGTCGGAGGAGATGTACCGGCGCGCCGTGGACATGGCGCAGGCCGCGGAGTCGCTCGGCTTCCGGAACATCTGGCTGGCGGAGCACCACTTCTCCACGTACGGCTACGTGTCGCGGCCGGCCCAGCTCGCCACCTATCTCGCGGCAAAGACCACGCGCCTGCGCGTCGGCACAGCGGTCATCGTCGTGCCCCTCCACCATCCGCTCGTCGTCGCGGAGGAGATCGCCACCCTCGACCAGCTGGCCGGCGGCCGCGTGGACATCGGGCTGGGCCGCGGCTACCAGCACTACGAGTTCGAGCGGCTCGGCCTCGAGCTGGACTCGGCCCGGGCGCGGTGGGAGGAGTCGGTGGACATCATCCTCGAAGCATTTCGCGGACGGCCCTTCAGCTACGAGGGCAAGCTCTTCCGGATCCCGGAGACCTCCGTCTTCCCGCAGCCGCTGCAGAAGCCGCATCCGCCTGTCTGGGTCACCGCGCAGAGCCCGGCCTCCGTGGAGGCGGCGGTGCGGCGCGGGTTCAACGTCCTCACGGGCGGCTTCGGGGTGCCCATCGAGCGCATGGCCGAGTTCCGCAAGCTCTTCGACCGATGCGTCGCCGAGCAGCGCCTGCCGCACACGCCGGAAGTGGGCGTGCAGCGGGCCGTCTACGTGACGCACAGCGAAGGGGACGCGCGGGCGGCCGCCGAGGAGGCGCGCTGGAACATGCGGGTGACGCTGAGCCTGCGCAATCACTACGAGCGAGTGGACGGCGGCCGCGCGATCGCCGTGCCCGCGCCGCAGGAGCCCGACATCGACGACCTGCTGGACCGCTTCCTCATCATCGGGACGCCCGACACCGTCATCCGGCAGCTTCGCCGCGTGCAGGAGCTGGTGAAGATCAACCACTTCAACTGCAGCTTCTGGTTCGGCGACCTCGAGCACGACCGCGTCCTGCGCTCGATGGACCTCTTCGCGCGCGAAGTCATGCCCGCGTTTTCTTAGCTCGCGGAGCCGCTTCCGCAGCGCGCGTGCCGGGACGGGTCCTGTCGGCGGGAGAAGGCGCGACGCAACCGGCTTCGCCACCCTACGGCTTCGTGAATCGTCGCCCGAAGGGCGGCGCACACTCCCGCAGGGCCCACTCCGCCGGCCGCGCCACACCTCCCCCCGCCGCCACCCGTCCCGACTCTACCTTCGAACCGGAGCGCCGCCTGGGCTGCGCGCGGGCCAGGTTCGAGCTACAGGCGAGACTGATCGATAGGCAGGCCGAGCCAGTGGCGGCCCACCAGCTCGTAGTGCGCGAGGCGCCCCTGCAGGTGCTGCGTGATCACGTGGATGTCCTGGAAGTGGCGCTGGATCAGGTTGCCATCGTACGCGGCCGTGGCGCCGGCCGCGCTGTAGAGGCTCTCGATGATCTGCGCCGCCAGCCGGATCCCGTGCGTCGTGGCCAGGCGAAGGGCGGCGCGCCGCTCCAGCGTGACCGTGCCGGTCGTGGCCTCGTGCCAGATGTCCGACACGGCCTCCATCAGAAACGCGCGCCCCGAGCGGAGCGCCGCCTCCGCATGGCCCACCGCGACCTGGGTCATCGACTGATCCCGCAGCAGGCCCTCCACGGCGCGCGGCGTCTTCGACCCGGCGAGGTCGGAGAAGGCCTCGAGGCAGCTCCGCGACATCCCGAGGGCCACCGCGGCGTCGCCGGAGGCGAAGGCGAGCGTGCGCGGGATCCTGTAGAGCGGGCCGTCGTGGAAGAGCGGCGCCGTGGCCGAGAGCACCGTGCGCTCCTCGGGCACAAAGACGTCGTGCACGGCGAAGTGATGCGTTCCGGTGCCGCGCATGCCCCGCACGTGCCACGTATCGAGAAGCTCGGCTTCGCCCACCGGCACATAGAGGTAGCGCATCTCGGGCTGGGCGCCGTCCATGCGCACCTGGCCGTTGTCGATCACCTGCGCGTGCGCGGCCACCCACGTCGCATGCCGGCACCCGGTGCTGAAGCCCTGACGTCCGGTGACGCGGTAGCCGCCGGGCACGACCACGGCCTGCGCCGTCGGCGCGGGCGTGTTGGCGACCACGGCGCGCGGCGGATCGATCCAGATCGCGCGCGCGGCCTCGCGCGGCATCCGGGCCGAGTACGTGGCGTAGATCGCGCCCTGGTTCACGGCCCAGCCCGTGCTGGCGTCGGCCTTGCCGAGCTCCTCGATCACGGCAACGTAGGTCGGGAAGTCGATCTCGCCCCCGCCGATGGCGCGCGGCACGGCCAGATGGAAGAGCCCGGCGTCCGCGATCGTCTCGAAGAGCGGTCGCGGAAGCTCGCGGGCGGCGTCGATGTCGTCGGCGCTGGAACGGATGCGCGGGGCGAGCTTCCGGGCGGCTTCGAGGGGCGGCAAGGTCACATCAGGCCTCGTCAGAGATGGTCGCGCGTGAACGGCAGAGCATGCCGCCGATCCTGCCAGAGCATGCCGGAGAGGTCAACGCTAGACACGGCGCGGGTGGTCGTGAGACCGTGGAGTGGAACAGCTCATGCCCCCCATCCCGCAGAGCCCCATCACCCGTCGACAATTCCTGCGCCGCCTCGGCATCGCGACGGGCGCCACGCTGGGCCTGGCGCCGCTCTACGATCTCCGGGCCATCGCGCAGCCCGCTCGCCCCATCCATGTCGTCATCGTCGGCGCGGGCCTGGCCGGCCTCTGTGCGGCGCTCGAGCTGGAGCGCCGCGGCCACACGTGCACCATTCTCGAGGCGGAGACCACGCACGTTGGCGGCCGTGCCCGCACGCTCCGCTTCGAGACGGGGCTCTACGGCGAGGCGGGCGCCATGCGCGTGCCGAAGGGACATGCGCTGCCGCGGCACTACGTCACGGAATTCGGGCTCAGCCTGAGCCCGTTCGTCCAGTCGAATCCCGAGGCCTTCTACTTCGTGCGCGGCCGCCGGGAGCGCATCAAGGACGTGCTGCGCCTCAACCCGCTCTACGCGTTGAGCGAAGCCGAGCGCGAGAAGAGCCCGGACGATCTCTGGGCGGGCTCGCTCGTGAAGCGGCTCAGGAGCCTCACCTCCGACGAGCGGGCCGAGCTGGCCTCGCTGGGGCCGGCGAGCCCGACGATGCGCGGGCTGGACCAGCAGTCGCTGCAACAGCTCTTCGAGACCGAGGGGCTCTCGCCCGACGCCATCGAGTTCCTTGCCGTGACCTACGGCATGGAGATGCTCCTTGGATCCGCGGTCACCGAGCACCTGCGCGAGGAAGAGCATGGCGTGTGGACGCGGGGCTTCGACGAGATCGCGGGCGGCACGGATCGCCTCCCCGCGGCCTTCGTGACCCGGCTCAAGTCCAAGCCCCGCATGGGGGCGGAGGTGGTGCGCCTCGAGCAGGATGCGCAGCGCGGGAAGGCCGCGGCGGTGTATCGGGACAAGGACAACCGGCCGGTCCGCGTGGAAGGGGACTTCGTGCTCTGCACCCTGCCCTTCCCCGTGCTCTCGCGGCTCGAGGTGGAGCCGGCCTTCTCGGGGGCCAAGCAGCGCGCCATCCGCGAGCTCAGCTACGATTCGTCCACCAAGGTGCTTGCCGTGACGCGCCGCCGTTTCTGGGAGGAGGACGACGGCATCTTTGGCGGCGGGACGTATACGGATCTGCCGACGGGCACCACATGGTATCCGTCCAACAACGCCGCGGCCCGCGATCCCAAGGTCTCCGGCGCCCCCGCGGTGTTCCTGGCCTCGTACTCCTGGGGCCAGGCAGCCCGGCGCCTTGCCACGCTCCCGCACGCGCAGCGGAGCGCGCTGGCCCTCACGCACCTGGCGCGCGTCCACCCGCAGCTCTCCCGCGCCGGCGAGGTGCGCCGGACGGCAAGCTGGAGCTGGGACAATCACCGCTGGAGCGGCGGCGCCTTCGCGTGGTTCACGCCGGGCCAGTGGACGGCGCTGCATCGCCACGTCATCGCGCCGGAGGGCCGCATCTACTTCGCCGGCGAGCACACCTCGCTCGTCCACACGTGGATGCAGGGCGCGCTCGAGTCGGGGCTGATCGCCGTCCGCGCGATGCTGACGGCCTAGCGCCGGCGAAGCAGCAGGGTCGGCCCGCGCTCCGCGGCGACATCGTAGGTGTAGACACGGCCGGTCGTGGTGCTGGTGAGCGTCACCGTGCCGTCCTCGCGCGCCATCGTGACCTCGCGATTCTTCTTCGACGGCAAGCTCGGCGTGTGGATGAGCACGTAGCCCGCCTTCTCGAGCCCCACCGGGAACACGAAGACCAGCGGGCGCAGCGAGAGGTACGGGACGTACCCATCCTGGGCCGACAGGGCCACCCCGGGCGGGACCTGGGCCATGACCTCCCACGACATTCGGTGCGCCGGCTTCGGCCAGAAGCGCTCCACGGAGAGGCTGTTGAACATGCCTGCAGCCATGGCCAGGCTCACCAGCATGGCGACGGCCAGCGGCGTTCTTGGCCAGGGCCCCGGCCGCCGTCGGGCGAGGCGGTCGTAGCCGACGATGGCGCCCGCGAAGAGGAATGGCAGCACGAAGGACTGGTACTGCGTCCGATAGTCGAAGAGCACCGGGTCCCGCCCGAGAAGGTTCTCGAGGAGCACGGGCAGCGCCGCGAGCATCAGCTCGGGCGCGAGGAGCGGGAGAAAGGCCAGCGGAGCAAAGAGCGCGGTCAGATAGACGAGACGGGGTGCCGTGATGATGCCCGCCAGGGCGCGCAGCGGATGGCGCAACAGGCTCGCCACGATCTCCGGCACGGACGATCCCAGGTGCGCGTAGCGGGCAAGGTGTGGATACGGCTCCCCGCGGAAAAAGGGGATGACCCAGCGCGTGTCGACCAGGAGCAGCGCGAGAGCGCCGAAAGCCATGGCGCCTCCTCCGAACCAGCGGCGCCGGGCGATCGCCAGCCAGAGCCCGAGTCCCATCACGGGGAGGGTGGCGTCCTCGCGCGTCGTCAGCGTCAAGAGCACCGCCGCGGCGAGGAGCCAGGGCTTCTCCGCCTCGGCGAAGTAGATGGCGGCCAGGAGGAGCGGGATGGCGAGGGCCGCCGCGTGAAAGTCCCTCACGTTGATGCTGTGGAGGGTCGAGTTGACCAGGTAGAGCACGGCGAAGACCGCGGCCGGCCGCTCGTCGCCCAGCCGGCGCGCCGCGATGCCGAAGACGGGAAGCGCCCCGAGGGCCAGCGCGACCGACTGGGCCACGAGGAGTACCACCGGGCCCGGGACGACCCAGAAGGCCGGCACGAAGAGGTACATGATCGGCGAGAAGTGATCGCCCCAGGCGTGCATCTCCGGGAGGCTCACGCGCGGGCCGGCGCCGCGGGCCAGGTTCCACGTCAGCTGCACGTAGTAGCCCAGGTCGAGCGCGTGCGTGCGGAGGGTCAGGTGCCGCGTGACCGTGACGAACGAATACGCAATCGCGTAGAGCGCCAAGCCGATCACGAGCACGCGCCGGGGCCGCCAGTGCGGCAGGGCCACGGGCGCCACGACGAGACGGATCGCCGCGACGGCCAGCAAGACGAGGAAGAGGTCTTCGGGGCGCCACCACCAGTGGACGAGCGAGGAGAGGAGAGCCAGCCCGCTGACGAGCACGAGCAGGTCGAGAAGTCGGACCATTCTCAGCCGGACGCGGAGCCTTCCCTGCCTGGCGCGAGCCGGCTGTACCGTCCTCGCAGCGTCATGAGCCGCCGCGAGCGCTTGAGGCCGCTCCGGTGGAGCGAGTGCCGGGTGACCACCCAGAGGATCTTGAGCCCGTAGCCGCACGAGGCGAGGAAGCTCGCCGACGAGGCTTCGGGGAAATAGCGCACGGGCACGGCGATCTCGGCCATGCGGAAGCCCGCGGCCACCACCTGCGAGATGATCTCCTGATCGAAGACGAAGCCGTCGGAGTTCATGCGGAAGTTCACGGCCTCCAGCACCTCGCGGCTGAAGGCGCGGTAGCCGGTGTGGTACTCGGACAGATGCAGGCTGAAGCAGAGGTTCTCCACGCCGGTGAGGAAGCGGTTGGAGATGAACTTCCACCAGGGCATGCCGTGGGCGATGGCGGAGCCCCCGCCCTTGAGCCGCGAGCCCAGGACCACGTCGGCCTCGCCCTTCACGATGGGCGCGATCATCTGGGGCACGAGGGTGGGATCGTACTGGTAGTCGGGGTGGACCATCACCACGACGTCGGCGCCGGCCTTGAGGGCTTCCGTGTAGCAGGTCTTCTGGTTGGCGCCGTAGCCGTAGTTCTTGTCGTGCACGAAGATCTCGAGGCCCAGCTCGCGGGCGATCTCGAGCGTCCTGTCCTTGGAGCCGTCGTCGACGAGGATCACCAGGTTGACCGATTCCTTCGGGAGCTCCTCGTAGGTCAGCCGCAGCGTGCGCCCCGCGTTGTAGGCGGGCATGACCACCACGACCTTCGGCGGCGCCGTCATCGCGTCCCCGCCGCGGCGCGCCGGCAGACGGCGACCAGCTGATACCCGAGCCCGCCCCTCCACGCCCGCGCGGCCCCGGCCGAGAGCCGGTGAACCCGGTCGAGGACCGCGCCGTGGAAGCGCGGCGGGACGACGAGCGGCAGCGGCACCGGCGTGGCGGTGAGCTCCTCGATGGCGAGGCCCGCGTCGGCCAGGAAGCGGGCGAAGCTCCGGCGCGTGAAGAATCGCAGATGGGTCCGGTCGAGGATGCCGCGGTCGGCGTAGTCCCAGCGGCCGAGCAGCAGCGAGAGCCGCACCCAGAGATGCGCGACGTTCGGCACCGAGACGATGACCCGTCCCTCCGGGCCAAGGCTGCGATTGAGCGCGACCATGACGGGCAGCGGATCGCTCACGTGCTCGAGCACGTCGCCGTACACGATGGCGTCGAACACGCCGTTCAACCGGGGCGCCGCCTCGTCGAGATCGGCCACCACCACCTCGTGGCAGCGCCCGCGCGCCTTGGCGGCCTGCGCCGGGTCGCGCTCGAGCGCCGTCACCTGCCAGCCTTGCCGCGTCATGAGCTCGGCGAGGAAGCCGTCGGCGGCTCCGACGTCGAGGGCGCGGCGGCCTCGCCCCTCGCCGAGCCGGGCGAGAATGAGCGCGTGGCTCGAGTACCGGTCCGGCTTGAGCTGATACGGCGAGGCGCCCATGGGGCGCCGCTCAGCAGCCCAGCGCGGGCTCGGTGGCCCACTGACGCCAGCCGTCGAGCCTGGGAAAGTAGATGGTCTGGAGCGCCAGCGACAGCACGAGGAGCGCGTAGAAGTCGGCGCGCATGCCGGAGAGCATGAAGAGGACGAGCCCGAGGACGGCCGGCAGCTCCGCCAGCGCGGCGACGGTCAGCGACGTCGAGACGAGCCGCCGCGCCTGCGCAGCCGCATCGCCGGCGGGCGACCGGCCCAGCAGGGCCCGGCGTAGCATGCCGATGAGCCCGGCCACGGCTGCGGCCGCGACCCAGAGCGCGACGCGGACGCCGGCCGGCAGCACCTGTCCCGCGAAGCCTTCGAAGGGAGCCTGGGAGAGCGTGACGATGACGACGGCCACGGGATAGAGCAGGGTGCTGACCAGGATCGCGCCGCACGTGATCGCCGCGTTCCGATACGCCGTCTCGAGCGCGACCGAGCCCCCGGCCATGTCCCCAGAATAGCACCCGACCCCGGACTCCCCCTCACTGAGGGAGAGGGGCTAGCGCTGGACGCGGACGAGGCTCGCGGGCGGCAGGCGCCCCAGCAGGTCGCTGAGGGCCCGTTCCATGTAGGCCCGGTCCTTCGACTCCAGGGTCACCTTGACCTTGTACTCGGGGTTCGAGAACTCCGGATAGGAGCCCAGGAGGAGATCGGGGTGGCGCTCCAGCACGGCGTTGAGATGCTCGGCGAGGAGCCCCTCGCCCACGCTGACGAAGACGCTCGCCAGGTGAAACGGCACGTCCCGGAACCGTTCCTTGAGCGTCTCGAACTTGCGGCGAAACAGCTCGGGCACCCCGGGCAGGACGTGCACGTTCCGCATGACCACGGCCGGGAAGACGAGGCCGTCCCCGGTCATCGGCTCCGCCCCCTGGGGGATCTCCGCCATGCGGAGGCGGGGGGGATTGAGCTGGCCGCCGTAGAAGCCTTCGAGGGCCGCCACCATGCCCGGGTCGCGCACGACCGGCACGCCGAAGGCGCGCGCCACGCCTTCGATGGTCACGTCGTCGTGCGTGGGGCCGACGCCGCCCGAGGTGAAGACCACGTCGAAGCTCTGACTGAACTCCGCCACCTCGGCGGCGATCCGGTCGACCTCGTCGGGGATGACGACGATGCGGCGCACGTCCACGCCCAGAGCCCGGAGCTCGCGGCAGAGGTAGACGGCGTTCGCGTCCGCGACCTTGCCGGAGAGCAACTCGTTGCCGATGAGGATGATCCCGGCCGTCCTGGCCATGGCCCGGTCATGGTAGCACGAGGGCATCGGGAGCCTCGGCCCCACGCGAGGCCCAGTGTTAGAATGCTCGCGCCTTTCACCCACAAGGAGGCGGCAGGACGATGACTGAAGGCGCGGACCCGATTCGCCTCTCCGGCTGGGCGCTCGTCCTGGGCGCCTCCTCGGGCTTCGGCGCGGCCACGAGCCTGGCGCTGGCGCGCGCGGGCATGGACGTCTTCGGCGTGCACCTCGACCGCAAGTCGACCCTGCCGAACGCGGAGCGGCTGGTGGCCGACATCAGGGCGCTGGGCCGGCAGGCGCACTTCTACAACATCAACGCCGCCGACGAGGAGAAGCGTGCCGAGGTCAGCGCCGAGATGGAGCGCATCCTCCGCGAGCGCGGCCAGATGGGCCAGGTGCGCGTCATGCTTCACTCCCTGGCCTTCGGGACCCTCAAGCTCTTCGTCACCGATCCCATCAAGGAGGCCGTCACCAAGCCGCAGATGGACATGACCCTGGATGTGATGGCGCACAGCCTCATCTACTGGGCCCAGGAGCTCGTCGGCCGCGGGCTCATGGGGCGCGGCGGCCGGATCTACGCCATGACCTCCGCCGGCGGCGCCCGCGTCCTCCCCTACTATGGGCCCGTCTCGGCGGCCAAGGCCGCCCTCGAGTCGAACATCCGGCAGCTCGCCGCCGAGCTGGCAAGCCACGGGATCACCGCGAACTCGATCCGGGCCGGCGTCACCGCCACCCCCGCCGCGCAGAAGATCCCGAACTACGAGGAGTTCTCCGCCAAGGCCATCGAGCGCAACCCGCACCGGCGCCTCACCACGGTGGACGACGTCGCGCGCGCCATCGTCGTCTTCTCCCACCCCGACACCTACTGGATGACCGGCAACGTCATCGGCGTGGATGGCGGCGAAGAGATCGTGGGCTAGGTGCTCGTGCCGGCCTGGCTCGCCGTCACCATCCTGGGGATCATCGAGGGCGTCACCGAGTTCCTCCCGATCTCGTCCACGGGGCACCTGCTCCTCGTCGAGAACTCCCACTGGCTGCCGCAGCAATCCGACCTCTTCAACATCACCATCCAGTCCGGGGCCGCCCTCGCGGTGCTGTTCGCTTTTTCGACCCGCATCCGCGATCTCCTGACGAACCTGGGCGATCCGGCGACCCGCTCGTATATCGCCAAGCTCATCCTGGCTTTCGTGATCACCGGCGTGGGCGGGCTCGCGCTCAAGAAGCTCGGGTTCACCCTGCCCAAGGAGGTCGGACCGATCGCGTGGGCGACCCTGATCGGCGGCATCGCCATCCTC
>Ga0335071_10008900_pt1 | contig 10281 bp, 10 predicted proteins | sample Lox_Sample_15_FD_206724 | JGI IMG/M metagenome (GOLD analysis project Ga0335071, IMG submission 206724) | Soil microbial communities from Loxahatchee National Wildlife Refuge, Florida, United States - Lox_Sample_1.5 | ecosystem: Environmental > Terrestrial > Soil > Wetlands | place: USA...
GTAGCTCTGCGCGGTCAGCTCGGGCAGCCGGTGGTAGCCGCTCATCATCGCGGTGGAACGGCTGACGATCTCGCCGACCGCGCCGGCGGGCAGCTCGCGGTCGGCCTCGTCGATCACCCGGAACTCGCTGCCCGGCGCCGGGCAGCCGACGGTGTGCAGCTTGTCCGGCCGCTCGTGCGCGGCGAGCACGCAGACGCCGCCACCCTCCGTCAGGCCGTAGAACTCAGTCAGGCCGCCGGGCCAGCGCGCGAGCGCCTGCGCCTTCAGCGCCGCCGCGAACGGCGCGCTGGTGGCGTACTTCATCCGGAAGCTCGACAGGTCGCGGCTGCCGAACCCGGGGTGCGCCAGCAGCCGGCGGTACTGCGCCGGCACCAGCATCGTGTGGGTCGCGCGGTGGCGCTCGGCGAGCTCCAGGTAGCGCTCGACGTCGAACTTCTCCATCAGCACCACCGTGCCGCCGCGCGCCAGCGTCGGGATCACCGACACCAGCGTCGTGTTCGAGTAGAGCGGCGTCGAGATCAGCGTCACCGCGTCGTCGCCGTAGTCGACCCGCTGCACGTGCTGCCAGCGCATGCGGTGCGACTGCACGATGCCCTTCGGCGTGCCGGTGGTGCCGGAGGAGTAGAGGATGTTGAACGCCGCGTCCGGCTCGATCGGGACGGCGGCGGCGGCGGACGGCGCGGACCCGAGCCAGGCCTCGAAGCCGGGGCCGGGGGCGGCGTCGCCGAGTGCGACCGTGCGCGCCGCCGCGTTCCCGCCGGGCGCCGGCAGTGGCGCGTCGGCGAACACGACGCGCGGCGCCGCGTCCGCGAGCATGCGCGCGAGCGCCTCGGCCGTCGCCGAGACCGGCAGCGGCACCGCGACGGCGCCCGCGCGCAACGCGCCGACGAAGGCGACGAGGTAGTCGGGCGAGCTCGCGGCGGCGATCGCCACCGCATCGCCGGGGCGCACGCCGTCGCGCTCAAGCGCGGCGGCCGTCCGGCCGATGCGCGCGTCGAACTCGCGGTAGCTGAGGCGCGCGCCGCCGTGCACCAGCGCCGTGCGATCGGGTCGCGCGGCGGCCTGCGCGCCGATGGCATCCGACAGCGTCGCGAACGGCGCCGCGAGCAGTGACTCCAGCGGCATGCGCGGCCTCCCCTCTGCGGGCGCGCCCCCCGGCGACGCCGGCCGGTCGTGCGCGGCGGTCCAAGGTGCTGCGTCGGGCCCCACGATAGGCACCGGCGCCTGGGCGTTCAAGGGCCCGCGGCCGCGGCACGCCGCCGGCGCAAAACAGAAGGGCCCGCACGAGCGGGCCCTTCGGTTTGGCTGGGGGACTAGGATTCGAACCTAGATTGACGGAGTCAGAGTCCGCTGTCCTACCGTTAGACGATCCCCCAAATCCGGGAGAGCCGCTGCCCGGGCCGAACGCCGGTCCAGCGGAGACCGGCGCCGCCGGGCGTCGCCGCCCGGCCGGACCCGGAGCGCGTCAGCGCTTCGAGAACTGCGTGCCGCGACGGGCCTTGCGGCGGCCCACCTTCTTGCGCTCGACCTCGCGCGCGTCGCGCGTCACGAAGCCGGCGACGCGCAGCTGCTTGCGCAGCGACTCGTCGAACTGCATGAGCGCGCGCGTGATGCCGTGGCGGATCGCGCCGGCCTGGCCGGTGATGCCGCCGCCGTCGACCGCGACGTCGACGTCGAAGCGGCTCGCCATCTGCACGAGCTCGAGCGGCTGGCGGACGATCATCCGGCCGGTCTGGCGACCGAAGAACTCGTCGATCGAGCGCGCGTTGATCGTGATCTTGCCCGAGCCGGGCTTCAGGTGCACGCGCGCGGTCGAGGACTTGCGGCGGCCGGTTCCGTAATACGTAGTAGCGGGCATGGTCTAACCTTGGAAGTCGGATTCGTCAGGCGAGCTCGATCGCCTTCGGCTGCTGCGCGGCGTGCGGGTGCTTGGCGCCCGCGAACACGTGCAGCTTCTTGTACATCTTCCGGCCGAGCGGGCCCTTGGGCAGCATGCCCTTGACCGCGATCTCGATCGCGCGCTCCGGGTGCTCCGCGAGCATCTTGCCGAGCGCGATGCTCTTGATGCCGCCGATCGCGCCGGTGTGGTGGTAGTACATCTTGTCGCGCAGCTTGGCGCCGGTGACGGCGACCTTCTCGGCGTTGACGACGATGATGTTGTCGCCGCAGTCGACGTGCGGGGTGTAGGCGGCCTTGTGCTTGCCGCGCAGGCGCATCGCGATCGCGCTCGCGAGGCGGCCCAGCGTCTTGCCCGAGGCGTCGACGACGAACCAGTCGCGGCGCACCGTCCGGGAATTCTCGAAAACCGTCTTCATGGGTCGACTCGGGGGATCGGCGAAAGACCGCGAAGTTTACCCACTGGCACCGCACTTGGAAAGGCCGGCATTGCACTGCGGCATGGCCGCCGACGGGCTGGGCGGGCGGGGCCGGGAGGTCCATATAATAGAGACCGGATGGCCGACACGCTGCGCACCCTGACGCCGCTGGATCGTCTCTTATCTGTTATAGATCAAGGACTTAGGACGTCATGGGCGGAGCCATCGGCGATCGGCGGCAGCGGCCGCCCGACCCCGGCCCCCCCGCCCGGCGACCCGGCGCCGGCGCTCGAGCCTGACGAGGCGCGGCGGGCGGCCGGCCTCATGCGGGTCAACCACGCAGGTGAGGTGGCGGCCCAGGCGCTCTACCACGGCCAGGCGCTCGTCGCCCGCGAGCCCGAGGTGCGGGAGTTCCTGCTCGGCGCGGCGCGCGAGGAAGGCGATCACCTCATCTGGTGCGCCGAGCGCCTCGCGGCGCTGCACTCCCGGCCGAGCGTCCTGAACCCGCTCTGGTACGGCGGCGCGGTCGCGATCGGCGCCCTCGCCGGCCTCGCTGGCGACCGCGTCAGCCTCGGCTTCATCAGCGAGACCGAGCGCCAGGTGGAGGGCCACCTCGACGAGCACCTGGCGCGCCTGCCGGCCAAGGACCTCGCGAGCCGGGCGATCCTCGAGCAGATGAAGGCCGACGAGGTCCGCCACGGCGCGAACGCGCTCGAGCGCGGCGGCGCGGCGCTGCCATCCCCGGTAGCGGCGCTGATGCGACTGACGTCGAAGCTGATGACCCGCAGCGCCTACTGGATCTAGGCGCTCGCGGCACGGCATTCGGTCTTTGGCTTGCGATTCAGAGCGTTATGATCTATATCTGCCGAATCGCAAATCGCTGGGCGCGGGCGCAACGAGGGACAGCCGGATGGAAGAACAAGTAAAAGCGTTGAGCGATCTGCCTGCGATCAACCGCTTTCTCAGCTATTGCCGCATCCGCACCGTGCCGTCGAAGACGGTGATCATCCACGCGGGCGACCTGCCGGACGTCCTCTACTACATCATCAGCGGCTCGGTCGAGGTGATGATCGAGGACGAGGAAGGCAACGAGATGGTGCTCGCCTACCTCAACAAGGGGCAGTTCTTCGGCGAGATGGGCCTCTTTCACGAGACGCCGACGCGCAGCGCCTGGGTGCGCACGCGCCAGAGCTGCGAGCTCGCCGAGATGACCTACCCGCGCTTCCGCCAGATCGCGGCCGAGAGCCCGGGACTCATCTTCGAGCTCGCGACCCAGCTCGCGACGCGCCTCGACCGCACCAACAAGAAGCTCGGCGACCTCGCCTTCGTCGACGTCACCGGCCGGGTCGCGCACGCGATCATGGACCTGTGCGGCGAGCCGGACGCGATGACCCATCCGCAGGGCATGCAGATCAAGGTCAGCCGGCAGGAGCTGTCGCGGCTCGTCGGCTGCTCGCGCGAGATGGCGGGCCGCGTGCTCAAGGTGCTCGAGGAGCAGGGGCTGCTGAAGGCCACCGGCAAGACCATCGTCGTGTTCGGCGCGCGGCCGAAGATGAAGACCCGGCCGGTCGTCGTGCCGACCAAGGAGATGCGCGAGAAGCTCGCCAAGGCGCGCGTCGAGGACGAGGAAGACGACGAGGACGAGGAGTAGTCGCGCACCGCACCGCGCCACCCCGCCCGCCCGACGCCCCGCCCTGCGGGGCGTCGTCGTCTGGGGCTCAGGCGCGCGGCGCGCCGGCGGCGGCGATCTCCTCGCGCATGCGCCTGATCGTGGCCGCGTAGTCCTTGGCGCCGAAGATCGCCGAGCCCGCGACGAAGGTGTCGGCGCCGGCGCGGGCGATCGCGCCGATGTTGTCGACCTTGACGCCGCCGTCGATCTCGAGCCGGATCTCGCGGCCCGCCGCGCGGATCCGCTCGCGCACGGCGGCGAGCTTGGCGAGCGCGCCGGGGATGAACTTCTGGCCGCCGAAGCCCGGGTTCACGGACATCAGCAGGATCATGTCGACCTTGTCCATCACGTGGTCGAGGCAGTTCAGCGGCGTCGCGGGGTTGAGCACGAGGCCCGGCCGGCAGCCGTGCTCGCGGATCAGGCCGAGCGTGCGGTCGACGTGCTCGCTGGCCTCCGGATGGAAGGTGATCCAGCTGGCGCCGGCGGCGGCGAAGTCCGGCACGATCCGGTCCACCGGGCGCACCATCAGGTGCACGTCGATCGGCGCGCTGATGCCGCGCTTCCTGAGCGCCTCGCACACCAGCGGCCCGATCGTCAGGTTCGGGACGTAGTGGTTGTCCATGACGTCGAAGTGGATCAGGTCGGCGCCGGCGGCGAGCACGGCCTCGACCTCCTCGCCGAGGCGGGCGAAATCCGCAGACAGGATCGACGGCGCGATGAACGGCGGCATACGCTCGGCTCGGGCGGTGGGTGAGGGGGTCAGCGGCCGGACAGGAGGTGCGCCACCGCGACCAGCGCGTCGACACCCCCGTCCATCATGTAGTGGACCGGGGTCTCGCCCTTGAACGGCACCTCGCGGCGCGGCTCGTGGATCCAGCGGAAGGCGCGCTCGCCGGAGACGCCGTTCTTGGACAGCGCGGCGTGGATGCCGGTGATGATCTGGATGCGCTTCTGCTGCGCCGGCGTCAGCCGCGGGCCCTGACCGACGCGGTAGCGCCTGAGCACCGCCGACGAGGGGCAGCGCAGCAGCTTGCACTGCTGGATCTCGGACAGCTCCCAGGCATCCGCGACCCGGAAGAAGGCCGACAGCGCCGCCGGGACGCGCCCCTGCGGCGCGGCGGGGGCCTTAGCGAAGGCCGCGGGCTTCGCAGATGACTTCGTAGGCTTCACGGATGCGCTGCGTCTTCTCTTTCGCCAGATCCTGCATCGATTCCGGCAGCCCGCGCGCGACGAGCTTGTCCGGATGGTTCTCGCTCATCTGCCGACGATACGCTTTCTTGACCTCCTCGTCGCTGGCCGACTGCGCCAGCCCGAGGACCGCGTAGGCGCTCGCGAGCCGGGCGCCGGGGGCCGGCGGCGGCGCGGTCCAGCCCCGCCCCTGCTGCAGCCGCAGCGCCGCCTCCAGGTGCGCGACCTCCAGGCCGCTGAATCCGAGCCGCTCGGCGACGCCCATGATCAGCCCGCGGACCGGTCCCTTGAGGTCGTTGCCGGCCAGCGCCGCACGCACCTGGATCTCGAGGAACACCCGCAGGAGGTCGTGGCGCGGCCCGCACAGCGCCCTCAGGCGCGCGATCTCGGCTTCGACCGGATAGTCGGGCTGCTTGCCGCGGTTGAAGGCGGCGATCGCGCGCCGGACGTGCTGCTCGTCGAGGTGCATCTGGCGCATGATCAGCCGGGCGGCGTCGATCTCGGCCTCGGAGACCCGTCCGTCCGCCTTGGCGAGGTAGCCCATGACCGCGAACGCGGTCTGGAACAGCGCGCCGCCGATGCTCGCCGCATCGTCGCCGCCGCCAGCGCCGCCCTGCTCCTGCGACAGGTCGAAGCCGTGGCCGATCAGCGCGCCGAGCACCGCGCCGACCGGGCCGGCGGCGAGGCCGACCAGCGCGCCGAGGATCTTTCCGGTCCATCGCATCGAGTTTCTTGACCCTGCTTTCGGCGCCTTGCAAGAATGCCGGGCCCGTGACGGACCCGCCGATCATGGTAGCAGCGACGAGGCGCGAACCGTCCCATGAACCACTCCCCGACCGAGCCCGTGTTCGAGACCCAGCTGAGCGGGCTCGAGCTCCTCCACCGCGGCAAGGTGCGCGACGTCTACGCGCTCGACGACGGCCTGATGCTGCTGGTGGCCACCGACCGGCTGTCGGCCTTCGACGTCGTGCTGCCGGACCCGATCCCGGAGAAGGGACGGGTCCTGACCGAGATCTCGACCTACTGGTTCGGGCGCACGGCGCACATCGTCGCCAACCACCTCGCCGACCGGCCGCTCGAGGAGTTCGTCAGCGATCCGGCCGAGCGGCGCATGCTCAAGCACCGCGCCGTGGTCGTGCGCCGGCTGCGCGCGCTGCCGGTCGAGGCGGTGGTGCGCGGCTACGTGATCGGCTCCGGCTGGAAGGACTACCAGCGCACCGGCGCGATCTGCGGCGTGCGCCTGCCGGCCGGCCTCAAGCTCGCCGACCGCCTGCCCGAGCCGATCTTCACGCCGGCCACCAAGGCCGCGGTCGGCGAGCACGACGAGAACGTGCCCTTCGAGCAGGTCGCCGAGACCATCGGCCGCGAGCTCGCCGAGCAGGTGCGGCGCAACGCGCTCGCGCTCTATGCCTTCGCCGCCGAGCACGCGCGCCGCCGCGGCATCCTGATCGCCGACACCAAGTTCGAGTTCGGCGTCGACGGCCACGAGCGCCTGGTGCTGATCGACGAGGCGCTGACCCCGGACTCGTCGCGCTTCTGGCCGGCCGCGAGCTACGAGCCCGGCAAGAGCCCGCCGTCGTTCGACAAGCAGTACGTGCGCGACTACCTCGAGACGCTCGACTGGAACAAGCGCGCGCCGGGGCCGCGGCTGCCGGCCGAGGTGATCCGCCGCACCAGCGAGAAGTACCTCGAGGCGCTCAGGCTGCTGACCGCCGCCTAGGGCCGCGGCGCGCGCGCGGCCCAGCGCGCGATCAGGCTCGCGATCGCCTCGAGGCCCTCGGTCAGTGCCGCCGGGCCGGGCTGCAGGATCAGCGCGGACTTCACCTCGTGCAGCTCGCCGTCGCGCACCGCCGGCACCGCGGCCCAGCCCGGACGCGAGGCGACGCGCTCCGGCCGGAACTTCTTGCCGCACCACGAGCCGAGGATCAGGTCCGGGGCGCGCCGCGGCACCTCGAGCGGGTCGGCGACGATGCGGCCCCGGCCGAGGGGCTCGCGCGCGAGCTCGGGGAAGCAGTCGTCGCCGCCCGCGATCGCGATCAGCTCCGACACCCAGCGGATCGCGGAGATCTGCGGCTCGTCCCACTCCTCGAAGTAGACCCGCGGCCGGCGCGGCAGCCGCGCCGCGGCCGCGCGCGCCGCCGCGAGCCCCTGCTCGAGCCGCGCCACCAGCCGCGCGGTCTTGGCCTCGCAGCCGATCAGCCCGCCGAGCGTGCGGATCATGGTCAGGATCTCGGCGACGCTGCGCTGGTTGAAGACGTGCACCGCGAGGCCCGCGCGCACCAGCGCCGCGGCGATCTCGGCCTGCAGGTCGGAGAAGCCGAGCACCAGGTCCGGCTCGAGCGCGACGATGCGGTCGATGCGGGCGCTGGTGAAGGCCGAGACGCGCGGCTTCTCGCGGCGCGCGCGCGGCGGGCGCACCGTGAAGCCGGAGATGCCGACGATGCGCCAGTCCTCGCCCAGCAGGTACAGCGTCTCGGTCGTCTCCTCGGTCAGGCAGACGATCCGCTCGGGGAAGCCGCTCGCCTCGGGCACCGCCGTCTCCTCGGCAACGACCGAGCTTAGAACGGCGCCGGCCTCACTTGCCAGCGAGCCGCGCGAAGTGCAAGGCTAGCCGGCGCGTGCTGGCCAAATTCCACAAAGTCGAGGCGCTGCTGTTCGACCTCAGGCCCGCGCCGCTCGGCCGGGCCGGCGCCGCCCTGCGCGCCGTGCTGCGCTACGGCTACGCGCTCATCAGGGACCTGCTGGTCGGCGACCTCAACATGCGGGCGATGAGCCTCGTCTACACGACGCTGCTGTCGGTCGTGCCGCTGCTCGCGTTCTGCTTCTCGATCGTCAAGGCGCTCGGCTTTCACCGCGAGTTCGAGCCGCTGATCGCGGAGTTCTTCCGCCCGCTCGGCGAGCGCGGCCCGGAGCTGACCGCGCGCGTCGTCGAGTTCGTCGACCACCTGCAGGGCGGCGTGCTCGGCACGCTCGGGCTCGCGGTCCTGATCTGGACCGTGATCTCGGTGGTGCAGAAGGTCGAGGAGTCGTTCAACTACGTCTGGCACGTCGACCGGCCGCGCAGCTTCGCGCGCCGCTTCAGCGAGTACCTGTCGGTGCTGATCGTCAGCCCGGTGCTGATGGCGGCGGCGGTCGCCCTGGTCGCCTCGCTGACCACGCAGTCGCTGCTCGGCTGGTTCGCCGCGCACCCGCCCTTCGGCGCGCTGCTCGGCGCCGCCGGCCGGCTCGGGCCGCTCGCGATCGTCGCCGCCGGCTTCACCTTCCTGTACTCGTTCGTGCCGAACACCAGGGTGCGCTTCCGGGTCGCGGCCGCCGCCGGCCTCGCGGCCGCGGCCGCCTGGGTCGGCGCGAGCTTCGGCTTCACGCGGCTCGTCGCGTTCTCGACCCAGACGATGGCGGTGTACGCGGGCTTCGCGATCGTGCTGCTGGTGCTGGTGTGGGTCTGGCTCAACTGGCTGATCCTGCTCACCGGGGCGCTGTTCGCGTTCTACCTGCAGAACCCGGCGTACCTGCGCTCGGGCGAGCGCGACGTGGTGCCGACGATGCCGCTGCGCGAGCGGCTCGCGCTCAGCGTCATGTACCTCGTGGCGCGCGCCTTCGAGGCCGGCGACCGGCGCCATCGCGTCGCGACGCTCGCCGAGGCGCTCGCCGTGCCGAGCATCGCGCTCGGGCCGATCGTCGATGCGCTCGAGGACGCGGGCCTGCTGGAGACCACCGACGCCGAGGCGCTGCTGCCGGCGCGCGACCCGGCGCGGATCACGCTCGACGAGGTGCTGGTGGCGGTGCGCGAGGGCCACCTCGGTCGCGCCATGATGCTGCGCCAGGCGGCGATCGTCGGCCCCGCCGAGGAGGCCTGCGGCCGGGTCGACGCGGCGATCCGCAGCGAGCTCGGCCGCGTCACGCTCCGGGAGTTCGCGGCCGGCGGGACCGCCGCGCCGCCCTAGACCTGCGTCAGCGCCTGGCGCATGTCCTCGATCAGGTCGTCCGGATCCTCGATGCCGATCGAGACGCGGATCATCGACTCGGAGATGCCGAGCCGGCTGCGGACCTCGGCCGGCACGCCGGAGTGGGTCATCGCCGCCGGGTGGCTGGCGAGGCTCTCGGTGCCGCCGAGGCTGACCGCGAGCTTGATGACCTGCAGCGCGTCGAGGAAGCGGAACGCGCCGGCCTCGCCGCCCTGGACCTCGAAGGAGAACGTCGAGCCCGCGCCGCGGCACTGGCGCTCGAACACCGCGCGCCGCGGGTCGGAGGCCGGCAGCAGGCCCAGGTGCTTGACCGCGATCACCTTCGGCTGCGTGGCGAGGAACTCGGCGACGCGCCGCGCGTTGTCGTCGGCACGCTCCATGCGCAGCTTCAGGGTCTCCAGCGAGCGCAGCAGCATCCACGCCGAGTTGGGGTCGAGCTGCGTGCCCATCGCGCCGCGCAGCAGCCGGATCGGCTGCACCACCTCGCGCCGGCCGGTCACGCCGCCGGCGACCAGGTCGGAGTGCCCGCCGACGTACTTGGTCAGCGAGTAGACGTTGAGGTCGGCGCCGCACTTCAGCGGGTTCTGGTACAGCGGCCCGAGCAGCGTGTTGTCGGTGACCACCAGCGGCCGGTGGCCCTGGCGCCGGCCGATGTCGCCGGCGACCTCCGCCATCAGCGCGAGGTCGACCAGCGCGTTGGTCGGGTTCGCCGGGGTCTCGGTCATGATCAGCGCCACCCGCCCGAGCGCGAGCGCCGCGTCGGCCGCCTCACCGACCGCGGCGCGCGACAGGCCGTCGGTGAAGGCGACGTGGCGGATGCCGTAGTTCGGCAGCGCCTTGGCGATCAGGGTCTCGGTGCCGCCGTAGAGCGGCTGGCAGCACAGCAGCACGTCGCCGGCCCTGAGGAAGGCGAGGAACGTGGTCGCGATCGCCGACATGCCGGAGGAGAACACGGCCGCCGCCTCGGCCTCGTCCCAGAGCGCGAGCCGGTCCTCGAGCACCTCGAGGTTCGGGTTGTTGAAGCGCGAGTAGACGAGCCCGCCGGCCTTGCCCGCCGGCAGCGGCTTGCGGCCCGAGGTGTAGTCGAAGAAGTCCTTGCCGTCCTGCGCCGTGCGGAACACGAAGGTGGAGGTCAGGAACACCG
>Ga0335071_10008903_pt1 | contig 10279 bp, 7 predicted proteins | sample Lox_Sample_15_FD_206724 | JGI IMG/M metagenome (GOLD analysis project Ga0335071, IMG submission 206724) | Soil microbial communities from Loxahatchee National Wildlife Refuge, Florida, United States - Lox_Sample_1.5 | ecosystem: Environmental > Terrestrial > Soil > Wetlands | place: USA: Florida...
AAGGAGACGAGAGCGCGCATGCAGAAGTTCTAGCTCTGCGCCGGAAACAGGTGAAAAACTTCTTCTGCTTGCTGATGCTGTCGAACGGCATCCCGATGTTCCGCGCTGGTGACGAGTTCCTGAACACTCAGTTTGGAAACAATAACCCCTACAACCAGGACAACGAAATAAGCTGGCTGGATTGGAGCCAGCTTGAGACGAATCGGGACTTGTTCCGCTTCTTCAAAGCCATGATCGCATTTCGGAAGTCACATCCTTCTTCATGTCGCAGCAGGTTCTGGAGGCAAGATATAGCTTGGTATGGCACTGGTCCGTCGGTCGACCTATCGCCAGATTCACGCAGCCTGGCTTTCTGCCTGCATGGCGCCTCCCAGGGCGACGATGACATCTATGTAATGATCAACGCCTATTGGGACGCACTATCGTTCGAAATCCAGGAGGGCTCACCGCAAGATTGGGTCAGAGTTGTGGACACCGATCTTCAAAGTCCAAACGATTTCTCGAGCCACGGCGTGCAACTTTCAGAGTCGATGTATCAAGTGGCCGCCCGATCCATCGTTGCGTTGATCCGGTCCCATAAAGAGACTGAAAGCGTTCGGAACTAACTTGTTGTCGGATCAGAATCGCTGACAAGGGCTGCCCCGAGTGCTAAATTAGGTCGCTAAGGACGGAGTCTCGTCCAGCATTTGCCCCTGTCGTTGATGTGACTGTCACGTCCTGCCACAATGAAATTTGCGCTGGCGATCGTCGCAATCGGCACTCTTGCATTGCTGCCAGGGCCTGATCCCGCCTGGGCGCTGGATCCAAACCTGGATGTCAGCCAATACGCCCATACCGCATGGACAGCGCGGGACGGTTTCTCCGTAGGGGCAATTTTCGCGATGGCCCAAACGCCCGATGGCTATCTGTGGCTCGGCAGCGAATTCGGCTTGTACCGCTTTGACGGAGTTCAGCCGGTTCTCTGGCGCCCGCCCGCAGGTCAGCAACTACCAAATAAGCCATATGCTTTGCTGGTGACCCGCGACGGCACACTGTGGATCGGCACCTTTGAAGGCCTGGTAAGCTGGAACGGCAAAAAGCTGACCGCTTACCCGGAGATTGGCCCAACCTTCGTTACGTCTCTGCTCGAAGACCATGAAGGAACTGTATGGGTGGCCACTTACAGCAGCGAAAGTGTGCCAGCCCGCGTGTGCGCGATACGAGCCGGCAACGTGCAGTGTGAGGGAAACGATGGTGCCTTCGGCTCATTTGTTTGGAGTTTGGCTGAGGATGGCCCAGGCTCTCTCTGGGCCGGCGCCGACTCCGGAGTTTGGCGATGGAAACCCGGTCCTCCACAACGCTACGCAGTACCTGGAATGCGGGTTGGCGACCTGCTCAAGTCTGATGGCGGCCGGCTGTTGATTGGAATCAGCGGGTCAGGACTGAAGCAGCTGGTTGCTGACAAGCTCGAACCGTACCCTATTCCCGGCGCGATGAACCGGAATGCGCTGCTCGCGGACCGCGAGGCCGATTCGAACAAACTGCTGCGCGATCGTGATGGGGGACTATGGATCGGAACCCACCAACGGGGGCTTATCCATATACATAACGGCAGGACGGATGTCTTTTCGAAAGCCGACGGTCTCTCGGGCGACATCAGCTGCAGTCTCTTTGAGGATCGTGAAGGCAATGTCTGGTTCGCCAGTTCGCGGGGATTGGACCGGTTTCGAGAGCTCCCCGTTGCGACGATTTCTACGAAGCAAGGCTTGTCCAGCAGCGCTCTTTCTTCACTGGTCGCGGGTGCAGACGGAAGCGTTTGGATCGGGACTCACGATGGCCTGACCAGGTGGAGGAACGGTCAGAGCACGATTTTCCGCAAGCCGAACGGGCTGCCGGACGATTTTGTCAATTCTCTCTTCGCGGACCACCGAGGGCGGGTCTGGGTCTCGTTCTCACGTCACAGACTCTCATACTTCAAAGACGGCAGATTTGTGAGCGTAGCTGGCGTGCCCAGCGACCAAGTGTTTTGCATTGCCGGGGACGACAAAGACAATCTGTGGCTGTCGGGGGAGAAAGGTCTGTCACATATCCGCGATGGGCATCTTGTCGAGAATTTCCCCTGGTCAATCATGGGGCGTTACCAACAGGCGAAGATTGTAGCCCCAAATGAAGGTGGAGTATGGCTTGCATTCTGGACGAATGGGGGCGTCATGTACTTCAAGGATGGTCAGGTCCGCGCCTCGTTCACCGCCGCTAACGGGCTGGGAAAGGGGCACGTGGCGAATATTCGACTCGACCAAAATGGTGCGTTGTGGGCGGCAACCCAAGAGGGCGGACTCAGCCGCATCAAAGACGGCCGCGTCGCCACCCTCACAACGAACAATGGTTTACCGTGTGACACAATTCACTGGTCCATCGAGGACGAAGACCATTCCGTTTGGTTAAACGCAGCCTGTGGTCTGGTGCGGATCGTGGACTCTGAAGTAGAAGCTTGGATCTCCGACCCGAAACATAAGATTGAAACCACGGTCTGGGATGCTGCTGATGGGGTTGGGCTCACCTCCACTTCGCCTGCCTATTACAATCCTCCCGTCGCAAAGTCAACCGACGGCAAGCTTTGGTTCTTGGGGGGAGAGGGTGCCTCAGTCGTCGATCCCCATCATCTTGCATTTAACAAAATTCCTCCCCCCGTCCACATCGAGCGGATCATCGCCGACCACAAGTCGTACTGGCAAAACTTGCCGGAGCAGGCAGTGTCCAACTTGCGCCTGCCGGCGCGGGTGCATGATATCACGATCGACTATAGTGCTCTGAGCCTCGCCGCACCGGAAAAGATTCAGTTCAAGTACAAGCTCGAAGGGCAGGACAGCGACTGGAGAGAGGTAGTCAATGATCGCGAAGTGCAGTATTCGAACCTGCGTCCTGGTTCATACCGTTTTCGTGTAATTGCCACTAATAACAACGGCGTCTGGAACGACCAAGGTGATACGCTGGAATTCTCCATTGATCCCGCCTATTACCAGACGAGTTGGTTCCGTGCCTTGTGTGTAGCTGCCTTTCTGGCGTTGCTGTGGGCTGCTTATCAGTTGCGAGTCCGGCGCTTGCATCATGAATTCGACATGGCGCTGGAGGCCCGCGTCAGCGAGCGTACACGCATCGCCCGGGACCTGCACGACACAATGCTGCAGAGCTTCCACGGATTGCTGCTGCGCTTCCAGACGGTTCTTCTCCTGTTGCCGGAGCATCCGATCGAGGCAAAGGAGAAACTGGAGGGTGCGATCGAGCAGGCTGCCGGCGCGATCACAGAAGGGCGGGATGCGGTGCAGGGACTGCGTGCATCCACAGTAGAAGGCAATGATCTGGCGCGTTCCATAAGCACGCTTGGAGAGGAGCTCGAAAAGGATTCAAGCAATCATCGACCGGTCACCTTCAGTGTAGCGGTTGAGGGTCAGGCGAGAGACTTCCATCCTATCGTCCGTGACGAGATTTACAAAATTGCTGCCGAAGCGCTCCACAACGCGTTCCATCACGCCCAGGCAAAGCAAGTAGAAATTGAAATCCGCTATGACGATGAATTCCGACTGCGCGTGCGGGACGACGGAAAGGGCATTGATAAGGCGGTTCTCTCCAGCCTGGGTCTTGAGGGACACTATGGCTTGCGCGGCATGCGGGAACGCGCCGCGCTGGTTGGCGGAGAGTTGGCAATCTGGAGCAAAGTCGACTCCGGTACGGAGGTTGAACTGATCATTCCTGCATCGAAGGCATATACGAAATCTGCTCGGCGTTCAGCATCGTTTGCGATGTTTTCCAAGAAATATAAGAATGCAAACGAGAAGATCGAGTCGTGAGTTCTGGCCCGGATAGAAGGCAATTCGAACAACTCATTTCTCGATGCTGTTCGGGTACCGCCGTTAAGAAAATGACTTCTTGCCGACCGCCTTTGATGAGCTTGGGATGGCTGCGTACGGTGATCGCGGCCACGATGGTGTCTTGCCTCGCCCTCTTGATATTGCTCGCTGCCCCGCTTCATGCCCTGGATCCGAACAAACGTGTCACCCAATACATCCACACTGCTTGGAGAACGCAAGACGGGTCTCTGCCAGCAGGGATGTATCACATTACACAAACCTCGGATGGCTTCCTATGGTTCTTATCTCTTCCGGCCGATGTCTATAGGTTTGACGGCGTCCGATTCCTGCCGTGGCATTTACCTGCAGGTGTTCCAATTGATAGAGCATTGAATATCTACGCCGACCACAAAGATGGGTTGTGGGTATTAGGTCCGCGTGACATCGTCCGACTGAATGGGACGACTGTCAGTTCTCACTTCCAGTTGGAAGGGGAAATGTTTCAAAGTGTCACGGAGGCGCCGGATAATTCTTTGTGGGTCTTGGACGGCAAGTCGGATGCCCCGCTTTGTCATGTTACGGATTCACTCAAGTGCTTCGGGAAGGCCGATGGGATACCACTTTCCCGCGCCCAGTCCATTCTGGCGGACGGCAACGGCGGTTTTTGGCTGGGAGGACGAGATGGAGGCCTTGTCCACTGGCACGCCGGGACTTCGGAGACGTACAAGGTAGGAGGCGAGGTCTTTAGCATGGCACGTGGTCCCGATGGATCGTTGTGGATGGGACTATCAGTAGACCGCCCAGGTCAAGGACTTCAACGATTAAGAGACGGTACTGTAGAACCGTTTGCGATCCCTCCGTTCAACGGAAGCAACTTCGACATCGGCGCTCTGATGTTCGACCATGACGGCAATCTCTGGGTCGGTACGAAAGCGAAGGGGATTTTTCGTGTCCACGGAAATGCGGTTGAGCACTACGACCGCACAAATGGACTGTCGGGCGATTCTGTGTATGCTTTTTTTGAAGACCGAGAGGGGATCGTCTGGGCTGGAACTACAAGCGGAGTCGACAGCTTTCGTGATCCGGCTGTCGTCACGTTCTCGCAGGTGGAAGGATTGGGGAAGGATCTGCCAGCGGGCGTTCTGGCAAGCAGAGATGGGACGATATGGGTAGCGAACGCTGGATCGCTAGATCACATTGTCCACGGCAAAGTCTCATCCATTCGCACAGGCAATGGCCTTCCCGGTGAGCAGGTCACGCGATTGCTGGAAGACCGGGCCGGCAATTTGTGGGTGGGAGTGGACGACAGTCTGTATTTGTTCAAAGATGGCCAATTCCGTCGCCTCCCTGAACCGAATCACCAGCCGCTTGGCATGGTAATTGGGTTGATCGAAGACATCGACGGGAATATCTGGGCAGAGTGCAGAGGCAAATCTCAGAAGCTTGTTCGCATCCGCGATTTCCGGGTGCGTGAAGTGTTTTCTGCGCCCTACGTTCCACCTGCATGGATGCTGGCTCCGGATCCGCGCGGGGGGATTTGGATCGCGACTAGAAAAGGAGATCTCGTGCAGTTTCGGCAGGGTGTTCAGCGGAAATTCCCGCTGAACCCGGATGCTAAGAACCCGGCGCCCCATGAGATCTTTGCACAGGCGGACGGCTCTGTCCTTGCCGCAACCGATAACGGAGTGCTGGGCTTTCGTGAAGGCAAGGTACAGCGGATGTCGACGAAAAACGGGCTGCCCTGCGACTTCGTCATCTCCCTTATTCAGGATAAGGAGAAGCGGTGGTGGCTCTACACGCGTTGCGGCATCGTCGAATTTTCAGATTCTGAGCTCCAGCGCTGGTGGACCAACCCTGACGCCATGGTTCAAAACCACGTCTATGACACCTTCGACGGAGCTCAGCCCAACATTGCTGCTTTTAACTCATCAGCTTGTTCCCCGGATGGGCGGGTGTGGTTTACCAGCGGAGTTGTCGTCCAGATGATGGATCCATCCAGGCTCTCCGCAAAGCCGATCCCGGCTCCGACATACATCGAGTCGCTCACCGTGGACCGAAAGGAAATTGCCGCCACCAACAACCTCAAGCTCTCCCCGCATCCGCGTGACTTGCAGATTGATTACACTTCACCCACGTTTCTGATTCCACAGAAGGTGAGATTTCGCTACCGCCTCGACAACTATGATCGTGATTGGCACGAGGCCGGTACACGCCGGCAGGCTTTCTACACGGATTTACCGCCTGGGCAGTATTCTTTCCGCGTAACTGCATCCAATAGCGACGGCGTCTGGAACGAGAACCCTGCCAGGCTGGATTTCTCGGTCGCCCCCTCGTACTATCAGACAAACTGGTTCCGGGCTTTGTGTGCGGCTGCATTTCTTGCGCTGCTATGGGCAGCCTACCAGTTTCGTGTTCGGCAATTGCAACATCAGTTCGACACGGCGCTCGAGGTGCGTGTGGGCGAGCGCACACGGATTGCAAGGGACCTTCACGACACCCTGCTGCAGAGCTTCCACGGTTTACTGCTGCGATTTCAGACGGTTTCCCTACTATTACCAGAGCGGCCGATCGAGGCAAAAGAGAAACTCGACAGCGCGATCGAGCAGGCTGCCGGCGCGATCACGGAAGGGCGGGATGCTGTGCAAGGACTACGCGCTTCCACCATTGAGCGCAATGATCTCGCGCTCGCCATAAGCACCCTCGGAGAGGAACTACAAAGCGACTCGACCGACCGCCAGCCCGTGATATTCCGAGTGGCAGTTGAAGGCCAGCCGAGAGAACTCCACCCGATTCTCCGTGACGAGATCTACAGAATAGCTGCCGAGGCGCTACGCAACGCCTTCCACCATGCCCGAGCGAAGCAGATAGAAGTTGAACTTCGCTATGATGATGATCAATTTCGACTGCGCGTGCGGGATGACGGAAAAGGTATTGATCCGGCGGTTCTCTCCGCGCATGGCCTCGAGGGTCATTATGGCTTGCGCGGGATGCGGGAACGAGCCACACTTATCAAGGGTAAGCTGGCAGTGTGGAGCGAGGTCGATTCCGGAACCGAAGTGGAACTGCGGCTTCCTGCCAGCGCCGCCTACACGGCAGATCGCAAACGTTCCTGGTTGTTGCGGAAATCTGCCGGGCAGACCAAGGCATAAAACATGAGTGCCGACAGTGCTCAGATTCGAATTCTCACGGTCGACGACCATCCAGTCGTACGGCAAGGCATCGCGGGTCTGCTCTCTGTTCAGCCCGACTTCACTCTAGTCGGCGAAGCGTCGAATGGCCGCGAGGCTATTCAGCAGTTCCGGGCGCACCATCCCGATATCACGCTAATGGATTTACAAATGCCAGAAATGAGCGGCATCGACGCCCTCATTGCGATTCGAAATGAGTTTCCTGATGCGAAGGTGATTGTGTTGACGACCTATGCCGGCGATGTGCAAATTCTGCGTGCGCTTAAGGCTGGAGCTCAGGCCTATCTGCTCAAGAATACTCTGCATAAAGAATTGCTGGACGCGATCCGTGCCGTCCACGCTGGGAAAAAGAGCCTATCGCCAGAGGCCTCGTACGAGATCGCTGAACATGCAATTGATGACGCGCTGACCCCGGCAGAAATCCTTGTCCTGCGACTCATTGCAGCCGGGAACGCCAACAAGCAGATTGCAGATCAGCTTTCGATCACAGAAGAAACGGTCAAGAGCAGAGTCAAGAGTATTCTTTCTAAGCTAAACGCCAATGATCGAACCCACGCTGCAATGATCGGGTTGAAGAGAGGGATAATCGAGCTATAGTGTTTGGGCTCACGGACCCTTTTGCCACGAGCGCTCCCCACCCTAATGAGTCACGGTTTCCCACCCTTTTGGGGTTTCGAACAGTCCTCACAAGGTCATAACATCAGCCTGTATAACGTGCGACGGCTATATTCCACATTCGCTGGCGGTTGGCCTGGCACAGGTCTGCTTCTCATGCGCTTGGTTGTGGGCTCCGTACTGATTGTGCGGGCGGGGTTTAGGCTGTGGGTTGACCCGCCCCTGAACGTTACAATCCTCGCGGTGCTCTCAATCGGAGTGGGCGCCCTCCTCATTGCAGGTTTCTGGACGCCTATCGTCGGAATCTGCATAGCACTGATTCAGATCTGCAAGATGATAATGCTGTCCGGAGACAAATGGGTTTGGCTTTTGTTAGCAACCGCTGGCGTTGCGCTCGCAATGTTAGGCCCGGGTCTATGGTCCATCGACGCTCGTCTTTTTGGATGGAAGCGCATCGAAACTCCCCCGCGCAAGACGAACTCTGACTCTCGTTAAGAGATTCCCCACATTCCAAATTTCTTGCCTCGTAAGAGGGTGACACTCGTCACCGCAAGAGTTTGCGTTTTGCCCCGATCTGGGGTCGTCCGCAAAAAGAACTGCTGTCAGAATGGCTCCCGAGTTCAAGCCAACAGGTTGAACAAGGAGTATTGGGTATGACGTACACTCCCACAAAAAACGGCTTCATGTATCTGGAAGATTCCGCAAAACTGTTACGCGCAATCTTCCCAAACTATCCCACGCTGATACCGTGCCATCCCGCGCCACCTCTGGATCCGATTGCCCAGAGCAGCACGGATCGGAGCAATTAGCCATGTTCCAGATCACTGCTGCAACTTGCCGGGCCTTCACATTCGCAGAAGTTCTTCTCATGGCGGCTATGAACCTCGAAAGCGTTCGGTTGAACTTCGAACGCCGCGTCCGGGCTAACGGCGAAGCGCAGAGCAAATATGTTCGCCACGTTGTTCGTATAGGGGTTCCCAAAGCATCGCTGTTGTGAGCGGTGGGCGGAGGAGATCATGGCACACGCAAATGTTGCTTTCACCGACCTCGAAAACCGAGAAGGAACAGGTTTTGCCAACATGAGCGAATTCGAAGGTGATGAGATGAGCGTCGACGCGCAAGTCAACTCTGAACCCTGCTTCGAAGACATCGTCGGCAGAAGCCCGGCCCTGCAGCAAGTGCTCCAGCAGGTGATGATCGTTGCTCCGACCGATTCCACCGTCTTGCTTCACGGAGAAACAGGCACCGGAAAGGAATTGATTGCGCGCGCAATACACAACCTCAGCTCTCGACGCGAACGGCCCTATGTGCGCATGAACTGCGCTGCGATTCCCTCAGGACTGCTGGAAAGCGAACTGTTCGGGCATGAAAAGGGTGCCTTCACAGGAGCGTTAATGCAGAGAAAGGGCAGATTCGAGATGGCCGACGGAGGTTCATTGTTTCTGGATGAGATCGGCGACATCAGCATGGAACTCCAGCCGAAACTGTTGCGGGCAATCCAGGAGCAGGAATTCGAGCGCCTCGGAAGCTCGAAGACGATCCAGGTCAACGTGCGGCTGATTGCCGCGACCCACCGCGATCTGCGAGCCATGATTCGGGACGAGGAGTTCCGGGAGGATCTCTTCTATCGATTTAACGTCTTTCCGATCGAGATCCCGCCGCTGCGGGAACGGCGCGAGGACATTCCTCTGCTCGTGAACTACTTTGTGTCAAAGGTGTCCGGCCGCATGGGGAGGCAGATCAGGTCCATTCCCAAACGAGCAATGGAAATTCTGACCAGCTGTCCATGGAAGGGAAATATCAGGGAACTAGCAAACTTTATCGAACGCGCCGTCATTCTCTCCCGTGGTCATGAGTTGGAGGTACCAGTTTCCGAGCTTCCCACTTCCTCCGGGATTAGTGTTGCAGTGGGAACGCCGTCTACGTTTCGACAAGCAGAATCCTCCGTAATCATCGATGCTTTGCGAGCCGCGTCGGGACGCATTGCAGGAAAGGGGGGCGCCGCTGAGCGCCTTGGATTGAAGCGTACGACGCTACAAAACAAGATTCGACGGCTTGGGATTTCGAAGGCGAATTGCTGCTAGTAGCTTACGTCTCCGGGGGAACTCATCTCTAACCAACCGTGAGAAGGTCGATTCCGAACGTGGGTTTCAGGGAAGCTCTTGAGAACAATGAACCGGTGGGGGCAAGGCAATGGCCGATAAGAAAGATAGAGAACGCGTGATTGCTGAAGTGACCCTTTCGCATCTGATCCGACTCGCCGACGAGCAGGGCCGACCGGTGAGCCGACAGCAGGCTCTCAAATTTCTAAATGAGGAGGGGCAAGCGTTCGAGATGTGGAAGCACATGATGCAGGCAGCCGAGGAGTTCATCGCAGTCAGCTTGCTCCAGCATTCCGTTGCCCTTGGAGAACACCGACAATTCGCGTCCCGCCGTTGATCGATCAAAAGCGATACGCGCCAGCGATATTCGGTCTTCACTCTGAATTCGCCGTCTCGGCATCATGAAAGCCCAATATCAGAACTAGTCAAGTCGATCATTTGGATTCATTCAATGGGATGAACAGAGGAGTTGAATATGTCGTTTGAGGCAGCGTGGGGATTTGACCCCGATAAAGCGATTCGTGCTCAGGGTTTGTCAGCGTCCGAG
>Ga0335071_10008905_pt1 | contig 10279 bp, 6 predicted proteins | sample Lox_Sample_15_FD_206724 | JGI IMG/M metagenome (GOLD analysis project Ga0335071, IMG submission 206724) | Soil microbial communities from Loxahatchee National Wildlife Refuge, Florida, United States - Lox_Sample_1.5 | ecosystem: Environmental > Terrestrial > Soil > Wetlands | place: USA: Florida...
GGTTAAGGAACCACTATTTACCTGGTGCACGGGGGTCGTGGCCGTGCCAGCCCGAAACCAAGTCGGGCTGCCGGGCGAGTATGTGTCCTGCTGACCGATGATCGCGCTGCTGGCTGTGTAATCAAACGGCTCGTAGATCAGTAGATCGGCGAAGGCTGAGGTGGTTAAGAAGGCGGTGACCATTCCCGCCGTAAGCAAGACTGAGGGCTTTTTCATAGGTTATTTGTCAGTGCTAACTGAAATATTCTACACAATCCGCCTCAGCAGTCAATGATTTTCTTCGGGCGATTGTGCATGTCGATTTCCGCAACTCAATCCAATGCGAGACTCTACTTGCATCAGTCCCGCTTCGGCTACACATTATCCACCAATGTCTGATACTTTCCTGACCAGCAGGCATGTGCTACAATAAGGGTGTCACGTGAAACCCGTCTTTCAGCGGCTAACGACGGAGTGCGAAGAGGGCATCCTCTTTAAGGAGATTCGCAGCGCCGGTTTCGACTGCCCCTGGCATGCCCATCCCGAATACGAATTGATCCTGGTGCTCCAGGCCCGCGGCTATCGCATTGTCGGCGACAACTTCTCGCGCCTGGGGTCCGGTGACCTGGTGCTGGTGGGGCCGGGTCTGCCCCATATCTGGCAAAACGCTCCCAGCGCTGGCGGACATGACGGCGTGCACCTGCTCCTGATCCAGTTCGAGGACAAGTGCCTGGGTGACGGCCTGTTGCGAATCCCGACCATGGAACCGCTGCGTCGTCTGCTGCATCGGGCCAACCGCGGCCTGCACGTCGTGGGCAAGACGCGCGCCAGGATCGCCGGCTTAATGAAGCAGATGGCCGGCGTTAAGGGCATGGAGCGGGTGCTGCTATTCCTCCAAATCCTGGTGGCCCTGGCCGGGTCGGACGACTGCGAGCCAATCGCCAGCCCGGGCTTCGCTACCGGCACCGGCGACTACGACCAGGAGCGCATGGACCGGGTCTTCCAGTACCTGAACAGCCAGGTTGGCAAGGAGGTGCGGCTGGCCGAGGCGGCGCAGATTATCCACCTGAGCGCGGGGGCCTTCAGCCGCTTTTTCCGCGTGCACACGGGCAAGACGTTCCCCAGGTTTGTCAACGAGCTGCGCATCGGCCGGGCTTGCAGTTTGCTCATGGAGAACAATCTGAACGTCACCGAAGTCGCCTACCAATGCGGCTTTCTGAATCTATCCAACTTCAACCGGCAGTTTGTCCGGTTAAAGGGCCTGAGCCCAACGGCGTTTCGGCGGCAGTTCCAGGAACGGGTGCCCCAGCCTCGGTTCGTGCCGTTGCCCTGATCACCGCCGCAGCGGCTATTTGCGGACCTGGCGGGTGATCTACGCTGGGGCGGAGGTGGGTACCGTTCGGCGCCAGGGGTGCAGGGACGGTTCTTCGGTGGGATCGCACGCTGCCTCGGCGGTGGTATCCGTTGAACAGATTGCTCGCGGCGATGGGTTGGAATAATATCAGAAACAGTCGAAAGTTGTGTGGCGAAGACTAAGCGATTAGGCCAAGATACAACCAGTATATGAACGCAACAGCAACAGCAAGCCGCCGGGGCGCTCGGGCGCTTCCCCGGAAAACCCCAAAGCGCCAGGGCCAAAAGCTGGCCATTGATGGCGGTGCCCCCGCCGTCCTGGATAAGCTTCCTTCCTGGCCCGCCTTCGATGAGCGCGCCATTAGCGCCGTCGAGGAGGTCCTGCGGTCCGGCAAGGTCAATTACTGGACCGGACGCAAGGGCATGGAGTTTGAGAAGCGCTTCGCGGCGTGGCAAGGCAGTGAATATGCCGTCAGCGTCGCCACCGGCACCGCCGCCCTGCACGTCGGGCTCACCGCGCTGGGGATCGGGCCGGGAGATGAAGTCATTGTGCCCAGCTACACCTTTATCGCCAGCAGCTTCTCCATTGTGCAAGCCGGGGCCGTGCCTCGCTTTGCGGATGTCAACCTCGAAGACCACTGCCTGAGCGTCGCGTCGGCAGAACGGCTCGTCAACGAGCGGACCAAGGCCGTCATGCCCGTCCATCTTTATGGCAACGTTTGCGACATGGATGCCGTCAATGCGTTCGCCCGCCGGCACAAGCTGGCCGTCATCGAGGATAATGCGGAGGCCTTCGGGGGCAGTTACAAGGGCAAGAAGACCGGCACCCTGGGCAAAGTCGCCGCGTGCAGCTTTTGCCAAAGCAAAACCTTCACCACCGGCGGCGAAGGGGGAATGGTGACGACGGACGACGAAGACCTGGCGTGGACGGCCCGCAGCTTTCGCGATCATGGCTACGACGTCAGGGACCGCCTCAACCTGCTCGAGCTGGAGCAGAAACTCTCCTATATCCACAACATGGTCGGCTGGAACTACCGGATGACCGAGATGCAGTCGGCCATCGGCCTCGCCGAATTGGACCGCATAGATGATTGGAACCTGCCGCGACGCCGGCGCAACGCCCATATCATCATGGACGCGCTCAAGGACCTGCCGCAGATCAAGTTCATGCCGGTGGATACGCCGGAGCGTCGAAACGGCTTCTTCGTCCTGGCCTTCTCCCTGGACATTGAGAACATGAACTGCGACATCCAGGACTTCGTCAAGGCCACCGTGGCTGAGGGAGCCCCCTGCTGGCGGGTATTCTGGCCCCAGTGCCACACCGAGCGGGCGTTCCGGGAGCATAACTCCTTTGGCCGTTCGAAGTTCCCCTTCCGCGCCAACGGCTATGCCAACCCGGCCAGCGTGGACTACAGCAAGGTCCAGGTTCCCAACGCCGTATGGCACCAGGCCCACACGTTTACCTGCTTCGCCTACCCAACCTTCGAACCGCACCACTGCGAGCAGATCGCCGAGGCGCTGGTGAAGGTCATCACCGCCTATTCGAAGTGAACTACGGGGCAGCCGCCGCCACCACGACGAGGGTGGCGAACGGCACTCGACCGTCCCCGCAGGTCAGAACGGCATCATAGACCGGCAGGGCCAGTGCTGACCCGCGGCTGGCTTGATTAGCCCTTGATTCTTCCTTCGGACTGGGCTATCAGCCGGGCGCGGGCGGCTTCCATCTCGGCTTTGACCTGCGCGATGCGGGAGCGGATTAACTCGCGGTTCTCCTCTTTGGCGACGATCAGTTCCCGGGTAAGTGCTTCGATCCGGGCCTGGTAGGCGGCGGTCTGCCGTTGGATCTGCTGTTCGATCCGCGCCAGGCGCTCTTCCACCGCCATCGCCTTGAGCGCCGCGGCTTGCTGCGTCTCCAGCAACTGCGCCCGGTCGGCAATGAGTTTCCGCACCAGCTTCTGCTTCAGCCAAAGGCCCAATTGCGGGATCAATCCGCTGCGGATGACGGCGTTGGCGCGCTCCGCCCGCTGCTCGGCAGCCAGCGCCCGCTGACGCAATACCTCGGCCTGGGTCTGCGTCGAGCCCGGCGTCTCGATGCGGATGACTGGGGACGGCGGCGGCGCGGGACGCGGGCCGGCGGTCTGCGTGCCCGAGCGGGTTCCCAGAATAACCGTGTAGGACGAGGGCGCGACGCAGTCAGTAGCCGAGCCGGCAGCGGACAACCTTGCGTCCCGGAAGCGCCGCGCCGACCGGCGCCGGGCCAAGGCCCAGACGATCGCGCCGAGTGCCGCGATTCCAGCTCCGGCGGCCGCGGATGCGACGAGGTGGTTGGAAGCGCGCGGGGGAACGGCGGCAAGCTCCGGCTTGGCGGATGGGGGCGCAGGGGGAGGCGCTGCGGCCGCACGGGCCGCCTGCGCCGCGGCGATTGCGCCGGAGTCCAACTCCACGTCGCAGGTTACGGGATAGTGCGCGCAGACCGGTGTGGACAAGACACGCGGGTTACTGGCGCTGGCTGCGGGCTGCGTGAAGATATAATCCGCCGTGGTGCCCGGTTGGCCGGGCTTGCCTGGCAGCGTGACCCGCTGCACAACGGGCGTGTCCTGAAACGCGTCACCGAAGCCCGCTGGATCAAGAACTCGTTCTGGGCCGTCCGGCGCGCCTGGCTCGAACGTGCCGGCCACGACAAACACCTGCACCTGGTTGGCCACCCAACTCTTGACGGAGCGGACCTGCTCCAGCACCTGGCCGAGGGACGCTGCCTGCGCTTGCCGCAAGGCCGCCCGTTGCCCGGCTCCCCGCGCGTCGGCTAATGCCGCCCCCGCCTGGACCGAGAAGAAGCCGACACGTTGCTTGCCCACCTGGACGGCGGCAAAGGCGTATCCGCCCGGCAAGGCGGCCTGCCCTTCCGTCCGCCACGGCTCCGACCATGAGAAATACGCCTTGCGCCTCGCTAAGATCGCCACTTGCAGGCTGCTCACGGCCCCGGTGCGCGGCGCCGGAAACGAGGAGCAGGCGAGAACGCTGTATTCCGCCGGCTTGAGTGCCTCGGCGAGTTGCCGGCACGTCTTCCAGTCACGGACCTGCTGCAGGAGGATGACGTCGGGGCTTAATTGATTCAGGGCGGCCGCGGCTTCCTTAATGTGAAGTTGATTGGTGCCTGCCACCGCGCCGGCTGCGCCGGCAACCGTTGCCGGCTCCAGGTTCCAGGTGGTCACGCGGATCGTGTCGGCGAAGCAAGCAGGACCAAGCAGGAGCGTTGCCAGCGCCAACCCGGCCATCGCCCATGCCGACCCACGACGTTGTTTTCCTAACCCCCAGTAGCCGCAAACCGCCGGACCGCGTGCCGACCGGGAAGCCGGCGATGCGGCCGGGTAGTCCAGCCTGCGCGTAGCAATCTGTTGCTGCAAAATGATCTGCCCATCTCACCCTGTCCCCCGCGCCGGTGTCAAGGGGGAAGGCAAACGAAATTGCAGAATAAGAACAGTGCCGGCTCACCACGGGCCGGTGCTTAGGTCGGCCGGGCGATAGAATACCGTCCACCCACTGTCGGCAGACCCCACGTCAATGGTCGTCTTGTAGCTGGCCAGATTGAATTTGCGCCAAAGCACGCTGCCATCCTCATAGAGGAAGTTGCCGCCCGTGGGCAACCCCAGGTTGCCCAGATGATTCGCGAAGGGGAAGTTCTGGCTGGTGACCCCCGTGGAGCCGGACCACGTCAGGTTGGGAAGCGTGCCGGTGGCCTGAATCTTGTCAATCATGACCGGCGCCTTGCGATACGGCCCGCCCAACTTGGTCCGAAAGACCCACGCGCCGAGGCCCTGGTCGTCGTAGTTCGGCCAGCCGCCGGCATCCCGGCCGGGCAGCAACTGGTAGCCGATCAGGTTCACCTTGTCCTCCTCTGATTCGACCGCGCGGTGCCACTGGTCGGTGGGGCAATAAAGCACATCCTGCTTGTTGCGCTCCCCTTTGGTATCGCCCGGGCGGTTGGGATAGAGGTACTGTGGGAAGAAGACGGTATTCAAGCCGTAGGCCACCCACGCAAAGCCACTGGCGCCGTCGGAGGTCGGGTTGCCCGGGAAGTATTCCCGGTTGTCGTTGCCATACAGGGTGAAGGCGATGCCCCATTGCTTGAGATTGCTGGTGCACTGAATCCTCACCGCCTTGTCCTTCGACTTGCTCAACGCCGGCAGAAGCAGCGCGGCGAGAATGGCAATGATCGCAATCACCACCAGCAACTCGATGAGCGTAAACCCTTCCTGCCACCGCCCGCGCTTGCGATGGAGCGAATCACTCCGGCTGCCAGAGACCGCCTGCATATCCATAAGCGTATTTCGCAGTGTGCCGAAAACCCACGACCTGCTCCCAACGTCCTTAGGGTAACTTGACGCCTGCGCCTTGTCACGCGGAATCGCGCTGGCGCGGTGATAAACCCGCCGCCCGTTTGTAATCCGCTACGGCTCGTTCCCGCGCTAAAGTGGTATTCGTATGAAAAGCTGGAGGAGCAGTGTCTTAGAAAACGTTGTTGCCGGCCAGGTTCGGCCCGGGGTGCCGATGCCGGGAGCACGGTCGGGACTCTTGTACCTGGTCCCGCCGCATGAGGTGCAGGAACTGCGCCGCGCTTTGGCGCAAGGCAGCCTGCCCGCGGACTTTGAGGCCAAGCTGGGCCGGCTGGCCCACGGCAGCCTCTCCGATCGCTACGTCGAGCAGAACAGCCGCTTGTTCATTGCGCTGCTGCGGGCAGCCCAGGAGGGCAGCTTCACCGCGGCCACCCCGGCGGATCGGGAACAGCTCCTGCGGGTCCTGGCTTACGTGCGCAAGGACGACGATGCCATACCCGATTACCTGCCGGGAGGCTTTATTGATGACCAGCAGGAAGTGCGGGCTGCCGTAATGGAACTCAATCCCATGCTCCAGGCGTTCAAGGCCTGGCGCCTGCGCCACCAGGTGCCCGACCTGTGGCGAGCCTGATTTCATTTTAGGCTTTAGCCGCGCCGCCGGTTGTTGTTTGCTGTGCCGGTGAACCGACGACCCTTCCGCTGGGCTGGCATGAACGAATGACATGAAGCCGACACCCACTCTCGCCGCCTTGCTCGCCGTGCCGGTCGGCTGGCTGTTGCTCGGCGCCGCTGACGCCGCCGTGCCGATTCCTGCCGCGACAAACATCCTGGCCCGCCTCAACCCCGCCCACCCGCGGCTCCTCGCCACTACCGGTGACTTCGCTCAACTGAAGGAGCGGATCGCCTCCAATCCGCAGCTTCAGACCTGGCACGCGAAGCTTCAGGGAGACGGGCAAGAGTTGCTCAGCGCCGCGCCGTCCCGCTACGAGATTCCGGACGGCTTGCGGTTGCTGGCCACCAGCCGCCGGGTCTTAAACCGCGTTTATACGCTGGCGTTGCTCTATCGGTTGGACGGCGAGCGGCGCTACGCCGACCGCGCCTGGCAGGAGCTGGCGGCCGCGGCCAACTTCCCGGACTGGAACCCCCGGCACTTCCTCGACACCGCGGAGATGACGCACGCCTTCGCCATTGGTTACGACTGGCTTTACGACGCCTGGACGCCCGAACAGCGCGCCACCTTGCGGCAGGCGATGGTGGACAAGGGCCTCAAGCGTGCCTTGGAACTCTATCGCGCGCACCGCTACTGGACGACGATGCACCACAACTGGAACCAGGTCTGCAATGGCGGGATCGGCATGGGAGCATTGGCCCTGGCCGAGGTCGAGCCCCAGCTTGCCGGCGAAACGCTGCACGATGCCCTGGAATCCATCCAGCTCGCCATGGCCGAGTTCGCCCCGGACGGCGCTTGGAAGGAAGGGCCGGGCTATTGGAACTACGCAACCTACTACAACGTCGTCTTCCTGGCCGGCCTGCAGTCCGCTTTGGGCACGGACTTTGGGCTATCGCAGATCGGCGCGTTCGATAAGACTGGGCTGTTTCCGATCTATCTGACTGGGCCCCTGGGCCGGACCTTCAACTACGCCGACGGCGGCGATCACACTATCTTCGCGCCGCAGATGTTCTGGTTCGCGCGGCAGTTCAAGCTGCCCGTCTGCGCCTGGTACGAGCGCCGCACCACTTCGCCAGCGGCTCTTGACCTGCTCTGGTACAACCCGGCGGGCACCGGCCCAAAAGCAGCCGGCTTGCCGTTGGATAAGTACTTCCGGGGCGCTGAGGTCGCCATCCTGCGCAGCGACTGGGAGAATCCACAGGCGCTCTTTGTCGGCTTCAAGGCGGGCGACAACAAAGCCAACCACAGCCACCTCGACCTCGGCAGCTTTGTGTTCGACGCCGCGGGCGCGCGCTGGGCGGTGGACCTGGGCTCGGATGACTACAACCTGCCGGGCTATTTCGGGAAGCAGCGGTGGACCTACTATCGCCTCCGCGCCGAGGGCCAAAACACACTCGTCATTAACCCGGGCCCGGGCCCTGACCAGGACCCGGCCGCGACAACGCGGATCACACGCTTCGAGTCTAAGCCGGGGCGGACGTTCGCCGTCGCCGATCTCACGCCGGCCTACGCGACGAGCGCGCGTCGGGTGTGGCGCGGCATGGCGCTGCTGGATCGTGACCAAGTCCTCGTGCAGGACGAGATCCAGGTGGACAAGCCCGTCGAGCTCTGGTGGTTCATGCACACCCCGGCCGGCGTGCGAATCGCGGACGATGGCCGCACCGCGACCCTGCGACAAGTCGGCGCGGAGCTACGCGCGGAGATTCTTTCCCCGGCAGACGCGAGGTTTCAAATCATGGACGCCGCGCCGTTGCCGACTTCCCCGCACCCGGAGCGACAGGCGAAGAACGAGCGCATCCGCAAGCTGGCGATTCACCTGGCGGGAGTCAGCGATACCCGCGTGAGCGTGCTGTTGGTGCCTAAGCCACCCACGGGTGAAGACACTGGCCCGGCGCCGACACTGTCCGCCTTGGCTGAGTGGTAATGGGGCGGATGCGACTCTTATCCTGCGCTCTGCTGCTAGCTGCCACCTTGGCTACCGCAACCGGCACTCCAGTAATGCGCGTCGTGCAGCCGGCCAGCAGCGGAACTCCTTTGCTGGAGAACGGTGGCTTTGAAACGCTCCACGAGGGCCAACCGACGCCTTGGGTTGGCTGGCAGCAAGGCTTCCGGGTTACGCCCGGGGAAGGACACGCCGCCTCTCAGGGCATCATCTGCGAGCGCCGGGAAGGCGCCGGTGAGTTCGGCGCGAGCCAAACCCTCACGCTCAACCGGACCAATATCGCGCCGTTCATTATCCGCGGCTGGAGCAAGGCGGAGAACGTCAGTGGCAGCCCCGACAATGGCTACTCGCTCTACGTGGACGTCATCTACGCCGATGGCACACCGCTCTGGGGCCAGACGGCGAACTTCACCTGCGGCACGCACGATTGGGAACGGCGCGAGTTCGTGCTGCTGCCGGATAAGCCGGTCAAGTCGCTCACGCTGCACTGTCTCTTCCGCGGGCACACGGGCAAGGTATGGTTTGACGACGCGGCCGTGGAGGAAGTCGCTGCCCCGGCGGGGGCCGTTCAGTTCCAGGGGGTGCCCCTGCAAGCGGTCGGCCAGGCGAAACCCGAGACCGCAATCGCTCCACGCAAGCTGATTACACGCGACGGGCTGGAACTGACGCTGCGCGACAACGCCATCACGTCACTGCGCGTTGCGGGCAAGGAGTTGAGCGCTCCCGCGCCTTCCGGCTTTCTGGTCCGTGATTTCGCGGCGGATTCAGACGTCTATGCGTTCACCGCCGGAGCCTGCAAGGAACTCGGCCTGACCCTGGAAACCAAGTTCACCCCTGGCCGGGATCATATCGCCATCGAAGGCCGCGTGACTGACACAACGAGCCGGAACCGCGCCATTACTCTCCTCTTCGCCTTGCCGCTGGACGCCACCGGCTGGCAATGGGGTGACGACGCGCGCCGCAGCCGTGTCATCGGCGGCACCGGTGAGTTTGCCAACACCATCAACCTCCGCTGCGGCGCCAATGGGAAGATGTCGCTCTATCCGTTGGCGGCGATCTGGACCGCCCCCGGAGTGCGCCCGTCCTCGGGCGCAGCAACGTCCGCAGGCGGGAGGGCCTCGGGACTTTCAAACGTGCCACGCCGGTCGGAGCCTGCTGCGCCCGAGGACGGGCACACTCCGGGGTCTCTGCGCGCCGGCGTGGCCGTGGCCCTGGATATGGATCACCCGGCCCAATATCGCCTGGTCTATCACGCCGGCACGAAGCAGCTCTTCATCGCCTACGATTTCGGCCTGACGAAGGACACGACGAATTTCCCGGCCAGCGCCGGCTTTCGGTTCGTGCTGTATCGCTTCGACCCGCAGTGGGGCTTTCGGGCCGCCCTGCAGAAGTATTACGACCTGTTCCCGGCGTCCTTTGCCAAGCGCGTCGCCGGCGAGGGGGTCTGGATGCCCTTCACGGATATTGCCACAGTGCCGGGGTTCGAGGATTTCGGTTTCGCCTTCCAGGAGGGCGCGCCCAACGTTGGCTTTGATGATCAGCACGGCATCGCCAGCTTCGTGTATGTCGAGCCGATGAGCCACTGGCTCTCGATGCCGCCGGGCGCGCCGCGCACCTATGAGAGCGCTCTATCGGTTTTGAGCACGAACCTTACCGGAGCGCGGGGCAAGGAGGCGGCGGAGATGGCAGCGGCCACACTCACCAGCGGTATCGAGAGTGCCGATGGACGGCTGGAGCTTTACCTGGTCAAAGCCCCCTGGTGCGACGGCGGCGTCTTTACGCTCAACCCCGACCCGGACATCCCCACCACGGCGGAGCGCCCGTTCAACAAGGCGATGGTCATGCGCGAGGCAATCGAAGCCGCCTTCAAGCAGAACCAGCCCAAAACAGCGACTCCCGTCTCTCAACGATCAACTCTAACCCATCAACTAACTCCAGGCCCCGGCCTTGACGGCGTCTATCTGGACTCCCTGGAGATGTCGTGCGGCCAGTTGAATTATC
>Ga0335071_10008907_pt1 | contig 10278 bp, 15 predicted proteins | sample Lox_Sample_15_FD_206724 | JGI IMG/M metagenome (GOLD analysis project Ga0335071, IMG submission 206724) | Soil microbial communities from Loxahatchee National Wildlife Refuge, Florida, United States - Lox_Sample_1.5 | ecosystem: Environmental > Terrestrial > Soil > Wetlands | place: USA...
GCGGCGACGGTGCACGATGCCCCCGACAAGCCGGGCCGGCGTCGACACCGGCGCCCGGCCCAGCGACCGATTATCCCCAGTCGGCTGCCCATCCACAGCCGGGGCGGGCCCGGCCGAAAGCGACTAGGTGATCCGGTCCGCTCTGGTGTAGATGTTCATCGAGTCCTGCCGCAGGAACGCCACCAGTGTGACGCCGGCGTCCTCGGCCAACGAGACCGCCAGTGATGACGGCGCCGACACGGCGGCCAGCACCGGGACCCCGGCCAGCACGGCCTTTTGCGTCAACTCGATGCCCCGGCTGCTGACCAGCAGCACCGAGGCCGCCAGCGGTACCCGCCGATGTTCCAGCGCCCAGCCGATGACCTTGTCGACCGCGTTGTGCCGGCCGATATCCTCCCGCACCACCAGCGCCGAGCCATCCACCGTGAACAACGCCGCGGCGTGCAGCCCACGGTGCTGTCGAAAACCCTTTGCGCGGAGCGTAATTGGTCCGGCAAAGTCTTGAGCGTGGCCGCGGTGACGGTGGCGGGATCGGCGCCCGGCGAGAACCTGCCGATCAGCCGCACCGCTTCCAGCGATGCCTTGCCGCATATCCCGCACGACGAGGTGGTGTAGAAGTTGCGCGTCACATCGAGATCCGGCGCTTCGACGCCGGGCGCCAGGGTCACGTCCAGGATGTTCTAGGTGTTGGCCCCATCGGCACCACGCCCGTCGCAGTAGCGGATCGCCAGCACGTCGTCAGGGCGCCCGATTACTCCCTCGGTGAGCAAAAACCCTTGCGCCAGTTCGATATCCGCGCCGGGCGTGCGCATGGTCACCGTGACCGGCGCACCGTTGACGCGGATCTCCAGCGGCTCCTCGACGGCCAGGGTTTCCGGTCGCGTGACGGCCCGGTCCGCGCTGAGATGCTGCGCGCGCCGACGCGCCGTGACATGACCCACGCAGCCAAACTACCTTGGTTTTCGCCCGTCACACCGCCGCGGCCAGCGCTGCCAGCGTCTCCGCCGCCCAATGCACTGGGTGCCAGCCCAGTTGGGTCTTCACCTTGCTGGTGTCCATCACCACGGACGTCCGCGCCACGTGCAGCCATTCCAGCATGGACGGGACGAACGGCACCGCGACAGCGCTGCCGACGCCGCCGATGCCGCGACGGCGGGAACCCGCACCGGCCGGCCCCCGAGCGCCTTGGCCACCTCGGACACCGTCACCACCCCGTCACCGGCGATGTTGTACGCCCCGGGCGGTGCCGGAGCCGTCGCCGCCAGCGCGATCGCTTCGGCGACGTCGTCATGGTGGACAAGCTGCAACGGGATCCCCGGATCCGGCGCCACCGGCTTCAACATCGGCGCCACCTTGGAGATGGCGCGCACCGGTGCCGGCAGCTGATTCCACGGCATCTCGTCGGCCAAAGCGGTCGCCCGCGGCCCCGCGACGATACGGGGCCGCAGGATGAACACCTCGAGCGACGAGTCCTTGGTGGCCTCGGCCAGCAGCGCCTCGCACGCGGCCTTCTGCGCGGAGTAGTAATGCTCGGGGAACCCCGTGTCGGCACGTCCTCGGTCAGCGGAAGGGGTTGTCGGAGTGGCAGCCGTAGGCCGCCACCGACGAGGTGTAGACCGGCCGCTGCGCGGCGACCGTCGCCTCGAACACGTTTCGGGCGCCCTGCAGGTTGATGCGCTCGCTCTCTTCACGGGAGCCCATGATGATGAACGCCAGGTGGATCACCACGTCCGCCTGTTCCACCAAGGCGTCGACGGCCTCGCGGTCGAGGATGTCGGCCTGGTGGTAGGTGGTTTTCAGCCAGCCGCGCGACGACGGGTCAAACGGTCGGCGCGCTATCCCGATGATGTGCTCAACCGCGGGTTCGCGCTCCAGCGCCGTCACCGCGGAGATACCGATCTCCCGGGTTGGCCCGGTTACCGCAACGGTGACTCCCACTGCATGGTCCTTTCCCGTCCGAGCGGCGTCGAAACCCCGGGTTTGGAAAACGCCACCGCGCGATGAAAGCCATTATTCGAGCTGCCGCAATTCGTCAACGTCGAATGTGGGGTACCCGTATTGTCAGCGGGTGTCATTCGCTCGCCGGGGACTGGCAGGCGATCTGACGTGGGGACACTGCCAACACCGCAGGAACGAGGTGCAACATGGCGGACGAGTCGACGGCCGGCGCGCACGGATCGACGCCGGGCGGGGAAAAAGCCGACCCAGCGACGGTTTTCGCGGCTTTGGCCGAGATCATCTACCAAGGCTCGGACGCCAACCAGATGTATGCGGCTATCTGCGTCGCCGCCACCCTGATCGTCCCGGGCTGTGACCACGCCAGCCTGTTGGTGCGTGACAACGGCCGGTACGTCACCGTCGGCGCCAGCGACCGACTGGCCCAGAACATCGACGATATCGAACGACGTGCCGGTGACGGCCCCTGCATTGATGCGATCGAAGAGGAAACCCCACAGATCGACGCTGACCTGACGACGCCGTCGCTGTGGCCCAAGCTGGCGAAGATCCTCGTTGCGGAGACACCGGTGCGCGGCGCCATGGGTTTTCGGCTTCTCATCGACAAACGCAAAGGAGCCGCACTCAACCTGTTCAGCGAGACGGCCAACACGTTCAACGCCGAGTCCGCCGGAGGGGCGGCGGTGCTGGCCGCATTCGCCAGCGTGGCCATCAATGCGGTCGCCAAGGGGGAAGACGCCGCAAGCCTTCGGCGAGGACTACTCAGCAACCGCGAGATCGGCAAGGCGGTCGGCATGTTGATGCTGCTGCACGGAATGACCGAAGACCAGGCCTTCGACCTGCTGCGCGGCCACTCCCAGGCACTGAACATCAAGCTCGCCGATGTGGCGCGCGAGGTCATCGACAGGCGGGGCCAGCTGCTTTCCGCCGACGAGAAGCAGCCGCCGTCGAACAGCTAGCTCCGGCTATTCGGGCAGCCGCAACTCGGGCTTCTCGACTTCTTCGATGTTGACGTCCTTGAAGGTGACCACCCGTACCTGCTTGACGAACCGCGCCGGCCGGTACATGTCCCAGACCCAGGCGTCGGACAGGCGCAGCTCGAAGTACACCTCGCCGTCGGCGTTGCGCGGCATCATCTCCACGCTGTTCGCCAGATAGAAGCGCCGCTCGGTTTCCACGACATAGCTGAACTGACCGACGATGTCCTTGTATTCGCGGTACAGCGAGAGCTCCATCTCGGTTTCATACTTTTCGAGATCTTCTGCACTCATCTGCCACTCATCTGCTCAGACGTCCTTCTCCTGACAACTACCCCGGCGTCCCGGCGAGGCCGCTGGGAGGCCCTGTTGCGGCCCGCTGTACGTGCCGCTGGCAGCCTGCGTCGTCGCCGGGTGGGAGTCCTGGTCACATCTTTCCTCACCGATATCCGTCACGCTCGGGCGGAGGGTCGCAGTCCGCCGTCGCGACCACCCGGGCATCCGACCCGTCTGACCCTATGGCCACCCGCCGCACGTTGATGAACGAATAGCGATGCTGGGCGCACGGGCCCAGCCGCAGCAGCGCCGCGCTGTGATCAGGGGTGCTGTAGCCCTTGTGCTCGGCAAAGCCGTAACCGGGGTGGTCGGCGTCCATGGCGACCATCAACCGGTCCCGGCTGACCTTGGCCAGCACACTGGCCGCTGCGATACAGGCCGCCACCGCGTCGCCGTCGATGACCGGCAGCGATGGTATCGGCAGCCCGGGTACCCGGAAGCCGTCGCTGAGCACATAACCCGGCCGGACCGACAAACCGGCCACGGCACGGCGCATGCCTTCGATGTTGGCGAAGTGCACCCCACGCCGGTCCACCTCGGCTGCCGGTATGAACACCACGTGGCAGGCAAGCGCGTAACGACGGATCAGCGGGAACAGCTTCTCCCGCATGTTCTCGGTAAGTTTTTTCGAATCATCAAGCTCTGCAAGGCTTTCCAGCCGCCCCGGGCCGAGCACACAGGCCGCCAGCACCAGCGGACCGGCGCAGGCACCGCGGCCGACTTCGTCCACCCCGGCCACCGGGCCCAGACCGCTGCGGTACAGGGCCGACTCCAGGGTGCGCAGACCCCCAGACTTGCGGATCACGGTACGCGGCGGCCAGGTCGTGGCCATGGCTACGGATTCTGCTGAGGGTTCACCGAATCGACACCGCCCCATCGCGACGGCGGCCACACGATGAACCGGGCCTTACCGATGACATTGGACACCGGCACGGCCCCCGACATCGGGTCGCCGGTGCACACGATGCCCTTGATCGCCTCGGCCGGGACGCTGGTGCAGTGCGCACGCGAGTCTGCCGAGTGCGTCCGATTGTCACCCATCACCCACAGCCGGCCCTGCGGGACGGTAACCGGACCGAACTCACTGCCGAGGCAGGGGTACACCGACGGGTCGGCCATCATGGTGGCCGGATCCAGGTAAGGCTCCTTGAGCGGCTTGCCGTTGACCGTCACCCCGGTATCGGCCCGGCACTGCACCGTCTGCCCACCCACCGCGATGACGCGCTTGACCAGGTCGTTCTCGTCGGGAGGGACGAAACCGACGAACGACAGCGCGTCCTGCACCCAGCGCAGCGCGGTGTTGTTGGAGCGGATCGACTTGTACCCGAGGTTCCACGACGGTGGTCCCTTGAAGACGATGACATCACCGGGATGCGGTGAGCCGAAGCGGTAGGTGAGCTTGTCGACCATGATGCGGTCGCCGACGCAGCCGGTGCATCCGTGCAGCGTCGGCTCCATCGATTCCGAAGGGATCAGATACGGCCGCGCCACGAACGTCAACATGACGTAGTAGAGCACCACCGCGATCACCGCCAGGATGGCGAATTCGCGCAGCGCGGACCGCTTCTTGTGCGGCGGCTGGTCCGACTCGGGCACATCCGCCGCTTCGGGGACCGGTTGAGCCGCCGTCGGGGTCGCGCCGGGGGGCGTATCTGGGTTGCGGGTCGAGACCTTCGGCTCTGAGTGGCCAGCGCCGGACTGGGGCTCAGATGAGTCCGTGGTGTCGGTCACGAGATCAGCGTAGCCAGGACAACGAGCGGCGCCGACAAAGCGCCCCGGAACCGACAGGGCGATCCGGAATCGCCGGCCAGGGCTGCCAGCTCAGCGCTTTTCCTTGATCTTGGCCTTCTTGCCGCGGAGTTCACGCAGGTAGTACAGCTTGGCGCGGCGTACATCGCCACGGGTCACCACCTCGATATGGTCGATGTTCGGCGAATGCACCGGAAAGGTCCGCTCGACGCCGACGCCGTAGCTCTCCTTGCGGACGGTGAACGTCTCGCGGATGCCGCCGCCCTGACGACGGATCACCACGCCCTTGAACACCTGGATACGCTCCTTGGCGCCCTCGATGACCTTGACGTGCACATTGATGGTGTCACCCGGGCCGAAAACCGGGATGTCGTCGCGCAGCGACGGTTGGTCGACGAAGTCCAGCCGGTTCATCTGAGTTGACACTTCCTTGAGGTCGCGGCTTGCGGCAGCTGCCACACACACGTGTGAGACGGTCGCCAAGCCGATGGTTTTTGGCTTGCTGGCGTATCTCGCAGCAGGCGAGAAGCGGCCCGGCCGGCCTGCAACCGCTGGAGACAACTGACCAATTGTGCCAGACAGTCGGCATGCCGCGAAAATCACAGGATGTGAGCGCGGTTCGCAGCGCGCCGAACACGCTGGTGAATGGTACATATGACTGGGGTCAGAACGCGCTTTTCCCGACCTCGGCGTGACGCCCGGGGGAGGCGGCGTGGTGCGACCCGCCCTTGTATGTGTGCTGCCAGGTCGGAGGAGAGGAATGCGTGTACGGCCGCTGACGCTGTTCACCGCCACGGCGGCGGTGGCGTTGGTGGTCGCCGTCGGGTGCGAGGTGACGGTACAGGCCAGGGTCTACAGCCTGCCGGTCTACGTGGTACCCAATCGGCTCTCGTCGCCGCCGCCACAGCCGTCGGCTGACTTGATGGCGGAGGCGCTGGCGCCGACGCAGCCTCCGGCAGCCCTGCCGAACGCCGGGCTGGGCAGCTTGCAGGCGCGTGTGCAGCAGGCCACCGACGAGGCTGCCGCCGGCGGAGCCGCCCTCTCGGTAGCCATTCTCGATCGGGGCACCCATCAGCTGGTCGCCAACGGCAACGGCCAGATCATCGGGACCGCATCGGTGGCGAAGCTCTTCATCGCCGACGACCTGTTGCTGCACGAATCGGAGGCGAAGACCGCGCTGAGCCCCGAGGATCGCCAGGCGCTGGACTTCATGTTGGAATCGTCCGACGATGGCGCGGCCGAGAAATTCTGGGGGCAGGGCGGCGGAGCGGCCATCATCACCGAGGTCGCCACCCGATACGGACTCACCTCGACCACCCCGCCCAGCGACGGGCGCTGGTGGAACACCACGAGCTCGGTGACCGACCTGATCCGCTACTACGAGATGCTGCTCGACGGATCGGGTGGGCTGCCTGCCGAGCAGGCCAAGATCATCGTCAGCGACCTGGCTCAGTCCACCCCGAACGGACTCGACGGCTACCCGCAGCGGTTCGGGATCCCGGACGGGCTCTACGCCGAACCGGTGGCGGTCAAGCAGGGCTGGATGTGCTGCATCGGCAGCGACTGGATGCATCTGTCGACCGGGGTCATCGGCGCGGACCGTCGCCACATCATGGTGGTCCAGTCGCTGCAGCCATCCGACGACGCCACCGCCCGAGACACCATCACCCGGGCGGTCAAGACGATATTTCCCGACGGGCGGATCGACCCGCCGCGGCGCGGCCTCTAGCCGTCGTCGCGCGGCGGCAAGCCCGCTGGGGCGTCCAGAAGTTCCGGGCGGCGTTCGCGGGTGCGCTGCAGCGACACGTCCCGGCGCCATGCGGCGATACGCGCATGATCGCCCGATAGCAACACCTCGGGCACGTCCAGGCCGCGCCAGCTGGGCGGCCGGGTATAGCTGGGCCCCTCCAGCAGCCTCTCCAGCGCCGGCGAGTGCGAATCATCGCGGTGCGACGCGGGATTGCCGAGGACTCCGTCGCGCAGGCGCAGCACGGCTTCGATCATCACCACGGCCGCCGACTCCCCGCCCGGTAACACGTAGTCGCCGATCGAGACTTCCTCCACTCGCATCCGTCGCGTGGCGTCGTCGATGACCCGCTGGTCGATGCCCTCGTAGCGTCCGCACGCGAACACCAGGTGCGTCTCGGTGCTCCAGCGCTGGGCGGTTGACTGCGTGAACAGTGCACCGGCGGGGGTGGGAACAATCAACAGCGTTTCAGCCGAACAGACGTCATCCAGCGCTTCCCCCCAGACCGGCGCTTTCATCACCATGCCCGGACCACCGCCGTAAGGCGCGTCGTCCACCGAGCGATGCACATCATGGGTCCACCGGCGCAAGTCATGCACCTGCAGCTCGACCAGGCCTGACTGGATTGCCTTGCCCGGCAACGATTGCCGTAGCGGGTCCAGGTAGGCCGGGAAGATGGTGACGACGTCAATCCTCATACCAGATCCAGCAGGCCCTCGGGCGGATCGATGTTCACGACACCGTCCTGCAGCGACACCGATGTGACGATGGCGCCGACGAACGGCACCAACACCTCCCCGCCGTCGCCTGTCCGCACCGCCAGCAACTCGCCGGCGGCGGTGTGCAACACCTCGGCGACCACCCCCACATCCCGGCCCGTCGTGGTGCGAACGTGCAGGCCTTCGAGCTGGTGGTCGTAGTAGGTGTCCGGCTCGTCGATCGGCGGCAAGTCTTCGGAATCGACGACGAAGAAGGTGCCGCGCAGCGCGTCAGCGGTGTCCCGGTCGGTTACCCCGGCCAATCGCACCAGCAGCCGCCCACCGTGTTCGCGCACACTTTCAATGACATAGCTGCGTTCGGCGCCGCCGCGAGATGGCTTGGCGCGCAAGGAACTTCCTGGGGCGAACCGGGCAGCGGGATCGTCGGTGCGGATCTCCACAACGACCTCGCCGCCGATCCCGTGCGCTTTGGCTACGCGCCCGACTGTCAACTCCAAGGGAGCTCCATGCGCAGCGCTCCGCTACTGGTCGGTGTCCACCACGTCGACGCGGATTCCCCGGCCGCCGATCCCGGCGACCAGTGTGCGCAAGGCGGTCGCGGTGCGTCCGCCGCGACCGATCACCTTACCCAGGTCATCGGGATGGACGTGGACCTCGACCGTGCGGCCGCGACGGCTCGTCACCATGTCGACCCGGACATCGTCGGGGTTGTCGACAATCCCGCGAACCAGATGCTCAACAGCGTCTACGACGACCGTACTCATCCGACTCAGCTTTCGTTGCTCGGCTCGGCCTGCTCGCCACCCGCGGCCGGCTTGGCCTCGGCGGCGGTCTCGGCCGGCTCGTCCTCGGCGGTGGTCTCGGGAGCAACCGCGTCAGCGGCCTCCGGTTCGACCGCGGCGTCGGCTTCTGCGGGCTTCGCGGTTTTCTTGGTCGGGGACTTCTTCTTCGGTTTCGCGGCCTCCGTGGTGGGACCGCCCTCGGCCTCGGCCAGCGCGGCGTTGAACAATTCCAGCTTGCTGGGTTTGGCCGGCGCGACCTTCAACGTGCCCTCCGCACCCGGAAGGCCCTTGAACTTCTGCCAGTCCCCGGTGATCTTCAGCAGCTTGAGCACCGGTTCGGTGGGCTCAGCGCCCACCGAAAGCCAGTACTGGGCGCGCTCGGAGTTGATCTCGATGAGGCTGGGGTCTTCTTTCGGGTGGTAGCGACCGATGACCTCGATCGAGCGGCCGTCGCGCCGCGTGCGTGCGTCAGCGACGGCGATGCGGTACTGGGGATTGCGGATTTTGCCAAGCCGGGTGAGCTTGATCTTCACAGCCATGGTTACGCGGTTTCTCCTGTGTGTCACGCTGCAATTCAGCGACCGGGGCGGGATGCCCGGGTCCGGTTTTGCCGTGCGTGTGTGACCAGCGAACAGCCGTAGTTGTTCGGCGGACAGCCGTAGTTGTTCGGCGGACAGCCGCCTATTGTGCCAGAACGGGGCCTTTCCCCAGAAACTCGCCCATACCGCTCACATCACCTTCTGGAAGACCTTCGTTTCGACTCGGCGGGTCATCCGCCAGCCCTGCGGCGTGCGGACGAACTCGTCGTCGTACCACAACCCGCAAAACAGCATCAGGTCCTTGTCCCCGGGAAGCGCCATCGGGTTGAAGCAGATCACCCGCGACGACGCGCACTCCCCGTCGATGCGCACCGAGAAGTTGCCGAGCATGTGCGCATATACCGGGAATCCGGGCAGCACTTCCGCCAACCACTTCTTCACCTCCGGATAGCGGCCCTCGATGCCGCCCAACGCCGTGTAGTCGATGTAGGCGTCCGGGGTGAACACGTTGTCGAGGTCGTCGAATCGGCGGTCGTCGATGGCGGTGGAGTAGTCCACTAGCAGCTGCTGGATCTCAAGGCGGTCGGAAATTTCGGCCAGGCTCAACATGCATCGGACAGTACTGAAAATGGTCACCCGGCAGACCCGGAAGTTAGACTTTGCGCCCATGCGCAAGCTCATGGCCCTCATGTGCAGGGCCGCCGCCCTGCTCACGGTCGGTGCCACCGTCAGCCTGACCACTGCCGCCGTTTCCTCGGGCGACAGCATGCAGCCGGCCGGCTCGATGCCGATCCCCGACGGCCCCGCGCAGACGTGGATCGTGGCCGATCTGGACAGCGGGCAGATACTGGCCGGCCGCGACCAGAATGTGGCCCACCCGCCCGCCAGCACCATCAAGGTGCTGTTGGCGCTGGTGGTCTTGGACCAAGTCAGCCTGGACTCCACCGTCGTCGCCGATACCGCTGACACCCAGGTCGAGTGCAACTGCGTCGGGGTCAAACCGGGCCGCAGCTATACCGCGCGCCAGCTCCTCGATGGCCTCCTGCTGGTGTCGGGTAACGACGCCGCCAACACGCTGGCGCACCTGCTCGGCGGCTCAGACGCCACGGTGGCCAAGATGAACGCCAAAGCCGCCTCGTTGGGTGCCACCAATACCCACGCGGCGACGCCGTCCGGGCTGGACGGGCCCGGCGGCTCCGGGTCGTCGACGGCGCACGACCTGGCCGTCATCTTCCGAGCGGCGATGGCCAACCCGGTGTTCGCGCAGATCACCGCCGAGCCTTCGGCGATGTTCCCCGGCGACAACGGCCCGCAGCCGATCACCAACCAGGATGAGCTGTTGCAGCGCTACCCCGGCGCGATCGGCGGCAAGACCGGGTTCACCGACGCTGCCCGCAAGACCTTCGTCGGCGCCGCTGCTCGCGGCGGCCGGCGGCTGGTGATCGCCATGATGTACGGGCTGGTGAAGGCGGG
>Ga0335071_10008908_pt1 | contig 10278 bp, 7 predicted proteins | sample Lox_Sample_15_FD_206724 | JGI IMG/M metagenome (GOLD analysis project Ga0335071, IMG submission 206724) | Soil microbial communities from Loxahatchee National Wildlife Refuge, Florida, United States - Lox_Sample_1.5 | ecosystem: Environmental > Terrestrial > Soil > Wetlands | place: USA: Florida...
CATGAATCGTCCTGGAGTTCCCTAGCCGTTCGAACTCCTGTTCCTGCACCGCCCGCAACAATTTGGGTTGCAGTTCCAGGCTGATGTCGCCGATCTCATCCAAGAACAACGAGCCCCCATCCGCCAGTTCGAATCTGCCCTTTCTTTGCATCAGCGCGCCGGTGAAGGCTCCCTTCTCATGCCCGAAGAGTTCGCTCTCCAGCAATCCGGAGGGGATGGCCGCGCAGTTAATGCTCACAAAGGCGCGGTGCTGCCGCGGGCTGAGATTGTGAATGGCCCGCGCGATCAACTCCTTCCCGGTCCCGGTCTCGCCGTGAAGCAGGACGGTCGAATCCGTTGGCGCAACAATCGCGACTTCTTCCAGCACCTTCTGGATCGCCCGGCTCTTGCCAATGACTCCTTCGAAGCATGACTCAGAGCCAATTTCGCTTTCAAGATGCGTTTGCCGGTCTTGCAGTTCGCCCAGTGGGGGAAAACCGCCTCCTGCGATTCCTTCGAGGTCTGTGAAAGCAACGGTCGCGCCCATAGTCTCCTCCCTGCCTGATCCACCGATTTGGCTTGAACTAGAATGTTGAGCCATTTGTTCGGGTGACGCAGCGATTTTCCACTTATACGGGACTGCGGACAACCCCACATCGGGCGCTAAATCCACCCTTTTCGGAATGTGGAAGACTTGAGTAAGGAGCTTGTGACACTCGATTGGATGGCAAATGACTCCCGAAAGGGAGAGTCAGTCTACGTCTTTCCGGCAGGCGGTTCGATTCGCTTCCATCCGTACAGTCGAGCATCGACGGACCAGAAGCCGGGTCCTAACATGGCGAGAGCGGCCGCCATGGTTGCCAGGAGCAAGTAAATCCAAGGATCCCCAAGTCTCCAGTAGATTTTCCACAGTTCAACGGCGGCAACTAGCGTCGCGGACACAGGCGTCCACAAACCTATAAGCAGAAGCAGTCCAGCACCCGCGCCCAGCACAGAAATTAGACTCACAATGGCCGGCGGATCGCTAGACAACAGGCCAACTCCACGCCAGATCAAAGCAATCCCAAGTACTACGCGCATCAAAAAAAGACCGGCGCCAGGCCAGCCTTGGGCGAATGTGGAGAATAGACGACGCAAAGCACAGTTTTCCTTTCTAGCACCGTTTAGCTTAGGGAATTTCGAATTGTGTCGAAACCCCAGGAAGAGTGTGGTGTCCACTCTTTTGGGTGTTGTGCGGGAGAAGTCTCGGGGAGGGGGCGTTTTATACTTCGATGATGCCGCGTTTCACGCCGATCGTGACGGCATGGGTCCGGTCATGGGCGCCTAACTTGGAGAGGATATTTTTAACCCGCCACTTTACCGTGTCCTCGGTGATCGAAAGCTGGTCGGCGATCTGCTTGTTGGCGTTGCCCGCTGCAATAAGCTTCAGCACGCTAATTTCCGCAGGTGTCAGGGCATCGTCGGTAGAGTGTTCTGCGAGTTCGTACGAGGCCTCCGCGGAGAGCGTCTTTTTCCCGGCACGGACGGCACGTATTGCGTCCACCAGTTCCTTGTGAAACGTGTTCTTTAGAAGGTAACCCTGAGCGCCGCTCTTAAGCGCACGAAGGATCTGAACATCTCCGGTGTATGTGGTCAGCACGATGACTTTGGCATCGGGAAACTCGCCCCGAATTGTGGCGAGCGCATCAAGCCCGTTCATCTCCGGCATTTGCAGATCCATGAGCGTGATGTCCGGACGATGCTTACGAAACTGCTGAATTGCCTCGCGGCCATTTGAGGCTTCTGCCACCAGCGCCATGTCTGATTGGCTGCCGATCAGTACGGCAATCCCCTGACGGACCACGGGATGGTCATCCACCACGAGGATCCGAATTTGGGCATCGACACTCATGACTCGATCTTCTCTTTAGCGTCCGTGTCTTTCTTGGAGAGCTTCTCAAAGAGCCAGAAACGACGAAGAGATTTAGTGTACGCTCTCGATGCCGGAATGCTCAGCTCAACCTCCGTACCTGAGTCCACTTCGCTCCAGATCGTCAAATCACCTCCAACCAGCTTGGCCCGTTCCCGCATGCCGTGCAAACCGAAGTGCCCCTCGCGTCCGTCACCGCCTAGAACGTCGCGATGAATGCCTTTTCCGTCGTCCCGGACGCGTAGCCTAAAATCTCTCTCGTCATAGCGGAGTTCCACTTCGATCTGTTGCGCCTGGGCGTGCCGGAAGGCATTGCGCAACGCCTCGACCGCAATACGGTAAACCTCGTCCCGCAGAATGGGATGTAAATTTCGTGGTGTCCCTTCTACGACCACCTGGAACGCAGGCGCCGACTGGTGGGTGTCGGTAGAGGCCAATTCTTCTGCTACGCCACGAATGGCCACGGCGAGATCATTCTTCTCTACCGTGGACAACCGCAAGCCTTGCACGGCATCCCTGCCCTCGGTGATGGCTTGCGAGGCCTGATCGATGGCAGCTTCAAGAGTTTCACGTGCATCGGCCGGATGCTCGGGCAGTTTATAAATAGCAGTCTGAAAGCGTGGCAAAAGTCCCTGAAAACTTTGCAGAAGTGTGTCGTGCAGGTCACGCGCGATCCGTGTGCGCTCACTGACCCGCTCTTCCAGACGCATATTGAACTGCGCCGCCACTTGCCGGATTCGCAACTGGTAAGCGGCCCACAGCAGCGCAAGAAGAATCGCAGCGCAGAGAGCGCGGAACCAGTTCGTCTGGTAATAAGCCGGCATGATGGAGAAATCCAGCTTGGCGCCGCTATCGTTCCAGACGCCGTCACTATTGCAGGCGATCACGCGAAACGAATACTTCCCGGGCGGCAAGTCTGTATAGAACGCCTGTCGGCGTGTGCCAGCATCCTTCCAATCACGGTCGTAGCCGTCGAGCCGGTAACGAAACTTAACCTTCTGTGGAATCAGAAACGTGGGCGAAGTGTAATCAATCTGCAAGTCACGCGGGTGCGGCGAGAGTTTGAGGCTGTCAGTTGCTGCGAATTCCTTTCGATCAACAATGACTGATTCGATGTATGCAGCAGCTGGAAGCGCCTTTTTCGACAAGCTGGACGGATCCAGCATCTGCACGACACCTGAGTTCACGAACCAGACGCGCCCATCCGGCGAAGTTGCCGCTGAATTGAAAGGTGGTCGCGAGGATGGACGGGCTCCGTCCAGTACGTCGTAGAGGCGGGTCTGGATCACAGTATCCGGGTTGGCCCACCATCGCTGGAGCTCGGAGTCTGAAAACTCGACCACTCCACATTGCATGTTGAGCCACCAGCTTTTCTCATTCGCCTGGACGAAAGAAAGGACACCGTCGCAGGGTAAACCATTTTTCATGGTCATCCGCTGCACTTTACCTTGCCGCAGCCCGAACAGTCCGTCGTCGAAAGCAACAAGGACGGTGTCATCCGGCTGAGCAACTACCTGATTGGCGAAGGGACCCTTGGAATCCGGATTTACAGGGAACCTCTGCTGAGCACCGTTGCGAAAGAGCACAAGTTCGCCATTGCGAGTGCCGATCCAAATTCCTCCGTGCTTGTCTGCTGCAATACGACCCATTGGAACCTGCGGCGGGGAAAACTCTTCTTGCACTTTGAAATCACGGATACGGACAAGCTTTCTCTTGCTGCCTGCGCACTCTGCCCAGATATTTCCATCGCTGTCCTCGACCAATCCAAGTACCAGACCAAGTGGCTCATGATTCGGTTCGGGTAAGCGGCGGAAGCTTCCCTCTTTGAACAAATAGAGTGAGTCATCCACTCCTACCCACAGGTTTCCTGCGCGATCTTCCAATAAGGAAGAGACCTGCTGACCGGGCAAGCCATGCTTATCGCGAATGGATGAGATCGAACCGTTAACGATGTGATCCAGGGACTCGCCATTTGCAACCCAGATGGTGCCATCTCTGCTGGCTAGCAGACCCACGGCATTGTCTGATCCCAACCCCTCGGAAGTGGAAAAAGTGGTGACCCGGGGATCGTGAAACTGGTCTATTCCATTGTTGGTAGCAGCCCAAACGATCCCTGCGCGGTCTTCAAAGAGAACACGCACGAAATCGCCGGACAAGCTTTCCGTCTGTCCATAATGGTCGACAACGTTGCCACGCACGCGAAAAATGCCTTTGCGGTCCGTACCAACCCAGAGATTGCCGTGGCCATCGAAGCGCAGGGAGAAGACCGGATATTTGGTGCCATCGAAGTTGGGGGTCACGAAGGATCTGACGGTACCTTCCTCGAATTTTGCAAGCCCTAGCCCCGGTCCGTCCGAATATATGCCAGCCCAGACCGATCCATCGGGCCCACGAGCCAGGGCGAGTATTCCCGGTCCTGCACCGGATCTCATGCCCTTGAGCGGGTACGCTTCTGACACACCGCCATGCCAGTGCACAAGGGCAGCCTGCCCTCCCAGCCAAAAACCGCCACTCCCATCGGCCAATATCGCATCAATGGGAGTGATCGGTATTCCATCCGATTTTCCGAAACACTTCAGGCCACGCTCGCTGAAGTGGCAAACCGGCTCGGTAACGCTATTGTCGCCGCGCACAACCCAAATTGAGCCGTCAGCGTCCGCACTTACGTTATTGGTGTCCGCCAAGAGACCATCCAACTGAACCTGAGAGGTGACCACCCCATTTTTGAGATGAGCGATCCCGTCCGCTCCCAGTGCCCAAAGCCCGCCAGCCTGGTCTCCGAGGATGTTTCTGATCCGGCCGATTGACTGAGCGGCAACAGGCGGATGCCAAAGACGAAACTGGACACCATCGAACCTGTAGATATCGCCGCGAGAAGACAGGAACCAGAGGAAACCATCGGACGTTTGCGCAATCGCGTACATACCGGCGGGCGCAGAACCATCCTGGGTCCGCCATGATGTGTGCATGTACTGGGTGAGACGCTTGTTCGGGTCGAGGGCGTGAACCGAGCCTGCCAGCAACAATACGTAGGCGAGACATGAGCTCAACGTCGCCACAATCGTGCGGCTCGGGCTTTTGAAGCGAAGCAAAAGTGGCTGGTGAGAAGCCATTTCTCTCATAGGCACGAACGTCGCCAGACAACGTAGCCCGCAAACGGCAGCAAAGAGCTCCGCGAAGAACACGAAAGAGGAACTCCTGCGCTGTGCCGGCACCTCCCGTGTGCGACCTAATTTAACATTCTCAGGGGCATGCATGTCTGTGATTCTGTCTACGAGTTTGCGGCGGGACGGTCTTCGTTTAGGATCGGACCAAGACAACAATGGATCGTGGTGCTACTTGATAGCTCGACCGCTGCAGCGGTAAGCCAGGTTGCGAGAAATCGCGGGGACTCGGCAGGTCGGTGTCCACAATTCTTGCCCAATCTTCGGGCGCACCCTCCTGAATTTGGAACTGCAGCGGCTCCCAGTATGCATTGATCATGACGTAGATGTCGTCGCCCAGCGATTCACCGTGCAGACAAAAAGCCAGGCTTCGTGAATCTGGTGACAGATCGACTGTGGGCCCAACACCGTACCAGGAAATATCCTCCCGCCAGAATCTGCTGCGACATAAAGAAGGATGAGACTTCCGGAACGCGATCATGTTTTTGAAGAACCGGAAAATGTCCTGATTCGCTTGGAGCTGACTCCAATCCAACCAGCTGGTTTCGTTGTCCTGGTTGTAAGGGTTGTTGTTTCCAAATTGCGTGTTGAGGAACTCGTCGCCCGCCCGGAACATCGGGATGCCGTTCGACAGCATCAGCAAACAACAAAAGTTCTTCGCCTGCTTTCGGCGCAGTGCCAGAACATCCGCGGGCGCGCCTTCGCTTCCTTCGTGCCCGCAGTTCCAACTGTAATTCGCATCCATACCGTCTTGATTGGCATGACCGTTTTTCCAGTTGTTCTTCTGATTGTAGGAAACCAGATCGTAGAGGGTGAAACCGTCATGGCAATCGACGTAGTTCACCGTCTGGAAGGCATGGTAGGAGTGCTCGCGGCTATCCGGAAACAAATCATCGCTGCCGTAGATACGACGCATAAGATCGGGGACCATCCCCGCGTCCCCTCTCACAAAACGCCGGACATCGTCACGATAGCGTGCGTTCCATTGCAGCCAGGTCGTGCCCGGAAATCCGCGTCCGAGTTGATAGCCGGCGGCGTCCCAAGGCTCCGCGATCAATGCCAAGCGGCCCAGCTCGGGGTCCGCTGCGATTTCGCTGAAAATTGGCGCATCTCCCCAATTCAGTGATCCGTCAGCATTGCGGCTGAACACGGATGCCAGGTCGAAGCGGAATCCATCGATGTGCATCTCATTCTTCCAATATCGCAGGCTATCCATGACCATCTTGCGCACGTGGGGTTGACTAAAATTCAACGTGTTCCCTGTGCCCGAGTAGTTCGCGTACGGATTGGCCGGGTCAGAGGACTGCATGTAATAACCGGCGGCATCCAAACCTTTGAGGCTATACGTGGGGCCCGTATGGTCGCCCTCACATGTGTGGTTGTAAACAACATCGAGCACCACGAAGATCCCGGCTTCGTGCAGAGCCTTAACCATATTCTTGAATTCAAGGTTTTGCTCGTTGTCATCGACACGTGAGGAATACTGTGCATGAGGTGCGAAGAAGTTCAATGGCATGTAGCCCCAGTAATCGCCTTCGTGAGGATCGCGCTGAAATATCGGCATCAGTTCGACGACGGTTATGCCAAGGTCCTTGAGATAGGCGATTTTTTCGGTCAAGCCGGCGTAGGTTCCTGCTCGTGATGGATGCACTCCAGAATTGAGGTTCTTCGTGAAGCCCTTCACGTGAAGTTCGTAGATAATGGCATCCGATTCAGGTCGGGGCGAATCGTCTCCTGCCCAATCGAAAGTGGTGTGACGTGCAGGCAACACTCCCAAGGGCGCCTTTCCGGCATTCGGACCGGGCGCGATGGCCAGCTTGCGGTCAAATCTCGGCGGGAAGAAAACAGCTTTAGAATAGGGATCGAGGAGAGTCTTCTCGCGGTCGAAACTGCGGAGCCCGGCAATGGCCTGGCCGGTCGCCGAGTAAGCGTAATAACGAGCATCGCGCATCTGATGGAGCGGAATTCTGCAGTGCCAGATGCGTCCTGACTTGTTACGGAGAGAGTCGAAGTGGAACGTTAGAATTGGGTTCGTCAACTCCTGAGCGGAATAGAGGAACAGTGTCACGCTCTCGGCATGTTCAGTATAGACGGCAAAATTAAATGCCTGCTCGTCTTCGACCCAGCTAGCCCCGAGAGGCAATGCGAGCCCTTCTGTTTGCGACCACCGCGATTGTTTCTGCTGGGCAACAGGCGGTAGGGGCATTGCTTTGGATGTCCAACTGCCAACCGCAATATTCTCGATATGCCCATTGCTCATTGCTTCACTTCCTGCGTCCCGGAGGGAAGTCCTTCAATAGTTTTTGCGCTCCTTTATTGAGCCGTTGCTGGTTTTTGTCCTGATTTTTGCTGGGATCAATCGCATGTTGGGCAGCGCCGATCCAAACGAGCTTCTTCACCGCAGGGTCATACATACCAACGACGAAAGTCCCGATGTTGATGGTTGAAGTGCTGGCGGAAAATGAATCGAGGCCGCCTCCCCACGGACCCCAGCCGCCCATGCCGCCCCAGCCACCCATGCCGGAGGCGAAGCCGTTTATCTGCTTCTCCCGATCAATCGCGAGCTGGTAGCCAAGGAGTAAATCGGGTTTACCGCCGTCCACCACCTTGGTGAAGCCCTTGCCGGCCATTTGTGAATCGACCGCCTGCTTGACCTGGGTGTCCAGGATCTGGTCGGGATGTCCACCTATCGCAGGTACGCCTTGTACCTCGTCGACCCATGCATAGGTGTGGAATTTTGAAAAATCAGTTCCTGGCATGTAGTTCGTCCTCACGTCCTGCGCGTATGCTACGGAACAGGCGACGAGCGCCAGGATCAATGCAGGACCAAACCTTCCAGTCAAGTTTCGAGATGTCTGCCACATCATGCTTCTCATTTCAGTGTGTTGGGTCAATGTTCTTATCCTTTCTCGGTTCTTTCCAAGTTCGAAGTCCACGGCCGAATCGTCCCACTTCCGCCCCGCCTCGTACCAAATTCAGTCGGCCAGCGCACATGCGGTAACGGCCAGACCGAGTGCGCGGGGCGAGAACCAGCTCCCGGTCGGCTGTGAGCGCCTCGCCGCAAGCAGAGGCCCTGGCGCCGGGCACTGGCAACCCTACCTCACGCGCAAAAAAGAACGGCAGGAAACAGGATGGAGCAGCCACGCCGCAAAACGAAGCGGTCCATAGCATTCATAGCAAACTCACGTCACGGGCAGGCTCTAATGACAGGCCGTATCATCCTGGAAGGCGCCGCCGCCGAACATCTGGGCCAGGAATTGCCCGCAATGCGCCATCTTTTGCGCTTCTTGATTGTCGTTGAGTACATTTTGCGACATCGTTAGCTCCGTCGCGCTCAGCGAACTGCGGGCTTCGATAAATCTTTCAGACCAAGCCTGTAAATTGTTGAACTCGTTTCTGAGCAGCTCAAGCCCGAGGTAGTCAGAATCATTGGATGCTGCTGCTGAGGCGATTGCGACGCTGTCGGCAGCCCGACCTTCGAAGGCCATGATTGTGTTTCCTGCCGCGGTATTTCCTACTGGATATCCATTCTGGACGACCGTTTGAAGAGTTCCACCCCACTCTCTTATCGATGCCATGGCCTCGATCGCCGCCTTCATGAAAGGCCGCGAGAAACGTGCTTTGCCATTTACGCCATCGGCGCTCTCCGTTGTATCTTCACGAGGCAGCGTGAGAATGATTTGGCCCCTTTCAAAGCTGAGCGATCCCTTTATGATTCGCGCCAGGTCCCCCGCATCGACAAACACACGCCCTTTGGATCGAATCACGTTCGCTTGGCCGGTGTGGCCCTGCACCGACAGGGTCTCTTCCTGGCGCTGCATTTGCGCTGGGGCCATGACTATGACCACGACTAACAGAGTCATACCAACGATCAAGAGCTTGCACACGCCAAACATTGCATACTCCATTCCTGAAACTTACATTCGAACCGCAGCATGTTCTAATCCTGGTCAAGATCTCAGCTGCTACTTCGGCGGTGCGAGGTACTTTGCCTGGGTGAGCGGAGGAAGCGAAGATTCGACTTGCATATCCATCATCAAGTCGATTCGACGTTCCAATTGAAAGAACTTCGTCACGGTCAATGCTGGAAGTACTTTGTTGAATTTCTTGAAATACTTTTTCTTCAGCTCTGCCAAACGAGCGTCGAACTCGAACATCCGCTCGGCCATCGCTTTGGCATCGGAAGAGCTCAGGTTGGGATAACTTTTTGTGTACTCCTTGATAACGGCCACGCGGCCATCGTCCAACGTAGATCTCTCACGCTCGTATTGCCGGTAGATTGGCCAGAATGCGGCACCTTCGTTCTCGTTGAAATTCATCGCTGCGCCAATGATTGTGGTTCGGTCGGCTTGCATACCGGCCCTCGCTACTTCAATAGCCGAGTCGACACTGGACGACTGTTCCTGGATGACTGAGTCGGCATTCGGCGCCTGTTCTTGAGCGCGGAGAGGCGGCAATGCGAACAATGAAAACGCCATCGTGAGTAATAGAATGGGCCGGGTCATCTTCTGGACTCCTTGTGCTGCTAGGTTCGGGTGCAGTGCGTGGGCACGGCCCCAGGCACAGCATGCGCCACAGCTTCATTTGTGAACAAACTGCTTTAACAGACAGAAGCAGTTACCACAGAGAGCACACGCACGTCGGTTACCGAACGCTGTTGCATCATTAAATCATTTCTTTTCCTGTGGTTTTCGAGTTAAAGATCGAGCGGGGCGGCTGTGCGCTGCCCGATAACGGGCACCCGGACCTCAATTGGTCACGAAATGAAGTCGCTTTTGTCGGCTCATGGCGGAATCTAGTTATCTCTTGGTGTGCTTCGCCATTATCTCAATTGTTAGGCACCGTATAACCTTCGAGCGCGACGGATCGAAATGACAGCCTCGCCTTCGTCGGACGCTGATTTGGTCCGCAGTCACGGGTTCAGTTAATAGGTAGATGAGATTGTGGCTCGCTGTCGACCAGATGAGTGACGGCCGCGAACAGAAGTCCGATGGAGACTCCTGACATCAACATGCCGACCATGCTTTCGAGTGGTCCCAGCAGGCGCCACTTCGATGGAAGCATCACATCCCCGTAGCCCACAGTAGCGTAGCTGCTGGCGGAAAAATAGAAAGCCGATTCCCAAGAGGGAAGACAAAGACCTCGATAGCAACCTGCCCACAGCAGAATCACGATTCCGTGCAGAAGAATGACGGCTACCGTCGTCTGCATGACGAGCGCGGCGCA
>Ga0335071_10008909_pt1 | contig 10277 bp, 10 predicted proteins | sample Lox_Sample_15_FD_206724 | JGI IMG/M metagenome (GOLD analysis project Ga0335071, IMG submission 206724) | Soil microbial communities from Loxahatchee National Wildlife Refuge, Florida, United States - Lox_Sample_1.5 | ecosystem: Environmental > Terrestrial > Soil > Wetlands | place: USA...
CGCCGGATCGAGCGGAAGGGTTTTGCATCTTTAATAATCTCGGTGTTACCGCTCGTTATGCCACCATGCGCCACGGATTTCGACGTGTACTGATAATCGATTGGGACATTCATCATGGAAACGGTATACAGGACATGTTCTATGACCAGAAGCAAGTGCTTTACTTATCCTCACATTACAGAGGATGGTATCCTCCTACCGGCGACTGGCATGAAACCGGAGTGGGCGAGGGATTGGGTTACACAATTAATCTGCCCTTGTCCAAAGACGTCCAGGACGCGGACATGCTTTACCTGTACTGGAAGGTCCTGGAACCGGTTGTCAAGCGTTACAGGCCCGAACTGATATTCGTGTCCGCCGGTTTCGACGGGCATCACAGCGATCCGCTTGGCCGGATTCGGCTAACCGAGCGCTCTTTCCGCGGGCTAACAGAACTGCTCATCGAGGCCCGTGCCTCAGCAGGGGATCCGCCGATTCTCTTGGCGCTTGAAGGAGGATATGATTGTACCGCGTTGGTGAGTTGCGTTCAGGAAGTGCTTCGAACTTTCATCAGTTCAAATCCCAAAGGCAACTTATACTTTCCCGAAGCACAGCATGGGGCGGAAATTGTCAAAAAAGCTCGTAGCATTCATAAAGAATACCATGTTTGGACGGATTGAGCTAAAGTGATTCTCAAGACTGACCGCTCGTTTCAAAGGCCGTTGGCGCGCGTTGACTCAAGTGGCCGGAGCGGCGGAAGGAGGAATCATTCATGTTCAAAGCAGTAATACCCCCAGAGAACCCTGATGCGAACCTCAAGTCTTACAAGGAAGCATACGCGAATTTTTCTTGGGAAGACATAGAGAAAGAGTTCACATGGCATGAAACGGGGGACATCAACATGGCTTACGAGGCGGTGGACCGATGGGCGGAAAACCCCGACACTGCCGGTCGCAGGGCCCTAATATTCGAGAAGAGTGACAAAGTCAGTGAATTTACTTACCTGGAGTTGAAAGAGATTTCCTCTCAATGGGCCAACCTCTTCATTGAATGTGGCTTTGCCGTCGGGGACCGAATGTTCATATTTATGCCCTCATGTCCGGAATATTATTTTGCCATGCTGGCCTGTGCCCGCCTCGGAATTATCTTTAACGCATTCTTCACGACTCTGGGTTTCGACGAGATCGATGTGCGCCTTCAAAATGCGAAGCCGCGGGGCATCATCGTCCACCCGGATATGGTCGAGCGGTTGCCCACACATGCGATGGCCAGTGTGGAATACGTATTTTTGACGGAAGGGGAGGGACTTGGCATCTTTCAGCGCGAAATAGCCATAAAAGGAGTGGTGGGCGAACTTCCCAAGAGAAGCCAAATAAAATGGCTGACGCGTTCCACGCCATTTTGTCTGCTCTATACCACTTCCGGCTCCACTCGACCCCCCAAGGGGGTAGTACACACTCATGGGGCCATGGTAGGACACCTGGCAACGGCCCGCTATGTGCTGGATGTTCACGAGCGATCCGTAATCTGGACAGATGCCGGCGAACCAGGATGGGTGACCAGCATCATATACGGGGCTTTTGCGCCATGGTTATGCGGCGCCACAACCGTGGTGCAGGGAGACCAATTTGCCGCGTCAACCTGGTACCGGACTTTGGAGAGACATCAGGTCGATGTGTGTTACACGACTCCCAGAACTATAACCAGACTAATGGAAGCGGGAGAAGACCTGCCGTTAAGGTATAATTTTTCTCACCTCAGGCATATCGCTACTGTGGGTGAGGTCCTGAGTCCGGAACAATTCTACTGGGCACGGCATGCCCTTAAGCACTCGCCGCACGACACGTGGTGGATGACCGAAACAGGCATGATCTGCATTGCAAACTTCCCCTCAATGACTATCAGGCCGGGAAGCATGGGAAAACCTGTTCCTGGAGTCGAAGCTGCGGTGGTGGACGAAAACGGCGAACCGCTCCCGATTCTAACAATGGGTGAACTCGCTCTGAGACCGGGCTGGCCCTCGATGATGACGGCCATTTGGGAAGATGAAGAACGCTACAGGAATTACTTTCGTGGTGAGAACTTGTTTTTCACCGGAGATATGGTGACCAAAGATGAAGACGGTTATTACTACCATCAAGGTAGAAACGATGATCTGATCAAGGTCGGTCAGAGAGATACCGGCCCGTATGAAGTCGAGCAGGTCTTGTCTCTCCACCAAGCAGTGGCCGAAGCAGTGGTGATTTCTACTTCCTCACCGGTGGGAAGAACTACTTTCAAAGCATTTCTACGACTCAAGAGCGGATATACCTCGTCAAACAGGCTTAACCTTGAAATCAAGAATTTTGTCAAGGCGAACTTTTCGCCGGACCTCCCGTTGTCGGAGATTGTTTTCTTGGATGAGTTGCCTAAGACCCGCTCCGGAATAATGCTGCAGCGAGCATTAATGGCCCGGGAGTTGGGGTTGCCTATTGGTGATCCACGTAATCTTCAGGAATGAACGGAAAACGTGATCAAGGATGTCTCATCCGACAGGCCTAAAACAAGAATTATAGAGAAACAAGGTGGGCTGCCACGCCGAAGGCCCTGAAGACTTAGAGGACCAGGATGCATCCGGTCCGACCCGATTTATCGGGCCCCGTACGCCTTGAGAAGTTCCACCATTTCAGCGGCGCCTGTGGATGAAGCCCACATCAGGGAAGTCCATCCGTTTCTATCCTCGGCTTGAACATCGGAATTGGCTTCTAATAGTAATCTGACGATCTCCGTGTAACCTTCAGATGCAGCCCGAATCAGCGCGGTAGCTCCGTACTGATCTTTCGCTTCGGTCATTGCACCTGCTTCGAGTAAATGTCTTACTAGAGCAGTGTGACCCCGACGTGCCGCTCGCATAAGCGAAGTGCGGCCGAATTCATCCTCGGCATTGGGATTCGCTCCTGTGGCCAGGAGAAGTTTCACCACATGTTCAAACCCTCGTCGACACGCTTTCATCAAGGGTGTGGCTCCATATCGGTCTTTAACTTCATGACTCGCTCCCTTGCCCAACAGGAGTTCGATGGCCTCCACGTCACCAGTGGATGCTGCGGCCCACATAAGAGGTGTCCAGCCATTGTTGTCTTCCACATTGACATCAGCCCCGTGTGCCACCAGTTCACTTGCGATCTCCGTCTGTCCTTGCATGCAAGCCAAAATGAGGGCTGACCGGCCCTTTTCGTCTCGCGCGTTGACGTCTGCGCCTGAGTTCAACAGCATACTCACTATTTCAATATGTCCTGTGACGGTCGCGTGTATCAATCTACCTTTTACCGGGATGCCGCATTGAGGACACAACTCAAGAGTTTCGACCAATTCTTCTCCGCAACCGTAGCAAGTGATCACAGCCATTCTCATGACCTCGGCTCATAGGCGAAAAATTGTACCATATAAGCAAAATAGGGCATGCAGCAAAAGAAATCACTAAAAATTGACAGCGCTCGGGACCACAGTCACACTGAAGCCCTTTCCATCGGCTATCCACTTCGGAGGATGCAAAGCATTATATTGGTGGTACAAGTAGTTTAGTACCAGGGGGTCAAAAATGACTGAATTGGCGATGCAGATGTTGGAGCCCGAAAAAAAAGTGGGGCTGGTCGTCGTCATCACGGGGTACGGAAAAGGCAAGACCACTTCGGCTCTGGGAATAATATTGAGATCTGTCGGACATGGCATGAGAGTATGCTTCATTCAGTTTATGAAGGGAGACATGCACGCGGGAGAGTACGATGCATTGAAGTTGTTGGCGCCACAGGTCGAACATCACTTGACAGGGAAAGGATTCTGCGGGATTCAAGGCAATCCCTACCCGTACAGAGAGCATAGAGCCAACGCGCAGGACGCAATCAAGCTCGCGAAAGAGAAGCTGCTTTCCGGGAATTTCGACATATTAATCTGTGATGAAATCAACAACGCACTACACCTGCATTTGGTCGACCTTCCTCAAGTGCTGGACCTCATCGACAGCAAGCCACCGGACACGCACCTGGTCCTTACAGGACGTGATGCCCATCCAGAGGTAATCGCAAGGGCCAATACGGTGTCGGAAGTGCAAGAAATCAAGCACGCATACAGGGAAGGCATAGAACCCCAAAAAGGAGTTGATTACTAGAGTCCTGTCCAACCTCGAACACGATTCTCCGTCCGCAGGGGCGGACCCGACTCGTGGAAATAGAAATGTTCACGCAGTGGAATCTACAAGTGGTTGCTAAACTTGCAAATGTACATATGATGCAGGTGGGGCGCTCCGAGAAGCGCCTTTATTTTATAATAATAAGGATTACCTGTGACAATGCGTCGGCGCCAGGCGCAGAAGATGCCATTGACACATGTTTGCAATATGTCCAAATGGTACATTAAGGATTATAGGGAGTACAGGGCATGAAACAAATCTATCAAAGCATGAAGAAAAAGCCATCATTTTCCATTGCTTATATATTACTGGCTTTCTTGATTCTTATGCTGCTTCAATCATGGCTGGCGCCCCAAATCGAGAACGTGTCATATACGAAATTCAAGAAGTTCATCGCGGACGGCAAAATCAACTCCGTGGTCGTTTCGGCTAAGTACCTCAAAGGTTATGAAAAGGGCGCCGGGAATCAAAAGGAACCCCTGTTCCCGAAGTTGATCTATATGACACCAAGAGTGGAAGACAAAGACTTGGTGGAGTTCCTCGAAAAGAATAATGTTGAGATAATCGGAGAGAACGAAAATACGTTTCTTGTGACACTCTTGTCGTGGGTGCTACCTGCCCTGATTTTTGTCGGGATTTGGTACTATGCCATGAAGAGGATGGGAGGGGGCGCAGGGATCATGACCCTGGGCAAGAACAAAGCAAAAATTGTGGCCCAAACCGATGTAGGTGTCACATTCAAAGACGTGGCCGGACAGGAGGAAGCTATACAAGAGCTTCAGGAGATCCTGGAATTTCTACGGAATCCGGAGCGCTTCACCCGTTTGGGGGCAAAGATCCCTAAAGGGGTCTTGCTCGTCGGCCCTCCGGGAACGGGCAAGACACTGCTGGCAAAAGCGGTGGCTGGAGAAGCGGGCGTGCCGTTTTTCTCCATCAGTGGATCGGATTTCATAGAGATGTTTGTCGGTCTTGGCGCGGCCAGAGTCAGGGACCTTTTTGAACAGGCCGCGAAAATAGCCCCTTGCTTGGTCTTCATAGATGAATTGGATGCTCTCGGCAAGGCACGAGGCGCGGGAAATTTGGCCGGCCACGATGAAAGAGAGCAAACCCTCAACCAGCTCCTGGTGGAAATGGATGGATTTGAACCCAACAAAGGTGTCGTTATTCTGGCCGCCACGAACCGACCGGAGATCCTGGATCCGGCTCTTTTGCGACCCGGTAGATTCGATCGCCATATCCTCGTGGATCGACCTGATTTGAAAGGCAGGCTCGACATCTTGAAAGTCCACACGCGTGATGTGAAGCTGTCACGTGATGCAGACCTGGATGTAATCGCGCGCAGAACGCCCGGATTCACGGGCGCGGACCTAGCCAATCTGGTTAACGAAGCCGCGTTGCTGGCGGCTCGGAAACAGAAGCTTGAAGTCGGCCCGCAAGAACTCGAAGAAGCCATTGACAGGATTGTCGCCGGCCTTGAAAAGAGGAACCGTAGGCTAAATGAAAAAGAAAAGAAAACAGTTGCTTACCATGAAACGGGTCATGCTCTGGTGGCAGCGTTTCGTCCCACTGCCGAGAAAGTCCATAAGATCTCCATTGTGCCTCGTGGTATCGGCGCCCTTGGGTTCACATTACAGTTGCCCACGGAAGATCGATACCTGATGTCTCGACAAGAACTCCTGGAGAAAATCGACGTGCTCCTCGGAGGACGAGGAGCGGAAATTATCATTTTTGATGACGTCACCACAGGAGCACAAAACGATTTGCAGCGAGCTACGGACATTGCCCGCAGTATGGTGACTGTCTACGGAATGACGGAGAATCTGGGAGCAGTCACATATCAACGGCAACCCGGCCCGTTTCTGCAGCCGCAGGCGCCTCAGTTCCCCGTCAAAGAGGTAAGTGAAGAAACCGCCCGCATGATTGACGATGAAGTTAGACGTATAATTGATTCCCGAATGGAAGAAGCCCTGAAAACCTTGCGAGAGCACAAGAACCTGCTCCATCTCGTTGCCGAGAGACTCCTTGATCGGGAGACTATCGAGGCCGATGAATTCATGGAACTTATCGGCCGACCGATAGCGGAGGAGACTGTGGCAAAGGAGGCCAGAGCATAAAATAGTCCGAGATGCGAATTGACCCTGCTGCTTAGTCTTACGACCAGCTCTCAATACAGAGGAATTCTTCCTTGACATGGTATAACCACGGTTATACTCTATTGTTATGAAGACCGCCATATCAATACCGGATCCGATCTTCGAGTCTGCAGAGAAGTGTGCGCATAGGATCGGGCTATCAAGAAGTCAGCTGTACACAGAGGCTGTAAAAGAGTATCTGGAAAGACATAAGAATGATCGTGTCACAAGCAAACTAGACCAAATATATTCCAAAGAGTCGTCTAATTTAGACCATCAAGCTTATGCGCTTCAGTATTCATCTCTGCAAAAGGATGAATGGTGATTTTTCGGGGAGAGATATGGTGGGCCACGTTGCCTGCTCCGGCCGCATCTGAGCCCGGTTATCGAAGTCCCCTTATGATCATTCAATCGGATGACTTTAACAGGAGCCGTATAAACACTGTAATAGCAGCAGTTATTACTTCTAACCTCCGGTTAGCGGATGCGCCGGGCAACGTTTTCTTATCAGAACAAGAGTCCGGTCTACCAAAGAAATCTGTAGTGAATGTTTCCCAATTGATCACTATAGATAAATCTTTCTTCACCGAGAAAGTCGGGAGGATAAGTAAAGTAAAATTGAACGAAATTGAAGCTGGGTTACGCCTTGTTCTCGCCTTGTGAGGAGGATTGTCGAAACTAACGAATGCAGCGGACCACGACTTCCCGAATACATGAACGTGCTTCGAAACAGAGGTGCTTCTGTTCCTAATCCCCATTACGCAGCAAACTAAGACCACAGCTCATGAGAAAAACAGTGGAAGGAATCATCCTGGCCGCGGGATTGTCCACCCGGATGGGACGCCAGAAACTCACGTTGGAAGTCCATGGAGCTCCGGTTATATCTCGGGTGGTGCGTGCTGCCCTGGAATCGGACCTGAACCGCATAATTTTGGTTACAGGTCCGTCCAATACCCAATTGGCGAAGGCGCTCGGAGCCGATGCCGGTCACGAACGACTGTTTATTGCTGTCAATGATCGGCCCGAACGCGGGATGTCTTCATCATTACGGACCGGTATAATGATGTTAAGCAAAGAGTCGCCAGGAGTGATGCTGATACTTGGGGACCAGCCCTTTTTGACTGTCACGGTCATTAATAAACTCTTGGCAGAGTTCGACAAGGAATCAGATCAGATTATAGCGCCGCTGATTCAAGGTCGCCGCACCAATCCCGTAATCTTTCCTGCCAGCCTTTTTCCCGAACTGGCGAAGGTCGAGGGTGATGTCGGTGGCAGGCCTGTTTTGCGGAATAACCCAGACAGGGTTGTCGGAATTGAGATGGGCGGTTACTATGATGATGTGGACCTGGACAACGCGGATGACCTGCAACGGATCCGCGAATCATCACGAAATTCAGAATTTGTTTAAATAATGAAAATTCGTCTCGCAAAAACCGCGGGCTTCTGCATGGGAGTACGCAGGGCTGTGGACATGGTCCTGGACCTCCAAAGAAGCGCCCCTCCTTTGCCTATATCCACCTACGGGCCGCTGATTCACAACCCTCAGACGCTGAAGCTACTTGAGTCCAGAGGAATTAAAGAGATTGAGTCGTTGGATGATGTTAACGGAGGCACCGTAGTGATACGGGCTCATGGGATCTCCCCACGGGAGAAAAATATTCTCGCAGAAAAAGGCGTCAAAATAATAGATGCTACGTGTCCGCGGGTTGCCCGGGTCCAGGCTGTAATACGCAACCATTCGGAACGAGGGCACTTTTGTTTCATTGTGGGAGATGAAGACCATCCCGAAGTCCGGGGACTCATGGGTTTCGCGTCCAGCGGCGGGATAGTTATTTCATCCGCGGACAGGTGTTCGGCATGTGAAACAGTCGATGCCGACCGCGAAATTTGCGTAGTAGCCCAGACCACTCAAGAGACGCAGACATTTCAAGGGGTAGTGGAGGTCCTCAAACAGCGTTTCCCCAAGATCCATGTGCACGACACGATTTGTGACTCCACCAGAAAGCGTCAATCCGAGGTAAGCCGTATGGCTCGCGAGGTGGACACTATCGTCGTGGTCGGTGGAAAGGGTTCAGGGAACACGCGACGGTTGGCCAAGGTAGCACGATCACAAGGAATCAAGACCCTACACGTAGAAACCGACGAAGATATACCCACGTCGCTGATCGCCGCTTCGGACACGATAGGAGTGACTGCCGGCGCTAGCACTCCCAACTGGCAGATTCGCGAAGTCATAGATAGACTCAAAGAAATCGGAATGAGCCGTGAAGCAAGCCCGCTGAACAGCCTCAGGCGTCTTGGTGACATAGCGGTGATGACATATTGTGTGGCAGGATTGGCCGGCGGGGGAATCACAGCGGCAAGCCTGGCCCTTCAGAGCAGGCAGATAACTTGGCTCCCATTGGCTGTGACAGTACTCTTTGTCTTTTCAATGCACCTGATTAATAGAATTCAGGAGAGGTCTGGCGCGGTCCGGTTCAATACACCCGAAGTGGCTGCGTTCTACGCAAGCCACCGTATGGAACTGACGATCATGGCTGCCCTGGCTTCTCTAGCTGCAATAATATTCAGCTACATGGAGAGCATTAATTCGTGTCTTATGCTCACTGCGATGCTGCTAGCCGGACGGCTGTACACTCTTCCGGTATTCTCTCGATCAATTTTCCCAAGATTTAAATGGCGAAGTCTCAAGGATCTGCCCGGATCCAAAACACCAGTTGTAGCCCTCGGGTGGGGAGTTTGCGCCTGTATATTACCGGCAATCGGGTCTCCTGAACCTTTGTCATTGCCCGCCCTGTTGGTGGCTTTTTGCTTCGCCGCCGGTACGGTATTTTGGAGAACTGCCCTCTCAGATCTACTGGACCTTCAGGGAGACCGGATAATGGGTCGAGAGACAATTCCGATCCTCATAGGTGTGGGAAAGACAAGGAAGCTCTTGCAGGTATTATTGTTTGTTCTGGCAGTGTTGCTATGCGGGGCCGCCGCGGGCGGCCTGACATCGCTCGTGGGCTTTTGGTTGGTTCCTGTTATACTAGTGTTTATTATTTTTTTCATTGTGTATCGGAAGAGGCATCTGGTTGATCGACTTTTGTTTGAGGGTTTGCTGGATGTAAACTTGCTGGTTGCGGGAGTCATTTCGTTACTATATGGTTGGTGGTGAGCTGGGTGACTATTCAGTCACAAAAGGCAGGCTGTGATTGTGAGGAGTGAAGTGGTGCGTTTGGCGGGAAAGCAAATTTCAATGGTCAAAGGCAAGAGATTGTTTCCCCCGCTTTCCGGGGGAGTCGTAATAAAAATTTTTCAGCACAAGAAACCAATGGTTGCCGAGCTGAAAACTTTTGTGTTGACAGCAGCCAATAAGCATGTTAAAAAAAATGGTTTTATGGAGGAATCCTTTGCTGGCGTAGCTCAACCGGTAGAGCAGCTGATTTGTAATCAGCAGGTTGCGGGTTCGAGTCCCATCGCCAGCTCCAGGTGTGGAGGGGTTCCCGAGTGGCCAAAGGGGGCAGACTGTAAATCTGTTGGCTCAGCCTTCGGAGGTTCAAATCCTCCCCCCTCCACCAGTTAGCAAGGACAGCATGATTTGCCGAATGCCTCGCGGGAATAGCTCAGTTGGTAGAGCGTCAGCCTTCCAAGCTGAATGTCGCGGGTTCGAATCCCGTTTCCCGCTCCAATTCAAGTTTCGAAGCTGCCGCCTCGGTTACCGTAAAACGCGGCTGCAGGCCGTTTGGGGTAACGGCTAAAGTTGCCCACGTAGCTCAGTAGGTAGAGCACTTCCTTGGTAAGGAAGAGGTTCACCGGTTCGATCCCGGTCGTGGGCTCCATGAAGGATATGGTAATGCTATGAAAACCGTGTCGGGAATCTCAGGCCTCCAGCATATCAATCTGCCCTAATCCAAAGAGGAGGAGTCCATGGGCAAGGCGAAGTTTGAGCGGACGAAGCCCCACGTGAATGTGGGGACGATAGGGCACATAGATCATGGTAAGACTACGTTGACGGC
>Ga0335071_10008911_pt1 | contig 10276 bp, 8 predicted proteins | sample Lox_Sample_15_FD_206724 | JGI IMG/M metagenome (GOLD analysis project Ga0335071, IMG submission 206724) | Soil microbial communities from Loxahatchee National Wildlife Refuge, Florida, United States - Lox_Sample_1.5 | ecosystem: Environmental > Terrestrial > Soil > Wetlands | place: USA: Florida...
AATGTCTGATGCCAGGCAGGCCGAATCCGACCTACCGATATACAATTCCCTCTTAAAATTGGAAATGAATTAAATCACAAACAGCGCTGATCAATTCATCAATCAGAAAAGCAGCACCGTGGCTTGTTGGTGCAATAGGGAGGACGTTTTCGCCGTACCAGCTCAATTGCTTTTTCCATCGCCGGAAAAGTTCATCTCATGAGTTCGATGTACATGGTGAACGGACAACTCAAATGGAAACTACAAACAAAGTTTATCACTTCCCCCGGATCGCAAAACTTCTGCTTGCATTGACGTGTTTGGCGGTCATTCCTAATTCCAGCCATGCTCAAGACGCTGGAAATGATGAGCACAAACCATCAACGGCAACAGAAGATAAGAAGTTTATTGTCTCGGAGCCTATAATAATAACGGTTTCCGCGCGAAAGGAGCCCGAACCGGCTCTATTGATTCCGCTAAGCGTCACCGCTGTAACAGAAGGCACGATCATAAACGCCGATGTCCAGGCAGTAAAGCAAGCCGGCGCTTATGCGCCTAACACGTTCGTCAATGAATTCACGGCCAGGGCGGTGAGCAATCCATTTTTCCGAGGCATTGGCGGCAGCCCCACAAATCCGGGAGTCAGCACATTCATTGACGGCGTTCCACAACTCAACGGTTCCTCCTCCAACATTGAATTGGTCGATGTCGGTCAGATCGAATTTGTGCGCGGCCCCGAGGGAGCGCTTTACGGGCGCAACACTGCCGGAGGACTGATCAATATAACCAGTCGTTCGTCGTCGGAGACGTGGACTACCCAAGCGCAAGGGGCCTTCGGCAATTATAGTTATCGCGACCTGCGCGGCTCGATTTCCAGCCCGCTTTTCAAAGAGCGCTTCAGCTTTAACTTGGCGGGCGGATATTCTGGACGAGATGGCTATACCGAAAATGACGTTACCAACCACGACCTTGACAAGCGTGCGGCCGGTTTTGGAAAAGGTCAGCTGTTTTTTAAGGTCAACGATCGGCTGAAAATCAGATTGATCGTTTCGGGCGAACGCGACCGCGATGGCGACTATGCGCTAGGCGACCTTGGCTATATCCGGGCAAATCCAAATCACGTGAGCCGCGATTTTGAAGGTTACACGAATCGCAGTGTGGGTTCCACCACCCTCATAGCCGATTATCATGGCAGCGAAATAGACTTTTCGTCAACTACGGGTGGCGTTTGGTGGAAGAATCATAGCCTTACGGATTTGGACTACCAGACGGCGACTTTGGCAAACGGCGGCCTGTATGCGATCCGCGATGATGTGGACCAGCAGCATCAGTTTACTCAGGAATTCCGTCTCTCCTCCTCTAAGGACAAGCCGTTCCAATTGTGCAGAGCGTTGAATTTAACCTGGCAGACGGGGATTTTTATTTTCAAGCAAAACTACCAACAAGACGCTGTAAATGACATTTCCAGCTCCTTCGGATTTTTCCCGAGGAGTGTGAGCACGTCCGCCACCAACCTGGACGATTGGGGCCTGGGCATTTATGGACAGGCAAGGTTCACTGCCTGGAAGAAACTGGATATCACGGGCGGTTTGCGTTTCGATTATGAAGACAAAAGCGCAGACCTTGGATCTTCCGGCGCACCTTCAGCCGGCCTGTCCGACAATTTTTCCGAAGCATCTCCGCAATTCAGCCTATTGTATCGATTCACCCCGAAGCAGATGGACTATGTTTCCGTCACTCGCGGCTATAAAGCCGGCGGTTTCAATCCCGCGCCGACAGGTGTTCCCGCTCCAGCCGGGACAGAATCATACGGGGCCGAACACACATGGAATTATGAACTGGGACACAAAGCAAGTTGGTTGGGGGACAGGCTGGAATCGACGGTGGCGCTCTTTTATATAGACTGGAAAAACCTTCAGCTCAATCAACAGATCCCTTTCAGCGGCGGGCAGTATTACATCGGCAATGCCGGCGCCGCCAACAGTAAGGGCATCGAAGTTGAGACGAGGTACCACCCGTTTTTCTGGTGGGAACTTTTTGGCATGGTCGGATATACGCGTGCGAGATTCCTCAGCGGCAGCAATGCCTTCAATGCCAACCTGGGAGTAAATCAGGCGATCGCAGGAAACGACCTTCCTTACGCGCCGACGTACACTGCGAACATGGGCACTCAGATCTCCTGGATTCCATGCCGCCATGCAAGTCTGTATTTGCGGGTTCAAGTCGCCATGTACGGCGACTTCCAGTACGACGCTTCAAATGCAATGGGCCAGACAAATTACAGCCTGACAAGTTTCCGAGGCGGCGTACGCAGCAAGCATTGGTTCGCAGAAGGTTGGGTGGACAATGCGTTTAACGCACATTACGTACCCATTGCCATTCCATACGCTCAACTTGGGGCGCCATCAGGGTATATCGGCGAAAGCGGTGCGCCGGTGACGTATGGAGCTCGCGCGGGGATCAATTTTTAGAAACAGGCTAGTCAGGAGGGCAGAATATGCTTCGCAAATATCTGGTGAACGGCGAAGAGATCGATTCTTTGGAGCTTAAGGTCCTTCTCATTACGAAGGGCGTCAATGTCTCTGCTAGTGAGATCTACGAGCAGTTTGGGAAGACGCACCGCATTTCACAAAATCCGGTGGAGTGCAATTGCCTCATTCTGCCCGGCGACATTGTGGTTCACCTGGCGGATGTCGGTCCCACATCTCCTTTTCGTTTGGAGCTATCGGCGAATGGAAATCCTTGCCTGTCTTATGGAGACACTCCTGTAACAGGGGTATCGTTCCCGCCTAAAACTGAGTTTTATCGCCAGTGCACATCGAGCGGCAGGCCTTTCCTGGGTATGGCGGTGCTTCAAGGCTTAGACGTATTATCTTTTCCCTATCTCTGGCCCTGCACGTATGCGCGGACTGGACAGGCATGCCAATTTTGTCATTGCGGCGGCTTTAGCGAACAGATGGCCCGTGCGGGGAATTCAGAGCCCCCCTCTCCGTCGCCGCAGGACGTAGCGGATGTCGTTAATTATGCATTCAAAACCGAGCGGCTTGCCCAATACATCCAAATTACCGGCGGTTCCCTGGCTACCCCGGAGGCAGAGTGCCATCTGGCTGCTGAAATGCTGATGTCCATCAGTAGCATTACCGGTTTTGAGAATATTCCCAGCGAGATTTCGGTTTTTACATCGCCTCCCGATGATCCGGTTTTAATCGACCGCCTATTCGAAACTGGAGCCGATCGCGTGGCGTGCGATATTGAAATATGGGACGAGGAGTTGGCCGAGCGAATTTGCCCCGGCAAGGCGCGATCCGGGAGCCGCGAACGTTACCTCAGGACGCTGCTGCACATGGCCGATAAATATGGGCCTAACAAGGCCTGCAGTGCTTTTGTGGTCGGACTTGAGCCCGTGGAGAGTTTTCTCCAAGGTGCCGAATTTCTTGCCAGTCGAGGAGTTGTACCAAATGTTTCGATTTGGATGCCGCACGGCAGGCCTGTGTTAGGCAGGACTGAGGCGCCGGGACTGGATTACTATCGTCGGGTGCGCGATGGAATTGCTGAGATTTTTGATAAATACAAGATTGAACCGCCTGGAGGCGCTGGATTTAATGTATGCATTTGCCGCGACACGCGGAACCACTGCAATGACATACTTGCTAGAAAGCCAGCATAGTTTCAGTCGGGCGTCTGCAGCAAAATAAGATCAGGCCCGATCTGGGTAATTCGGAGTTGGCTCAATTGACAGTTTGTGCCGGACAAAACGCACAACTTCAGCAACGATATTCCAAGAACGGATAATCCCGGTTCACGAAGTGCCGTCATGGAATGTATGCCGCCAATTCCCTTGGTCATTTGGCGTATGGCAATCTGGACAAGTGACATTGACGCTAACTCCCCTGATACGGCATTCTGGAAAGTAACAACTTTTTGCCGTTTGCCTAAATGTTTCGAAAACGAGTCACCAGGGACAGAAGCAGTGAGTATCCGATGGAAAATTCGTTCCTGTTAATCTCGTGACATATTTCCTTAAGCGTATATCCGGTATTGATGGCTTGTCTTATTTCAGGCCAGAGGCTGTCTGTCGTCAAAATTCCGTACTTGTGAGAAATCATATATTTAACGGCAAATATCAAAAATGGGCAAATATGATATACATCTGATCCTATGATTCCATATTTCGTCGGTTTTATCATATTTCTCAGTTCCTTTTTCCGTACCCGAAGCAATCTCGCTCTTGAAATTATTGCTCTTCGCCAGCAATTGGGCGTGCTCAAACGAAAACATCCGCGCCCGCGGATCCAAACCAGCGATAGATTGTTTTGGGTCTTGCTTCACCGGCTTTGGCCTGGATGGAAGAATGCCCTTATCGTTGTCAAACCAGAAACCATTGTTGCCTGGCATCGTGCGGGTTTTCGCCTTTTCTGGCGTTTCCGATCGCGTTCAAAGAATAGCGGCAGGCCCAGAATAACCGCCGAAATTAGATCTGCAATCCGGCGCATGACAGAAGAAAACGTAAGCTGGGGAGCTCCAAGAATTCTCGGCGAGCTTCTCAAGCTCGAATTCGAAGTGTCGGAGCGCACAGTATCTCGCTATCTTCATCGTCTATCTCCTTCAGATCAAGCCCGCAAGCTTTGGGCGACTTTTCTTCGCAACCATCGCGAAGTCATCGCAGCCATGGACTTCTTCACAGTTCCCACTCTGACCTTTCGAGTCCTGTACTGCTTCTTTGTCATCGAGCATGGGCGACGCAAGATCCTCCATTTCAATATCACGGAACACCCCACCATCACTTGGATAATGCAGCAATTGCGGGAGGCATTCCGGGAGGCTTGTCCATATCGTTATGCTCTATTGGATCGTGATGCTAAATTTTGAAAAGATGTAACAGATCTGTTAATTTCCAGCGGCATTAAGCCAAAACGGATTGGCTACCGCTGCCCTTGGCAGAATGGGATTGCGGAGAGATGGGTCGAAAGCTGCCGCCGAGAGCTTCTCGACCATGTACTTATTTTCAATGAATCTCATTTACGTCGCCTGATCCGAGATTATATTTCGTATTACCATGAAGACCGAATCCACGATTCGCTTGAAAAGGATTCGCCTGCGACACGTGCTGTTTCAAACAAACCAGATTCCTCGGCAAGTCTAATCTCATTTCCACGCCTCGGCGGCTTGCATCATCGCTATGATTGGCGGCAAGCTGCCTGAAGCGACTTTTGCGTTAAAATGGAAAGCTAAATGGTTCCATAGGGATCAATTTCTGTGGCAACAAAATGTGGCAGACCTCTCAATAAACGAGTCTCATAAAGAAAGCAGTCGCCAGCAAATAATTCTTCTGAGCTTATTCGATTTGAGAAAAGCGAAGGGCGAAATTCTTTGCGATGAGATTTTGGCGACCGACAAGGGATCAGATTCGCTCATCACTTCCATGGGCTTGGAGTGTCGGGCAATATGAACGAGGCGAGCCTGTTGGCAACGCTGGGCTGTCTTAAGCCCGGCGTCAATGAGATCATGGTGCATCCGGGATTCTCGGACTTCGAATCAGGCGCATACCTCAGGATCAATCGCGCACTAATCAGCGACCAAACCGTTAATGATATATTTTTCAATAGCCTAGACGGAACCTTCCCAATTTGCCTTAAGCCGTTAAACAGCAAAAACTTACACTTTGGGCATCAATTTTGGTAGTAATTTTGGTAGTAGATGCACACTCCAAGATCATGAATTGGGATGGCTCGAACAGGAAGGAGAATTGCGTCTGAGTCCAATAGAGGAGCGCCCCTCAAAATCCCAAAAGATGTTGCACTGTATTCGAAAGAATGGCATATTCTCCACTGTAATGAGAACCTTGAAACGTCACTGCTTTGCAGGCTTCACCTGAGTATAACCACAACCGTCGGTCCGCCGTTCTCTGATTCGAAATCCATTCATTTTTAGTTGGGCGATGAGGTGAGTTCGCTTCGTTGTGCTTATCCCGGGGACCCATTTACAGCATTGCTTCCAAACCACTGTGGGGTCCAGCGAAATTGCAGCAGGCTTCAATTCCATATCCGAAGGCGATTTGTTGCACAAGCCGGTTATTGGGGAGGTTACCAGAATGCGGTTTTCATTCAAAATTGCAGCATTCAGTTTTCTTTTTTTCATGTTTTCTTTGGGTTCGCACGCACTTGCACAAACGACCGGAAGTATTCGTGGCACCGTGGCCGATGCGACGGGTGCTGTGCTCGATGGCGCTTCTGTGAAAGTGATATCGCAGGAGACAGAAATAACGCGCGTTATTCAGACCGACGCGACGGGACAATATCTGGTGCCGTTGCTGGCGGTCGGCTTATACACGATTGAGGTGGACTATAGCGGGTTTCAACAGGCAATACAAAAGGACATACGACTCCAGACTGGCGAGAATCGCGAAGTGGATTTTTCGCTTGCGCCCAGCGGAGAAAAATATGAAATACAGGTGAATGCCTACCCGATTGTGGTGGAAACCACCAATCCAACATTGGGTCAGGTAATCACCGCCGAGCAAGTCGCAGACCTGCCGCTGAATGGCCGCAATTTCACACAGCTCGCCACATTAACGCCTGGGGCGACTCAATCGACCAATCCCTACAGCCAATTCAATGGAGGACCCGGCAACGAGACCTCGATCCGTGGAGGCTATTCTCTGTCGGTGGGAGGATCACGGGAGAACGCAACGGATTGGCTGCTGGATGGCAATGATAACAACGAACTGACTGCCGGCGCCATCGCCATTCTGCCGTCCATCGATGCGATCCAGGAATTTAAAGTGCTGACATCCGCATATCCCGCAGCGTACGGAACACGCGGGGGGCCGACGGTTTTGGTCACCACTAAATCGGGCACCAACCAGTATCACGGGTCCTTGTTCGAATATTTCCGTAATGACGTGCTCAATGCGCGGAGTTACTTTGCCGGCGACACAAAGGAGAAGTTCAACCTGAATCAGTTCGGAGCAACTTTCGGGGGACCCATCAAGGAAAAGAAGACATTCTTTTTTGCCAGCTATGAAGGTGTGGAGCAGCGCAAAGGTCGGACCATAGCGGCGCAAGTTCCCACCCGCCTGATGAAGAAAGGCGATTTCAGCGAATCCTTTGCGGATCTTCCCGCTCAGCAGATCTACAATCCTTTCAGTACTCAGATCGATTCCGAATCAGGGCAACTCATACGGGACCCGTTCAAGTGCGACAGTAACGGAAATCCCATCACTCCTACGTCAGCCAAGCTGCAGATCGGCGGTTCGCCCTGCAACATCATTCCGAACAGCATGATCGATCCGATAGCCAAGCAAATGATTGCATTGCTGCCCAATCCGAATCAGACGGGAATCATCTCAGGAAACTACATTTCCTCACCCGTCCAAACTCTGGACGACACAAAATTTGCCTTGCGGCTGGACCACAATTTTTCGGCTAATGATACGCTGTTTGCGCGTTTCAGCTATGACCAGGCGTCTTCGCTTCTGCCTTCCGGTCTGCCGGGATACGGTACGTCAGGGGGCGGATTTGGGAGCACCGAAATATTCGCCAATCACGGTCGCAATGCAGTGATCTCCGAAACCCATATCTTCTCGCCAAAAACCATTAACGCTGCCTCCTTCGGATTCAACCGCATCTTTAATTCAATCCGTTCGTACGGTACGGGCCAGTATCTTTCGGATCAGCTGGGAATTGCCAATGCTAACGGCGGATCGATTATAGCCAGCGGATTGACGGACGCTGTTTTCGGCGGAGGTTTCTGGGGTGTTGGGGATAGTGCCTATACGCCTTTCCAAGGCGGCACGAACATCTTCCATACACGTGATGAGCTCAGCCTGGTGCGAGGTTCCCATGCATTGAGCATCGGGGGAGAAGTCCGGCGATTTCAGCTCAATACCATGGCGGCCGGATTTCAGGACGGTTTGTGGTTTTTCGATAACCGATACACCGCAGGCATCATCCCGGGCACAAGCGCTTTCGTCACGGACTCCGGTTCGCCCATCGCCAGCTTTCTGCTTGGCCTGCCAAGTTTCGGCATGATCAATCAGGTTTTCCAGGGCTCTACGAGAGGAACGCGCTGGACAGAATTCCGGCCTTATGTGCAAGACGACTGGAAGGTTTTGCCGAATCTCATGATCAATCTTGGCTTGGCCTACAACGTCACTACCCCCAAAGTGGAAGTGACCAATCGGCAGACTAACTTTGATTGGGATACTGGGGCTTTTCTTATTGCCGGTAGCAACAGCGGCCGCACGGCCGGCGTCCACACATACTGGGGCGGACTCGAACCCAGAGTCGGGTTCGCCTGGAGTTCGCATAACAATGCCAACTGGGCTGTCCGTGGCGGCTATGCCATTTTTCACGATTCGGGATGGAACCTGGGGAGTCAAACGCTCTGGCAAAATCCACCTTTCGTAACAGCGCCAACTTTTTCTCCGGATAATTTATATCCATCCTCGACGTATACACCGGAACAAGGCTTCCCTCCCAGAGTGCAACCCACAGATCCTTCCCAGTTTGTAGGATCCTCAATAAATCTCCAGCCGTCAAACGCGAAGCTGCCTATGATTCAGCAGTTCAACCTCAACATCCAACGAACCTTACCGGCGCAGATACTTCTTACTGTTTCCTACACGGGTTCCCGAGGCACACACCTGCTGGTGGCAAACCAGAATCTAAATACGCCTCCACCGAACACTGGTGGTGCAAGTTCGCCTTACCCCGAATACGGGCTGGTCAACTGCTATTGTGATCGGGGCCATACCCGATATGATGGTCTGGAGATCCGGGCTGAAACCAAGAATCCCCATCACGGGATTTACATGTTACTTGGCTACACTTATTCGAAGGCATTTGACAACGGGCTGGCAGATTACCAGGGGACTCCGGGCGGCGTAAGCTATTTCCCGCTCTTGGGAGGGAATGCCGACAAAGGCCTTTCGGAGACCGACCTGACTCACAACTTTGTAGGAAGTTTGCTATATGATTTGCCCGTGGGGAAAGGACAGAGTTTCGGAAACAAAATGGGTGGAGCTGCAAATGCCGTGCTGGGTAACTGGCACATCAATGCTATTGCACACATTCATTCAGGTTTTCCGCTGTTTATGACTACGGCCGTCAATAATTCTGGGACGAACCTGGGCGGGAACTCGCCGGGCTCGAACCGTCCAAACCGGGTTTGCAACGGCAAGCTCGGCGGCAGCAGTCAAAGCATCAGCGAGTGGTTTGACACAAGTTGTTTTGTGGACCCGGAACCGGGTACGCTGGGCGACGCATCCCGCAGCACTCTGTTTGGACCCGATTTCGTCAATTTCGATGTTTCCCTGTTCAAAACCGTGCCGCTCGGAGTGGAGAATGCCAAAATGCAGTTCCGCGCCGAGGCATTCAATCTGTTTAATCACCCGCAATTTGGGCAACCGGGAACTACCGAAGGCCAAGGGACGGGCTTCGGTGTGATTCAGTATACAGTCGGCAACCCTCGGCTAATCCAATTTGCCATGAAAATTATGTTTTGAAGTGCGCTATGGTACGAACGTATAACCTGAAGCTGCGGGCGTCAGAAGCCCGCTGCTATGCTTTGCGGCTTAAACCGGAAGAGGACTTGGTTCAGGGTATTCGGACTTTCGTCAACCGCCATCGACTCCGTGCGGTGGCGGTTGTGACCTGTGTGGGCAGTGTGATGCGGGCCAAACTCCGCTTCGCTAATGTCGAGACCTGGGCCGAGAAAAGCGGACCTTTCGAAATTCTCTCTCTTTCCGGGATTATCGATGAACACAGCGAACACCTGCATATCGGGCTCGCCGACTCGGAGGGGCGCTGCATCGGCGGCCATATCGGATTGGGATCCACAATCTATACGACGGCGGAGATTGTGCTTGCCGAGCTCGTCGGCTTGGAGTTTCGGCGCACCCCATGTCCTTTGTCCGGCTACGAGGAGTTGATCGTGCAACCCCGACAGTGTGATCCGGATGAGGAGAGAGATGAGACTTGAAACTCGCACTCTGGCGCTGATAGCTCTGGGGGCACTGGTTAACATTGTAGGCGGCCAGATCAACCAGTGGTTGCGATTGCCAATATTCCTGGATTCTATCGGTACTATACTGGCTGCAATACTAGGAGGGCCTATATCCGGCGCCATCACAGGGTTGACGGGAAACCTTGCGCGGGCACTAATTGCCGGCCCTGTAGAAGCAGCCTTCGCTCCTGTGGCGATCGCGATTGGCGTGGTTGCCGGACTCGCCGCGCGGTTTGGTCTCTTCCGCCGTATGTGGCAAGCTGCCGTATCAGGAGTGCTGATCTCGTTGGTG
>Ga0335071_10008913_pt1 | contig 10276 bp, 7 predicted proteins | sample Lox_Sample_15_FD_206724 | JGI IMG/M metagenome (GOLD analysis project Ga0335071, IMG submission 206724) | Soil microbial communities from Loxahatchee National Wildlife Refuge, Florida, United States - Lox_Sample_1.5 | ecosystem: Environmental > Terrestrial > Soil > Wetlands | place: USA: Florida...
GAGTTAGCGGGACAACTCCATATTACAATTTGATCCGAAGAGTGGCTTTTCCATCCACAACCGCAATTGCTGCATCAATGGTGACGCTGACTAGCTTTGGCGTAGGACTCTGTTTTCTTATCGCCCGCTGGAGCATGAGCTCCTTCATCTCAGGTGTACTGTGGGGAATAGTCTTCCTCGCAGTCCCATCTATCATTTCGAACGCGTTTCTCTACTGGGCCGTCATGAAGAACGATCCATTATTCTATCTCAGGCGATGTCTCGCATTTTCTCTCTTTACTATAGACACCTGGCTCGTTTTCCTCCTGTCGGGGGCCGTGCTTTCGATCGTGATCCGAAGTTTCATATTCCCAGATTTTGCCGTTCTTATGGGCTTGTTCGCTGTAATCCCATTACGGGCACTCGGAGTCTTCGCAATGTCCAGAACGAGCTTCGCCAAACGACTAACGTTCTCACTCATCGAGCCTGTCTTATCAGTAATTCTAGGGGTCGTTCTTCTGGGGCTCCCTGGCTCTAAGTTAGCTCCAGATCTAATGTTATCAACGCTGACCGGACTCATCTTTGCCTTCGCTCTAATCGCGTTCGTCGAGCATTATGGACGAAGAAGAATTGGTTTTTCCCCTATCAGGATGTTTAGAGCATTCCTTACGGACTGGCTTGAGGCCGACAACATAGACTTAGAATCTTACCTGAATGAACTTGGCGTCCAAACAGAATTAGACGTGGCAGCCTTTGTGTTCAGACGGGAGATGTCTTCTAACATAAAAGGACTCATGCTCGTATCTAATTTTCATCCCGGCCCGTTCCTGAATGTAGGTAGCAGCGGATTACCATACCTGTTTCAGGCGATCGTTAAGAGGCAACTCGGTGCGATTGCGCTTGTTCCCCATGGCGTCTCTGGACATGAACTTAATCTCGTGTCACAAGTTGAGAATGAGAAGATAATCCGAACGGTCTTCAACAGATTGAATTCAGTTAAGTTCAGCCCTTTGGCTACCGCTGTCACGAGATCGGGGAACGGAATTGCAACCGCCACATGCCAAACATTCGATGGATGCGCGCTCGTGACAATGACAACAGCTCCTTCAGATATGGAAGACGTGCCGACAGAGGTCGCAAATAGAATCAAAGCCTTGACAAAGGGTAGATTCCGGCATGTCGCTCTCATAGATGCACATAACTGTCTCACGGGACCAACAACGATGAGCCGCGAGAAAATCAGCGCTCTGGAGGAGGCTGCTCTACAAAGCCTTCAATCATCCAACCAACCAGAGTCTTTTCGAATTGGTATCGCGCATCGAAAACCATCTTTCCGATTGAGGGATGGGTTTGGACCAGGCGGAATATCTGTAATGGCCGTCGAAACCAATGGTCAAAAGTTCGCATACATCTGTATAGACGGTAATAACATGGTCAAGGATCTTCGTGAAGGGATCCTGGATACGGTACGGGCACTCGGGTTCGACGATGGAGAAGTGCTCACATCTGATACCCATATTGTGAATGGAATTGTTCCAGCACGCTTAGGGTACTACCCCATAGGAGCGGCAGTTCAAATTCCGACTTTGTTGCATGAGATCAAACAAGCCTGCCAGAGTGCAATGGCCGATCTCGAACCCTGCGAAGCTGGAACTGTAGCTCAGCAGATCGATGTAATGACTCTTGGGTCGAAATCCCTAAAGCGCGTCATGAACGTTATCTATAAGACATCAAAATTGATAGCGTTCACGCTGTTCCCATTGATCATAGTGATCGCTGTGATTACGCTGATCTTTCTGGTGTGACGATGGGCCTGCAGCTCCCGCCTGATTCTCATTACATGCAACTTCCCAGAGAGGTTCTGATCGGAAGACAAGTCGCCCCGCTGGTTGGTCCAACGCTGACGCGGCTCGGAATACGCGGTCGCGCCCTCATCGTCACGGGGCCTAATGTCAAAAATATTGCCGGAGACACCGTACTTGCTTCGCTCAGCGACTCCGGATTCAACGCACAGACTAGTGTTGTAGAAGGCTCAACCACAGAACAAGTCGTGCTAGTTGAAAATCAAATTCGCGAATTCAAGCCCGACATTATTGTAGGTGTGGGTGGTGGGAAGGATATTGATGTGGCGAAGCTCAGCAGCATGCACACCTCGAAGCAGTTTCTTAGTGTTCCGACTGCTGCATCTCACGATGGTATAGCTAGTCCCCTAGTTTCTATGAAGGGATTGGATCGGCCATACTCATATGTCGCCCACTCGCCTGTAGCCATTGTAGCTGACACGTCCATAATTGGGAGGTCGCCCTATCGTCTAATCGCAAGTGGATGCGGAGACGTAGTAGCCAAATATACTGCCGTCAGGGATTGGAAACTTGCTCATCGAATCAAGAACGAATATTACGGCGACTATGCTGCTGAGCTTGCGATTATGAGCTCGCGCCTGGTCATGAAAAACTCCAGCAGCATCAAAATGGTATCTGAATCAGGTGTTCGGACGCTTGTTGAGGCACTCATGAGCTGCGGCGTGGCAATGAGCATAGCGGGAACCAGCAGACCGTGCAGCGGAGCTGAACACCTCTTCAGTCACTACTTAACCATGACGGCCCCAAGACCAGCACTGCACGGTGAACAATGCGGTGTCGGAACAATATTGTGTGCATACTTACATGGAGCCAATTGGGAGTTGATAAAGGAAGTTCTCCATAAGATAGGTGCACCAACGACCGCCACAGAGTTAGGGATAGAGCCAAAGTATGTTATAGACGCCTTGACGAAAGCTCATACAATCAGACCTGAACGATACACGATACTTGGCGAAAGTGGACTTACTATAGAGGCCGCGGAGCGTGTCGCGACCATAACGGGAGTAGTTGGGTGAGGCCCTGTCTCGTTTACGCTGAAAAGGTTGCCGAGTCATGTCAGAAGACACCAGGGAACTGATTAGAAAAGCAGCAGTTATCAACGCGATCAAGCACGACGGAAAAGCAGAATTACAGGCCGTTCTCGGAAACCTATTGGGGGATGCGCCCCAACTTCGAAATCAGGCAAAGGACCTAATCCCCATAGTACGTGAAGTCGTCAACGAAGTAAACGCCACCTCGATCGAAAAACTGCGCGAATTGGCGCTGCAAAAATGGTCAGCTGATTTATCAAAGGAGAAAAAGGAAGAAGAAAGAGAACTTCCTCCTCTCCCAAACGCAGAGAAATACAAAACGATAGTCACAAGACTTGCTCCAAACCCGGATTTCGTACTGCACGTGGGAAACGCGCGAGCTGCAGTTCTGAGTCATGACTATGCGAGGATGTACAAAGGCAAATTCGTTGTGAGATTCGAGGACACTGACCCACGCCTTAAGAAGGCTCAACTCGGATACTACGAGAAGATTCGCGAAGATCTAAGATGGTTGCAGTGCGAGTGGGACGAGGAGTATATCCAGAGCGATCGACTCCCCACCTACTATGAGATAGCGAATACCTTAGTCAGGACAGGTGCCGGGTATGTGTGCGAATGCAATCCCGAGCAGTTCCGGAACTTAGTCATCACGAATCGCCCCTGCCCAGATCGGAACCTGAATGTAGAGTTGCAAGAGAATCGTTGGCAGAAAATGCTGGCCGGAGGCTACAAAGAGGGAGACGCTGTTTTACGCGTTAAGACTGATCTACAGCACCCCAACCCGGCGATACGAGATTGGCCAGCAATGAGAGTGATCGATACTATCAGGAATCCTCATCCACGAGTAGGATCAGAATTCAAGGTCTGGCCACTCTATAATTTAGCTTCAGGGGTGGACGATCATCTAATGGGAATCACCCACGTCATCAGGGGAAAAGAACATCTCACCAATATGGCACGGCAGATCTACCTCTATGACCACTTGGGATGGAAATATCCTGACGCCGTACACTATGGACGTCTGAAAGTGGAAGGCATGAACCTCAGCAAATCGAGGATGATGAAAGCCTTCGAGTCGGGAGAAGTTACAGGCACCGATGATCCAAGACTCGGTACGCTGGCTGCGTTGCGCCGACGAGGATTCCTCCCAGAAACGATACGAAAATTGATCTGGGAGGTAGGTCCGAAACCCGTCGACGTCACGATCAGCTGGGACAACATAGATTCGTTAAATCGCAAATTAGTTGACCCTATCGCTCATCGATACTTCTTCGTTCCGAATCCATGTTTAATCAAGGTAAGCGGACTCTCAAAGCAGTACGAAGTGACACTACCGCTGCACCCCCAACTGCCTGAGCAAGGCAAGCGTACGTTGAAGGTTCCGATAGCAGATGGAGAAGCCACAGTTTTCGTGGCCGATTCCGACCTCCAGACACTTCACGACCAAATCACCAGATTAATGGGATTATTCAATATAAGCCAACTCACGACAGCGGACGATGAATTCAGGACTCGGTATGTCGGGGAATCTACCGCAAGCGGACGCGGACCGATAATTCAGTGGGTGCCTACTCAGAATAATGTTACAGTTCAAGTGACCCTTCCAGATGCAACTGCCACAAGAGGCCTCGCAGAATTGGGCCTGAAGTCAGAGAAAGTCGGGGCCATTGTTCAACTGGTGCGTTTCGGTTTCTGCAGAGTAGATCAGATAACTGAAGATTCGATAGCTCTGTACTTCGCACACCAGTAGATGCCGCACCTTTATCTTGGAGCTCGCATCCGGGAACGTGATAGCCTTGCCCGCTCTGGGACGAGATGAGTTGTGGAGCCTTCTCGTTGAAACTGTGCACTCGTTACCTATGTACAAGAGTCACAAGAGATACATAGAGGAAATAATGATTAAAGAAACTCCGCAAATCTCGTCACGAGAGCTGTCTGTACAATTGAATATCCCACATGGAGAAGCAATAGTCCTTCTCGACGAAATTCGAGTGAACCAGCCTAAGACAGATTCGATTACCTCAGAAAAATCATCGAAGACAACGGCCGATAGAAGTCTACTAGATTTCAACAAATAATTTACCTCTAGTAATTTTTATATATCCGAATGTTACCCCACGTAACAAATCCTACGAACTGGAGACACCAACATGTCATCGCAAAATATACCGGTAGTTATTCTGAAAGAAGGGACACAACGGTCTACTGGCAGAGACGCACAGCGTAATAATATTCTAGCTGCTAAAGTAGTGGCAGAGACAGTGAAGACAACCTTAGGCCCACGCGGAATGGATAAGATGCTTGTGAGCACAATCGGCGATGTCGTCATCACTAATGACGGCGCGACGATCATGAAAGAGCTTGATGTTCAACATCCCGCGGCTAAGATGCTTGTAGAAGTTGCAAAAACGCAGGACAACGAAGTGGGTGATGGAACAACCACTGCGGTCGTCCTAACTGGAAAGTTGCTCGAACAGGCAGAAAAACTTCTTGACAAAGACGTACACCCGACGGTGATCGTTGAAGGGTACAAGAAAGCGGCGGACAAAGCGCGTGAAATTCTGAACGGACTAAGTGAGTCGATTGATACTAACGACGCGGCTACTCTGAGAACAGTAGCTACAACCGCCATGGGTACGAAGAACGTATCTGGAGCTAAAGACTACCTCGCTAAAATTGCGGTTGACGCGGCACTTCAAGTCAAAGAGACTAGAGACGGCAAGACTAAGGTCGACGTCGATTTAGTGAAAGTCCTGAAGAAACATGGCAAGAGTATTGAGGAGACAGAACTCGTTCGGGGGCTCGTCATCGACAAAGAGATCGCTCATCCGCAGATGTCGAAGCGTACTCAAGGCGCAAAGATTGCACTCTTGAACGCGAAATTGGAAATCGAAAAGACAGAATTCGACGCCAAAATTAACATCAACAATCCCGACCAAATGAAGCTCTTCCTAGACGAAGAAGAGCGCATGCTGAAAGAAATGGTCGATAGGGTATCCGAAAGCGGAGCGAACTTTGTCTTCTGCGAAAAATCAATCGACGACATTGCGTTACATTTCCTAGCGAAGAAGGGTATCTCAGCGATCAAGAATGTAAGCAGCGGCGACATGGAAAAGTTGGCAAAAGCAACTGGCGCGAAGATCGTTGCCAGCGTAAAGGACCTAAGCTCAAGCTCACTAGGAGAAGCAAAGGTCATCGAAGAAAGCAAGATCGGAGATGACAAGCTGACCTATGTACGTGACGCGAAGAATCCAATGGCTGTCACAATTGTCCTCCGTGGTGGAACAGAACACGTTGTCGACGAGGCAGAGAGATCGCTACACGACGCGCTCTGCGTGGTTAGAGATGCAATCGAGGATGCAAAGATCGTTGCAGGCGGAGGAGCTTCCGAGGCAGAAACGTCCAAGCAGCTCAGGGAATACGCAATGAAAGTGGGTGGACGCGAACAACTCGCCATTGAAGCCTTCGCAGACGCGGTAGAAAGTATTCCGCTCGCCCTAGCGGAGAATGCCGGACTCGACCCTATTGATGTGATGGTCGAACTAAGGGCAAAACACGAAGATGCTAACAACCGCTGGTTCGGAGTAGATGTCTTCTCAGGACACATCAAGGACATGAAAGCTCTGAACGTTCTTGAACCACTGCGAGTGAAATCTCAAGTTGTCAAGTCCGCGACGGAAGCAGCGTCTATGATTTTAAGAATCGATGACGTAGTTGCCGCCAAGGGAGACAAAGGACCAGCCAGACCACCTGGACCGCCAGGCGGAATGGGTGGCATGGGCGGAGAAGAGTACTAGACCGCCCCGTATACCCCTTTTTCCCTCATCAGTGCTTTCGTTTTAATCTTGGCAAGTATACTCACTCCTAGGGCTAAGAGTGACCGTGGGCCCAGACCAAGTCGTTCTCGTATCCTCAGCAGAATTTGTCCTAAAGAGTTCTCACGTACGTAGAACGTTAGAGCAGCGACTCATCGACGACATAAGATACGCCTTGAGAAGATCCAGCATCCATGATTTCGCCATCGGCAAAGCCGCGGGCAGGATCGTTGTGAGTGGAATCACGGACGCACGCCTAGCCGCGAAAGCAATTGCGCGAACCTTCGGCGTAGCATATGCAATTCCAGCGATCAAAATCGAAGGATCATACGAATCTGTGCTGAATGCAGTTCGGCAGAAGGCAGCTGAGAGTCTAACCTTCGGGCAGTCATTTGCAATTCGTTGTCATCGCTCAGCTATGGTCCCGATCTCCACGCGAGACGTAGAAAGGGAAGGGGGGTCCCAGATTCTTGAGCTACTCGCGGTCAGAAATATCCGCGTAAATCTTGACGAACCAGATTTGTTGATTTCAATCGACCTTTCGGCCAAGGATGCGTACCTTTACACAACTCGAGTTCCTGGCCCAGGCGGTCTGCCTCTATCCTCTGAATGGAAGATGCTAGCACCCCTCGAATCTCCTTTATCATTGGTGGCTGCGTACGTCATGATGAGGAGAGGATGTCTCACTCAATTACTAATTCCATGCAGTGCTCTCGATACTCGGTTTCTCGCTGAACATCAGATTGCACTGGCACGAGGGCTACGGGAATTTGTTACTCGGGAGCATTATCCCGGTTACGTGCTCGATCTCGACGCAGTTCCTCGATCTGTGAATATTGTTCGACGTATCAGTCTGGAGTTCGCGAGGCAGCGGCGATTTAGAGGGGTTGTTTTCGCCGATGTGGAAGGGTCGATCGCGTTCGACAGTTCCATAAACCAAAGATCTCGGGAACTTGGGCTCCCAATCTTTCAGCCTCTAATAGGATTCGGTGAGGCAGAGTTGAGCAAGCTCAGTCAGACGGTCGGCGTTGACTGGAGAGAATTGAACGATACCCAGGTTCAAGCCAATTCGGTCGAGAACTTAGAGCTGTTAAATCTGCCAATTACCGAAGTCCCTCTTTAGGCACGTGCTGTATACTCAACCAAGTCGCACGCGGTCTCAATGGCATGCATTGACGCCACTTTCTTTCTAACTATCATCGCATTCTTCGCATAATCGGGTTGTGTCAGAATCTCATTGACGACCGCGTCGAGTATGCCGCTGTTCAGTTTGTTCTGATCTATAATCCGAGCAACATGTAGAGCCTCGGCACGACGAGCGTTTCCATATTGCTCCGTATGATCAGGGATAGGGATTAGAACCATTGGTTTACCGTACACGAGTGATTTCATTATTGTCCCATGCCCAGCCCTGCTCACAATGAGGTCGCTCGCCAATATGTACTCGTCCTGATTTTGGATCCAATCGAAGATCCGCAAACCGTTCACTATGTCTGCAGATAACGAGCCATTCGGATTTCCTCTGGAAACGATGATGTCATATTTCCTGGTGAAACGCCCCAACGCCTTGATGAGTAATTTCGTCAGAACAGCACGTTCGATTCTGGGTCCACTCACCGCTGCGTAAATGATCGGTTTCCTGGCGGAGAGCCCAAGTCTTTTTCTAAGTTTGCCAATTCTGACAGGCGCTAGGTCTCCCTTCTCAACAATCGGCCCGATGAGCTTCACTTTTCCGTTGTATCGTTTCGGAATTGCAAGATTGCCAATTGAAATCGTGTACGGTGCAGGCAGATCAGGAATCAAAATTGTTCGACTTCTTCCCCATACCATTTGGATTAGAGTGCGCACAAAGAGCCATCCTAGGTTTGCGATAATGAAGAAGACTCTATCAAACAGCGAGAGGTGCCTGACAGTAGGCCTGTGCATTATCTCGACGCGAAATTGGTTGAGCATAACGATGCTTGGGATTCTTAACAGCCATGAAGCCACAAGCGATGACGCCCGCGAATCAGAAAAAACCACATCAGGTTTGGAGAGTCTCATGAAGCGAATTTCGCGAATAATCTGTCTGAGGAAAGTGCGGATTCCTAACGAGAAACCGCTAGATGCGGCTGTCATTTTGAAGTCGATCGTACCATCGTTTCTGACACGGAAATTTATAGGAGCTGCCTCAAACGTCGGCATGGCGTGGTGCTTGGCGTACTGGAGACCATCCAGGTAAGTCGAGAATGTGTTCAGAACGCCTCTTCTGCTCAGCTCCGTGGCGATTGGATGCATCCGTGTAATGTGGCCCAGTCCGATTCCACACGGAGCCATATAGACTCGCAAAATTACTCGCCGTTCAGTTTCCTTCGCACTTCTCCTCCGGGCTTAATCTCCTCGAAGATTTCTCCCTCGAAGACTTTGACCGTGGTCCCATCTAATAGCCAGCAGTCGGGCGGCAGACCTGCCTTTATGCAGCAGTTGCTAAGAAAATCTGTGCTATCCCAGTTCCATTCAACCGCAACCTGTGGTAGAAGAAGACCGGATGCACCATGTCCTTCAACTATCAAACCATGCCGCCCGACCGTTATTAGCGCCGGGAGTTTCCTTCGATCATCAAAGCGAAGCGTTTCTGGTGGTGTGAGAACCGTCACTTCCAAAACGATGTTCTGTAATTCACCGAGTGGAACTGGTTCAAATCTTGGATCCTCGGTGGCGGAGGAGATAGCGGCGCGTATAGTAGCGTCTAGCAAGGGTAAGTTAGGGTACGGAAACCCGATACACCCGCGGAGCTCTCGGGGGCGGGCCTTATTGAGGGTGACAAATACCCCGGATTTTCTTTTCAATGCCTCAGTAATGTGAGGTCTCTCTATTGTCTTGTTCCGTAAGTGTGCGATTATGGCCTGACGGGCGAGACGAACCAATAATTGTCCTTCGTCAAGAGACAGGTATGGTGCTTTCTTCTCTGTCGTGTTGTTTGTTTTCAAGAATTATCCTCGCGTTTTCAAGCGTCTCTTCTATTCTTTTCCAATGGCTCCCTTGCCAGTAAATCTTGGCGCATGAGGCATTAGGGCAAATCCAGAAACTTTGATAGAGTTTAAAGGTTGCCGTCGGAATTCGAGCAGCAATTTCATCCTTCCTTACAGGTTTGATAGGTGCCCCGCATGAAGGGCACCTCGACCTCTCAGTGTTAATCTTGAGCTGCAGGTTGAATCTGTCAGCAAGATTGGCCAATCGAACGGATTCGTTGGTTCCTTGTATGAGGAAGCACTCGACGCTGCGCGCTATCGCGGCCCTGTACAATTGCACGTCAGAGGTCAAAAGGACCAGAGAATCTTCCCTCGCTTGGCGTATAAGATCCGCGTCGGAGCTGTTCCTAGAGTAGTATGCGTCGCAACCAATCATTCGAAGCCATCTGGTAAGTCTTCCCAACATCCCGTCCAGGAGGAATCGCACTAGATGTCACTTCGCAGAATTTCACCGACGGGCCTGCCGACTATTTTATCGTCCTGATAGACAACATTTCCGTTGACGATAGTGTACGCCGCCTTACCCCTACACTTCATTCCCTCAAATGGTGAATATTTGGCCTTACTAAGAAACTCGC
>Ga0335071_10008914_pt1 | contig 10274 bp, 12 predicted proteins | sample Lox_Sample_15_FD_206724 | JGI IMG/M metagenome (GOLD analysis project Ga0335071, IMG submission 206724) | Soil microbial communities from Loxahatchee National Wildlife Refuge, Florida, United States - Lox_Sample_1.5 | ecosystem: Environmental > Terrestrial > Soil > Wetlands | place: USA...
TTGTACGTCATTGCCTGGATCGAGCCCAACGATAAAGGCCCGCCCGCATTCGTATAGCCTCCTACCCCGACGCCGATGTCGTTTGAACCCCGGAAAAATGCGGTGTGGTAGCCTCCCAGCCTGTCTGCGCGGACGTCAAAAACAGTAGCGGGAGAAGAAGTGCCGATCGTAAACCTGCCGGAAACCAGCAGGTTCCCGTCGCTAAGCCCTTGCCCGCGATAGGCGCTTCCTACCGTGCCCCGGTCAATCCTGAGCTCGACATAGGTAGCATAAGGGGAAGGCAGATAAGTAGTGATATTGATGCTCTCGGCAGCCAAGGCCGGGCACACCCAGGACAAAAGAACAAGTACGGCAATAACTTTTTTGGGCATCGTTTCTTATACCCTTAGGTCAGCTTAAGAACACGCGCTGCGCAGCAGCTACCCCGGCCCCCACATTGAAGGCATACCCCATGTGGGCCAGGACTTTCTCGACGCAGGCGATGCCGATAATGATATCAAATTCCTCGATATAGCCCATGTGGGCCATGCGAAAGACCTTGCCTTTCAACTCCGACTGGCCGCCGGCAAGGGTGATACCGTAGGTATCCCGCATGGTCTTGACCATCTTTTCCCCGTCTATGCCGGCGGGGACCTTGACTGCGGTGACCACATCGGATGCCGCGGTAGGCGCAAAAAGCTCTAAACCCAGCGCCTTCATTGCCTGGCGCGTAGCTTCTGCCATTTTCTTGTGCCGGGCAAAGATATTCTCCAGGCCATCCTGGCGCATCATCTTCAGGGCCTCATTAAGCGCTATCACCAGCGAGATCGCCGGCGTATAAGGGGTATCGGTCTGATCAAGCGCCTTTTTGGCGGCCTTCAAATCAAAGTAATATTTGGGGCACTTCGATCCGCTCGCCTTTGCCCATGCCTTTTTGCTGACGGAAATAAAGGCCAGGCCGGGCGGCAGCATCAGTCCTTTCTGGGAACCGGACACACAGACGTCAACCGACCAGGCGTCGGTCTTCAGGTCGATCGCACCCAGGCCGCTGATGGCATCCACTACCAATACCGCATCGGAATCCTTGACCGCTTCGCCCAGCGCCTTGATATCGTTGGTTACGCCGGTAGAGGTTTCGCACAGCGTCGCATATACCGCCTTTATCTTGGGGTTGGCCTTGAGCCTCTTGGCAATCTCATCCGCCGATACCGCCGTGCCCCAGGCGACTTTCACTACCTCGGTATTGACCCCGTATGCCTGGCATATCTCCGTCCAGCGCTCGCCGAATTTCCCGCCCTCGATGGTGATGGCCGTATCCTGGGGGGACAAAAGGTTGGCTACCGCCGTTTCCATCGCCCCGGTCCCCGACGAAGTAAGGATAAATACGTCCGAGGCGGTCTGGTATATATATTTCAGGCCTTCGGTTGCTTCCTTGAGAATAGCCTGAAACTGCGGGGTGCGGTGGTGGATGATCGGCCGGGCCATTGCCTGGCATACCTCGGGAGGCAGCGGCGTCGGTCCGGGCGTCAATAAATAATTCTTTCTCATGGCGGATGTTCTCCTTTTGTTTTATTTGTTTATTTTCTGCATAATGACTTCATCGATCAGGCCGTATTCTTTGGCCTCCTGCGCGGACATAAAATAATCCCGGTCGGTATCTTTCTGTATCTTTTCCAGGGGCTGTCCCGTATGGCGCGCCAGCAGTTCATTGATCTGATCGCGCATTTTCAAGATCTCTTTGGCGTGGATAGAGATGTCGGAGGCAGTACCCTGCATCCCGCCCCAGGGCTGATGGATCATGATCCGCGAGTGCGGCAGCACGAAACGTTTCCCCTTGGTCCCGGCGGCCAAAAGGAGCGCCCCCATGCTGGCGGCCTGGCCGACGCAGTAGGTCGCCACATCGCACTTGACAAACTGCATCGTATCGTATATCGCCAGACCCGACGTCACCGAACCTCCGGGGGAGTTGATGTATACGTTGATATCCTTGCCGGCATCTTCCATCTGCAAAAAGAGCATCTGGGCAATGATAAGGTTTGCCACAAAATCATCGATCGGGGTGCCGATAAAGACGATGCGGTCCTTAAGAAGCCGCGAATAAATATCATACGCCCTCTCATAGCCACGATTGGTCTGCTCGATAACCATAGGTACCAGCGTTTGCATTCTTTCGCTCATCGAACACCTCCTGTTATTATTCCCACTTCGCCTCTTTAAGTAAAAATTCCATGACCTTGCGCGGCATATGATCGTCAACGGGGATGTGTTCTTTTTTGGCGATCTCCGCCAGGGTCAGGTATATCTTGACCTGTTTTTTTGCCTCCGGCTCAAGGTGCGCGGTCAACTCCTTTTCCTGCTCGTCGATCTTCTCCCGCGGCATGCCTTTTAAAGCCATGTCCATCTTGGCCTGGCGCAGCAGGTCCTGCAGCTGCCGCTCTACCAGGGAATGCGGAATCTTGAAATCAAGACCGGAAATAAGATTTTCGACGATCTGCCCTTCGATCTTTTGCCGCTGCGCGTGCTCCTTTTGCAGGAAAAGCTGCCTTTCCATCGTCTTTTCCAGTTCCGCCGTATCCGGATACCCCAGAGACTTAGCGAAGCTATCGTCCAGCGCATCGGCCTTGCGGGCCTCCTTGAGGGAATCGACGCTGCGCTTGAGCTCGTCGGGAGCCACCTCGATCCGCTTGTAATCAAGCTTAAGCCCCTTGTAATTGCCCAGCTTTATCTCGGGCGTCACCTCTACGGTGGCCTTGAAGGAAAGGACATTACCGTCAAGCTTGACCTCTGAAATATCGGGCAGGTCTATCACATCCAACCCCTCCTTGCCTACGGCCTGATTATATATATCGGGGATAAGCTCCCTGAGGACCATCTCGTGCGCGTGCTCCGAATAATTCTTTTCCAGCATATCGCGCGGCGCATGCCCAGGCCGGAACCCCGGGACCTTGGCGTCCTTGCCGATCTTCTCGTACACCTGTGTAAATTTTTCCTTGACGATATCGCCGCTGACTTCGATACTGATCTGCCTTTTGGTGCTGTCTATCTTCGTGACTTCGGTCTTCATGTGTGCAACCTGCCTCGCTTTCGTATATGTCGTTGGTACGATTACATGCTAAACTTCTCTCCCAGGTAGATCTCCCTGGCCTTGGGGTTATTGATCAGCTCCCCGGCGGTACCCGAAATAAGTATCTTGCCGTCGGCGATCAGATAGGCCCGGTCGGTAATCGACAGGGTCTCCCGCACATTGTGATCGGTAAGCAATATCCCCAACCCCTTGCCCTTAAGTTCCTTGATGATCTCCTGCGCCTCGCTGACGACGATCGGATCGATCCCGGAAAAAGGCTCATCCAGCAGTATGAAAGACGGGTTGGTGACCAGCGCCCTGGTAATCTCCAGCCTTCGCCTTTCCCCTCCCGAAAGGGTGTATGCCTTGCTCCTGGCAAGGTGGGCGATGTTAAGCTCATGCAGCAGCTGCTCCAGCCTGCGCCTGCGCTCGGACCTGCCGATCGGCAGGGTCTCCAATACCGCCTGGATATTCTCTTCGACGCTGAGCTTGCGGAATATGGACGGCTCCTGAGAAAGATAGCCGATGCCGTAACGGCTGCGCTCGTGGATCGGCAAGGCGGTGATATCGAAATTATCGAATATGATCTTGCCGCGCCGGGGAGGGATGATGCCGACGATCATATAGAACGTGGTGGTTTTACCCGCCCCGTTAGGCCCGAGCAGCCCGACGATCTCGCCGCGTTTGACTTCGATACTGACGCCCTTGACGACTTCCCTGCCGTCGTATGCTTTTACCAACTCCCTGGTCTCAAGGAGATGCATGCAGCCCCTCCGTCGAATAAATAACCAGCTTCGGCTTGCCCGACAGGGTGATCTTGCGGTCGCCTGAAGTGTATACTGCCTCTTCGCTGTAGGATATATTTTCTCCCCGGACGATCTTCACATTGCCCCGGGCGACGATCCTGTCCACTTTGGTAGCCACCAGGTCGTTGTTTTGCTGCGCGGCATCCTTGTTCTTTGCGCCCTTATTGAAATACACATCCATCTGGTCGCTGTATATCTCGGAGTCCTGGTTTACCACCTTGACGTTATTTTTGAATACCGCGACGTTCTTGGCGTAATCCACTTCCAACGGGCCATCGCAGGTAATGACGATCTTGTTTTTGAGGCCATTCTCTTCGGGAGTTTTGGCCTCGGGGTTGAAATTAACCTGCACATCCTTAAGCAGGGTCACCTTATTCAGGTTCGGTTCTCCCTGGGCGCCCTGGGCGACGCTGACCATGTTGGCCTTTTCGATATTGACCAACTCATCCGTCATCACCATATTCTTTTTCCTGTCCCAGTCCAGGGCGTCGGTACTCATCTTCGTCCCCGAAGAAGTAGTGACCACCACGTTCTGCTGGAGGTGCACTTTGCCATCGGCCTTATTGAAATCGCCCTTATCGGCGACCAGCCGGATAGTGTCGTTCTCGGCATAAAAATTACCGACAATGTCCTTCAGCTTGACCACATCGCTGAAAATATCGGCGGTCTTACCGGCCAGGTCCCAGCTCTTTTTGCCTTTCTCTCCGTAGCCGGCCAAAGAGAAATCGCTGATCTGCTGGTCGGATTCCAGGGGAACGGCCTTTTCGGCAAAACCGGCTCCGGCGCAGGAGAACAGAAAACTAACGCACAAGAAAATACGCCTATACATCATAAGCCTTGAGCGCCTCCTCCCACTTCCCCTTGGCTTTCAAAATGAGCTCGGCGACCTCGCGGACGGCGCCCCGGCCCCCGTGACGCAGGGTGATATACGAAGCTGCCTGTTTTATTTCCGGCGCGGCGTTGAATACTGCAACGGGAAAGCCGACCCTCTTAAGGAGGCAAAGATCAACCAGGTCGTCTCCTACAAAACATATCTCTTCGCTGGTAACCTTGTATTTTTTTAAAATCTTATCCAGTGCGGAGCTTTTAGGCGATACGTTTTCCAGCACCTGTGCGACGCGCATATCTTTGGCGCGAGGCCTGATGGCGCCTGAGCCCTTGGCGGTAATAAGGACGGTGGGGATCCCCGCCCTGTGCAACAAGTATACGCCCATGCCGTCGTGGACATCGAACAGCTTGGCATCGCGGCCGCGGCAATCATAGATGATCCGCCCGTCGGTCAAGACGCCGTCCACATCCAACACCAACAACCTGACCTTGCCTGCTTTCTTTGCGATGCGCTCTTCCACGTCTAAATCAATCCTGCCCTGAGAAGGTCTTGTACGTCTACCAGGCCGGCGGGACGGCGGTTTTTGTCCACCACCGGCACTTCGTCGATCTTTTTCTGCTCCAGGATGCGCATAGCCTCGGCCGCAAGCGTGCCCACGGACACGGTAGTCGGGTTCCTGGTCATCACATCCTTGATCCGGCGCCGCGTCAGTTGCGGGTCGCTTTCCAGGTGGCGGCGCAGATCGCCATCCGTAAAAATGCCGGTCAACTGCCCTTTTTCATCGACAATGGTCGCGCTGCCGGCACGGGCCTGGGTTATCTTGAAAAGGACCTCGGAAACCAACGTCTCTTCCTTGATCACCGGGTTTGCCGCCCCCTTGCGCATGATATCTTCGACTTTAAGCAACAGCCTCTTGCCCAGCGCGCCGCCCGGATGATAAAACGCAAAGTCTTTCTCCTTGAAACCTTTGAGCTCCAGGAGGCAGACCGCTAACACGTCGGTCATCGCCAGCGTCGCTGTCGTCGATGCGGTAGGCGCCAGCCCCAAAGGGCAGGCTTCCCGCTTGACCGAGACATCCAGTACGATATCGCTGTATTTGGCCAGGATCGATTTCTTGTTTCCGGTAAGGGCGATAACCTTGGAGCCGATCTTTTTCAATAACGGCAGAAGCTGCTTTATTTCCTCCCCCTGGCCGCTGTTGGAAATGAGGATAACTACGTCATCAGAAGTGATCCGGCCCAAGTCGCCGTGCACCGCCTCGGCGGAATGCACGAACAGGCTGGGGCTTCCCGTAGAAGCAAGGGTCGCGGAAAATTTCTGGGCGATGATGCCGGTCTTGCCCATACCGCTGACCACGATCCTTCCCTTGGTCTTAAGCATCAGCTCGACTGCCCGCAAGAAATGCCTGTCCAGCCGCGGCTTTAAACTCCTGACCGCCTCAGCTTCGATATCCAGGACCTGCCGGGCGCGCTTAACGATACCGGTTCTCATAAGGCCGCCTCAATTCTCTTAAGCTGGCGCAAGAGCCTCTCCAGCGTTTTAAAATCGATCATATTGGGCCCGTCGCACGGCGCATCTTCCGGATGAGGGTGTACCTCCAAAAAAAGGCCATCGCAGCCAAAGGCAACCGCGGCGCGGGAGAGCCCCTCGACGAATTCCCGCTGCCCGCCGGAGCAGCCGCCCTTGCCTCCGGGCAGCTGGACGCTATGGGTGGCGTCATAAATCACCGGATAGCCGAAATCCCTCATGATCTTTAAACTCCGAAAATCGGAAACCAGATTATGATAGCCAAACGATACTCCCCGTTCCGTAATCAGGACTTTTTTGTTGCCGCAAGAGACAACCTTCTTGATGATCGAGATGATATCTTCGGGCGCCATAAACTGCCCTTTTTTGATGTTCACGGGCTTGGCGGTTTTAGCCGCAGCCACCAGGATATCCGTCTGGCGGCACAACAGCGCCGGGATCTGAATGATATCCAGGACCCGGCCTGCGTCTTTCGCCTGGTCGCTGGAGTGGATATCGCTTAAGACCGGCACTCCCACCTTTTGCTTTACTTCCGCCAGAATATCCAGCCCCTTGGCAAGGCCCGGGCCGCGATAGGAATCGATGGAAAGCCGGTTGGCCTTATCAAAACTTGATTTGAAGATAAAGGGGACACCGTGCCTGGCGGCGATGCCCTTGAGCCTTTTGGCTGCCTCAAGGCAGGAACGTTGCGATTCGATCACGCAGGGCCCGGCGATCAGGACCAGCGGGTTACCCGCGCCGATCTTAATGCTGCCCGCAACGGTCACTGTGTGCATCAGGCCTTCTCCCTTTGCAGAAATTCTTTTACTCTTTCCAGGTCCGCGGGGGTATCTACGCCGATGGTTTCGGATTTGGTTTCCAGGACCTTGATCTTATAGCCCTCCTGCAGGACCCGCAACTGCTCGAGGCATTCGATCTTTTCGAGGCTGGAAACCGGAAGGTTACGGTAGATAAACAGGAAATCTTTCGTATACGCGTAAAGGCCGATATGCTTGTAATAGGCCAGGGTCTTTACTTCCGAATTCTGGGCATGGTGCGGGATAGCCGCCCGGGAGAAATATAACGCAAAATTATTTTTATCGACGATCACCTTGACTACGTGGGGGTCATGGATCTCGGCGGTGTTTTCGATCTTTTTCATGATGGTCGCCATGGAGACCGTCTCGTCTTCCAGGAGGCTGCGGGCAGCCATATCGATCATCATCGGATCGATCAAGGGCTCATCCCCCTGGATATTCACTACGACTTTTACTTCCCGGGGGTTGACCACTTCAATGATCCTGTCCGTTCCGCAGGCATGCCCCTTGGCGGTAAGCACGACATTGGCTCCGAATCCCCGGGAGGCGTCATAAACCCTCTCGTCATCGCAGGCGATGATCAGCTCATCGAGGATCTTGGCCTGCTTGGCCCTTTCCCAGACATGCTGCAGCATGGGTTTACCGAGGATGTCCGCCAGGACCTTGCCTTCAAAACGGCTGGATGAATAGCGCGCCGGGATCACTCCGATGACGTTCATCTGTTAAGCTCCGATCTTTTCTTTTAGTTCCTGCGGGTTGGTAACGGCAGTCCCGACCTTGCTTACCACGATACCGGCGGCAAAATTGGCCAGATGCGCTGCTTCCAGCTTGGTGGCGCCGCAGGCAGCTGCCAGCGTAAAGGTTGCCACCACCGTATCCCCGGCGCCGGAGACATCGAAGACCTCCTGGGCAACGGTAGGGATATGGGTTATGCGGCCGTTGTTCTCGAAAAGCCGCATCCCCTGTTCCCCTAGCGTTACCAGGATCGACTCAAGCCCCAGGTAGGACATGATCTGGCCTGCCGCCAGCTCGATATCCTTGTCGGTAAACAACCGGTCGGTATTCACCCTGAACCTATTGGTGGTATCTTTGATCTTTAAATTGCGGATCGCATTCTCCAGTTCCTTGCGGTTGGGAGTAATGGTGGTGACCCCGCGGTAATATTGAAAGTGGTCTTCCTTCGGATCGACCGTAACCGCCTTCTTGCGGGCATGCACAAAATCGATAAGCCCTTTGAGCAGCTCGGGGTTAATGACCCCCTTGCCGTAATCTTCGATGATCACCGCATCGAACTTATCGATGTGGCGCTGGACGAACGCACATATCTTCTCATTGAGCTGCCGCGGGAGCGAATCCGTATGTTCCCAGTCAACCCTGACCACCTGCTGGTGCCCCGCGATAATGCGGGTCTTTACCGTTGTGTGCCTGCCGGCAGCCACAAACAGGCCCCCTGCGGGGATAGAGCGCTTTTTAAGTTCAGACGCCAGGATCTCGGCGTTCTTGTCGTCGCCGATAACCCCTACCAGGCAGACATTGCCTCCGAGGGCGCAGATATTGTGGGCGACGTTGGCGGCCCCTCCGGGGACATGGGTGCGCTTCTTGGCCCACATTACCGGCACCGGCGCTTCCGGAGAGATCCTGTCCACGCTGCCCCAGATATACTCATCCAGGATCAGGTCTCCGACGACCAGGATCTTGGCCTTATGAAAACGGTTGATGATCTTTTTGAGCTGTTTCATAGCCTTTCGACGATTGCCTGGCCGATCAACGGCAACATGATCTCATGATGCCCAACGATATAGAAGCCTTTTCCGCTGCCGGAGACGGGGCGGCTGACCACATTCTGGAATGAGCGGTAGTGGTGGATCATGTCGAAATTGGCCGTGGTAAAATTATGCACCTTGAATCCGAGGTTGCGCGCCAGATTCAGCGCCTTCAGGAACACTTCCGGCAGGATCACCGCCGAGCCGAAATTAAGCACCACGCCGCCGCCGTTCAAGCCGCGGACCGCTTCGGTCAGCCGGTAAAAGTCCCTCTGGCTTCCTTCTCCGCTGCGGCTGCCGTCAAAAGAGGCGTGTTGATGTATGATGTCGGTACCGAAAGCGACATGCACGCAGACGGGGACCTTGTGGGCGTATGCCTGATACAACAGGCTCATCTGTTTAAAGGGGAGCCTGCCTTGCGCGATCTTCCGCGCTACCGCTTCCCCAAAACCTAAGCCTTCCAACACCCCGTCATTAACGGCGTTGTTGATGAAATCCGCGGTCTCGCGGCCCATGCCGAATTTCCCGTCTTTAAGGCCTTCGCCGACGTCCTCCGAGGTCTTACCCTGGAACGCAAGCTCGAAATCATGGATGACCCCGGCGCCGTTGAGGGCGATACAGGTGATGACGTTTTTTTTGAGCAGTTCGATAAGCACGGGGTTGAGCCCGCACTTTATCACATGGGCGCCCGCCATAAAAATGACCGCTTTTGCTTTCCTGCGCGCCGCGACCACCGCTTCAACTACCGCACGGATGTCCTTTGCTTTTAGTATGTTAGGCAAAGAGGCGTAAAATGCGGCGAAACTGCGCTTGCGGCCGGGCGGCCGGGCAAAATCGCCAAGCGAGACTTTGCTGTATCGCTTTTTTACCGAATATGTTTTGACTTTATGGATGTTTATCATACGAGTTAATTAGTGTAGCATAAGTGGCGGCGTAAATCAATCTGAATTTAACCTTCAACCGGACGCCTATTCTGCCGCATAGCTTACCGGCCCGCGCAAAAGTTTTTTCTCTGCGTGCCTGCGTTTTGCGTCCAGGATTTTCGCTTTTGCGCGCCTTGACCTGCGGCGCTTCTGGCGCCGGATCTTTTCGATGCGCTGCCTTTCCGAAGACATCCTGCCCAGGATACGGGTCTCGATCTTCTGCAACAGGAGCTTGCGGGCAAGGTAACGATTCAAGGCCTGGGAGCGCTCCTGCTGGCATTTCACCTCTATGCCGGTAGGAATATGCTTTACATACACGCAGGTGGAGACTTTGTTGACATTCTGGCCGCCGGGCCCCTGGGCCCGGATGAAGCTTTCCACGATATCTTCGGGCCGCACGCCCAGGCGCAACATCTTCTGCGCAAGCGCCTTTTCTTTATCCAATCCTACGCCAAACTCAGCCATGCGAGCCCTCCTGCAGGATTGAATCAGCGGCGCCGAGGACATCTTCGACGGTAATCGCCTTCAGGCAGGCGAATCCCTTGGCGCAATTATGGGCCAGGCATTCGATACAGCCCGTTTCTTT
>Ga0335071_10008915_pt1 | contig 10272 bp, 9 predicted proteins | sample Lox_Sample_15_FD_206724 | JGI IMG/M metagenome (GOLD analysis project Ga0335071, IMG submission 206724) | Soil microbial communities from Loxahatchee National Wildlife Refuge, Florida, United States - Lox_Sample_1.5 | ecosystem: Environmental > Terrestrial > Soil > Wetlands | place: USA: Florida...
ACGCGAGGGCGCCGATCTGGATCAGGCCGTGATCCTCGCCAGCGCGGAGCAGCGCATCCTTCACGTACTCGGCGTGCTTCCAGTCGCCTATGAACTCGTAGCCAGGCTGCCCCGCCATGCCGTGCCGCAACGCACGGAACTCGCGGCCGTCAAGTGTCACCAGCGTCGAATGGAAGAACTTCGTCTCGGGGAGAGGGCCGCCGAACACCTGCTCGACGAGCGCCAACGCTTGCGGGCCTTGCACCTGGTAGCGGAAGAGCACGGGCGGCCCGCCGCCAGGCCGGAACTGCGAGTCGACGTCGTCGACAAACTCGACGTCGTAGCCGCCCTGTTCTGCATTCCAGAGCACCCAGTTCTGCGAAGCCGGCGGCCCACTCAGGACGTAGCGGTTCTCCGACTCGCGCAGCAGGATCCCGTCCTGGACGATCAGCCCGTCCTCGGTCACCGGCACGAACTGCTTCGCCTGGTCGATCGCGAAGCTCTCGTAGTTGTTCGCGCTGACCTCCGAGAGTAGGCGCGTCGCGTCAGGACCCTCGATGAACAGGTCGCGCATGTGGTGCGAGAGGTCGGAAAAGCCGACGCCGTCGTACGACGCGGCTTGCTCCTCGCGCCACCCGACGAACTCGTCCGGTATGACCGGCGGTTTCCATGCGGGGAAGGCGGGCTTCCAGAGCAGCTTGATGGGCGATCCGGCCTGGTCGATTCCCTGCTGCAGGCTCGGCGGCATGTTCATGGTCAGCAGCCTACGCGTTGGTCAGACCAACTTCGGAAGGCTTACGTTGCACCCTCTGCGCGCGAAGGAGGAAGACGGCCGCCACGAGGACCGGGATGGCGAGTACCGGCGCTGCGACGCGCACTCCGGCCCAGCTGGCAATCGTTCCGTCGACGAGGCTGGCCAGCGGGCGCGTACCGAGAAAGGCGATCGACCAGAGCGCCATGATCCGGCCGCGGTGGGCCTCCTCGACGCCGAGCTGAAGCATCGTTGTCGCGGACGCGTTCGCCGAGAGGTAGCCGACGCCGGCGAGCAGGACGAAGACGAGCCCGAGCGGCAGCCACGGGCTTGCGGCGAGGAACGCGACGCCGCCGCCGAAGAGGAGCATGCTCGCCGCCGTATGCCGCTGGCTCCGATGCCGGTAGAAGAGAGCGGCCAGCACAGCGCCGACGCCGAAGCAGCCGACGACAGAGCCGGCCCATACCGGCGGGTAGCCGAACGAATGGACGATCGCCGGTCCTTCCGTGTTCACGGGGTCGGACGCCATGCCGACCGCCATCACGATGAGGAGATAACCCGCGAGCCGCGGTTTCTCGCGCAGGATCCCAAAGCTGGCGCGGAGCGTCGTCCGACCGCCGGTCGGAGCGACGCGCCGCGGCCTGACCAGAAAGAGACCGGCGACGAGCAGGAGATACGAGAACGAGTTGATCGCGAAGGCGGGGGCGATCCCGAAGGCAGCGATCACGGCGGCCGCCGTAGCCGGTCCGACGGCGCGCGCGATGTTGAACGTCATCGAGTTGAGCGCAACCGCTTCGGACAGCAGCGCCGACGGCACGAGCATCCCGACCATCGCCATCTGCGCCGGATTCGAGAACGCGGTGACGACGCCGAGACTTCCGGCGAACGCGATCACGACCCAGGCGTTCACGCTGCCCGTCCAGACCAGCACGGCCAGGATCGCGCTGCTGCACGCGGCGAGCGTCTGGGTGCAGAGCAGGAGCTTGCGCCGGTCGACCGCGTCCGCAACCCGGCCCGTCCACGGCGAGAGCAGCAATACAGGCCCGTACTGGAAGGCGGTGAGGATGCCGAGCATCAGCGCCGAGTGGGTGAGCCGGAAGACGAGGACGCCCGCGGCGAGGTTCTGGAACCACGTCCCGCTCGCCGACGTCGCATTCCCGACCCAGTACGGCGCGAAGTTGCGCTGACGGAGGACGTGCCACGACGCCACACCAGGATCGTCCCGTTCGGCTTGTCGCGGGCGACGCATCCTTAGGTTGCGTTGACGGCTCTCCGGCTTGCTGTGAGGCTCGGGCAAACGCCGACACGGAGGTCTCGACAGATGCAGCAAGGCGATGCCACGCTGCGCGAGGAGCTCGCTGCTGCGACGCGAGTACTCGGGCGGCACGAGATGATCGGGATGTTCGGCCACATCAGCGTCATGACCGATGACCCGCAGCGCTACCTGATCTGTCCCGGCGCCGGAATGCGGAAGGACCGCTGCCGCGCGAGCGACATCATCGAGCTCGACCTGGACGCGGAGTTCAAGCCAGGACTGCCGCTCGAGCTCTACATGCACGCCGCCGCGCACCGGCAGCAGCCGGAGCGGATCCGATCGCTCGTCCACGTCCACTCGCGGGCACTGACGGCGCTGAGCGTGCTCGCGGACGTCCCGACCGACCTGCTGATGATCCACGCGGGCTTCTGGCCCGAGCAGATGCCGCTCTGGGACGACCCCGATCTCGTCCGTAGCCACGAGCTCGCCAACAAGATGATGGACATCATCGGCGACGAGTCGATGCTGCTCCTGCGCTGGCATGGTGCCGTCATCGTCGGATCGACGCTGAAAGAGACGCTGTTCCGCACGCTGCTCGCCGAGACACACGCTCAGCAGTGGCTCACGGCGCTGGCGCACGGGCAGCCGCTCCAGCCGATCCCCCGCGACGTCTCACGCGAGTACCTGTACGACGAGTTCCTCTCGCCGTTCACCCACAACCTGCACTGGAACTTCTCCACTTCGTTCGTACCGGAGGCGCCGGGAGCCCGCCCCTAGAGATGAACCGCGGTGAGCCGGCGTCGTCGCGCGTGCAACGAATGCGGTCACCGAACGTCCTCCGCCTCCTCGCGCGAGAAGACATCGGCGAGGTCTTCCTCGGGCGTGACGCAGGAGTCAACGTATGACTGCACCACACGTGACGCCGGCCCATCTAGAAGGGAGGGTGATGACGACCCGCGCCGTGCTGATCGAGAGCTTCGACGACGCGCCCCACCTGGCAGACCGCGCCCTCCCCGAGGTCGACGGCGACGGCGTGCGCATTCGCGTGCTCGCGTCGTCGATCAACGCTTTCGACTGGAAGGTCGCCGAGGGCCGTTTCAAGGAGATGTTTCGCCACGAGTTCCCGGTGACGATCGGGCGCGACTACGCAGGCGTTGTCGAGCAGATCGGCGCCGATGTGACACGCGTCGCGCCCGGCGACGAGGTCTTCGGGTACTTCACCGGCATGACGCTCGGCCAGGGCGCGTTCGCGGAGCAGATCGTCGTCGGCCAGGACGACTGCTTTGTCCCGCTGCCGGGCGGGCTCTCCTTCCGCGACGCGGCGTGCCTTCCTCTGTGCGGAGTTGTCGCGTACCGCTGCGTCGCCGCCGTCAACCCGGAGCCGGGCGAGCGGCATCTCGTCGTCGGCGCGACCGGTGGCGTTGGCAGCTTCGCGATCCAGTTGCTCCACGCGCGTGGCGCCTTCGTGCTCGCGACCGGCAAGCCCGGGGACCAGGACTACCTGCGCGGGCTCGGGGCCGACGAGATCGTCGGCTACGACATCGACGTTGCGGGGCCCCTCGACGGCCTGGTCGACACGATCAACTACCAGGACGCCTTCATGACGCTCGTCCAGCGCCTGCTTGCGCCCGGCAGCCGCGCCGCCTCGCTCCACCGCTCGGCCGATCCAGAGCTGCTCGAGCCGCTCGGCGTCACCGGCACGAGCATCGGCAGCCAGCCAGACCGTGAGCTGCTCGCGCGGATCGGCGACGACGCCGCGGCCGGCCGGCTGCGCGTCCCCGTGCAGCGCGAGTTCCTGCTCGAGGAGGCGCCTGCCGCGCTCTTTACCCACCGTGACGCCCATGTGCAGGGGAAATACGCCCTGGCCGTAGCGGATCGCGATTGAGCCGCCTGCACGCAAAAGTTGCTATCGCTACCGCCCATCGACGACTGAAATAGGAGCTGCAGTGTTCATCGCCGACTCACAGGTCCACGTTTGGACAGAGGAGACCCCGGATCGCCCGTGGATCCCCGGTGCCCGCGAGCGAATTCGGCTGAACGGCCACCGTGAGGAGGCCTTCAGCTACGAGGAGCTCGTCCAATTGATGGACGAGGGCGGCGTCGACCGCGCGATCCTCGTGCCGCCGTCGTGGGAAGGCGACCGACTCGACTACTCGCTCGAGGCCTGCGAGAACTACCCGGAACGACTCGGGATCATGGCGCGCGTCACCCTCAACAAGCCGGAGGAGGGGAAGGCGCAGCTGCGCGAGTACGCGACGATCTCGCACGTCAAGGGCGTCCGGCTGACGTTCCATCGGCCGATCGACCGCAACTGGATGATCGACGGCACGGCCGACTGGTTCTGGCCGTTTGCCGAAGAGCTCGGCGTCAAGGCGATGGTGCATGCGCCGATCTGGAAGGCCGAGCTCGGCCAGATCGCCGAGCGCCACCCCGGCCTGAAGCTCATCATCGACCATATGGGGATCCTGGCTCGCTCCGTCGACGACGCGATCGACTACTGGGTGCAGGAGACCGCCGACCTCTGCGTCCACCCGAATGTCTTCGTCAAGGTCTCGGCGGTGCCTGGGTACTCGACACATTCGTATCCGTACGACAACATCAACAAGTTCGTGCGCGCGCTGATCGAGAAGATGGGGCCGGAGCGCTGCTTCTGGGGCACCGACCTCACACGGCTGATGGGCCACGGGCTGACGTACTCGATGCTCATCGAGCAGTTCACGAAGCACATGGGGCTGAGCGACGACCAGCTCGAGTGGGTCATGGGACGCGGCCTCTGCCAGTGCCTCGACTGGCCGATTCCGGTCGCCGCAACCGCGTAGTGGGCTACGACGGCGGCGAGTTGCTGCTCGACGCGCTGCTCGCGGCCGGCGTCGACGTCGTCTTCTCCTCGCCGGGGTCCGAATGGGCGCCCGTGTGGGAGGCCTTCGCGCGTCGGCAGCGCGACGGCGCTGTAGCGCCCGCGTACCACGACCTCTGGCACGAGACGACGGCCGTCGGGATGGCGACCGGCTACGGCCTCGTCTCCGGTAAGGCGGCGGGCGTGCTGCTGCACGCAGGCGCGGGATTGCTGCAGGGGGCGTCGGCGATCCACGGGGCGCAGCTTGCGGGGGTGCCGATGCTCGTTGCGTCGTCCGAGTCGACGACCTACGGCGAGGGCGACGGCCCGGACCCCGGCGGACAGTGGTACCGCAACCTCTCGATCGTCGGCGGCCCGCACACCCTCGTCTCCGGCTACACGAAGTGGGCGAACATGGTCGGCAGCGTGTCGACGCTCGCCGGAATGGTGACGCGCGGCATCGAGCTCGCACGGCGCGCGCCCGAGGGCCCGGTGTATCTGAACATCCCGCTCGAGGTGCTGCTCGAGCCCGCCGAACAGCGTGAGCTCCCGCCGGTCGCGCCCGCGGGGCGGCGCGTCTCGCCGTCGGACGAGATCGCCGCCGTCGTCGACCTGCTGCTGCACGCGGACAACCCCGTCGTCGTGACCGAGAGCGCGGGCCGCTCGCCCGGCGCCTACGACGCGCTGCTCGAGCTGTGCGAGACCCTCGAGCTGCCGGTCGTCGAGCCGCATTCGGCGGTCTGCGCGAACTTCCCGCGCGATCACCGGCTGCACCGTGGCTCGGAGCTTCCCGACGCCGATCTGATCCTGCTCGTCAACTGCCGCGCGCCGTTCTACCCGCCGAGCAACCGTCCGGATGGCGCGACGATCGTCGTGATCGACGACGTCCCGCAGCGGCCGCACGTCGTCTACCAGGTGCTCGGCGCCGACCGCTACCTCGAGGGCGACGTCGGCGGGACGCTCGAGGCGCTGGCGTCCGCCGTTCGCGGCCAGGATCGCCCTCGGCGGTTCACCGAGCCGAGCATCGCAGCGAACGACTCCGATGCCGCGCAACTCGTGCGCGCGCTCGGCGAGGCCGCACCGGCAGACACACTGTTCGTCGACGAGACCATCACGCACAGCCGTCTGCTGCGCACCTACCTGAGCGGTGCGAAGGACTCCTATCTCTATGTGCAGGGCGGCCTCGGCCAGGGGCTGCCGGTCGCGCTCGGTGCGAAGTACGCAGCGCGCGGGCGGCCGGTCGTGCTCGCGATCGGTGACGGCGCATTCCTCTACAACCCGGTGCTGCCGTCGCTCTGCGCGGCGCGCGACCTCGACCTGCCGCTCGTCATCGTGATCTTCAACAACCTGCAGTACCTCTCGATGAAGATGAACCACCTGCGCTTCTACCCGGAGGGCGCGGCGGTCGCGACCGGCGACTTTCGGGGCGTCGATCTGAGCGCGCAGCCCGAGCTGTCCGAGTTCGCCGCGCCGTTCGGCTTCCATGCGGAGAACGTCCGCGGCCCCGCCGAATTCGCGCCCGCGCTCGAGCGCGCGTTCGCCGCCGGGACGACCGCGCTCGTCAACGTCCACCTGTCCAAGTAGGAGAGCCCATGCCACCCGAACGCGTCACCGTCCCCGCGCCAGAGCTCGAGCAGGTGGTGACCGACATCTACGTCGCGCACGGGCTGCGTGCCGCGGACGCAGCGACACTCGCCCGAGTGCTCGTCTGGGCGAACCTGCGCGGAGTCGACTCGCACGGCGTCTCGCGCGCACTTCGCTATGTCGAGCTCTGCGAGAAGGGCGAGGCGAACGCCCAACCGGAGATCGCGATCTCGCATCCGCGGCCGGCGGTCGTCGCCGTCGAGGCCGACCGCGCGCCGGGTCCGGTCGCGCTCGACGCCGCGATGCGTGCCGCGATCGAGACGGCCCGCGAGACCGGCGTCGCCTGGGCCGGCGTCCGCGCCACGACGCTGACCGGCGCGATCGGCTACTACACGTCGCTCGCCGCCGACGCGGGGATGATCGGTATCGGCATCGTCGCCGGGATGCCGAACATGGCGTACGAGGGCGCGAAGGGCGCCGCGGTCGCAACGAGTCCGCTTTCGATCGCCGTCCCCGCCGCGTCGCAGCCGACAGTCCTGCTCGACATGGCGACCGCGGTGATCGCGCTCGGGAAGATCACGCAGTACAAGAACCGCGGCGAGCCACTGCCCGAGGGCGTCGCGGTCACGAAGGAGGGCGAGCCCACGACCGATCCCGAGTTGGCGGCGGTGCCGCTGCCGCTCGGCGGCGCAAAGGGCTCCGGCATGTCGCTCGTGTTCGAGCTGCTGACGAGCGTGCTCACCGGCAACGCGATCGTCAGTGCCTTCCACTCCGGCGACAAGCGGCACCGCCAGAACGCCGCGCTGATCGCGCTCGACGTCGAGGCCTTCACGCCGCTCGATGAGTTCAAGCAGTCCGTGGACGAGACTCTGACAGCGCTGAAGAATCTCGGCGACGACGTCCGCTTCCCGGGCGAGCGCGGAGCCTCGGTCGAGGCAGAGCGGCGCGCGAACGGGATTCCGTTGCCGAAGAAGCTCTGGGAGTCACTGACCGCCGCCTCTGTGTGATCGACGCGATCGAAGCGATCCGTGCGCTGTACGCCCGCGCGCCGGGGGCGGGGACGAGCGGCCGCGTGATCGCGCGGGGCGACGGCGCCAAGCTTCGAGCGCTGGTCGCGGTCGACGGGGCGGTGATGGGGGCGAAGTTGCACGCACAGTCGCGCAGCGGCGACTCGGCGTTCCTCCTTGCGCTCTTCGACGCGGATACTGGCCGCCTGCTCGGCCTGCTCGACGGCCGGGAAGTGACCGCCGTCCGGACCGCGGCGACGTCAGCGGTCGCAGTCGACCTACTCGCGCCGCAAGGGCCGTTGCGCGTCGGGATCCTCGGCAGCGGGCGCGAAGCGCAGTCGCACGCCCGCGCGTTGCGCGCTGTGCGCGACGTCGAGTCGCTGGCGGTCTACAGCCCGACCCTGGAGAAGCGCGAAGCGTTCGCACGCGAGCACGGGGCGAAAGCTGTCGATGACCCGCGGACACTCGTCGAGTCGTCTTCGGTCGTCGTGTGTGCGGCGCGGTCGCGCGACGAGACGCCGATCCTCGATGGCGACTGGCTGCGCGACGATGCCGTCGTCGTCTCGATCGGCTCGACGGTGCCCGAGCAGCGTGAGCTCGACGCCCGCGCGCTCGAGCGGGCGGCGTTCGTCCTCGTCGACGAGCCCGCCGAGGTACTCGAGAGCGGCGACGGGCGCGCCTACCCGCAGCTGACAGAGAAGCTCGTCGCTCTCGGCGACCCGATTCCGGACATCGCGGGGATCAAGATCTTCAAGTCCGTCGGGTCGGCGTTGCAGGATCTCGCCGTGGGCCGGCTGATGCTGGACGACGCAACGACGATCGAGCTGAGCGGGAAGCGATGACGCACCGGGAGTGGGCGCGCGAGCACCTGCGCGGGTGCGCGAACTCCATCGTCCCGTCGTTCAGTCGCGACCTGCGCTCGCTCAACGAAGCGGGGATTCGCCATGACGTGCGGCGCTCGCAGGAGCTCGGCTTCCGCGGCAGCCTGCTCGTGGCTGAGGTCAACGTGACCGTCGACGAGTACCAGCAGTTGACACGCTGGGCACGTGACGAAGCCGGCAATGCGCACCAGATCGCCCACCATGCGTCGTTCGACACGCTCGAGGAGAACGTCGCGGCGGCGCAGGGCTCGCCCTGCGACTACGTGTTGCTCTCGTACCCGGCGAACTTCTATCCCGAGTCGGAGGAAGAGGTGTTTGCATACACCAAGGCGTTCTGCGACGCCGTCGACCTGCCGGTGATGCTGTTCGTCGTCCCGCTCTGGAACTTCGGTCGGCTGCACCACGCGGACATCTCGCCGGCACTGCTCGAGCGGATGGTCGCCGAGATCCCGAACGTCGCCGCCATCAAGGCCGAGGGCGCGCGGCTCGCAGGAGGGTTCGTCGACGTCTGGCGGCGGCTGAAGGACGTGGTTGTCGTCACGTCGCCGCTCGAACGAGAGGTGATCCCGCTGCTCGCTCTCGGCCTCGACATCCAGTACAGCGGCACGTCGAATGCCGACTATTTCGGCGACGCGGTGCCGCGCATGTTCGACCTCGCCCGCGGCGGCGACGTCGACGCGGCGATGGAGCTCTACTGGCAGATCCACCCGGCGCGGGAGGCGAACGCGCGCGTCGGCCAGATCACGCAGACGACCGGCTTCATCAACCGGATGCAGTGGAAGTTCCAGGGCTGGCTCAACGGGATGAACGGTGGTCCGCTACGCCGGCCGACGATGAAGGTGTCGGACGCGACGATGGCGACGCTGCGCAAGGGCCTCGTCGAATCCGGCCTGCCGTGCGAGACCGCGCCGAACCGCGAGTTCTTCGTCGGGCGGAACCCGTCGTGACGTTCCCGCCGCGCGTTGTCGTCACCGGCTCGGACGCGGATGTCGAGCCCGAGCTGATCTCCCGGCGCGAGGGCCATCGGAGCACGGTCGTCTGGACGACCGGAGGCGAGTTCGAGCCGGGCGAGCGCGCGATCCCGGGTGGCACGGTCTTCCGAATCGCTGAGTTCTCACCGGGAGTCGCGTCGGCGCGCCATCGCACCGAGACGGTCGACTACGGCGTCGTCGTTTCCGGCGAGATCGACCTCGTCCTCGACGACAAGACGCTGCACCTGAGCGCTGGTGACGTCTTCGTCCAATGCGGCACCTGGCACGACTGGGTCAACAACGGCGAGGAGCCCTGCGTGATCGCCTTCTGCCTCGTCGGAACGCCGCGATGAAGATCCTGGTCGTCGGCGCCGGCGTCGCCGGGCTCAGCGCCACGATCTCGCTCGCGCGCCGCGGCCACGAGGTGACCACGATCGACAGGGGAGAGGGTGCGGTCGGCGCGTCGATCATCGTCGGCCACGGCGCCGTCTACGCGCTGCAGGAGCTCGGCGTCCTCGACGACGTGCTGCAGGTGGCGAAGAAGATCGAGGCGGGCGAGCCTTCCTGGTGGACGTACGTCTACAACGCACGCGGCGAGAAGATGTCGATTCCGGCCCCGAACCTGCCGACAAGCGGGCTGCCGTCGATGGTCTTCCTCTACCGGCCGTACCTGTCGGACATCCTCGTCGACAAGGCGCGTGAGCACGGCGCGGAGATTCGCTTCGGCACGGCCTGGAACGGCGAGATCGACGGCTACGACCTGGTCATCGGCGCCGACGGGCTGCACTCGTCGGTGCGGCAGCGGTTCTTCCCTGACGCCGGTGAGCCGGTCTATACCGGCGCGATGAGCTTCCGGACGATGCTCGAAGGGGCACCGGGTCACTGGCTGAGCGGCCTTCACTTCGCGCAGGGCGGGATGGGCAGCGTGACGACGCTCCTCCCGGACGGCCTGTTCTACCTCGCTGTCGGCCACGGCATGGAGCGGCGCCGCGTCGAGCCCGACGAGGC
>Ga0335071_10008917_pt1 | contig 10271 bp, 9 predicted proteins | sample Lox_Sample_15_FD_206724 | JGI IMG/M metagenome (GOLD analysis project Ga0335071, IMG submission 206724) | Soil microbial communities from Loxahatchee National Wildlife Refuge, Florida, United States - Lox_Sample_1.5 | ecosystem: Environmental > Terrestrial > Soil > Wetlands | place: USA: Florida...
CGCCCGGGATGATCGTGATCCGCTCCCGCGGCGTCTTGTGGCGCTCGACGATCAGGTCGGCGATCTGCTCGCTCACCGCCACGACGCGATCGCCGCGCGCCATCACGCCGTTGAAGGCGCGCTTGAACAGGTTCTGCTCGCGGAATCCCTTGTACCAGCTGGTCAGGAACGGAACGCGCGCCGCGCGCGCGGCGACCAGCGCGCTCCAGGCGGCGGTGCGGCCGTGCGCATGCACGAGATCGCAGGCCTCGCTGCGCACCAGCTGCCGCAGACGCGCGGCGTTGCGGGCGATCACCATCGGATTGCGGCTCGCAAGATCGAGCGTGACGGTGGCGATGCCGGCCTGTGCGAGCCTGGGCGCGAGGCGGCCGCCCCCCGACGCGACGATCGGACGATGGCCAGCCTCGGCCAGCATCAAGGCGAGCTCGACCGCGCCCTCGTCCGCGGCGCCGATCTCGATCGTGGGCGCGGCGATCAGCACGGTGAGCGGACGATCCGAACGCCTGGATTCGCGATCGGCGGACGGCGGGGTCACGTGGTCGGCCAACGGGGTTCCATCAATGCTGAGGGCCGCACGCGATCGCAAGGTCACAAGAGTTCTCCTGAATCCGGATGCGGCAAAGGGATGTCTTAATCGGTCGTATTCTGTCGGTAGCGTTCCGGCGGTGATCTCGTGCCGGCGGTCTGGTGCCGCTGCACCCGCGCCGTTGCGGCGCGACGCCACCTCCAGAAGGGCGAAATCTAGACCGTCGTGGCCGCCGCAGCAACGGCTCTCGCGCGCACCTCCATGTGATTCACGCCGCCGCGTCAATCCGCATGATTTCTCAGGCAACCGGTTGCACTTTTCGCTTGCACACGGCCAAACAATTGGCGAATGCGGACGGTCGAGCATGATCGCGAGAACCGGTGTCCATTTTTCGGGATCATGATTGCCGAAAAGCTGAAAGCGGAGTCCGGCGCATGCAGGGCGAACCTGAATTCATCGAGGTCGGAAGCGGTGCCGACCAGCGCCGGATCGCGGTGCGCGCCGCCGCTGGAGACCTGCCGGGCGTGTTCTGGCTCGGCGGATTCAACTCCGACATGCAGGGCACCAAGGCGCAGGCGCTGGCCCGATGGGCGGCGGAGCGCGGCCGTGCCTGCGTGCGCTTCGACTACTCCGGGCACGGCGAGTCCGGCGGCGTGTTCGCCGACGGCACGATCGGGCGCTGGCTGGAGGAGAGTCTCGCGGTGTTCGCCGCGTTCTGCCGCGGCGACCAGATCGTGGTCGGCTCGTCGATGGGCGGATGGCTCGCGCTGCTGCTCGCACGCGCGCTCAAGCGGGCCGGCGGCGCCGGACCGGCGACGATCGCCGGCATGGTGCTGATCGCGCCGGCGGTCGATTTCACCGAGGCGCTGATGTGGAACAAGTTTCCCGCCGCGGTGAAGCGCGAGCTCGAACAGAAAGGCGCGTGGCGGCGGCCGTCGGAATACGCCGACCAGCCCTACGTGATCACCAAGCGGCTGATCGACGAGGGGCGCGATCACCTCCTCCTCGACGGCCTGATCGAGACCGGCTGTCCGGTGCGCATCCTGCAGGGCGCGGCCGATCCCGACGTGCCGTGGCAGCACGCGGTCGAGCTGGTCTCGCGTCTCGCCCAGGACGACGTCGTGCTCGGCCTCGTCAAGGACGGCGACCACCGCCTGTCGCGCCCCGAGGACATCGAGCGCCTGCTCAACGCGGTCGCGGAGTTTTAGTCCTCCCCGTCATTGCGAGGAGCCACCGGGTCCGCGCGAAGCGCGGCCCGATGGTAAACTCCGCGATGAAGCAATCCCGGGCTGGTGCACGGGCCCTGGATTGCTTCGGCCGCGCACCGACCGGCGTTGCCGGTCGGCGGCGGCCTCGCAACGACGGAGACGCTATGGATTCTCCTGCAGCATCTCCGCGTGCAGCGCGGTCAGCCCCTCGCGATAGGTCGGATACCGCAGCGTGACGCCGAGCTCGCGCTTGAGCTTGTCGTTCGCGACCCGCTTGCTCTCGGCATAAAAGCTCGCGGCGAGCGGCGACATGGTCTTTTCGGCTTCCGCGAAGGGGATTTCCGGCGGCGGCGCAACGCCGAGCAGGGAGGCGGCGAAAACGATCGGGTCGCCGGGCGGCGTCGGCTCGTCGTCGGCGAGATTGAAGGCGCCGTCGGCGCGGCGCGCGAACGCCGCCGCGATCGCCTGCGCGATGTCGGCGACGTGGATGCGGTTGAACACCTGCCTGGGCTTGACGATGCGGCGCGCGAGGCCCGAGCGCACGTTGACGAGCGCGTTCTGGCCCGGCCCGTAGATGCCGGCGAGCCGCAGGATCGCCACCGGCGTTCGGCGCGCTGCGCCGAGCGCCCGCCAGGCCGCCTCGGCGGCGACGCGCTCGCGCCCGCGCTCGCCGGCCGGCCGGACCGGCGTCGTCTCGTCGACCCGGCCGCCGCCGTGATCGCCGTAGACCCCGACCGTCGACAGGTAGACGATCGCGCCGAGCTTCGGCGCTGCCGCGAGCGCGTCGCCGAGCACCGCCAGCACCGGGTCGCCGCGCGCGTCCGGCGCCGCCGAGATCAGCGCGGCGTCGGCCGTGGCGATCGCGGCCAGAAGCGCGGGCGAAGCGGTGCGGCCGTCGAACGCGAGCATGTCGATGTGCCGCCCGCCGTCACCGGATCGGGCGGCGCCGGCCGTCGGATCGCGCGTGGTGCCGACGATGCGGCCGAACCCGCCGGCGAACTCGGCCGCGTAGTGCCGTGCGCAGTAGCCGAGACCGAGGCAGAGAAGCGTCGCGCTCACGCCGCCTGCTCCGCCAACGCCGCGCGCCACTCCGCGGCGACCGACGCCTCGGCGTCCTCGCCGCGCCGGGCGGCGAGCGCCGCGAACGCGTCAGGCGCGACGAGCCGCGACAACGCCCAGACGGCGGCGCCGCGCACCAGCGGCGAGGGGTCGTCGAGCAGACGCTCGGCCTCCGGCGCGAGCGCCGCGCGGCCGCTGTTGCCGATCGCGATCATGACGTTGCGCACGAAGCGGTCGCGGCCGATCCGCTTGATCGAGGTCTTGGCGAACAGGCCGCGGAAGGCGGCGTCGTCGAGCCGCGCCAACTCGGCGAGCGGCGGCGCCTCGAGCTCGGCGCGGGCGGAAAGCTTCGTTTCGCGGCCGGCCCGCGCGAACTTGTTCCACGGACAGGCGGCGAGGCAGTCGTCGCAGCCGTAGATACGGTTGCCGATGTGCGCGCGCAGCTCGCGCGCGATCGCGCCCTTGTGCTCGATCGTCAGGTACGAGATGCAGCGCCGCGCGTCGAGACGATAGGGCTCGGTGATCGCCGCGGTCGGGCAGGCGTCGATGCAGGCCCGGCAGGCGCCGCAGTGGTCGCGCTCGGCGGTGCCCGGGGGCAGGTCGAGCGTGGTGAAGATGGCGCCGAGGAACAGCCACGATCCGTAGTCGCGCGACACCAAGTTGGTGTGCTTGCCCTGCCAGCCGAGGCCGGCCGCGGCCGCGAGCGGCTTTTCCATCACGGCGGCGGTGTCGACGAACACCTTCACGTCGCCGCCCGCCCGCGCGACCAGCCAGCGGGCGAGCACCTTCAGGCGCGTCTTGATCAGGTCATGGTAGTCGTCGCCCTGGGCGTAGACCGAGACCGCCCCGCGGTCGCGCCGCTCGAGGATCGCACGCGGGTTGCGCGCCGGAGCGTAGTTCATGGCCAGCATCACGACCGCGCGCGTCTGCGGCCACAGCGTCGCGGGATCGGCGCGGCGGGCCGGATCGGCGGCCAGCCATTCCATGTCGCCGTGGTGTCCGGCGGCGAGGAACGCGGCAAGGCGCGGCGCCGCCGACGCGATCGCGTCCGGGCGCGCGACCGCGCAGGCCGCGAAGCCGAGCTTTCTGGCTTCTTCGGCGAGCGCCGCGGTGAGGGCGGCCGGACCGGTCAAAAGTCGAGGTCCGCGTAGGTCTTCGACGGCGGAATCCCGGCGTGCGACTCGATCAGCAGCGGCCGGAACGACGGCCGCGACTTCACCCGCGCGTACCACGCCTTCGCGGCTTCGTCCTCGTTCCACGGCACGTCCCCGAGATAGTCCACGGAGGACAGGTGCGCGGCCGCCGCCAGGTCCGCGTAGCTCATGCGGTCGCCGGCGAGCCAGTCGCGCGTGCGCACCAGCCAGCCGATATAGGCGAGGTGGTAGCGCACGTTGGCGGCCGCCGCCCGGATCGCCTCGGTGTCGGGCGGGCCGCCCCCCTGCTCGGGACGCATATGGCGCTTGAGCAGGCGTTCCGTCACCAGCGGCCCGGAGACCTCGGAAAAGAACTTGCCGTTGAACCAGCTCGCGAGCCGGCGCACCTCGACCCGGCCGGCGAGATCGTGCGGCAGCAGCCGGTGCTCGCCCAGTCCCATGCCGCGGGTCTCGTCGAGATATTCGGCGATGATCCAGGCCTCGGGCACCGGCGGCCCGCCCTCCTCGACCAGCACCGGCGTCGTGCCGGCCGGGTTGAGGGCCAGGAACTCGTGCCGGCGCTCCCACGGCCGCTCCTCCACCAGGCGGGCGGATATCCCGTATTCGCCGAGCGCGACGCGCACGAACCGGGAATGCGGGCAGAACGGATGATGGAACAGGGTGAGCATGTGATCGCAGGTTGAACCCGCGCCCCGAGCGTCGGCGGCGGGCGGGAAGGGACAGGACGGCAAGCTTATACAAAAAGCGCGCGGCCGGCGAAATCCGGCAAGTCCGAAGGGTTGCGGGTCCCGAGCCGGCGCGTTCGGGGGACGGCCGCCACATTCCCGACATGTTCCGCGCCGGCGGCTCGGCCTCGCGTCACGCCGCCCGGGCGGGCGGCCTCGCGATCCGCCGGCGGGCGCCGATTGAACGGAAAAAACCTGCCCAATGAACGGGCGGCGGTTTGGTATTGCTCCGGGCGCGGTCTTCCGCCACAAGCCTGCGGCGGCGCGAATCGCCCCGCCGCCGCCTGCATCGTCGTCGCCTTGCCGTCCGCCCGCGCGGACATCCGCGGAGTTATGTTTCCATGCTGTTCGATCTCATCAAGGCCACCTTCCTGGGCATCGTCGAAGGCTTGACCGAGTTCATTCCGGTGTCCTCGACCGGACATCTGCTGCTGGCCGGCCATTTCCTCGGCTTCACCGACGAGAACTTCGGCAAGACGTTCTCGGTGCTGATCCAGCTCGGCGCGATCCTCGCGCTGCTGTCGATCTATTTCGTGCGCCTCCTGCACATCGCCCGCGGACTCGTCGACGATCCATGGGCGCGGCGGTTCGTCATCGGCGTGCTGATCGCGTTCCTCCCGGCCGCGGTGATCGGCGCCGCCTTCCACAAGACGATCACCGGCGTGCTGTTCAATCCCTGGATCGTGTGCGTGACGCTGATCATCGGCGGCGGCGTGCTGATGTGGGTCGACACCCTCGACCTCAAGGCGCGCCACCACGACGCCACGCGGTTCTCGCTGCCGATGTATCTCGGCATCGGCTTCTGCCAGTGCCTGGCGATGATCCCGGGCGTGTCGCGCTCGGGCGCCACCATCGTGGGGGCGATGTTCCTGGGCGCCGACCGGCGCTCGGCGGCCGAATTCTCGTTCTATCTCGCCATGCCGACGATGGCGGGCGCCTTCGTGTACGACCTCTACAAGAACACGGGCGAGATGACCGGGGCCAACATGCTGATCATCGCGGTCGGCTTCGTCACCTCGTTCATCGCCGGCTGGATCGTGGTCAAGGGCCTGCTCGACTACGTGTCGAGCCACGGCTTCGGACTGTTCGCCTGGTGGCGGCTGCTGGTCGGCTCGATCGGGCTGATCGCGCTGCTGCTCGGGTGGTGAGGCAGAAACCGCCGCGTCATTGCGGGGAGCGTAGCGACATGTTTCGTCGCATCGACGAGCGAAAGTCCGCGACGCGACGCCTATTTGGCAGTCCCGGCGTCACAGCCTGTGGCCCCTGGATTGCTTCGCCTTCGGCTCGCAATGACGGACCGTGAGGCGATCGCCTAATCCTGCACCAGGATCTCCCGGGTGATCTCGCCGACGCTCTTCACGCCGGTGAGCATCATGGTGATCTCCATCTCCTGGCGCAGGATGTCGATCGCCTTGCGCACGCCCGGTTCGCCCGCCGCCGCGAGGCCGTAGAGGTGGGCGCGCCCGATCATGCAGCCGCGCGCGCCGAGCGCGAGCGCCTTCATGACGTCCTGGCCCGAGCGGATGCCGCCGTCGAACAGGACCTCGAGGCGGTCGCCGACCGCCGCGGCGATCCTCGGCAGCGCGTCGATCGTCGCCGGCGCGCCGTCGAGCTGGCGGCCGCCGTGGTTCGACACCACGATGCCGTCGACCCCGGCGGCGGCCGCGATCCGGGCGTCGTCGGCGTCGAGGATCCCCTTGAGCACCAGCTTGCCGGGCCACAGCTTCCTGATCCAGTCGATGTCGCGCCAGTTGAGCGAGGCGTCGAAATGCTTGGCCGACCAGTTGGCGGTGCCGAGGATGCTCTGGGTGCGCTTGAGGTAGGCCTCGATGTTGCCGAAGGTGCGCCGCTTCGCCTTGAGGACGCGCAGCGCCCAGGCCGGGCGGATCGCGATGTCGAAGGCGTTCTTGAGGTTGAGGCGCGGCGGCACGGTCAGCCCGTTCCTGATGTCGGCGTGGCGCTGGCCGCGCATCGGCAGGTCGACGGTGACGACCAGCACCGGGCAGCCCGCCGCCCTGGCGCGCGCGATCACCTCTTCCGAGAAGCCGCGGTCGCGGAACACGTAGAGCTGGAACCAGAACGGGTCCTTCACCGCGGCGCGCACGTCCTCGATCGTCAGGATCGACATGGTGGAGAGCGTGTAGCGGGTGCCCTCGGCCTCGGCAGCGCGCGCGGCGTGGATCTCGCCGTCGCCCCACACCAGGCCGGACAGGCCGGTCGGCGCGATGCAGAACGGCAGCGCGAGCTTCTCGCCGAGGATCTCGGTCGCCATGCTGCGGCCGGTGGTGTCGATCAGCACGCGCTGGCGGAACTGGAGCCGTTTGAGCCGCTCGCTGTTCGCCGCCATGGTGACCTGGTCGTAGGAGCCGCTCTCCACGTAGTCGAACATGATGCGCGGGCATCGCCGGCGGGCGAGGCGGCGCAGGTCGTCGATGTTGGTGATGGGAGTCATGCGGTACGCCGATCGGCTGGCGCAAGCTCGTCATTGCGAGGAGCGAAGCGATGAAGCAATCCAGTCTTTTGCAGGGCCTGGATTGCTTCGCTTCGCTCGCAATGACGCGTGTCTACGCCGTCTGGCCCTGGAACTGGCCGTGCTTGCGGAAGCGCCACAGGTAGGACGGAATGACGGTCTGCACGGTGCGGCCGTGGATTCCGAGCCCCTCGAGCGTGCGGCCGTCGTGCGCGGCGGCCTCCGACACCACGTTGTCGTGGCGCAGGAGCTCGACCTGGTCGGGCGTGAGCAGCGGCTTGGGCAGGAGCTGCAGCAGCGAGGCCTCGAGCTTGGCCAGGCCGAACGGCACCGACACCATCACGCGCTTGCGCTCGATGGTCTTGAGCATGATCTCCATCAGCTCGCGGAACGAGAACACCTCCGGGCCGCCGAGCTCGTAGATCGTGCCGCCCTTGGCCTCGCCGTCGACCGCGCGGGCGACCGCCTCGGCGACGTCGCCGACGAACACCGGCTGGAAGCGGGTCTTGCCGCCGCCGATCAGCGGCAGCACCGGCGAGAGGCGCGCCATGGCGGCGAAGCGGTTGAAGAAGTCGTCCTCCGGCCCGAACACCAGAGAGGGGCGGACCACGACCGCGCCGGGCGCGGCGGCGAGCACCGCACGCTCGCCCGCCGCCTTGGTGCGGCCGTAGAGCGACTTCGACTCGGGGTCGGCGCCGATCGCCGACATCTGGATCATGCGCGCGCCGTGCTGGGCGGCGGCCTTGGCGACCGCCTCGGCGCCCGCCGTATGCACGGCGTCGAAGCGCTGCTTGCCGCGCTGATAGAGGATGCCGGTCAGGTTGACGGCAACCTGGCTGCCGCGCAGCGCGGCGGCGACCGAATCGGGGTAGCGCAGGTTGGCCTGCACGGCGTGGATCTGGCCGACCCGGCCGAGCGGCTGCAGGTGGCCGGCGAGGTCCGGCCGGCGCACCGCGACGCGGATGCGGTAGTGGCGCTGCGCCAGCGCCCGCACGACATGGCGGCCGACGAAGCCGGAACCGCCGAAAACGGTGATCAGGGTGTCGAAATTGGATTGGACGGTCATGCCGCTCTCGCCTTGGGCGTGGCGCGTTTAAGTTTCGACCAGCGTGCCCCGTGTCGCGGACCAGGATGCGCGTGCGGGACAGGCTCTCGCGGTTGCGCCAACCGCCGAATACAGGATCGTTCCCTCACTGTATAGGGCCTTGTCCAGCCCTCCCGCGGCACCTCCCGGACGGCCGCCGGGCGTGGCTTGAGACGCACCGACGCGGCGCGTCGTCGTCGCTTTCACTCGCCCGCATGCGGGGCGGGCAGGGCGCCGCGACACATCCGAGGCGCATGAAGGACGCTCGAACAACGCCACGGCATCTTGTGCAGGAGCGTGTCCTCGACCGCCTCCCTGACCCTCCCCCGCAAGCGGGGAAGGAAGATCGCCGCGCGCTTGTGGAAAGAAAGAAGGCCGAGGCGAGGCCCCGCGCCACGGCCGCCTCCGATCCCGCGTTGACAAGGCGCGGGGGGCACCCTTATGTGTCGCCGCTTGCTGATCGCCCCGTGCCCAGGTGGCGGAATTGGTAGACGCGCTGGTTTCAGGTACCAGTGGTGCAAGCCGTGGAGGTTCGAGTCCTCTCCTGGGCACCATCCCTCCCGGATGGCTTTGATATCCCCTAAGAGACTGCTCCAGCAGGATTTTTGCTCGTCTCGTCGATACCCACGAGCCTGCACATGGCGCGGCCGCTGGAAGCACCCGAATACATCAAGGCGATAGGCGAACCCGCGCTTTCACCGGAGTGCTGAATTTTCTGTTCGTCGCCTGCCGCGCGGCTTGGCGGCCGATGATTGCCGTTCCTTTACCGATTGCGGTTAGCCTGCGTGCTCCTTTAGGGCCGACCCCACCCATGCTTTCCAGATCCATTGCCGTACTGACCTCTGTCGCGCTGATCCTTGTTGTCGCCTCGACAGCGGACGTCGCCGCTGACGACGCCGTGGTCCACATCAGCGGCACGCGCCTGGGGCTGGCCGCGATGGAGCGCGTTGCCGACGGTCTCAAGAGCGTCGCTCCGAGCGTCAGCGTGAACGTGCTGCCGAGCAGGGGGACGTCCGGTGGCATTCGCGCGTTGCAACAGCGAGAGATCGATCTCGTCGTCGCTTCTCGTCCACTGACGGCCCAGGAACGGGCGGGCGGCGTAACCGAGGCCATCTGCTACAAGACGCCGCTCGCTTTCGTGTCGTCGCGTCCTGCGCCGCCGAGCATTTCCAAAATCGATCTTCCCGGCATCTTCACGAGCAGCAGTCCGACATGGCCTGACGGCATCCCGCTCAGGCCGCTCCTTCGTCCGAGGGCGAATTGGGAGATGGATATCCTGGTCGCGGCCGTCCCGGCACTGGGGCCGGCCCTCGAGGCCGCCTACAAGAGCGGCAGCATTCCGGTCCCCGACACCGATCAGGAAAACGCCTTCGCGGCATTGCGAACGGCAGGTTCGCTGACCGCCATGACCCTGCTCCAGCTCCGTGCCGAACAGCGCCGCTTGCGCACGGTCGCTCTCGATGGCGTCCAGCCGACCCTGGCCAACGTGGCCCACGGCACCTATCCGCTGGCATTGAAACTGTGCCTGGTCACGCGTGAGCCGCCATCCGGTGAACTGGTAAAATTCCTGGCCTACCTGACCTCCGCCAGCGGCGAGGCGCTGATGAATCGGCTGGGTGCCGCGAAGGCAGACTAGGACAGACAGGCGCGGCGGGTCCCCGCGTTGCTTGCGGTCCGCGTGACCGGTCCACACGCATCTCCTCGGGCGTTCGACATCCCGCCGACATATCAGCCTTGTGGAGATAGCGATCGCCAATCCTGTCCCCCAATCCTCGGCCGGGCTGATCGCCGACGCCCTGCGTCCGGCCCGGCGAGACGGCCCCGCTTGATTCCGCGCCACGCGGGTCCTCCGAACGGCTCGAGGGTCGCGAAACGAACGACCGGCGAAGCGAAGAAGAAGATAAAGAGGAGGGCGGGGCCGGCGGGCCCCGCGACTGCGGCGAACAGAAGTCCGATGATCGTCCCGCGCGTGCTCATGAGCGGCCCGCTGCGGTCGCGGGGCGGCAAACGGCGCGGGTTCGAGACCAGAGCATGAGGGGGATGCC
>Ga0335071_10008918_pt1 | contig 10270 bp, 7 predicted proteins | sample Lox_Sample_15_FD_206724 | JGI IMG/M metagenome (GOLD analysis project Ga0335071, IMG submission 206724) | Soil microbial communities from Loxahatchee National Wildlife Refuge, Florida, United States - Lox_Sample_1.5 | ecosystem: Environmental > Terrestrial > Soil > Wetlands | place: USA: Florida...
ACCGAGCCGCCCGGCTGATGCCCGTTTCCCGGCCCGAAGAAGTACTCGGGGGTGGCGGTCAGATCGGCGCTGCGCCCCAGGGTGACGTAGACCGGCTGGGCCAGGTACCAGCCGGTGGCCGGGGCGGTGCCCACCTCGGTGAAGAGGAGCCCGGTCGCCCGGTCGGTGAGCGGCAGGGAGAGCCAGGGCAGGACCAGCACCGGCACCGGGTGCTGCACGCCCAAGAAACGCGGGGTCACGTAGAGCGTGGGCCAGTCCAGCGCGGCCCGGTCGTCGGCCACCCGCGCCTGCCCGGCGCGGAGCTCCCAGGTGGGCGCCTTCCCCTCCCCGCAGTCGCACAGCGTGAAGCGCGCCGCCCAAAGCGCCATCCGGCCTTCCTCGTCGCCTTCCACCCGGTCGGCCGAGAGGCTAAGCCGGTTCCTCCCGTGCCGCGCCTCCGCGAGGGAGGTGGCGTGCGCCAGGTTCAGGGGCCTGTCCTTCAGGAAGACCAGCACGCCCGAAGCCTCGAAGGGCCCGTCCAGCACGGCGTGGATCCCGTCGGCGTGGAGGACGCGGGTGGCGTCGAGCAGGAGCACGTCCCCGGTGGCCTGGACCTCCTCGCGGACCGGGTCGAAGACGGCGCTGTGGGCCCGGAGCACGACCGCCCCGCGGCGAACCACCACCCCACCGGACAGGTCGTAGGTGCCCGACTCGGCGTGCCAGACCGCCTCCCCCGCCTCGAAGGACACGTCACCGGTCGCCGCCGGGGGCGCGCCCAGCGGCGAGGCGCTCAGGCCGGCGAGCAGGGCGGCGGCGGAAAGGGCGGCGGACGACGTCACGGTGTGCGCGAGCTCGCGCGCCCCGGGAGCTTAGTCGCCTTTGTCCTCGGTGGCGGCAGCTTCGGAGGCCGGCGCCTGGCCGGGGGCCGGGGGCCGCTGGAAGTCGACGGCCAGGGTGTCCCCCTCCACCTTCTGCTGGAAGGGTACCCGCTGCCGGAGCTTCACGGTCAGGACATAGCTCGTCCCCTGGCGGGAGGGCGTCACCATCTGCACCGCCGACGGGAAGAAGGACGTGTCCAGGAAGCGCAGGTCGTTGCGGCGGGTGATCCGCGCGTTCTCCACCTCGATGCGCACCGTCCGCTCGTCGACCACCTGGACGGTGAACTTCGGCGGCGCGCTCGTCCGCACGAACACCCGGGAGGCGTCGGTGAGCTGCTGGAAGCCCACCTCTCGGATCAGCCCGGCCGGCGCCTGCGGCGAGAGCTTCTCCACCTGGGAGATCGCCTTGGGGGCCGCGCCCTTGTGGGCACCCGGCTCGGAGCGCGCGGCCGCGATCTCCGCCTCGAGGGCGCGCTGCTCGGCGTCTTCCTCCTCGGCAGGCGGCGCGCTGGCGGCGGCCGCCTTCGCCTGCTGGTCCGCCTTGGCCCGGGCCTCGGCGTCCGCCCTGGCCTTGGCGTCGGCGAGCGCCTTCGCGTCCGCATCCGCCTTGGCCTTGGCCTCGGCTGCGGCCTGCGCCTCGGCGTCCGCCTTGGCCTTCGCCTCTGCGTCGGCCCTGGCCTGCGCGTCCGCCTTGGCCTTTGCCTCCGCGTCGGCCCTCGCCTGCGCGGCCGCCACCGCCCTGGCGTCGGCATCGGCCTTGGCCTTCGCCTCCGCGTCCGCCTTGGCCTTCGCGTCGGCCAGTGCCTTGGCCTCGGCATCGGCCTTGGCCCTGGCGTCTGCGTCCGCCTTGGCCTTTGCCTCCGCGGCCGCCCTGGCGTCGGCATCGGCCTTCGCCTGGGCCTGCGCGGCCGCCTTGGCGTCGGCATCGGCCTTCGCCTGGGCCTGCGCGGCCGCGTCCGCCTGGGCCTGCGCGGCCGCGTCGGTTGCGGCGGGGGCGGCGGCGACCGCCGCCCCGCCCGGCTTGACCACGCGCACCACGATCCCGTCGGCCGACTCCTCGACCGTCGGCGGGTCGACCTCGGCCGAGAAGGCGATCATGATGCGGGCGATGGCGCTCGCCCCCGCTCCGTAGGAGAGGCACTTCACCTGCTGGACGATGCCGCCGGTGCCCTTCGACTCCTCGGGCACGCCCTGGAACTTGGACTCGGAGAAGTCGATGACGAACCGGGGGGGATCGGCCATCGAGAAGGTCGTGAAGCTCGGCTTGCGGGTGCCCTTGACCGCCACCACCACCTCGGGGCCCTGGTCCTTGGTCTCGACCGAGGTGATGACGTTCTGCTCCGCGGCCCATGTGGGGGAGGCGGCGGCGAGGGCGAGGAGCGAGAGGAGGCGTGCGCGCATCGGGGGGCTCCGCTGGCAGGTCGGACGGAAGATAGCACGGGGAGCGGATGCTCCCAAAAAACCCGAGTATCCAAGGGGCGATATCCTCCTACCTCGCTCCCAGGATCCCCCGGGCTTCGCCCACCAGATAGAGGGACCCGCCGACGCAGACCAGGGCCCCATCGGCCGCTGCTCGCCGGGCGCATTCCAGGGCCTCGAGGAGCCCCTGGTGGACGTCCGCATCCAGCCCGCGAGGCCGTGCGAGCGCCAGGACCTCCTCCACCGGGCGGGCCCTTGGGCTCGCCGGCGCGCAGACGTGCAGGCGCCGGACCGCGGGCCGCAGCGCGTCGAGCATGCCGCCGAGGTCCTTGTCGGCCAGCACCCCGAAGACGAGCTCCACCGGCCGGCCGGGGTACATGGCGCCCAGCGCCGCGGCCAGCGCCGCCGCCCCCTGCGGGTTATGCGCGCCGTCGAGGAGCACCCCTCCGATGTCCTCCAGCCGCCCCGGCCACGCGGCGCCGGCGATGCCCCGCGCGATGTCCTCCTCGCCGACCCGCACGCCGCGCGAGGCGAGTGCGCGGAGCGCGGCGGCGGCCAGGCCGGCGTTGGCGCGCTGGTGCGGGCCTCTCAGGCCGATGGCCCCCTCCCACCCCGCCGGCGCGACAAGGAACGGTGCGCCCACCCGGGCCGCCTCGGCGCGCAGGACCTCCAGGACGCCCGGCGGCTGGTCGCCGTGGACCACCGCCGGCACGCCCGGCTTGAAGATGCCGGCCTTCTCGCGGGCCACGAGCTCGACCGTGTCGCCGAGGAGCTGGGTGTGGTCGAGCCCGATGCGGGCCACGGCGGCGACGGCCGGGGCGGCGACGGCGTTGGTGGCGTCGAGCCGCCCTCCCAGGCCCACCTCCACCACCGCCACCGAGACACCGCGCACGGCGAACTCCAGGAGCCCGACCAGGGTGGCGAACTCGAAGTACGTGAGCCGGTCGTCCTCTCCGCCGGCCTCGTGCCAGGGGCAGGCGCGGCGCACCTCCACGATCCGCGCCGCCAGGGCGGCATCATCCAGCGGGACGCCGTTCACGGCGATCCGCTCGTTGAAGCGCGCCAGGTGCGGCGAGGTGTAGAGGCCTACCCGGTGGCCGGCGGCGGAGAGCGCCGCTGCGGCCATGGCGCAGGTCGAGCCCTTGCCGTTGGTCCCGGCCACGTGCAGCACCGGGTAGCGCCGCTCCGGGTGGCCCAGCGCCGTGAGCGCCCGCTCCATGCGCTCCAGGCCGAAGCGCATGGCGAGCGGCCGGAGGCCGTCAAGGTAGGCGTGAGGTTCCATGGGGCCCGCGTGTTCAGCCCAGCAGCGAAAGGACCTGGGCCAGCCGGTCCCGCAGCTCGCTGCGCGGGACGATGGCGTCGATCATGCCGTGGTCGAGCAGGAACTCGCTCCGCTGGAAGCCGGGCGGCAGCTTCTCGCGGATGGTCTGCTCGATCACCCGGGGGCCGGCGAAGCCGATGAGCGCCTTGGGCTCGGCCAGGACGACGTCCCCCAGCCAGGCGAAGCTGGCCGCTACCCCGCCGGTGGTGGGGTGGAGCATCACCGAGACGAACGGCTTCTCCACCGCGCGGAAGCGGTGGAGGGCCGCCGAGGTCTTGGCCATCTGCATGAGCGAGAAGATCCCCTCCTGCATCCGCGCGCCGCCGCTGGAGCTGAACACCACCGCGGGGATGCGGCGCTCCGCCGCCCGGTCGAAGACCCGGGCCACCTTCTCGCCCACCACCGAGCCCATCGAGCCCCCCATGAACTCGAAGGCGAAGGCTCCCAGCGAGACCGGCTGGCCGGCGATGGCACCCACCCCGGACACGAAGGCGTCGCGGAGCCCGGTGGCCTTGAAGGTGCTCCGCAGCCGGTCGCGGTAGCGCTTGGTGTCTGCGAAGCCGAGCGGATCGGCCGGCGACAGCTCGGTGTCCAGCTCCTCCAAGGTCCCGGGGTCGAGCACCAGGTCGAGGCGGCGCCGGGCGGGGAGCGTGTCGTGCTGGCCGCACTTGGGGCAGACGTTCCACTGCTTCTCGTAGGCCAGGCGCGTCGTCACCTCACCGCAGCCGTCGCACTGGTGCCACAGCCCGCTCCCGTCGCGCTTCCCTGGCCCCGCCTGCTTCCCCTCGCGAGCGTTGAGCTTCTTCTCCTTGGAGAACCAGGCCATGGCCGCCCTTGTCTAGAAGGTGAACGCGTCGCCCTGGCGGAGCACGCGGAGGTCCGCGCGCCGCAGCCCGGCCAGCTCGCGCCGGAGCTCGGCCAGGTGGGCGGGCTTGTAATGGTAGAGCAGCACCGGAAACCCGTCCCGGCGAAGCTTCCCCAGCTCGCCCCCCAGCGTCCGCGGCGTGAGGTGGCCGGACAGGTCTGCCAGCCCCTGCAGCGAGCTCGGGAAGGACAGCTCCACGAACAGGGCGGCCAGTCGCGGGACGGAGTTGACCGCCTTCCAGAAGGCGTCGGTCGGGCCGGTGTCGCCGGAGAGGCCGATGGTCGCCTTGCCGTCGGAGAGCAGGAACCCCACCGACTCCACCGGGTGGCACACCGGGATGGGCCGGAAGGCATACCGCCCGACCCGGAAGGGCCGACTGGGCCGGAAGGGCAAGATGCGCAGGACCGGGTGGCGGGGATCGGGGATGTGGGTGAAGTCGGGCCAGAGTCGACCGTTGAACACGCTGTCTCGCAGGGTGCGGGCGCACTCGTGCGAGGCGTGGACCCGGAGGGGGCGGCGCCGACGCCCGACGAGCAGGTCGGCCAGCAGCGGCACGTCCTTCACGTGGTCGAAGTGGGAGTGGGTGAGGACGATGTCGTCGACTCGGAGCAGATCGTCGAGGCTGAGGCTGGCGGTGAGCGCGCCGGCGTCGATGGCCAGCACCTGGTCGATGAGGAAGCAGGTCGTCCGGTGGCGGGGGAGCTCGCCCCCCGAGCAGCCGAGCACGCGGAGCCTCAAGCGAGATCCTCGAACTGCGCCTTCATCTGCAGGAACTCCAGGAAGTGGCGGAGCTTGGAGACGTCGGGGACCAGGAAGCCGGCTCGGTCGACGACGACGATCTTGCCCTTGAGCAGCTTCTGCAGGACCTCGTTCACCTGCTCCGGCCGCACGCCCACCCGCCCGGCCAGCTCCGCCGGCGGGATCTCCACGCGGTGGCCGCCCGGGCCGGGCGCCGCCCGCTCGGCGGCGGTGGCCAGGAAGTGCACAACCCGCGAGGAGGCGTCGCGCAGCAGGAGGTTCTCGATCTGCTCGTTGGTCTCCTGCAGCCGGTCGGCCAGCTTCTTGATCATCCGGATGGCGATCTCGGCGCTGCCGCGGATCATGGCCTCGAAGGTCTTGGCGTCGATCACCAGGAGCTTCGAGGCCTCGGTGCAGGTGGCTGTGGCCGAGCGCGGCTTGTTGTTGAGGATGGACATCTCGCCGAAGAACTCCCCGACGCCCAGCGTGGCCAGCACCTTCTCCACGTCGCCGACCCGCTTCGAGATGGTCACCCGCCCGACCTGGACGACGTACATGTCCTTGCCCGGCTCGCCCTCGCGGAAGAGCACCGTCCCGCGGGGGAACTCCTTGCCGAAGCGCTGGGAGAGCTGGTCGTCCGCCATGCCTTTCCGGTGCTTAGCCGACCTCCGCGAGGCCTGTCAACGAACCGTCCGGTGGAGCGGTCACTTCGTCTTCATCTCGAACACCCCATCCCATTCCGGCCCGGGAGGCGAGCGGCGCATCGCCTCGCACCGCGTCAGGTAGACCTGGCTGGGCGGGTCGCCGCCGCAAAGGCGGTCGGCCTCGCGGAAGCGGGAGGTGGCCTCGTCCCAGCGCTGGGCCTGGTAGGCGGAGAGGCCGAAGGCGAAGCGCTCCAGGAAGCGGGCCAGCTCCGGCGGCGCCGGCGACAGGCCCAGCAGCTCGTGGATCGCCACCGGCTCGCGCTTCCCCTTGACCCGAACCCGGTCGAGCGGCCGGGTGACCACCGCCGCGCCGGCCTGAGCCCGCGTCTCCTCGCCCAGGAGGATGCGGGTGCCGTACTCGCGGTTGGCGCCCTCCAGGCGCGAGGCCAGGTTCACCGCGTCGCCCAGCACCGTGTAGTTGTAGAAGCGGTCCTCGCTGCCCACGAACCCCACCGACATGGGGCCGGTGTTGATCCCCACCCCGACGTCGATCTCCGGTAGCCCCCGCTCTCGCCAGCGGGGCCGGAGCGTGGCCAGGCGCTCGGCCATGGCCAGCGCCGCCCGGCAGGCGCGGAGCGCATGGTCGGGCTGGGGGCGGGGCGCACCCCAGAAGGCCATGATGGCGTCGCCCATGTACTTGTCGAGCGTCCCCTCGTGCCCGGAGACGATGATGTCGGTCATCGGGGTGAGGTACTCGTTGAGGAGCTCGAGCAGGAGGTGCGGGTCGAGCCGCTCGGAGATGCCGGTGAACCCGCGCACGTCGCTGAAGAGGACGGTCAGCTCGCGCTTCTCCCCTCCCAGCCGCAGCGAGCCCTTCTCGCCCAGCACCGCCTCCACCACCGAGGGGGCCAGGAAGCGGCCGAACGTCTCCCGCGCCCGCCGCTTCTCCCGCTCCTCGTGGACGAAGCGCCAGGTGGTGGCCACGCCGAAGGTGATGAGCATCTGCGCCACCGGCAGCCCCAGCGCCAGCGACAGGTGGTGGCGGAGGGCCACCGCCGCGAGGGTGGTCCACCCCAGGAGGCCGATGGCCAGCGCCAGCACCGAGATCAGCGAGGAGCCCCGGGCGAAGGCGCGGGTGAGCCCCAGGGCCACGGCCAGCAGGAGCAGGAGCTCCACCACCACCACCAGGGAGTTCCGCTGCAGCGTCTCGCCCCGCAGCACGTTCTCCACGAAGGTGGCGTGGGTGATGACCCCGGGGGCGGTCTCGTCGAAGGGCGTCACCCGCTGGTCCCAGGTGCCCACGGCGGTGGTGCCGACCAGGGCGATCCGGCCCCGCATCTGCTCGGGCGGTATCTTTCCGCGGAGGACGTCGGTGGCCGACCAGGTGGGGAAGTCGCGGATGGGGCCGTAGTAGTCGAGGCCGACCCGCCCGGCGTCGTCGGTGGGGACGACCCGGGATCCCACCCGCACCTCGACCAGCGACTCGGGTGCGCCCGCCGCCCCCACCGGCACGATGGGCGCCGAGATCCCGTCCTTCCCCTCGGCCCGCGCCACCAGCGCCAGGCCCAGGGAGGGGAACACCGATCCCCCGGCGCCCGCCACCGCCTGATAGTGGCGGATGGTGCCGTCGCGGTCCGGCTGGACGGTGAGGAACCCGCCCGAGTCGGCCACCGAGAGCAGCGCCGGCACAGGGGCCACCACGCCCGGGTAGCGGGCCAGCGGCATCACGCCCTCGCCGGCCTTGGCCAGCTTCCCGCCGCGGAGAACCTGCACCGGCTCGGTGCGGAAGAAGCGAAGCCGCTCGACCCGCGCAGCCTGGTCCGGGAGCGCCTCGCCGCCGGAGAGGAACATGAACCCCAGGGAGACCACGCGGGCGCGCTCCACCGCGTCGGCGAGCCGCTCGGTGGGATCCACCTCCGGCGCCGCGTCGTCGCCGCCCCTGGCCGCCGCCCAGATGGCGTCGAGCTGCCGCCCCCCGGCGCCCCCCCCCTGCTCGCGCGCCGCCTTGACCAGCGCGGCCACCCTGGCAAGGCGCTGGCCGGTCTCGTCCTCCTCGCCGAAGACGACGTCGAAGCCGGCCGACGCCACCCCTCCCTCGGCCAGCCGGTCCACCAGGGCCGCCATCTTGGCCCGGCTCCAGGGCCAGCGCCCCTCGGCCTCGACCGACCGCTCGTCGACGGCCACGATCACCACGCGTCCCGAGGGCTTGCGGGGCCCCCGCCATCGGGTGAGGAGCTGGTCCTGGGCCGCCTCCTCCACCCGCCCGACCGCGGGCAGCTCGAAGCCCCTGCCCAGGAAGACGCCATTCAGGAAGGCCAGCGCGGCGAAGCCCAGGCCGACCCAGAGGGCCAGCCGGTAGGCGTCCAGGCGGAACAGGCGGCGGAGACGCGGCACCGGCCCGATGGTAGCAGGAGGCGGGGCGCAGGGGCGGGGCGGCGGACACCTCGCCGCCGTCGGCCGCGGGCGCGCGCCGGGCCCGACCCGCCGATATCGCTCCGGGATCGATGGCACGCCGCCGCCCCGCTCTGTTACCATGCGTGCATCACCCACCGCCGGAGCCGCTCTCGTTGCGCACCTCCATCCTGGTCCTCGCGGCGCTCGTCCTCCTCGCCGTGGTTCTGTGATCGCTCCGCTTGCGGCCCGCCGCGGGCCGCGGTAAGGCCGGGGCATGCTCCGCCTGGGCGTGCTCGCCTCCGGCTCCGGCACCAACCTCCAGGCGCTGCTCGACGCCTGTGCCGCCGGGAGGATCGCCGGCCGGGTGGAGGTGGTGGTCTCCAACGTCCCCGGGGCCCAGGCGCTCGAACGGGCCGCGCGGGCCGGCGCCGCGGCGGTCGTGCGGCCGTCGAAGGCGGAGCCCGACCGCGCCGCCTACGACCGCGCCCTGGTGGAGGTCCTCCGCGCACACCGCGTCGACCTGGTCTGCCTGGCCGGCTACATGCGGGTGGTCACCCCCGCTTTCCTCGCCGCCTTCGGCCCGGCCCCCGCCACGCGCGGCTGCCCGCGGGTGATGAACATCCACCCCGGGCTCCTGCCCTCCTTCCCCGGGCTCCACGCCCAGCGCCAGGCGCTGGCCCACGGGGCCCGGCTCGCCGGCTGCACCGTGCACTTCGTCGACGAGGGGACCGACACCGGGCCCATCGTGGTGCAGGCCGCGGTGCCGGTGCTGCCCGGCGACACCGAGGAGTCGCTGGGGCGCCGGATCCTGGCCCAGGAGCACCGCATCTACCCGCAGGCGGTGCAATGGTTCGCCGAGGGGCGGCTCTCGCTCGAGGGGCGCGCGGTCCGCCTGGACGGCGCCGCCGTGCCCGAGCCGGACGCTCTCGTCAACCCTCCGATCGAGCCGCGCTGAGCGAAGGGGTCCCGGGGGGGCCGCCGCCCGCGGAGGACCCGGGCCCGGTACCGCACCGCGCGCCTCGGCGATTGGCGCCGGGGCACCCCTCGCGTACACTCCGCCGCCGTGGCGCAGACCTACCGGCCTCCCGCGACCCAGCGCATCTACGACGTCTGCATCGTCGGCTCCCAGCTCGGCGGCGTGGTGGCCGGAGCGCTCCTCGCCCGCCGCGGGCTGCGGGTGCTGCACGTCGCCCACGGCGACCTCGGCCCGGGCTACGCGGACCACGGCTACGCCCTCCCCTGGGGGCCGGTCGCCGTGCCCAGCCCGCGCCACATGCCCGCCGCCGAGGCGGTGCTGGCCGAGCTGGGGCTGGCCACCGACGTGTCCCGCGCGCTCGAGCCCTCCGACCCCGACCTCCAGCTCCTCCTGCCCCGCCACCGCGTGGACGTGAGCCGCGACCCTTCGGTGCTCTCCGCCGAGCTCCGCCGCGAGTGGCCGGGCGAGGCCGACACCCTGGCGGCGGGCCTCTCCGCGCTCTCCGCGCACTACGACGTGGCCGGGTTCTTCCTCAAGGCGGCCCCTCCGCTCCCGCCCGACGGCCTGGGCGAGCGGCTCGCCGTCCGCAAGGCGCTCAAGCAGGCCCTGGCCGCGCCCCACGCGCCGCGCGAGGCCGTGGGGAGGCGTTCGCCGCTCGCCGGGCTGGACGAGCACGAGCTGGTCCGGAGCCTGCGCGCCGCCGCCCGGTTCCTCACCTACCTGGACGGCCCGCTCTCCCCGCTCTCCGAGGTGCGGCTCCTGGGCGGCGCGCTGCGCGGCACCCACCGGCTGGCCGGGGGCCAGGGGGCGCTGCGCGAGCTCATCCGCCGGCGCATCGTGGAGGCGCGCGGCGAGCTCAAGGGGGGGCCGGGCGAGGCGGCCGTGGCCAGCGCCATCGAGCTCGACGACGGCCGGATCGCCGCAGTGCGCCTGGCTGGGTCGCCGGACGCCTTCGTGGCCCGCGCCTACGTCCTGGCGGCCGACGCCGAGACCATCCTCCGCCTGGTGCCCGCCGAGGCCGCCAGCGCCCGCGCCGCCCGCGCCCTGGGCCGCATC
>Ga0335071_10008919_pt1 | contig 10270 bp, 8 predicted proteins | sample Lox_Sample_15_FD_206724 | JGI IMG/M metagenome (GOLD analysis project Ga0335071, IMG submission 206724) | Soil microbial communities from Loxahatchee National Wildlife Refuge, Florida, United States - Lox_Sample_1.5 | ecosystem: Environmental > Terrestrial > Soil > Wetlands | place: USA: Florida...
CCTGCCGGTTGACGCCGGCGTCGTGGATTCGCTGACCCCCCTGTTCCGCACCGCCGACTGGACGGAGCGGGAGATGATGGAGGTCTACAACATCCGGGTGACCGGCCACCCGAATCCCCGCCGCCTGTTCATCGACGAATCGGTCGAACCGGCCGTCCTGGAGCGGCTGATTCCGTTCTCCACCCTGGTCAATGCCGCGTCCACCAGGGAACTGTGGGAGAAGATCCTTGCGACGAAGGGGAACGCTGCATGAGCACCTTCACGATCCCCGTCGGCCCACTGCACGTCGCCCTCGAAGAGCCGATGTACTTCAAGGTCGACGTCACGGGCGAGACCGTCCGCAGCATCGACATGACCGCGGGCCATGTGCATCGCGGCATCGAGTACCTGGCAACCAAGCGGACGTTCTTCCAGAATATCACACTCATCGAGCGGATCTGCTCGCTCTGCTCCAACAGCCACCCGGAGGCCTACTGCATGGCGCTGGAGCAGATCGCCGGCCTCACCGTCCCTGAACGGGCCGAGTACCTGCGGGTATGCGCCTCCGAGATCAAGCGGATCGCCTCGCACCTGTTCAACGTCGCGCTGATGGCGCACCTGGTCGGCTTCGACACGCTGTTCATGCATGTCATGCAGACCCGCGAAATCGCTCAGGACATCAAGGAGACCCTGTTCGGCAACCGCATGGACCTGGGCGCCAACTGCATCGGCGGCGTGCGCTTCGACTTCGATGCGGAGAAGCTGTCGTTCCTGTCCGGCCAACTGGACCGGCTGGAGCCGGAAGTGGACGAGATCGCCGGGCATTACCGCAGCAACCACTCGCTTCTGGAGCGGACCCGTGGGATCGGCGTGTTGACCCGCGAGCAGGCGGTGGCGTGCGGCGTGGTCGGCCCGGTCGCCCGCGCTTCGGGCATCGCCTACGACGTGCGGGTGAAGGCACCCTACGCCGCCTACGACAGGCTGGATGTCCCGTTGCATACACGCAGCGACGGCGATGTCTGGTCGCGGGCGATGATCCGCATCGCCGAGGTGAAGGCAGCGATCGACCTGCTTCGTCAGTGCGTGAGCCGTCTGCCCGTCGGGCCGACCGCGCCGGCGGAGCGGCCGGAGGTGCCTGCGGGTCAGGCGATCGCGAAGTGCGAGGCGCCCCGCGGCGAACTCATCTACTACATGCGGACCGACGGCTCGAACCGACCCGAGCGCATCAAGTGGCGGGTTCCGAGCTTCATGAACTGGGACGCCCTGCGCTTCATGCTGAAGGATGCGAAGGTCGCCGACATCGCTTTGATCGTGAACAGCGTCGATCCGTGCGTCTCTTGCACGGAGCGCTAACGGACCGGCGCTGCCCGCTCGTGCAGCCCGGTCCGACCCAAGTGAGGAGAAAGCACCATGGCTTACAGGATCATCCCCGAGCTCTGCACGGGCTGCGGCTCGTGCGAGTCCGAATGCCCGAACCGGGCGATCACCCACAAGAAGAAGCTCTACAAGATCAATCCGGACAAGTGCAGGGAATGCAAGGACGATCATCCGAAGCCCATGTGCGTGTCACTGTGTGCGACCAAGGCCTGCGTGCCGGCCTGACACGGAATGCACCGGGACGGCCGGCACGGCCGTTCCGCGCAACGCCGGTCAGTTTGAAGGAGCGAGGGCACCATGGACATTTACGACGAGATCGTGCGGCTGCGACGCGCGGGACGACCGGCAGCCATGGCGACGATCATCATGACCCGCGGGTCCGTGCCTTCCTTTGCCACCGCCAAGATGCTCGTCCGTGACGACGGATCGATCCTCGGAACGGTCGGCGGCGGCATGGTGGAGGCCGAGGTCATCAAGGCGGCCCGGCAGGTGATCGAACAGGAAAGGCCGCAGACCGTCGAGGTCAACCTTCGCAACGAGCCCGGCTCCAGCAAGGGGCCCGTCTGCGGGGGAGGACTGGCGATCTTCGTGGAGCCGATCCTGCCCGCGCCGGTACTCTACATCTTCGGCGGCGGCCATGTCGGGCTCAGCGCGCACAGGTTCGCACGTGCCGTGGGGTTCGATACCGTCGTCATAGACGAACGCCCGGAGTTCGCCAGTCGGGACCGCTACCCCGACGCGCAGGACGTCATCGCCGAGAACTGGGACTCCGCCCTCGCGCGGATCAAGCCCGCGCGCTCCTCGTACATCCTGCTCGTCACGAAGGGCTACCAGGACGACATGCGGGTGCTTCGCTGGGCCGTGGACACTCCAGCCGGATACATCGGCATGATCGGATCCAGGCGAAAGGTCCTGACGGTCTACAAGGAGCTCCAGAAGGATGGCGTGCCGCCGGAAAAGCTGGAGCGCGTTCGTGCGCCCGTTGGGCTCGACATCGGCGCCACGACCCCCGAGGAGATCGCGGTCTCGGTGATCGCGGAGATCATTGCGGTCCGTCGGCATGCAACGGCGGCGCTGCCGCACAAGCGCTCGCACGGGATGGCCGCAGCGAACGGCATGCCCTTGGAGGCGGTTGGCTGACGAGATTCGTTTCTATCACAGTCCGCAAAGCGGCAGTGGAGGACACCAGATGCAACGGATAACGCTTAACGTCAACGGTGTGGACCGCCCGGTCATCGTCGATCCCAAGAGAAGGCTGGCTGACGTATTGCGTGAACAGCTGCTGATGACGGGCTGCAAGGTGTGTTGCGGGGACGGCCAATGCGGCACCTGCACCGTCGTCATCGACCGACAGGTGACCAGGGCCTGCCTGCAGCCGGTTGGCGAGATTCCGGCCGGTGCCAAGATCACCACGATCGAGGGTCTTGGAACGCCTGAAAACCTGCATCCGCTTCAGGTCGCCTGGATGGCGCATGGCGGGGCCCAGTGCGGTATCTGCACGCCTGGCTTCATCATGTCGGCCAAGGTCCTGCTGGAAGAGAACCCGAATCCGACGCGTGCCGCGGTGCGCGGATGGTTCCAGCGCAACCGCAATCTCTGCCGCTGCACCGGCTACAAGCCCTTGGTCGACGCGGTGATGGATGCGGCGGCGGTGCTGCGCGGGGAGAAGAAGAAGGAGGACCTTCTGTTCAGGCCGGGCGCGGACGGCAAGATCCTCGGCAGCCGCTTCCATCGTCCGTCGGCCGTGGCCAAGGTCACCGGCACGTGGGACTTCGGTGCCGACGTCGCCTTGCACATGCCCAAGGACACGCTGCGGCTGGCGCTGGTGCAGGCGAAGGTGTCGCACGCCAACATCAGAGGCATCGACGCGTCGGAAGCGGAGAAGATGCCCGGCGTCGCCAAGGTGGTGACCTGGAAGGACGTGAAGGGCAAGAACGCCATCACCGGCCTCATCACCTTCCCGACGAACAAGGGCGACGGCTGGGACCGCCCGATTCTCTGCAAGGAGAAGGTGTTCCAGTACGGCGATGCGATTGCCATCGTCTGCGCCGATTCCGAGGAACATGCCCGTGCTGCGGCGGAGAAGGTGAAGGTCGACCTGGAGGTGCTGCCCGCGTACATGAGCGGCTACGCGGCGATGGCGGCGGATGCGATCGAGATCCATCCTGGTGTTCCCAACATCTACTACGAGCAGGGGGTCGCCAAAGGCGACGACACCAAGCCCCTGTTGGCGACGGCGGCCTACACGGTCGAGGCGGAGACATACTGCAGCCGGCAGCCGCACCTGCACCTGGAGCCCGACTGCGGCTGCGCCTACATGGACGAGGAAGGCCGGCTGACCATCCAGTCCAAGAGCATCGGCCTGCACCTGCACCATGCCATGATCTGCCCCGGCATCGGCATCGAGCCCGAGAAGCTGCGGCTGATCCAGAACGGTGCGGGCGGCACGTTCGGCTACAAGTTCAGCCCGACGATGGAGGCGCTGCTTGGCGTCGCCTGTTTGGCGACCGGCCGGCCGGTATCGCTGGTCTACGACCAGTACCAAAACATCACCTACACCGGCAAGCGCTCGCCGGTCGACATGAAGATCAGGCTCGGCGCGGACGAGAACGGCAAGCTCGTCGCCATGGAGACCGACTGGTGGGTGGACCACGGCCCCTATTCCGAGTTCGGTGACCTGCTGACGATACGCCAGGCCCAGTTTACCGGTGCCGGCTACGACATCAAGAACATCCGCGGCCGCGGCCGCACGGTGTGCACGAATCACGCCTGGGGCTCGGCGTTCCGGGCGTATGGTTCTCCGCAGTCCTTCCTGGCGTCCGAGATCGCCATGGACATGCTGGCGGAGAAGATGGGCATCGATCCGTTCGAGCTGCGTTACCGGAATCTGTATCGGCCAGGAGCCACCACGCCGACCGGGCAGGTGCCGGACGTCTTCTGCCTCGAGAAGCTCTTCGACATGCTACGGCCGAAGTACGAGGAGGCGAAGGCGCGCTGCAAGGCGCTGTCGACGCCCGAGCGCAAGCGGGGCGTCGGCCTGGCGGTGGGCATCTACGGCTGCGGCCTCGACGGACCGGACAGCTCGGCCGCCGCGGTGGAACTGACCTCGAACGGCGTGGTGATCTACAACGCCTGGCAGGACCACGGGCAGGGCTCGGATCTTTCGACGCTGACGATCGCGCATGAAGTGTTCCGGCCGGTGCTGCATCTGAAGCCGGAGCAATTCAGGCTAGTGATGAACGACACCCTGCTGCCCAACAGCGGGCCGTCCGGCGGCAGCCGCTCCAACGTGTTCACCGGCAATGCGATCAAGGTCTCCTGCGAGATGCTGTTGAACGCCATGCGCAAGCCGGGCGGCGGCTATCGCAGCTATGAGGAAATGGTCGCCGAGAAGATTCCGCTGAGGTACGAAGGCAAGTGGGTGGCGGAGGGATGCACCGCGTGCTCGTCGGAGACAGGCCAGGGTGCGCCATTCCCGGTGTACATGTACGAAGTCTTCATGCCGGAAGTCGAGGTCGACATGGAAGACGGCACGGTGAAAGTGGCGAAGTTCACCACGGCCGTCGATGTCGGCACCATCGTCAACCGCGCGACCGTGGAAGGCCAGATCTACGGCGGGCTGGCACAGGGCATCGGCCTTGCCTTGACCGAGGATTTCGATGACCTGGAGGTGCACACGAACCTCCTGGACTGCGGCATTCCGTATCCGCGGGATGTCCCGGACGACATCGAGATCATGTTCCTCGAAACACCGCGCCCGCTGGGACCGTTCGGCGCGGCGGGAGTCGGCGAGGCGCCGTTGACGGCACCGCATCCGGCGATCCTGAACGCCATCTACAATGCCTGCGGCGTGCGGATCTTCAAGGTCCCCGCACTGCCGGAGGTGGTCAAGGCCGCGCTGGACGCCAAGGCCGCTGAACGCGAGCCTTCCCGCGCGTAGCGGCTGTCCAACGCGTGACTGAAGGGCCTGGAGGGGGGAATCCCCTCCGGGCTCCCCCATCCTGGCCGATCGCGAATTGCCGGCCAGCACCGGAGTGCCAGCGATGGATGGCCAGCAGGTCCGTGCCTGGGAGGCTCAGTGCATCGAGGAGCAGCCTCCGGCTTGCGTGACCAACTGCCCCGTGCATGTGGACGTGCGGCAACTGGCCGGGCACGTCCGCAGGGGCGACTTCTCCGCCGGGCTCGCGGTCCTTGCCCGCTCGATTCCCTTTCCCGGCATCATCGGCCGGATCTGCGATCACCCGTGTGAGGGCGCGTGCCGGCGCGGCGAAGCCGGCGGCGCAATCCGCATCAACGCGCTGGAGCGGGCCTGCGTGGCATGGGCGGGCCAGCGGAGTCCTCTGCGGCCGCAAGGCCAGCGGCGCAAGAACAAGAAGCGAATCGCGGTCGTCGGCGCCGGGTTGAGTGGCCTGACCGTGGCCGTGGACCTAGCGACGAAGGACTACCAGGTCGTCGCTTTCGAGGCGCAGGACCGCCCGTTCGACCGGCTCCATGCCTACGATCCGGCACGGCTGCCGTGCTCCGTCATCGCGGCCGATCTCGCGGCGGTGCGGGGGCTCGGCATCGATCTGCGGTATGGCTGCCGTATCGGCAGCGGCGGCGCGGGCACCTCCCTCGCCGCGCTCGTCGAGGAATTCGACGCCGTCTATCTCGGTGTCGGGCCGGCCGGCTTCCCGGCTGGCGCTGGTGTCGTCGCACTGGACCCGCAGGGCCGCATCGTGGTCGATCCGACCACCTTCGCCACCGGCCACCCGAAGGTCTTCGCCGGCGGCAGCCATCGCTATGGTGGCGAGCCATACAGCCCGATCACCTCGGTGCAGGACGGCCGCTATGCGGCGCTTTCCATCGACCGGCTCTGCCAGGGCGCGTCGCTGACCGCCAACCGCGAGCAGCAGGGAGTCTTCCCGAGCCGCCTCTACACCGACGTCCGGGCGTTCGCGCCCGCGCCGGCCATTACGCCGGCCGATCCGCTGCAGGGCTACACGAAGGACGAGGCGATCGCCGAGGCCACGCGCTGCTTCCCCTGCCATTGCCTGGAATGCGTGAAGGCGTGTGAGTACTTGAAGCATTACGGCGCCTATCCCAGGCGCTACGTTCGGGAGATCTACAACAACGACAGCATCATCCTGGGCAACCACAAGGCCAACCGGATGGCCAATTCGTGCAGCCTGTGCGGGCTCTGCGCCGCGCTCTGCCCGGAGCGGCTCAACATGGGCGACGTCTGCCTTGACGCCCGGCAGAGCATGGTCGCCAAGGGCCACATGCCGCCGTCGTTCCACGATTTCGCGCTGCGCGACATGGAGTTCAGCAACAGCGGCCGGTTCTTCCTGGCGCGTCACCAGCCGGGAGCGGCCGCGAGCGCCGCGGTCTTCTTCCCCGGCTGTCAGCTGAGTGCCTCCTCGCCCGAAGGCGTCGCCCACGCCTACGCTTATCTGCAGGAGAAAGTCGCCGGCGGGGTCGGCCTCATGCTTGGCTGCTGCGGTGCGCCGGCGCGCTGGGCCGGCCGCGTCGAGCAGCTCGATGCCACCATGCGCGCGATCGTCGCGGCATGGGAGGGTCTCGGCCGCCCCGGCGTCATCGCGGCCTGCCCGACCTGCCAGAGGATGCTGGAGGAGAAACTGCCGGACGCCTCCGTGACGTCGCTCTGGGCGATGCTGGAACGGGTCGGCGTACCGGCCAGCCGGCCGCTCCTACGCGCGCCGACATTCGCCATCCATGATCCCTGCACGGCACGCGAAGATCGCGTCACCCAGGACAGCATTCGCCGCATCCTGGCGAAGATCGGCGTCGCCGCCGCCGACCTCGACGACCCTGGGCATACCACCTGCTGCGGCTATGGCGGCCTGATGTCCTTCGTCAACCCGGAGGTCGCGAGCAAGGTGGTACGGCGGCGGATCGAGGAGAACCCCGCCGACTACGTCACGTATTGCGCCATGTGCCGGGACAACTTCGCCCGTCATGGCAAGCGTGCCGTGCACGTCCTGGATCTCCTGTTCGGCGGTGGCGGCGCCGATCCCGCCGAGCGCCCCGATCCTGGATTTTCGCGTCGGCAGGAGAACCGCGCCCGGCTAAGATCGACCCTGCTGCGCACTCTCTGGCGGGAAGACATGCCAACCGAGGAACCGAAGCTGGAACTCTCGCTGTCCCCGGCTGTCCAGGCACAGGCCGAACAGCGGCTGATCCTGCTCGACGACATCAGCGCCGTCATCGCCCACGCCGAGCGGACAGGGGAGAAGTTCATCGACAAGGCCAGCGGCCATTGCCTCGCCAGCTTCCGCCCGGTGAGCGTCACCTACTGGGTGGAATACGCCAGGCAGGGTGCGGCCTTCGTCGTCCATCGCGTGTACAGCCACCGCATGGACCTGAGCATGGAGCCGCCGACATGACCTCGGAACCGGCTCTGGTCTGCGGCAGGTGCGAGCGGCCGTTGCAGCTCGGCAAGGTGGCGGTGACCTATCTGGGGAACCGCTTTCCCGTCGAACTGCTGCGCTGTCCGGTCTGCGGCATGGTCTACGTGCCGGAGGAGCTGGCGCTCGGCAAGATGCTGCAGGTCGAGCAGGCGCTTGAGGACAAGTGATGGACTGCGTTGCGGCCCAAACGGAATCTGCTTGCGAAAGCGGCCTGCTGCGGACCGCCGAGGGAACGCCGCTGCGGCCCGGCGGCGTGGCGCTCACCGAGCGGGCGATGCGCGGCGGGCGCTGGCGGCCGGGCGAGCTGGTCATGGATCTTGGCTGCGGCGGTGGCACGAGCCTCAGGCTCCTCGCGGCGCACGGACTTGCCGCCATCGGCGTCGATCTCTCGCACGCTGCGCTGCAGCAGGCACGGCAGGGCGGCGCCGGCTGGCTGACGCAGGCCGACGCGGCATCGCTGCCGTTCCGTCGATCGTCCATGCACGGGGTGCTCGCCGAATGCAGCCTGTCGCTGATGCCGGACAAGGTGTTGACAGAACTGTGGTGCGTGCTCGCTCGGGGCGGCCGACTGGTCGTCACCGACCTGTACCGGCGCGGCCCGTCTTGTGACGTGGCCGCGTTCCTGCCGCGGTGCCTGGCCGGGCTGATGAGCGCAGGAGAATGGCAAGTCCGGTTGGCAAGCCGACACTTCGCTCTCCAGCGGTGGGAAGATCATTCCGACGTGCTGGGTGCATTCATGGCGCAGTTCATTTTCGCACAGTGCGATTCCGGCCGGTCGTGGTTCGGCGATCCATGCGATGCAATCGAGGCCAGCCGGCTGCGGCAAGCGATACGGGTCATCCGCCCCGGCTACATGCTGTTCGTTGCCAGCAAGGAGGGCCACGACGATGGCTGACGAAGCCTTTCTTATCGCGGAGCTTTCGCTGCAGGGTTTCGCGTGCAGCCAGATCCTCGCGATCCTGGCGTTGGAAGCGCAACGGAAATCCAGCCCCGAACTGGTCCGCGCGATGTCGGGGCTGCTCTCGGGCATGGAGTGCGGCCAGCTCTGCGGCTGCGTGAGCGGAGGCTGCTGCGTGCTCGGGCTGTATGCCGGCCGCAGCAGTGCCGACGAGCCGGAGAGCGACCACCTACCGCACATGCTGCGAGCGTTCGTCGGCTGGTTCGACGAGGAATACGGCGCTCGCTACGGCGCGGCGACCTGCGCGGCGATCACGGAAAACGATGCCAGTCTGCGGCTTGCCCGCTGCCCCGAGATCGTCCTTGCGAGCTTCCAACGTCTGAGGGCCATCCTGGACGAGCATGGCTACGACTGGGAAGGCGAGGGTGTCAGGACGGCCGAGTGATTGCCCGGTCTTCCGAGCGGAGACTGCGATGTTCATAGCTGCCGAGGAACACAACGGCGCCGTTCGAGGCAAGCTCGCTGCCGTCATTCTCGCCGCCGGGCGGTCGTCACGCATGGGTCGCTTCAAGCCGCTGCTGCCACTTGCGGGCGTCTCCGCCGTCGAGCGAGCGATCGATCTGTTCCGGCGGGCCGGCGTATCGGACGTCACCGTCGTCGTGGGACACCGCGCAGACGACCTGCAACCCGTGGTGCAGCGCCGTCACGCGACGTGCGTGGTCAACCGCAACTACGAACAAGGCATGTGTTCCTCCGTCGCGGCGGGCATCGCCGCACTGCCCGGCGACGTGGCGGGTTGCTTCCTGCTTCCGGTGGATATGCCCCTCGTGCGCTCCCGCACCATCACGCGCCTTGGAGACAACTTCGACGGCAGGACGCCTGTTCTCTATCCCTCCTTCAGGGGGCAGCGCGGGCATCCGCCCCTCATCTCCAACCGCCTCTTCTCCGCGGTCTTGCAAGCTGGCGGCAAGGACAGCCTCAAGCGCATCCTCGCCCAGCATGAGGCCGAGGCGGCGGAGGTGGACGTCCTTGACGAATCCATCCAGCTCGACATGGACACGCCGGACGACTATGCGGCGCTCTGCGAGCGGGCGGCACGGGCGGACCGGCCGAGTCCCGCGGAATGCGAAGCGATCCTGACGATGATGCGCCTCCCGGCACCGGTCCTGCGGCACCTGCGTGCCGTGGCCGACGTCGCGGGCAGACTGGCCGGATCGCTGGTGGCGCGCGGTGTGCCGCTCGATGCGGATCTGGTCGTCGCCGCCAGCCTGCTGCATGACCTGGGCAAGGGGAGTCCCGACCATGCTGCGCTGGGCGCTTACGTGCTCGAAGCGCTCGGCTACCCGCGCGTCGCCAGGCTCATCGCCTGCCATTCCGATGTCGCCTTCGGGCAGCAGGCGCTGGACGAGTCGGCCATCGTCTATCTTGCCGACAAGCTGGTCGAAGGCGATCGCCCGGTCTCGATAACAGAGCGGTTTACACGCTCGATGGTGCGGTTCGCCGACGATCCCGAGGCCATGCAGGCGGCGACCGCCCGCCTGCAGACGGCGCAGGCCGTGGCCGGCGCGGTGGAGGCAGCGCTCGGCATGCCCATTGCGACGCTGCT
>Ga0335071_10008920_pt1 | contig 10270 bp, 6 predicted proteins | sample Lox_Sample_15_FD_206724 | JGI IMG/M metagenome (GOLD analysis project Ga0335071, IMG submission 206724) | Soil microbial communities from Loxahatchee National Wildlife Refuge, Florida, United States - Lox_Sample_1.5 | ecosystem: Environmental > Terrestrial > Soil > Wetlands | place: USA: Florida...
GATGTGTTGCTCTGCCAGGTCGCGAATCGGCTGTCTCGCCGCGTCAGAGCCTCTGACACCTTGGCCCGCCTCGGAGGAGACGAATTTACGGTTGTGGCATTAGACATGGGCAGCACCGAAGATGCAATGAATTTCGCAAACGATCTGCTTGCAGAGTTTGCCACGCCCTTTTCTATCAACGGGCACGATCTTTCGCTCACCGTGAGCATTGGTATCAGCTTCTATCCGCAAAACGCGCTGCAAGCCGAACAACTCACCTGCCAGGCTGACACGGCAATGTATGTTGCCAAGAGCTCGGGCAAGAACAGAGTCGCAGTCTTCACGAGCGAGTTCGGGGATGCAGTGAAAGAACGGCTGGAGCTTGAAAATCAACTTCGCAGTGCGATCCAGCGAGGAGAACTATCCGTTCACTACCAGCCGGAGTTTGAAGCCACCACGCAACGGCTTGTATGCTTTGAAGCGCTTGCCCGCTGGAATCATTCCACCTTCGGGATGATTCCGCCTGCAAAGTTTATCCCTATCGCGGAGGAGACAGGACTGATTGTCCCCATTGGGCTGTGGATCTTAGAAAAGGCTTGCTCTGACGCTGTCAAGTGGCAGGCTCAATCTGGAAACCCAATTCAGGTGGCCGTCAACATCTCCGCCGTGCAGTTGTTGCGCGCCGACTTCGTGGCGAGTGTAGCGAATGTGCTGCACCGGACAGGCCTGAAGCCCGAGCTTTTGCAACTCGAACTGACGGAATCGGTGTTATTGCCAGGCATTTGCGATTCCCACGGCTGCCTGTCGCAACTGCGTTCTCTTGGAGTGAGCCTGGCAATCGACGATTTCGGTACCGGGTACTCATCGCTCAACTACTTGCACAGCGCGTCGATCGACTTCGTAAAGATTGACCGTTCATTTCTCGCGCGGCTCACACAGTCAGGGAACTCACAAGCCACGATGCAGTCGATAGTGACACTAGCTCACTCTCTGAATTTGTCGGTGATCGTGGAAGGCGTTGAGACCGTTAGTCAGTTAAGTATGGCCCAAGAAATCGGTTGTGACCAGGTTCAAGGATATTTATTAGGACGACCAAGTTCCAACACATTGCAGTTCATTGGGAAAGAGTGTTGCCCACTCCCGGTCCGGCCAATCGCCAGTGAAGAACATAGCTCGTCTGAGGCGCCTCAATTGTGTGCGAGCAACTGCCCCGCTTAGAGCGGTTTCCATGATAGGTGTTTGGGCTATCAGAATACAGTTGCGGCACATAAGCCATCGTCTTCGAAGTCTCGATTATCACGCACTTCGAAAAACCATAGGTCCCTGTCGAGGCCCGCGACTGCATCGGGCGAGCGGCTTGTGTGCGCGCAGGGGTTGGTGCGAATGATGGGTATCGCTTGACTAACAAGTCTGATTAAGACAACACGACCGGAGCATTTGCTTGTCGCCAGGCAGCTGGCTTATTCACGGGACAAGTTTCGGAGATCGATGCCCAATTGCTGGCACTTTTTATAGAGGTGGCTGCGTTCGAGCCCGAGCGCCCTGGCGGTTTGCGTGATCTGGCGGCCGTGCCGCTCGAGCTCGGCAAGCACCTGGGTGCGCTCGAAGGTCAAGACGCGTTGAACTAGGCGGCCACGCTGGCGTCGACATCCGCCGCTATGGCAGCAGGAGTACCGGATGCAGAAGCGGAGGAAGGGGCGGATTGGCGGGTGATCGACTGTTGCTGCGCGCAAACAACTACGCCGAGAGAGAGCCCGGCAAAGGCGGCTAGCATTTGCAGAATATACGTGCGCATGGAAACACCTGAAACGGAATCTTAAGATAAGGGTACTCCATGGGGATCGATGCAATTGTGGCCTCAACCCGTTCGTCACCTGACCACTGATTTGCCTAGTAATTTCGACAACCTCGCCAGCGACCAATAATGCCCGGGAGGTAGCCAAACCGGCAAGCGACGTGCGCTGAATCACATTCGCCGAGACTACAAGTTGCTGACTTCAGGAAAACAGTCGAAAAGCCGACATTTCGGTACCTAAATCCATTGACGCATCTAGGACGGCTGGCATAGTCAAAATGGGGGCTTCCCCAGAGATCGTTCCGCGCTATCGCCGGCTATTCCAGAGCCTTCGCTGGCGGCGTGATAAAAGGGGTCGAAAAACCCACCTCGTAACCCCACAAAATCAACGGCCGGATCTCACGATCCGGCCGTGTCAAAAGGTATCGCTTCGCAAACAGCCACGCCACTAATGATCAGTGGGAACTCGTCGGGTTAAAAAGCAGGCTTGCTACCAGGGGTCACCGCCATTTCTTCTTCGATCTTCGAACCAGGTACGTCCCGTCAGCGCTGGGATTGTCGTGCTCTGCGTTACGCATTGCTCAGGTAGTTTGCGATCCTGGCCGCCGCGGAAATGCCTTTGGGGATCCCCCTTATTCCGCCGCCTGGGGTCGCAATGTAATTGCCAAAAATGGAAGGCCCGCCCCCAAGGGGATTGTCGCTTTGCGTAGGCCGGGGCCCGGTGTTGACCACGTACTGCGTGACGCAATCGCCGCCCGCGTAAAGCCCCGGGATCGCAACGCCCTGAGCGTTCATCACTTCATGGTTTTCGTTGATGACGATTCCACCGTGGGTGCATTGCCTGAATCGCTGCCCGAAAATGGCGTAGAATGGTCCGTTCTTAATTGGCATCGGGGGCAAGCTCCCCTCGAAGAATCCGCTGGGGAACTTGCTGGCGGCCCGGCCGTCTTTCACTTCCTGGTTGTATTTCTCCACAGTGGCAAGGAAGACAAGAGGGTCGATCTTGATCTTCATGGCTAGATCCACAAGCGTATCCGCCTTGGTAATGTGCTGGCCGTAGCCCCACTTTTCATCGACGGCGATCTCCTCGGCTACCGCTTCTCTCCAGTGGTTTTTGGCGAGCTCGTGTTCGAGTTCCTCAGGGATGATCTCCGCAACCGTCTCTCCTGCTCTTTCCAGAGAGTCCTGATCGGCGATGCTGTATACCAGAGGATCGGCCACCTCTTTCCCGAACCGCCCGCCCGGCTCGGCTACCCGTTCGCCGTCCAGGTTCACTTGCAATTGCATCACGCTGGACCGCGCCATGTTCGTCACCGTGTAGGAATACGGATGATGAATCGGGCCCTGAACATTCGGCATTGTATTCTGCAGGTCGATAGCTGCGCCTGCCTCTTCGGCGAAAGTTAGCCAATCCCCGGTCAAAGTTGGCGGGTTGAGATTGTGCATCTGCTCGAGGATGACCTTCGGCCACACCTCCTTACACTTTTTGAAGTTGGCTCCGAAACCGCCTGCGGCGATATAACATGCCTTGCAATTTACCTGCAGCTCGCCGTCCTTGGTATCGGCAATAACCGCCGTGATTTTGCCTCCTGCATTCTTGATCAGCTTTTTCGCCCTGGTCTCGGTAAGCACTGGAATGTTCATCTTTTTGCAGCATTCCATCATTTTGTCGATGATATAGGTTCCCCACCACCCGGGTCCGATGGAGGCATCGTCCAGATCCTTGTACTTGTCGACACGCCTCGCCATGTCTATGTTCACCTTCGGCGCATTGGGTCCCTTGCCGGGCATGAACGTAAAGTACTTCTTCGCATCCGCCTCGTCCTTCGAGACAAGGAAATCGAAAAACTGCCCGGAAAGATCCTGCGGTTCCTTTGGCGTCGCCCCCGCATTCCTTTGCCATGTTGAATCGCTGATCGCCGCGCCGTGTCCGAAGTTTGTGGCCCCGCCCGGTTTCTTCGCCTTTTCCAGCACAATCACCTTTTTGCCCGGGAGAAGATCTGCCGCTTTCACCGCGCAAACCGATCCGATGCCACCGGCGCCTATCACGACCAGATCGCAATCCATCACTTTCGCTGCCATAAGAAGATCTCCTTCCGGTCTTAGAGCTTAATCTCTTCAATCACGTTAATGGGACACTCGTTGTAGCAAGTTCCGCACTGCACGCACTTTTCCTGATCGATCTCCATCTTCCGCACCCCGTAATAAACGGCCTTTTGCGGGCAGAAGATCTTGCACGCATGGCAGCCGATGCATTTGCTGGTGATGAAGTAGATCTTGTCCTTGCCGGGTTTCTTTGCCATGGCCGCTGCCGCCGCCGGTCCCGTCAGATTTAAAAGCGCAGTGGTGGCGATTGCCGCTGAGCCGGCAACAAGGAATTTCCGCCTGCTACGATCGCGAATTTTGTCTTTTGTCACAATCCCACTCCTCTACGATGAGCTTGACTCCGCGATGTATTTTCCTGCGATGCGTCCCATAGTGAATGCCCAGCCGATGCTGTTGCCGCATACCGGTGTTATGTAATCGGTCGAATATCGCCCGCCACAGCAGTTTCCGGAGGCGAACAGTCCTGGGATGGGGTCGTCGTTGTTGTCCAGGACTTTCTGGTTTTCGTCGACCTCTAATCCGACCAATGTCACCATTGCGCCTGTTGGCGTGTCACCCGAACTTGAGATGCTGGCAAAAAAAGGCGGCTTGACGATGGGATGCAAGAGACTTGGATCTTTTCCAAAATCCTCATCCACGCCCTTTTTAACTAACTCGTTATAGCGCTCCACAGTTGCAAGAAAGTTCTTCTTTGCCTGGTCCTTATAACCCAGATAGTCGGCAAGTTCTCCGAGTGTGTTCGCGCAATAATGTTTCGATGGCATGCCCACATCTCCCCCAACGGTGCCATGGACCATTCCGCCGTTGGCACCCGTGCCCGCCAGCGCGTTGAACTCCTTTTCCAGGCGGTCAAGTATTTTGGGAAGCATGGTTATATTTCCGTGATCCATCGGTTGATAATCCAGCTCCTCGCGCCAATTGGAGTCCCAAACGGCGCAAAGCGTTCCCTTGGGCTGACGAAAACCTTGCGCTATAGATGCCCAGGAGGCCTCGTTGGTATAACGCTTTCCTTCTCGATTCATTCTGAGGAAGGCTGTTTTCCCCAGGGCGCCGGCCAGGGCCACCATGTCGATGGTATTCTGCATCGCGCGCGGTCCCCTTTCGATGCGTCCGCCGGCCCACACCCCCATCTTATGGCCGTCTCCTTCTCTGCCCATCCCGCGGAATTTATCAATCCCCTCGATCATGCTGAGATGCTCGCTCAAAAGATCGGCAACCAACTCCTTGTTGCGGCTGAAGTCGCCGCAGGAAAGCAATAGGCCCTTCTTGCCGGTAACTTTGATGTAGTTGCCCTTTTCGTCTTTGGCAACCACGCCGGCGACTCGATTTCCATTCTTGAAGAGATATTCAGCGGATGTTCCGAAAAGGAATTGAGCGCCATGCGTCCTGGCCTTGGCCCCGGTGTGTTTCATCGCATCGGTCCAACTCAGCCCCTTGCCGTAAAACATGACGGTGCCAACCCAGCTCTTAATTCCGTTGATCGAGCCGGCATAATGCCTGGGCAGAGGAAGGCCAAATACCGTCGCAGTATTCCTCACCTCGGCGGGTATCACTTCAAACAGCCAGTCGCAGGCGGCGCCGCTTTCGAAGACATACTGCTTCACCAGCCGCGGATTCGTCCGGTTTCCCATCCGGCGCTGCCATTCCGCGAAGAACTCATGTGGATCGATCCGCGGGGCGCCCGCATCCAGAGCGAACTTGGAGTTGACCACGCCCAGCTCGTTGCCTATGCAGGTGTATTTGTCTTCGGACTGCTTTTCGATGACGATGACCGAGGCGCCGGCTTCGGCAGCCGAGCGAGCTGCCGCCGCTCCGGCAGCTCCCGCTCCGATAATCACAACGTCGGCTTCCGCCGTTTTCGCAATCTTCGCGTCCGGTATCGGATCTGGAGGAGTCTTCCAGCTCTTAGCAGCGCCATTGCTTGCTGTATCTTCCGCCAGGCCGAAAGCTGTCCTCGGCGATACAGCAGCCATAGTGGCGGCGGTTGAAACCGTAGCAGCCCTCAAGAAACCGCGACGACTGATCGTTGTTGCCTGGTCTTCTTTCGATCGTTCCATTCTTTCCCTCTCTTTTCGAAACTCAGTACCGGAGTCGTCCGATGGAGCAACGGGATTCCCCGTTCGTCTCAATCTCATCTAAAGTGTTGCCAGCCTCTCTCCGAGCAAATAACCGTCCGTCATTGCCATGCCAAGGCTTATGCCTGCCATGGGACTCTGATAGGCGACGATAAAACGCCCCCCAGCATTGTTGCCCGCTGCATAGAGACCCTTGATGGGCTTGAACTGCGAATTGAGCACATGCCCCTCCGCATCGGTATCAAGGCCCGTAGGGGCCACCAGACCAGGGCTTATCGTTTGGCCTGCAAACGGGTCCTGGGATGCTTTGCTGACAATGGCGTAGAAGGGCGGATCTTTGAGAGCGGTCGCTTTCAAAATAGCGGCGCCTTTGCCGAAATCGTCGTCGGATCCCTTCTCGCACAGCTCTTTGTAGCGCGCGATTGAGGCCAACGCCTTCTTCCTGGTCTTAGGCTGATAGCAATCCAGGTAGCTGATGAGTTCCTCTATCGTATTGGCGCAATAGACATCTCCCTTGCCCGGCACGGTAAGCAGTTCCATGTTTTGAGGTGTGGGGCCTGGCTTCACGCCGTCAAGATGATGAAGCCTTTTGGGGAAGTTGATCGTGTGCGCGGTATCCGTCGCCGCATGACGGGGCGGCATCATCTCCAGAACCTTCTTCCAGTTCGCATCCTGCAGGGTCACGGTGATCGCTTCTTTTGGCCGCTGAAGCGTAGTCCCGGCGGCCTCGTCGCAAAAGCGTTCGCCATTCTCATCCAATTGCAGATGCCAAACTCCTGTGCCGGGATCGCCGGTTATCACCATGGAGGAATGAGGTCCGATCTCGACATGGCCGCCCGCCCACAGGCCGAGCTTGATGCTGGAGCCATCGCGGAGAATGGAACTGGAAAAGCTAGTTCCTATAAGATTGAGATCGCCTTTCGCCTCGGCTTCCCAACGAAGCTGGTCGAGGATATCGGTGACCATTTCTTTGTTGCCGGAAAAATCGCCTGCACAGAGCGCCACAGCTTTGCGCGCATTGAAACGGACGTATGGGCCGTCAGCCTTCTTCGCTACGACGCCGGTTACCGCGCCCGAGCTATCGACGTCGCAGATCTCGGCATGATGCGCGAAGAACCATTGAGCGCCGTCAGCCCGGGCCTTCTGAAGGTGGACCTTCATGATCTCTTTCCACCTGAACGTGCCGGTATCATCGGTCATCTTTCGGAATATGGTCGATCCGTGGTAAAACTTCCATCCGGATACTTCAGTGATGCGCGACGGAGGCGGCGGACAGCTCATGATGTGCGAGGTTTCGGCCAGCCACTCTTTGCTCATGACCTCGATGACCGAGTCGAGAACCCTGCCGCTGTTTTTTGCGAAATAGGCAGCCCGCCTGGGGTTGTGGCGGATCAGGTTGCGCCGGGCCATCTCTCGAATGAAATCGTCCTCGTCGATCCTAGGTGCGCCGTGATCCATCGCCCACTTGGAATTGACGGTTCCGACCTCCGTGCCCGCCCAGTCATATTTACTTTCCGGCTGGTTCTCGATCACGGCCACAGAAGAGCCTTTCGAGGCCGCTACGCGTGCGCATAGCAAGCCGGCGGTGCCGCCGCCTACTACAACAATGTCGTAGGTTCCGCCATCAGAAATGAGACTCTCGTCAATGGGATCGGGCTTGTCTCTCCATGATTTAGCTATTGCCTTTTTTTCGGGAACCGGAAATGCTGCTGCCGTGTGCACAGCAGCGATGGTGGCAATGGCACCGTTCGCCGCAACACTCTTTAGGAGATTGCGACGATCAAGACGTGTTGCTGGCGCGTTTTCATTCTTCGGCATGCTTTTTTTCTCGATTGGAATTTTCGTTCTTTCTGCTGCTGGCGCCCGTTGAGCGTGCCGTTGGCCAACCCAAGCGTGGCGATGATGGCGTTTGCACCATGGAAGCGCAAAACGCCACCGAAGTTTCACGCCACGCTCGTCGTCAGCCACCTCGCCTCCGCTGGGTTTGAAGGCTCGCTCCTCAGTAACTGAAGGTCTCGCTGAAGGTGTAGTACGGCGCGGGAGTCGGGGTCATCACCGGGATCCGGGTCGGGCTCCACTCCTGGTAAGGATTCGGATTTGCCTTGTCCTGCTTCATTCGCGGATCCACAGACTGCGTCTCGCCCGCTTCCTTCTTCACCTTTTCCTTGACGGGGATTGTCGCCACTCCGTGCTCCATCGGGCCGGTGTAGTCGTAGAACATCTGGATGTGCCAGATCTTCCAGCCGTCTTCTTCCTTGATGAAGTCCACGCCGTACTTCTCATAGAAGTAAATGCCGCCCGGGCCGCCATCCGTTCCGTTGATCGGGCCGATCATGATGCCGGGTGAGTACCACATGCCCTTGGCCGTCTTGCCGTCGCCGGCGATTTCAATGATCGGCGTGGTCAGGGTATGAATCAGGAACATGCCGGCTCCGAAACTCGCGGGTGTGTCCGGTACTTCGGGGTGGATCTTGCGCAAGGCATCGAGATCCTTCTTCATGTTCACATTGTTCATTTCGCAATACGAAGAGCGAATGTGCTCTCCGGTCCAGGCGCCGGCGGGATTTGTGAAGGTGTTCGGTGTCGGCGGATGCTTTGCCCAGATCGCATCCAATTCATCGCAATTCTTGTTAGTTCCATGATAATAAGCATGCCGGCCCATCACGTTGGCGACGGCCTGAATAGCGACCGCGCGCGTGGCATCGGAAATTTCAGGCCTCTTTTCCGCGGCAAAGGCGCTGGAAACTCCCAGCACCGCGAAAAGTCCCATTGCAGCTTTAAATAGTTTCATTCCATTCTCCTGTTATTTGAATTCGTTATGGATTTGCCAGATCAGCCGGCGGGGCTTTTCCCCTTACCCCGCACGGCTCATCTGCATCATCTCCTTATTAATCGATAGCTGTGTCAACAGTTTTGCTCGTGACGCAACTAGAACAACAGCTTGAGCGCAAACTGGAAGTTCCTTTGCACGGAAAGCGCAACGGTGCCCTTGTTATAACTGATTCCACCAGCCACCAACCCCGACGGGTTCTCCGAGGTCGGCGTGCTCTGGGCCCAAGAAGCGATCTGTGCGAGCGGCGTGGAGAAATTGGCGGTGTTGGAGATGTTGAAGCACTCGGCGCGGAACTGCAGGCTCGCCCGTTCGCTGATCTGGAATTTCTTGAACAGCGACAGGTCATCATCGCGGAAGTGCGGGCCGTAGAACGGATTCACGCCTTCGTTCCCGTCGGTGCCCGGTACCGGCGGAGCAAATGCATTGGTATTGAACGAACTTGCGTCGAAGTTCCTATTGAGGAGCACCTTACCCACGATGTTCGGCAAGTAATAAGTCTGCCCTTGCTGATTGGTGTAGCTCTGTCCATTGGCGTTTGCGCAGCGCGAATCGAGCGTAATAGGCGGTGGAGGCGGTTGTCCAGGGGGCCCCTGAGGCTGCGTATAGTAGCAGGGAATTCCCGAGATAAATGAGAAAGGCGTGCCGGTCTGCCACTGAAAGACGGTGTTCGCCTGCCACCCTTTGATGACCGCGGCCTCCCATCCGCTGGCGTTCTTGCCGAATGGCAGCGTGTAGCTGGCAGTCGCCGTGATTCTGTGACGGATGTCGTTAAGGGAGTTGCCATAGGCAAGTTGATCGTTGTTCGCCGCTTCATAACCGACCGCCGCTTGTCCCATGCTGTCCGTCGTCTTCAAACTGTGCGCCCAAGTCCAGTTAGCATTCACAGTGAGATCTTTGCCGACGTGCCGCGCATAGATCAACTGAAGTGCGTGGTAGTTCGTTAATCCGTGATAAGTGTTGGTGGTAATGCTGTTTACATTGTTCAGCACTGCGGACGGGCTCTGCGTTGCCAAGCCCTGAGGTCCAAGTCCCGCTTGTAATGTGTAGACGTACGGCGCCGTGGGATTATTCGCGCCGGGCATGTCGGGCTTGTCCAGGTCGATCGAAGAAGCCAGGCCGCGGCCCAAGACACCGACATAAGCCGCCGTAACGGTGTTGGCGCCAAACTCGCGCTGCGCGGAAAGATTCGTCTGGTAGACGCGAATCGACGGCGAATTGGCAGCCACCGCCGTGAGGGTTGTAACACTCCCGTCATTGTTCCAGTTGTTGATGTCTGAGGGAGTCGGATTCTTCCAGGTCGTGGGATCGTTCAAGTTGGGCATAAACGCCGCGTAGTTGAAGACGAATGGAGCGTTGCCGCCGCTGGTTATGCTATTCGCCGCGGGGCTGTAGCTCATGCCGAAGCCGCCGCGTAGTACGGTCTTCTGGTTAAACGAATAGGCAAAGCCAATGCGCGGCACAGCATTTCCATAGTCGGTGTCG
>Ga0335071_10008922_pt1 | contig 10269 bp, 9 predicted proteins | sample Lox_Sample_15_FD_206724 | JGI IMG/M metagenome (GOLD analysis project Ga0335071, IMG submission 206724) | Soil microbial communities from Loxahatchee National Wildlife Refuge, Florida, United States - Lox_Sample_1.5 | ecosystem: Environmental > Terrestrial > Soil > Wetlands | place: USA: Florida...
CACCTGCCCGGTCAGGCCGGCGAATTGCTGTCGGATTTCTTGTTGATCTCGATCACTGAGCAGGGCCACAGAAATTCCTCTCGATCGGCCCACCGTGCAGCGGCAGAGCCGGCTCCTTGCACAACCGTATTAGGGTAGAACAGGCGTCCCGATTCGCCAAGGAGATTGAAGAGAATGGGCGAGAAAACGGACAAATATCCGGACATTTTGGGGGCAGGAAACGACAACGGATCAAAAGAGGTCAGGAAGACCGGACGTTTTCCCAGGTCTTCGCAATTGCCTCGGCGAGAGCGTCGCGAACTCCGGCGGGATTCCGAACCGAAGAAAAGCCCAGTGCGTCGCGTATCCGGCTCGTGTCCAATTCCCACGCGTCGGCCAGGAACGCCGCGCCTTTCCACTCCGCCGCTGGAATCACCTGCACGCCGGCGGAAGCACCGGTCGCAGAGGTTGCCATCCCAGCCACCTCTTCCCAGGTAACGTAGGAGCTGGCCAGGTTGAACACCCGCCCGCCCTGCCTGGGCTCTTTGAGCGCGGCTAGTACGGCCCGATTGAAATCCTCCTGGCAGAGAAAGCTGCCCCCCGCCTTCGCCGGAACGGCAATCGGATGGCCCTGGGCTGCGGTCTTCAGCATGTCGCGGAGATGCTTCCCCGCCATCGTGGTGCCGAAGGCCCACCAAAAGCGCAGGACGGTTCCCGAGAACCCGTGCTCGTTGGCCGCCTGCAGCGTCAGGTGCTCGGCGAATTGCTTGGCGATCCCGTATGCAGGCTTGCGGGCCTCGAGGACGCGCAGCGGGTGGTCCTCGTTAATTGGGTTGCAGAGTGGCTTCCCATAGACCACCGCGGTACTGGTGTAAATGAAATGGGAGACGTGCTGAGCCCGCGCGGCCTCCAGTAGCAGGACGTGTCCACGCAGATCATGGTCGAGCAAAAACCGGGGGTCGTCAGAAAATGACCAGGCCAGATGGATGACGGTCTCGACGCCGGCCATCGCTTCTTTGACCGCAGCCTCCTCTTCCACGCCTCCCTGGACAAAAGACAACTGGGGGTGGGCTATCGTACGCACCACCCCCAGTTCTTTATCCAAAACAACAATCAGATGACCTTCAGCAAGCAGGAAAGGAATCAGCTCGCGCCCGAGGCTCCCATTACCCCCAACCACCAGGATGCGCATGTCACTTCACTGGCTTGACTTCGGCGGTATTCTGGCGAAACCCGATCATGTTTAGAAACCCGTCCCAGCGTGCGACGATCGGAATGATAAGCGCCAACCCATAGGCGCACACATACTCCGCTGCATGCGCCGCGGAACCCAATCGAGACGCCACGACGGGATCCGTGGCAATCAATTCCCCGGCCACCTTACCCAGAATGGCACCCCCGGCGATCACCAGCCAGGGGTACTTGTTCATCAAGGTCGCGATGATTGCACTGCAGCAGAGGATGATAGGAATGCTGAGGCCGAGACCGAAGATGAGCAAGGCCATACTGCCTTTCGCCGCCGCGGCCACGGCCAGGACGTTGTCCGTGGACATAATCAGATCGGCAATGATGATGATCTTCACCGCCTCCCAGAGATTGGCGCTGGACTTGACATGCTCCTCGCCGTCTCCATCGGTGGGCTTGACCAACTTATACGCGACCCAGATCAAGACCAAGCCGCCGCCTAGGCGGAGGAAAGGCACCTCCAGCAGCAGGGCGGCGACCCAGGTGAGGGCGATCCGGAGCGCCACCGCGCCGAAGGACCCCCAGAAAATTCCCAGCTTCTGTTGCTTACGCGGCAGCGAGCGAACCGCAAGCGCGATGACGACTGCGTTGTCGCCAGACAGGATGAAATTGACGTAGATGATAGTGAGAATACCGACGATCAGTTCCCAGGACATCCCTTAGATCTCCGGCGAACGCCTTACCATCGGACGCTTAACTTTATGACAGAAGTCCTCCGCCTACCAAGCAGAAAACCAAATGGTCGACACAAATGTGCAAAGGCCGGGAGGTCTCCTCCCGGCCTTTGCTGGTCTGTCCATTCTGCCCGGACTACTTCTCTCGTGCCATGCGAGCGCGGACCAGCGGCTTGAGGGCAAAGAACGCCAGGACCGCAGCCATAGTATCGAAAACTGCCGCGATATAGTACGGCACCTGGAACGATCCCGCGAAGGCCGCCGCGACCAACGCGGCGCCCCACCCGGCCATGATGGAAGACATGCCTTTCGCGGTGTACAGCATGCCATAGTTGGCCGACGCGTTCTTGGGCCCGAAGACATCCCCGGTGATGGCCGAGAATAGGGCGTAGATTTCGCCCCAGGACAGGAACACGAACGGGAGCACCAACACGAACAGCATCGGGTTACCGGTGATCTGGGTCATCAAGAAGATGAAGAACGCCTCGACGGCAAACGCCAGCGCCATGGTGTTCTCGCGGCCGAGCTTGTCCGAGATCATGCCCCACATGATGCGCGAGAACGCATTGGTGATCCCGGTCAGGGTTGCCGTGAAGGCGACAATCGAGATCCCCAGGATCTTTGCATTCTGCACGTTCAGGGATTTTGCGATCTCGGAAAGGTTGCCGGTGGTCATCAACCCGCCGGCACAGACCATCAGAAACATCGCATAGAGCAGGTAAAACTCTGGCCGCAGGAGGGTCTGTTGCCAGGAGTAGTTGACCTTTGTCTGCGCGATGGTCTTCGAGACTTTCGGCACCCAGCCGGCCGGCTTCCAGCCTTCCGGCGGATGGTGGAGAATACAAGCCATCGCAATGGCGATCACTCCCTGCAGGACGCCCCAGAATGTCATTGCCCCCATCCACCCCATCGAGGCGATGGTGGACGAGATCGGGATGATCGTCAGCGCCGCCCCGCCGCCAAATCCGGCGGCGGTCAGGCCGGCGGCCAGCCCCCGGCGATCCGGGAACCACTTGACCGCATTGGCCACCGTGGCAATGTAAATGATCCCCGCGCCCGTTCCGGCCAAGATCCCGTAATAGATATAGAGGTCGAAGACACTCTTCGTCATTGTCCCGCCGAGCACCCAACCCAGCATGACCAAGACGGCCCCGATGAGCATCAGGGTCCGAATCCCGAACTTGTCGATGAAGATCCCCGCCACCGGAACCGGCCAGGTTTCGAACAGGATGAACAACGAGAATACGAGCGCAATCTGCGGATATGGCGTGCCGACAAATGTCTGGCGCATGCCCGGCGTGAAGAGAGTAAATGCGTACTGGTAGTTCGAAATCACGACCATCGAGATGAATCCGGCCATCAACTGCACGACACGATTGCCAATTAGTGAGCCGTACATCTCTTTGGCAAGATCGCCCTGCACAGTCCCCACCTTGGCATCAACTTGACCTGGTGTCACTGTGGTCTCCTTTCGTGCTCTAAATTCCCAGCGCTCCACTTCGGATCGACCAGAGCCCCTTTCACCAACGTGCTTTCAAACGAGTCGCATCGCCACAGGAAAACGGCGGCCGCCGGCCGCAGGGGCAGCGCGGCGCCCTGCCATCGGGTATCTGGCAGAGTGCAGAACTCGTTCAGAATTTTGGAGTTTCGTGCAGAGTCGAACAGGAAGGGAGCACTACTGAAACCACCAGCCAGGCGAGTCCAACGGGCCAGGACACACGCCCTGACGCATTGCCCCCGCCCCATTCGCCCACGCTGGCGCGTCATGAGTGTCTCGAGCATGCTCCAGAGCCCGGCGTGTGCGTGCCAGGAGGGGCTGGGCATGCTTCTACAGACTGTCGCCGAACACGAGGTGATGTCGTCTGCGGAACCTCGTCTTCTTCTGAACCGACGAAAAATCGAAGCGCCGGCGGAGGGGGACCGAGCCCCCTCCGCCGACTGTGGATCATCGCGTCAGACCACAAAAATTACCGGCCGATACTCTCGCGATTCGACTCGCTATGGCCGGTGCCCTCGCCGACATCCATCGCCTCGTAATCCAGCGGCGTGGGAACCGCGACCTGCACCGGCACGCCCTGCGCCTTCACCTTGGCATCCACGAATGCCTGCAGATTGGCGATGTGGGCCTCGGTGAGGTGCGCGAAGCGGCCCTGCAGCTTCACGTACTCGCGGACCGGCTTGTACTGCTTGGGCTTGTGCTGGAACTTGTAGGTGCCCTCTTCCCACTCGTAGAGGCTGAACATGCCGGTCTCGACCGCCAGCTTAGCGATCTGGACAGTCTTGTCCTGATCGGTCTTCCAGCCCTTCGGGCAGGGTGCGTGGATGTGCATGAAGGTCGGTCCGACCACGTTCAATGCCTTTCGGACCTTGTTCATCAGATCGATCGGATAGGCGAGAGATGCGGTGGCGACGTACTTTACAGCCGGGTGGCCGCCGATCACGAGCTGCGGCGGATCCTTCGGGAACAGCTTCTTGCCTTCGGGGATCAACGGCCCCGGAGGTGTGAAGGTGGTGTTCCCGCCATACGGCGTCGTCGGGGAGGTCTGGATCCCCGTGTTGGCGTACGACTCGTTGTCATAGCAGATGAACAGGGCATCGTGGCCGCGGTACATCATCGCCGACATGGCCTGCAGCCCGATGTCTACCGAGCCGCCATCACCCGCCATAACGATGATGTTCGGGAACTCGCCTTGCCACTTGCCCTTGCGGATCAGCACCTTGTACGCCGCCTCGACACCCGAGGCCACGGCGCCGGCGTTGGTGATCTGCGTGTGCATCCAGGGCACCGCGTACGGGGTGCACAGGTAGCTGGCGTTCGCCACGTACATACAGCCGGTCGGCCCGAGCAGGATGGTGTTCGGACCGGCGGCCTTCGCGACCAGCCGATACTGCAAGGCCGGGCCGCAGCCGGCGCAGGTCCGGTGACCGGGAACGTACATCTCTTCCTTGGGCACGTTCCGGATCTTTTTGATCATCGGAAGATTCTGAGTTTGAATGGCAACGGCCATTGCTGGCTCCTTTCGTTGCGGATCGGTTCACGCGGGCGGAAGGAAACGATCCCCGCCTCGCGATGCGCTTCGTCCGTTACGCCTCTTTCTCGTGGTTCACCCAGAACACATTCTTCTTCATCTTGCCGGCTGCCATCGCCTTGGACATGACGTCAGCCATCCAATAGAACTCTTTGAGCGGCACCATCTCGCCGCCTAGGCCGGCCATGAACGAGGTCGTGAGGGGCCGCTGCGGGCAATCGTACAAAGAGGCGCGGACCTCGTGCAGCAGGTTGCCGCCCTTCATGGCACCGCCGTAGGAGGTGCTGGTCTCGATGACGCCGACGGCCTTGAACTTCGACAGGATGTTGGCCACATCCTCGGTCGGCCACGGCCGCACGAAGCGCAGCTTCACCATCCCGACCTTCACGCCTTGCTGCCGCAAGCGGCGCACGGCGTGCCGGCAGGTCATGGCGTGGGCGCCCTGGAGGAAGAACACCATCTCGGCGCCGTCGGTCATGTACTCTTCCACGAAAGGAGCATAGTTCCGGCCGAAGATCCGGTTATAGTCCGCGATTGCTTCCTTGATGACTGCGGGAGCCTCCAGCATGGCCTCTGCCCGCTGCAGGTCCATGACCGTCCCCTGGTCGGGGCGGATCTGCGGCCCGTGGGACACTGGGCGCTTTGGATCGAGCGGATGCGGGAGCTTGTAGGGCGGCAGGAACTCGTCCACCTGGCTCTGATCGGGGATGGATACGTTTCCCGGAATGTGGGAGACGAAGTAGCCGTCCTGACAGACCATCTGCGGCAGAAGCACGCGATGGTCTTCGCCCACGCGGTAGTTGATCAGGGAGTTATCAAAGGCTTCCTGCGGGTTTTCGGCCCACCCCAGGATCCAGCCCTGATCGCGCGTGGACATCGCATCGGTCTGCTCCGACCCAAAGTCGCCCGGCGGATCCAGGGCGCGATCGGCAATCATCATCTGCAAGGGGAGGCGGCCGCCGGCGATGGGGGAATAGGTCTCCATCGCGTACGTCACGCCCACGCCGGAGCTGCCGGTGAGCGCCCGCGCGCCCGCGGCACAGGCCCCCGCCACCACGGACAACTGGGCGTGCTCGCCCTCGCCGTGGATGAACTCGGCATCCAATTCGCCGTTGGCCACCATCTTGGCCAACTCCATCATGATCGCAGTGTACGGCCGGATCGGATAGGAGCAGATCACCTCTACCTTGGCCAGCTTGGCTGCTTGGGCCGCGGCGGCGCATCCGCTCAAGGTCATCTCTTTCGCCATGGGAAACCCTCCTTAAAACGGTTTCTCGAGTCGGACCACGCCTTCTTCGTAATTCAGCTCGTAATCCCGGGAGAGGGCACCGGAGGTGCACTCGACCACGCAGACCGCGCAGCCCTTGCAGTACTTGGCGTTCCACTCCACCTCATCCTCGGCTTCGTTGAACTGCCAGCAGGCATCCGGGCAGAAGATGACGCAGCTCATACACAGGTTGCATTTCTCACGATCGATCACCGGGCGCTGAATCCGCCAGTTGCCCGTGATCATCATGGGCTGCTCGGTCACCGGCGCCGGTGTGACGCAGCCCAGGGGCACCTCTTTCTCTTTCGGAATGTAAAAATGCTTCGACATCGCCAACCTCCTTAAAGGGTTTCACCCTACAGGGTCTTGATGCTCGCCAGATCGTAGCCCTTGTACATGGCGTCCTTGTTCTTCACCACGCTGGCAAGGCTCTCGAGCTTCACCGCCCCGGTGGCCTTCACGAACGCGCCCAGGATCGGGGCCGCCACGCCGTCGCCGATGCCGACGGAGTCGATGCCGCCTTCGGATCCGGAGAAGTCCACGGTCCGACTGCCGCAGATTTTGTTCGCGTCCACGCAGACGACCTGCTTCAACAGCTCTTTATTGGGGATGAACTTCAGAATATCTTCCGGCGAGCGGTCGGTGTTGACCACCAGGGTGCCGCCCTTCGGCATCCCACGCAGGACGTTGATGCCCTTCACAATCGTGGCGTCGCCGATGATGACGCATTCCGGGTGCTCGTTCTCGTACTCGTAGCGCTCCTCGATCTCCTCGTCACTGATCCGCGCATATTTCCGCAGGGGCACGTTGACCCGGTCCGGTAGATCGACGTAGTTGTCAAATGCCTGGGTGAACTTCCCCTCGAACATGCCGGCGGCCGCGATCCCGTTGGAGATGTCGCGCCCCTCCTTGTCCTGAATCACTCCTCGTACCCAGACCGTAAACTGCCTGACACTTGCCATGAGACCCTCCTTGACTGTCCAGTGTGTAGTGCTGTCTCGATTCCTCCTCGCGCGCTGTCGCGAGTATGCCGTCACCTCCCTTCACCCGGTGCGTTGAGCATCTGACTACTTCATGGTCTTCACTTGGGTCCGCGCTTCTTCAAGGTGTTTTGCCGTGACGCGGAAGGTGTCACCTGCCTCGTTGCGATACTCTTCCAAGGCCAAAATTGCCGCCTTCTTGCAGATCAGCTCGAGGTCCGCTCCGGTCCACCCGCCGGTGGCATCCGCTAGCTGACCGAGGTTCACATCTTCGGTGAGGGGCAGCCCACCGGTTTGGATGGCCAGGATTTCCCGCCGCTCGTCCCGCGTGGGCAGCGGCAACTCCATCACGTAATCAAACCGGCCCGCGCGCAGCAGCGCAGGCTCCATCATGTCGGGGCGATTGGTCGCGCCAAGCACGACCACGCCAAGCGAGCCGTGCAGCTCGTCCAGTTCGCGGAACAGTTGGCTGACAAGGCGGGAGAAAAGACCCCCGGCTTCGTGCGCCGAGCGCGAGGGAACCAAGGTCTCGATCTCGTCGAAGAAGAGGATGCAGGGCGAGGCCTGCTTGGCGCGCTTGAACACCTCGCGCAGGCCCTTCTCTGATTCGCCGACCCATTTGGAGAGGAGGCTGGGCTGATCCACCGTGATCAGCATCAGCCCCATCTCGCCCGCCAGCGCGCGCGCCAGCAGCGTCTTGCCCGTCCCCGAAGGGCCGGTGAGCAGAACGCCCTTCGGCGGGCTGAAGCGCGTGTGTCCGACCAGGGCGCCACCCGAGCGAAAGAGCTGGACGATCGAGAGCAGCGTCCGTTTCGTCTCGGCGAGGCCGCCCACGTCTTTCAGCGTCAGCCGGGGGCGTTCGGCCAGGAATTCGCGGGTCGAGGTCGGGGTCACGACCTTGAATGCCGACATGAAATCGTCGAGGACGACCTGGATGCTCGCGTCGTCGATCTGGGGTTTGCCGTCCACCTCGAACCGGATCTTGGGCAGCAATCGGCGCAGGGCCACCATCCCCGCCTCTTTGCACAGAACGGCCAGGTCCGCCCCCACGTACCCGTGCGTGATGCCTGCCAGCTGATCCAGGTCCACATCCGGGCCGAGCGGCATCCGGCGGGAATGAATTCCCAGAATGTGCCGCCGTCCCTCGCGGCCGGGGACGCCGATGGCGATCTCGCGGTCGAACCGCCCGGGCCGGCGCAGCGCCTGGTCCACCAGGTCCGGCATGTTGGTGGCGCCGATCACCATCACTTCCCCGCGCTCAACCAAGCCGTCCATGAGCGCCAGGAGCTGTGCCACCACGCGCTTCTCCAGGTCCCCGACGACGTTGGCGCGTTTCGGCGCCAGGGCGTCGATCTCGTCGAGGAAGATGATGCTGGGCGCGTTGCGCCGCGCCTCCTCGAAGACCTGGCGTAGCTTTGCCTCGCTCTCCCCGTAGAACTTGTGGATGATCTCGGGGCCGTTCACGTGGATGAAGTGCGCGCGCACCTCGTTGGAGACGGCACGGGCGATGAGCGTCTTCCCGGTGCCCGGAGGCCCGGTGAGAAGCACGCCTTTCGGCGGATCGATCCCTAGCAGGCCGAAAAGCTGCGGGAACTTCAAGGGCAGCTCGACCATCTCCCGCACCAGCGACACTTCCCGATCCAGTCCGCCGATGTCTTCGTACGAGACCCGATACGCCTTCTCAGCCGAGACCTCGGGGGCGCGGAAAGCAATTGCGGTGTCGTTGGAGATCAGCACGGCCCCGCGCGGATTGGTCCCATCCACCGTGAACGAGCGCGGGCGCGAGCCCAGGAAGGTGATCTGCAGGTTGTCCCCGATAGTCACCGGCAGCCCTTGCAGGAGCTGCCGGACGTGCGGAATCTCCTCCTCTGTGGGCACACTCTGGTTGGCCTGAACCGGCGACAGCAAGATAGAGTTGGCCACTTTGAACGGAACCCGCTTGACCGCGACGAACTCGTCCACGCCGGCCTGCGCGTTGTTGCGCGTGTTTCCATCCATCATGATCAGGTACTGCCCGCAGTGGCTCGGCGGTGCCTGGGTGGCTCGGGCCACGGTAGAGCGCCGGCCCGTGATCAGGAGAACATCGCCGGGAGCCGCATGTAGCTTGATCAAATCGTCGACATCCATGCGGGCGTAGCCCTTCCCGACATCTTCGAGGAAGGCCTCGGCCACCTTGAATTTCAGGTCGTCCTGCCCAGCATTGCTCACTGGGAGACTCCATGCACTTTGCGCAAACGGCGCGCGGGGAACGTCGAGGGGGCGCCACCCGTCCAGTGCTGGGAGGTAAAAGACAGCTGCTCCATCTCTTCGAGGTGCTCTTCCATTCGCTGCGCAGCCAGGTTTGCATTCCGCGTTTCGATGGCGCGCAATATGGCCCGATGCTGTTTCAGGGACCGGACAGGCCGGCCGCTTGCGTTCAGCGCGGCCTCGCGCGTCTCCGCTAGGGCATCCATCAGCCCGTCAATCAACCGGAACAGGATGTCATTGCCGGCAGCCGCTGCGATGAGGAAATGAAAGGCGCTGTCGGACTTGATGGCATTCTGGCCGGCAACAATCAACCGGTCCTGCTCGTCGAGCACCTCGTGCATCTGCTGGATGTGTTCAGTGGTGGCCCGCCGCGCCGCAAGCAGAGCCAGGTCGGGCTCGATCACCTTGCGGACCTCGAAGAGTTTGTGCGTGTTGTCCCAGGTGCGGAAGAAATTGGCGTTGGGAAGGTCGGACCGGACATCGAGTGGATTGGCCGTCAGAAACGTCCCCTCGCCTGGTCGCACCTGCACAAACCCGAGTGACTCCATCGCGCGAATCGCTTCGCGCACCGTGGAACGGCCGACCTGGAGTTGTTGAGCGAGGTCTCGCTCGGAAGGAAGGCGGTCGCCAGCCTTGAGCTGTCCGGCGGTGATCAGGTCCTGGACCTGTTCGATGATGCCTTCAGAGGCTCGCGTCTTGCGCACGACCCGGAATGTAGTACCGCTCACTGCGGGCATGATCTCCGTCTCCTTGGAACCATCAGGGCCGTCAGGAATTGGAGGCAGTGATAACCGGTTGGGGCTTGGCGCGTGTACCGGATTTCAGGACCAATGGTCAGCTGGTCTGAC
>Ga0335071_10008924_pt1 | contig 10268 bp, 6 predicted proteins | sample Lox_Sample_15_FD_206724 | JGI IMG/M metagenome (GOLD analysis project Ga0335071, IMG submission 206724) | Soil microbial communities from Loxahatchee National Wildlife Refuge, Florida, United States - Lox_Sample_1.5 | ecosystem: Environmental > Terrestrial > Soil > Wetlands | place: USA: Florida...
CACGTGCGATGGCATGAATCGCCCCTCATACCCAGATGTATCCATAGTGCAGCTGAGAGGAACCGATAGTCTAATGCGAGGTGACAAAAGCGGATTGGGCACGCCGCAGGAAGACATCGCTAGTATCGCGGCGGTGGACAATGATTACCAGGCTACACCACGAAATTGCGGAATCGAATTGTTGATAAACCCACTCATGCCGGTATATTGGTGCTTTCGGTTGGCAGTAGTGGCTCAGCGGATCCTATATCTGGATGCAATGAGAGCCACTGAAACGTATGATGATGTCCAGGCCGCTATCAAGAATTTTAGAGGAACATGCAGGCCGAGGCACGCGCAGGCAATCCTCGGATGGGAGTAAGCGGCTTTAGGTTAAATATAGCCTTAGTTTGGGAGAATTATCATGTCAGAAATGCCGGTCCGCGTTCGCGTCGCCCCGTCCCCCACCGGAGATCCCCATGTGGGAACAGCCTACCAGGCGCTTTTCAACTATGCATTCGCCAGGCATCACTCCGGCCGGTTCATACTTCGGATCGAGGACACGGATCAGGCCCGGTCCCGGCCTCAGCACGAACAGACAATCCTGGAGGCCCTCCGCTGGCTCGGCCTAAGCTGGGATGAGGGACCGGATGTCGGCGGTCCGCATGCGCCTTACAGGCAGAGCGAAAGACTTGGCATCTATCGCAGGCATGTTCAGATGCTCCTCGATGCAGGCCTCGCATATCGTTGTTTCTGCACAAAAGAGAGGCTTGAGCAGATGCGAAGCGAAAGCCAAGCCAACAGGCTTTTCCCGGGATATGACCGGCATTGCCGCAATATCCCGGCTGCAGAGTCGCTTCGTCGCGCGGAGGAAGGAGAGCCGAGCACTGTACGTATGAAGGTCCCGCTGGAGGGGATGTGCGTCATGCGAGATCTCCTTCGTGGTGAGATTCATAAGGAATGGGCGACTGTCGACGATCAGGTCGTGCTGAAATCGGACGGATTCCCTACATACCATCTTGCCAACGTCGTCGACGACCACCTTATGGAGATTTCGCATGTGATCCGGGGAGAGGAGTGGATTAGTTCTGTTCCCAAGCACCTGCTTCTATACGAATACTTCGGTTGGAAGCCGCCGATTTTCTGCCATTTACCGCTCTTGCGAAACAGCGATGCGACGCGCTCGAAACTGTCCAAGCGGAAGAATCCCACATCGATCAATTATTATCGCCGTGCCGGCTATCTGCCAGCGGCGGTTATCAACTTCCTGGGTCTCATTGGAGGTGCCGGGACCGAAGGTGACGAAAAATTTACACTGGAAGACTTTGTCCGCCAGTTCAGGATTGAAACTGTTTCCTTGGGGGGACCGGTCTTCGATATTCAAAAGCTGCGTTGGCTGAATGGCCGATACATTCGCGAAGATTATGACGCGATACAACTCCGAGGCGCACTCGATAATTGGGCTCTTAACCGGCAGATGCTTGAGCGAATCGTTCCATTGGTTCAACCAAGAATGGAAACGCTTTCAGATTGGGGGCACCTCACGTTTTCTTTCTTTACGGATGTAGTTGCATTCGATCCGGTCAAGCTACAGATTCAAGGGAAAACGCAGGAAGAATTTCTTGCAATTTTGCAGATTGTGCTCTGGCGAATTGAGCAACTCTCAGATTTCAGAACCGAAGCCATCGAAGAGGTCTTTCGTGTTGTGGCCGAACGTTCCGACGTAAAATTGCGTGAGCTGACCAAACCGTTCTACGTGGCTTTGACCGGAGATGTGGTTGGGCCACCCCTGTTTCAGTCGATGGAGGTTTTTGGCCCGGATTTGGTACGCATGCGTATCCGTCGGGCAATCGAGGCCATGGGCGGCATCTCAGGAAAAAAGCAAAAGGGAATCGAGCAGCTCTATGAGTTATGGTTCGGCTCCAGGGAGTAGTTGGAACTATACCGATCTGCTGAATTGCCAGTCAAACAAGAGCAGGTCCAAACTGCGTTGGAAGCACTGATGGTCGCACCATTCAGAAAACGTGCGGGCGGCCGAAGAGCTTTAGAGGCACCGAGTATTGAAGGCGTGGGTTACGTGATTCCGGAGAAGGATAATAATTTCAAACTGCCCTTTTTGCCCGGAACGATCTTATCCCGCTCACCCGGCTTCGGATAAATTTCCAATCTGTCTACGTGAAGCCCTCGATTGGATTGCGGGGGCATTTTACGGCGGAATCCCGTGGCCGAAAGTGGCTTATTGATACACTAAGAGCCTGTCCAGGCGATCAGGCCGGTTGGGGGCTCAATGCGCGTTTTGAGGCCACTGAGCTTGATCGATGGGAGCGTTGGCATCGTTCAGGTCCGTGCGGCAGAAATTGCAGTGGATCCTTCGGTAGGCGTGCTTCGTCAGCGCCCAGTTAACAGCCTCTTTAAGATTGCCGGTGTGCAAGAACCTCATTGGATTCAGCCGGTATCGAACCGTGAGCACATCCATCGCAGGTTGTCCATTGCCGCCCCCGATAAGTTTCGGATATTCCTCCCTGGCGTACGTTATGGCGTTCGCGATCTCCGCATAGCTTTCCGCATCGTCACCGTGCCGTCCCTGATATTTAGAAAGTTCATAGTTCATGCAGGGTACCTGGCCGGACCGGGTCCCGCACGAAGGCCGACCGCGGCCTACCATTAGCGACCGGACGTGTGGATCGTTCAAGGAATGCCCGTGCTCGCAGTAAAACACAAATTCCACTCCCGGTTGTGTAAAGAATGGCTCCGTCGAGCTGGTGTAACCGCCGTGGGCCGATATTATAAGCTCATCGGCGTAATTATCCAGCCTGTGAAGCTTGTAGTATTCGGATATATCTATGTGGAGCATATTGGCGCGATGCTAAATTCTCCGAACAAAGAAGTCAAGTTCGTACCTCAGCCGCCCCCCTTGCCGTCTGCCGCAGTCCCCGCAGTTCTGGCCCTTACGGCGCGAGGGGCATGAACACGGTCTGATATCAATGTGTCCGATTGTCCATGCATTCTCTGAAATTCCGATAGGATCCATTTTTGTGGTCTATCGTGCGTATTCAGGTGTATTACCATTCGTTTTTTGCAGAAGGGTATCTGGGCTCTATTCCTTCTCGTAACTCCCGCAAGTCGCCTTCGAGGAAACCGGGCACGGTGCTGCGCCATCGCACAAACAGACACTGTACTGCGGAAGTCCATTCTATGAGGCTTTCGCGACGATCCGGCTCAAATCAATCGCCTTTGTATATACGTAGTCAACTTAAAAGAGAAATAGAAGAGAGAAGTCTAGCCCAGGCTGGGGGCTAATGGTTCCAGGAAGTCGTGACCTGGGAAGCTGCCCGCAACTTATTACGAATTTTCAATCTGAGCAAAAATCGCCCCTCATACCCAGGGGAAACTAAGCGGACTGATTTTCAGGCCTTCAGCTCCGCCCATACGGCCTTGATGCCGTGGCCTGCTCTGCAGATCGCCTTGATTTCGGTAAGTTCGAACCCGTGGGCGTTTTGAAGATGGGGAAAATCCGGGAATCGCTTCCAGCGGCCGCCGCAATCGATTGACTCCTGATTTGCGTGTTATTACGCAATTTCGTTTTGAGTATTTCACCCGATTGACGCTCACAGACTCGCATCCAATGATTCCACTAGGTTGCCGGAGGAAGCCTCAATCAGGGAATTCCTTACAGCCTGTGTCGTTCCCACAATCATCTGCGTCGCACAGGCGAATGCGGCGGAAGGCGAGGGCGCTTTTCCCAATAGCGGGGTCGCGACAAAACCTCGCAAGAAGCTGCCCGACCTGGCGGGATGGGCTTGATTCAGCGCATTAACTCCGATCGGGACGTTGATCCCATAAATCCCCCCTGGTTGTGATGAATAAGAGAGGGGCAAAAATAATGTATTTCTGGAAAGTTTTGTCGGTTCTTGTGTTGCTTCTAGCTTCCGAAACCGCCCTGCCTGCCCAATCGGGAGTCGCCCCCGCGCGTCCAGGAATCCGGGATCGAGCGGGAATCTGCCCCGACATTGAAATCGATGTAAAAGATACAAGCGGAAGGGCAATCGCGGGAGCGCTGGTCGTAGATGAAAATGGCGTAATGCAGTATCTGACAAACTTTCAAGGGAGGGCCTTGGTTCCGTGCACCAATTCCGGCCGTGCGATGAGAGTCGTGGAAGTTCACGCACCCGAATACCAGTCCACTAAAGTGACGATCCTTCCTAATACCCGGTCACGCCTTGATGCGATTCTTCAAGCGCAAGCTCCTCTGCCGATAGCCTCGAGGTTTACGGTCAATGCTCAAGAGTTGCAGAAGCCTGTGCAGGGAGAATCGCGGCGCCTTCAGGTTCAAGCTGAAAAGGCGCTAAATCGAAAAGACTATACCGCTGCGGAACAGTTGTATCTACAGGCGATGAAATTGACAACATCGGAAGCCTCGATCCCAAACAACCTCGGAGTGCTGGCATGGCGCCGCGGCGATAGGAATGCTGCAGGCGCGTGGTTTGAAATGGCAGCGCAGATCGACCCCTACAATCCTCTAAGTGAAACCAATCTCGCGATCATTCGGTGGTCGCAGGACCGCAGAGAGGAAAGCTACAAACTGATGAAGACGACAGAGGCCCGAGGATACGAGTCGGATATGGGCAACTACATCATAGGCGTCGTCAGTCTGGAAAAGGGGATGAATAAGGAAGCCGCCAACCACTTGAAAAAAGTGCCAAGAGGCCGGTTTCCCAATCGCGATTTGTTTCTTTCGATGGCACTTCGCTCCTTGGGAAAAACGAAGAGTGCTGACGAACTGTATCGATCTTTTCTGACCAATCAAGCCCGGAAGGAAAAAGAAGAACTGAAGGGGTGTGGCGAATCGTGCGTGTCGCTCGCACAGCAATACAGTCAGTTTTAAAAGCGCACGACGTCCGGCAACCACCCGAACCGTTCCACCAGGAAACGGGATACTGAGCCAAATCTTTTTCGGAATAAAACCGATTTGCGATGCCGAGATCGGCCCGGATGGATGTAGGGCCTTGGGGAGAATTGGCGGAGAGGGCGGGATTCGAACCCGCGGTAAGGTTACCCCTACACACGCTTTCCAAGCGTGCTCCTTCAACCGCTCGGACACCTCTCCGCAATTTCGGGCTTGCTGATTGTATGTCGCACGCGGCCGAACCGCAAGTGCATAAAAGCTTCAACGTTTCCCGTTGAACATCTCGAACCGGGAACCGGTCCCTATCTAGGGCTGACTTGTCTTTTTAGCCGGGGGTTTCGGTTGCGGACGCGGTGGGACATGGTCGGGCGGGCCGCGACGCTTCATCTGGCGATATATGTTTTTCCCCAGCTTGATGTTTTTGAAACCACCCTTGCGATTCATGGCATCAGGGATTCTTGGACGCCGGCGCAGTTTCATTCGGCGCCGCGGCAGGTTTGGGACTCACTCTCTCCACGGAAACGTGTTTGATGATTACCGGCGTCACTGGACGCTCGTCTTCCGCCGGAGTCCTCGCAATTGCTTTGATCACGGATAGCTCTTCGCATTGGCCGAAGATGGTGTGTTTGTCGTTCAGTTCCGGGACCGCGACTTCAGTTATGAAAAACTGGCTGCCGTTCGTGTTGGGACCGGCATTCGCCATCGCGAGCCGGCCCGGGATATTGAAGCGAAGCGAAGGAGAAAATTCGTCTTTGAAGGGAAAATCGGGCCCTCCGGGCTCTCCTGTCCCGTCACCCAGAGGATCGCCTCCCTGAATCATGAATCGCGGAATCACCCGATGAAACGTCAGACCGTTGTAGAAAGGTTTCCCCGAAGCTTTTTGTTTTGTCCGCGGATCGATATAGGACAATTTGCCCGTTGCCAGTCCCACGATGGTTTTAACGGTCAGCGGGGCTTCCTTCTCGAACAGCCTGCAGTGGATGTCTCCCATCGAGGTTTCGAATGTCAGATAAAGACCGGGCGCGCGTCCGGCCGCCGGCTCCGCGGATTGCTGCGCCATCACAGGCACGGCGACGACAAGAATAAGGACAGTCATCAAGACTCGAACCATGGCTCCTCTTTTCACGCCAGGAATGATATTGCCGATCGTTGCGCCAGCTGACAGATACCCGCTTTGAGGGCAAATATCGCCGGCTGCGCAAATTGCTAAAGCGTACCGGTTTATGCTACCCCCGACGCATTCTTGTTTTCAAGCACCTGGCTCCGGTTCGATGGTCTATAATAAGGATCCTGAGTGTTGAAATTTATGACCGAGACGCCCGGCTTTTCCAATCCTCGGAAGCCAAACGGGGCACGCGCCCGCCGATATATCCTTGCCGTCATCGTTTTTCTTGCCCTGGCGCTGATTGCCACGCACACTTTTCTGCGCCGGACTTCCGTAGGCGGCAAGAATTTCGTCCGGATGACGTTTACGATCTACACGACCACGGTCCTGATCGTGCTGGCACTGCTGATTCTGGCCACGGTTCTCGGACGGAACCTCATCAAGCTTTACTTTGAAAGGAAAAGCGGGCAGCTGGGCAGCGGATTCAAAACCAAGATGGTCCGCACTTTTATGGCGCTGTCTCTCCTGCCCGCACTGCTGCTGTTTATCCTGGCCTACAGCCTGATCAGTTCCTCGATCGAAAAGTGGTTCGGCGCTCCGCCCGCGCAGATGATGGAAAACAGCCGCCTGCTGGCAAACCAGTATTACGCGGATGCGGAAGAGCGGGCGAAATATTATGCCGTAAGCATCGCGGGCAGCGTCCATTCGGTGGAAGAATTCCTTCCGGGCGCGCAAACGGCGCTGCGGCAGAAGCTGGAGGAATATCGCCGTCACTACTCCCTGGGCAGCGTGCGCGTATACGACAATCACGGCCGGCCGGTTCTCGAATGCGGCATCTCGAGAGCGTCCAATGCGCACCTGAGCATCCTCAAAAACCTGGTGGCGGAGAGCATCCTCGGGCGGCAGGGATTCCAGGTCGAGCGCGTCGCACCGCGCGATCCGCTCGACGAAATCAGCTGGGCCTCGGCTCCCATCCGCGATCCGAACGGCGCAGTGTGCGGCGCGGTCCTGACGGAATCCATCCGCCCTCAAAGCGCCAGATACCGCGCGGATTCCGTTCTGGAAGCCTATGAAAAATACCAGCAGCTGCAGCTCGAGAAAACCGCCCTCCGGTTCAACGCCCTGCTGATTCTCTTCCTTTCCACGCTCCTGATCGTCTTCGCCTTTTCCTGGTTTGGCATGTATCTAGCCAAGCGAATCACCGTCCCCATTCAGGCGCTGGCGCAGGGCGCAGCCGCCGTCGCGTCCGGGAACCTCCGCTATCGCGTGGAGTGCCAGGCCTTCGACGAACTTGCGGACCTGGTGGCGTCCTTCAACCGGATGACCGGAGATCTGGAGGAAAACGAAAAGCGCATCGAGCTGGCCCAGGAGGCGCTGCGCAAGACCAGTGTGGAGCACGCGGACCGGCGCCGGTACATCGAGACGATCCTGCAGACCATCGCCACGGGCGTTGTATCGCTCGACAGCAGCTATCGCGTCCGGACGATGAACCGGGCCGCCGCTCAAATGCTGCAGGCCGGAGAATTCGCCGGGGACGCCCCGCTCGAAGACGCAGTCCCTGAAGCCGCAGGCGAAGCCTTGCGGGCGCTCCTGGACAAATCCGCAGTGCTGGGAACCGTCGTGCGCAACATCGAACTCGCGTTCCCCGACAAGAGCCTGCAGATTGCCGCGACGGTCACGCCGCTCGCGGATGCGGCAGGCCGGCGCACAGGCACCGTCATCGTCCTCGAAGACATGACGGAGCTGCTCCGGATGGAGAAAATGTCGGCCTGGCAGGAAGTGGCGCGGCGAATGGCTCACGAAATCAAAAATCCTTTGACGCCGATCCAGCTGTCCGCCGAACGTGTCCTGAAGCGCTACCAGCAGATCATGCCTGCGTTCGGAGCGCGTGTCCCGGAGCATTCGCAGGAGGAGTTGGCCAAATTCGACACGCTGCTTGCCGAGTGCGTTCAGGTCATCATCCGGGAAGTCGATTCTCTCAAACGGCTTGTGGACGAATTTTCCAGGTTTGCACGCTTTCCCGAATTTCGTCCCGAGGAAGCAAATGTGAACCGCATCCTCGAAAATACCCTGAGTCTCTATGACGGACGGATTCAGGACGTCCTCGTGCAAAAGGACCTCGATCCCGCCCTTCCCAACCTCAGCCTCGATCCGGAACAGATGAAGCGCGTGTTCATCAACGTGTTCGACAACGCGCTGGAAGCAATGGCGAAAAACCGGGACCATAAAGTCCTGCATCTGAAAACCGGGCGCAACGCACAGCAGCATTGTATTCGGATCGAAATCAGCGACACCGGCAGGGGCTTTCCCGACGAATACCGCGACAACCTGTTCCTTCCTTATTTCTCGACCCGCAAAGGCGGCACGGGTCTTGGCCTGGCGATCGTGCGCCAGATCATCGCGGATCACCGCGGCAGCATAAGCGTGGAGCCGAATGTTCCCGCGGGCTCCAGGATCGTCATCGATCTGCCCGTATCCGAAGTTTGAACCAGACCCCGATTTATTTTGCCTTAGCATCCGTTTTTGAATCACAATAAGAGCCTATGACGCGACAGGTGATTTTGATTGTCGATGATGAAACGGGAGTCCAGACCTCGGTCCGGGGAATTCTCGAAGATGCGGGGATCGATTCCGAAGCGGTTTCCAGCGGCGAGGAAGCGCTGGAGCTTCTGATGAAAAAGGAATTCCCTGTCGTATTGCTGGATGTCTGGCTTCCCGGCATGGACGGTCTCCAGGCACTGGCCAAATTGCGCCAAATCGCCCCCGAAACCGTCGTGGTCATGATCTCCGGGCACGGATCCATCGAGACGGCCGTGCGCGCCACAAAGCTGGGTGCGTTCGACTTCGTGGAAAAGCCGCTCTCCCTCGACAAGACCCTGCTGGTCGTAAAGAACGCCCTGCACCAGCGACAGTTGCGGGAAGAAAACCGCCTGCTCCGGGAGCAGGTCGAGCAGAAATACGTCATGATCGGGGATTCCGTTCCGATGCAGGCGCTGCGCCAGCAGATCGCGTTTGCCGCGCCGACCAACGGTCGGGTGCTGATCAGCGGTGAAAACGGAACCGGCAAGGAGCTGGTGGCGCACCTGCTTCATATAAAAAGCCAGCGGCGCGACGGTCCATTCGTGGAAATGAACTGCGCCGCAATTCCCGAAGAACTCGTTGAAAGCGAGCTGTTCGGCCACGTGAAGGGCTCGTTCACGGGCGCTTCGGAAGATAAGGAAGGAAAGTTTGCCCAGGCGGATGCCGGGACGCTATTCCTGGATGAAGTCGGGGACATGAGTCCCAAGACCCAGGCGAAAGTGCTCCGCGTGCTGGAAGAGCAGCGCTTCACCCCCGTCGGAGGCAGCAGTTCCATCAAGGTCGATGTGCGCGTGATCGCGTCCACCAATAAGGATCTCGAAAGAGAAATCGAGCTGGGCCATTTCCGCGAGGACCTGTACTATCGGCTCAACGTCCTCCCGTTTCAGATTCCCCCCTTGCGCGAGCGCAGAGAAGACGTCACGGCGCTCACGGCATTTTTCCTGGGCGATTTCGCGCAGAAAAACGGGCGCAAGGCACCGGCGCTGACGCCCAAGGCGATGGATATCCTCGAATCCTATCCGTGGCCGGGCAATGTGAGAGAGCTGCGCAACATCATGGAACGCATCGTCATCATGACGCATCAGTCGCGCATCGACATCTACGACCTGCCCGAATCGATCCTCAACCGGACGCTGCTGACGCAGCCGGAGCAGGAGGCGGAACCCTCCCTGCAGGGCGCCAGGGAGCAGTTTGAGCGCGAATACATCCTGCGGAAATTGATGGAATATAAAGGAAGCGTCAGCCGTGCCGCCCAGGCGCTCCAGATAGAACGCAGCAACCTGTACCGCAAGATCCGTCAGCTCGGCATCCCTTACTCCGGCAGAGAAAACGGTGAAGCCGAGTAGCAACCAGCGACGCCAGCGTCCCCGCCTGCTGCCGCTTTTAAGAACAGCCTGTGAGGACGATTCTCCAGAGTCGTCCGGCTGCCGATTTCCCTGCATCGGACGGCTCCGGATAGCCGTCCTCACAGATTTTCTGCAAAAAGCGCAATATAGCTTCGCTTACAAAATGTGTGCGGGATCAGGCGAGAGCTGGCGCAGCGCTTCGTACACTGCAATGCCTACGGCTGTCGCCAGATTCAGGCTGCGCACGTTGGACGTCCGCATGGGGATTTTCAAGCAATGCTCGCGGTTCTCGCGCAGAAGTTCTTCGGGAAAGCCGCTGGATTCGGGACCAAACACGAGGCAGTCGCCGGGA
>Ga0335071_10008925_pt1 | contig 10268 bp, 8 predicted proteins | sample Lox_Sample_15_FD_206724 | JGI IMG/M metagenome (GOLD analysis project Ga0335071, IMG submission 206724) | Soil microbial communities from Loxahatchee National Wildlife Refuge, Florida, United States - Lox_Sample_1.5 | ecosystem: Environmental > Terrestrial > Soil > Wetlands | place: USA: Florida...
CGAGGGCCTGCTCGACCTGACCGGTGACCGTCCACGACACGACCGCGCCCACGACGTACGGGGTGGCGGTCCGAACCAGCGCAGGACCGAGGTCAGGCACCGCCGGCGCCGGCGGGGTCGGGGTCGGTGTGGCCATGGGTGCCTCCAGGGGAAGGGGCGGCCGAGACCAGCCCGCGGATGTACTTCTCCGCCTCGAACGTCGAGGCGTCAGCGACGTGCACACCGCCCGGGCCGCGGTGGTGCGCGACGCACAGGACGACCAGATTGGCGGCCGTCTCGGTCCACGCCCCCACCTGGTCCGGGTCGGAGATCCCCGGGTAGTCGACCTCCAGCCACGCCAGGTCCACGCCGTTCTGCAAGCTGAACTCGACGTGCGCGTGGTGGAGCTCCAACGGCTTGTCCAGGGTGCATTCGGTGAAGTCGTTGCGGTGCTTCCCGATCGCGCACTGCCACTTCTGCGGGTCGGCCTTCCAGGTCCGGTGGATGCGGTTGAAGTCCTTGTAGTGCGGGTCATGCACACGGGCCGGGTGCGCCGGGTAGTGCACCACCATCCGGTGCGTCAGGACCTGGTCGTGCGCGGGAGTCGCCTGGTCGTCGCTCACGCCGCCACCCCCGGGCCCTGCTGCAGCCTGGCCAGGACGACGTCCTGGGCCCGCAGGTGGTCGATGAGCCCGGTCAGCACCTGGTCCTGCGCAGCGAGGTGCGCCTGGATCTGCGTGGCCTCGTGCAGGACCGCCTCCGCGTCCCGATAGGTGGCGTCCGCTCGGGCGTCCGCGGCCTTCGCCTGCACGTTCTGCCCGACGATGATGATGGGCAGCAGGACCAGCTGGATGAACGTCTGCGCCACCCACGCGACGATCACGATGAGGTCACCGGACTTGATCGCCGCCGGCAGCGACACCAACGCCAACGCCGCGAACAGGTACGCGCACACCATCGTGCCGACCGCGGCGGTGATGACGACGGCCAGGCGGGCGTTGAACCGGCGGGCCGCCGACGCCGCGTCGTGCCCGTAGTGGTCGGCGACCCGCACCGGCCCGGCCAGGCGGCGGGCCTGGATGTGCGGGTGCGGGACGTGCTCGAACGCCTCGCCCATCAGTGGCCGTCCTTCGTGGCCCGCAGGTGGTCCTCGAGCTTCCGTTCGGTCCGGGTCGCGATCTCCCGGATGGCGTCGACCGCGTCCTTCATCGACCCGCCGCCGTTGGGGTGGACCTCCGCCTCGATCCGGAACACCCGCTCGGGCAGGCCAGGCCGTCCCGGCACGCCAGGGCGGTCAGGGACGCCCCGCCAGTCCTCCCGGAACTCGTTGCGGAACCGCACCTCGTCGCGCAGCCACCGCAACGGCTTGCGCGCCAACGCGGTGGCCCCGGACAGCAGGGACACGAAGATCCCGCCGATGATGCCGACATCGATCCACCAGTTGCCGGTCAGCGGGCCGTGCGGGGCGCCGCCGTTGGCCAGGACGTGCGCGTGCACGGTGGGCCTCCTCCGTTGCGGTTCAGGTCAGGCCGCGGCCTTCGCCAGGACGGCCTTCACACCGGCCTCCACGGCGGCCTGCTCGCCGGGGGCGAGAGCGGCGGCCAGGGCGGCGACGTCGACCGTCCCGGACAGGTGCGGCGTCAACGCGGCGGCCAGGGCGGCGGCGAGGGTGTTGACGTCCAGGCCGGCCGCCGGCACGACTGCCGGCCACTGCGCGGCGATCTGGTCGCCGGTGAGCTCGACGGCCTTGGCGCCGCCGTCGGTCTGCAGGGGCCCCCACACGGCGGGGTCGGTGATCCAGTGCCGGGCGCCGGGCCCGACCTGCCACACGGTGCCGGTACGGACGGTGCCGTCCTTGCTGGCGCTGGACGCGGCCACGAACATGTCGTCCTCCTGGGAGATGTGAGCAGTGGGTGCGGCCAGCCCGGCGAGGACCGCCAGCTGCTGGGGGGTGCCGAAAAACGCGTCACCGTCCACGGGCCCGGACACGCCGGGCACCACTGCGGAGTCGGTGAACTGCAGGAACATGCGGTCCGCGCTGGTCCACCCGCCGTACGGCTGCCAGCCGGCCAGGGAGACCTTCGCCCACTGGGTGGCGATCGGCCCGGAGCCGGGGACGTACACGTTGGGGCGGTGCCCGTCGCCGGCGTCCCACAGGACGATCCGTTGCCCGATCCGGTCCTCGACGGTGCGGATGTCCAGGCCGCCGGTGATGGTGGCCCAGAACGACTGGCCCGTGTAACAGACCAGGTCCCGGTGCGGGACCAGCCGGTTGGTCTCCACGAACCAGTCGACGACGTGGGCGCGGTCGATCTGCCCGAGGGCCTCGACGTCCTGCATGAGGAGCACGCCGGCGCCACCGCCGGTCGTGGTGACGAAGTGGTCGGCCTGCGCGCCGCCCGTCCCTGACCCGTCGGTGAAGTGGTAGCCGCCCGGGATGAGCCCCGCTGCGCGCATCCCGGTGATGGACCCCCCGTACTCGGGGTTGACGTAGCCGGTGCCCTGGGTGGCCTTCTCGCAGCCCCACGCGAGCCCGGCCGCGGGCGCCGCCTTCTCGTCCCAGTTGCCTTGGTAGCTGGAGCAGTCGATCCCGAACAGCACGGACACGGCGCCACCTCCTGCGGTGGTTGGGGAAGAGGGGGGATCAGACACCAATCCAACGGGCCCACAGTCCGACCGCACCCACCCCGGCCGTGGACAGGGTGTTGAGGTTGCCGCCGGACGTCTGACTGGCGAACGCCTCGATGTAGTCGCCGGCCACGAACCCGGACTGCATCACCGCGCACGTGTTGGACACGGCTCCGCTGCTGGTGGCCTGCCGGATGTCGATGACCAGGCGGGAACCGCCGGTCGGGGACCCACCGGCGTTCTTCCGCAGGTCCAGCTGCCGGGGGCCGGTGGCGTTCGCGACCCACACCACCGACGAGATGATCAGCCACTTCCCGGGGGTGTTCAGGGTGAGCCGGGTGCCGGACGACCACATGGTGGGGTCGGTGTCGTACCCGAGGGTGTCCCACAACACCGCCGCCCCGACACCCGTGGTGAACGTCTGCGCGGTCTGCTGGTACACGAACCCCTGCGGCGGGGTCAGCAGGAACAGCAGGTCGGACTGCTGCAGGGCAGTGCCGGGCTGGAACGAGGGCACGGTGGCCACGAGGCACCTCCCGGGATCCGTTGGTGGGCAAGGGAATCCCGGGAGAGTCCCCCGGCTAGTAGACGATGACCGCGGTGGTGCCGATCAGCCCGTACGCGGCGTCACCGATCAGACCGGCCTGGGCCGGATCCACCGGGGACAACTGCATCGTGGTCACCCAGTAGTCGGCCGACGTCGGGTTGACCGTGTGCTGAATGGACTCGATGAAGCAGTCCAGCTGGTACGTCTGCCCGGTGCTGGTGCGGCGCATCACCCGGACCCGGTCGCCGAACTGGGCGCCAAGGATCATCGGCCACAGGCTGATGTTCCCGGCCGGCCTGAAACTGATCGTCGCCACCCTGGTCCGGGGGTTGGCGTACCGCCACGCCATGTACTGCGCCATCGACGATGCCTGCACGTCGATCTGGTGGACGGTGGTGATCTGCAGGCTGGACGGGAAGTACAACTGCACGGACCCGGCGTTGTTGGAGTTCTGCACCACCCCGTCGGCGGCTGTGACCTGCACCTGGTTCGCCAGGTAGGTGGGGTCTTCGTCGACTGTGAAGTCACCCTCGTACGGGTACTCCCCGCCGGCGCTGTTCTCCCCGAACACCCACACCGGGCTGGCCTGCTTGTAGTACGCCTGCCGCGGCACCAACTCCAGGGCGCCGGCCACGTTGGCGTACAGCGGGCCGTTCTCGGTCGTCGTCAGCTCCTGGAGGACGTCGGTGACGGTGCGACCCGCGTAGCCCTTCGCCGGCGCCACCGTCGTCGAGGTGGACGGCAGAGCGGTCGTCCCACCCCACGGCATCCACCCCAGGACCCGGGCGATCCGCTGCGACGGGGTGTCGAACGGGAACCCGCCCCCGGACAGCCAGTGCGACTGGGCGCGGGCCGCGGACAACGCCTGCCGGTACCAGGCGAACCGGGCGAGGCCGCCGGCGAACGGGTTGGTGAAAAAAGGCCACCACTGGGACCCGAACCACCACTGCGTCGCCTGGAACGCCGCACCCGCAGACCTGGTCGCGGTGCCCTGGCTGGCCCCGTCGCAGTACAGCGTCGCGGTCACGATCCCGCCGACACTGTTCGACTCGGTGAGCACCGCGTGATGCCAGGCGTTGTCGCACACGAACGCCGACCCTGTGATGGTGTAGTCGTAGCTGCTGCCGGCGTTGTTCGTGACCCGCGCGTAGATGTTGCCGGAGGTGTTCGTGCGGATCTCCAGGGCCGCGTTGAACCCGACCGCACAGACCACGCACTGGTCGATGGTGTGCGTGGACGTCCTGAACCAGATCTCCATGCTGACCCCGGCGCCGTTGTCGGCGACGGAGATCCCAGGAGGCACCCCAGCGATCAACCCCCAGTAGTTCAGGCTGTCCTGCGGGGTGAGCGTGACGTAGGTGAACCCGTCCGGGCCCGGGCCGCCGGCGGTCCCGAACGTCGGGAACAGGGAGGAGATCCCGATCTCCGCCTGCGCCAAGCTGTATCCGGGCGACAGGAACGCCCGGGCAATGACGGTGCCGGCGGCGTCGGTGAGCGGGAACGTCACCACGGGGTTGTCCTGCTGCACGTCCTCGGTCATGCAGTCCTGCAACGTCACCTTCGGCAGCGCCGCCAGCCCATCCACGGTGGTCAGCGACTGCCAGCCGTGGTAGCCCTGCGCCGTCCACGTGCCGGGGAACCGCTCGACGAACCCGGTGTGGATCGGGTACACCGTCGGCCCGGACGTGGTGAACGTGGACGCGCTGGCACCGAGCTCCACCTGGATGGAGTCGATGTAGCAGGACTGCCCGGACGTTGACGCCGCCGGGCCGATGAACATGCTGGGCGGGGAGATGTCGGTGACCGTCCAGCTCAACGACAGCCGCTGCCACGCGTTGGTGACCGACGACCCCGTGCTGTTGATCCCCTGCATCTGGATCTTCACCGATGGTGAGCCGGCCGGGACGTACACCCAGCAGGACACCGTGTACGTCTGCCCCACCTTGAGCGGCGGCAGCACCTGCCAGACGAACGCACCGGACGCCGACGTGGCGTAGGTGACGAGCAGGCTGTGGGTGCCGTCGTGGGCCTGCGCCGTCGAGTTGGAGACGGTGCAGTTGCTGGTGCTCCAACCGCCGGTGGTGCCGTCCTCGAACGTCGCCGCCCCCGGCAGGGACGGCATCCACTGCGCGTTGGACGTGTTGAGGATGTTGCCGGTCAGCGGCCACATGCCCCAACAGCGGATCGGCCGCCACGGCACCAGCGTCTTCACGGCCCGGAACGTGACGACCAGGCCCCCAGCGTCCACGGCGGCGTTCGTCCACGACGCGGTGCTGGTCTGCGTGCCGGTAGTGGTGACCGCCTTGTCACCCAGGATGATCGCCACGTTGGTGGACGCTGTCGCGTTCGTTGTGGCGTTGTTGATGCGCAGGCCGACACCACCGGACCAGGCCGGCGACGCCGGCGCCGACGCGGCCGCGTAGTTGTGCGGTCCGACCGCGCAGACAAGCAGCTCGGTCAGAGACGTCGTCGCCGCGGTCGTCCCGGTCGCCTGCGACGTGATCGACGACCCCGTGGTGGTCGCGGACGCGGTCACGTCGACCGGCTGCACCAGCCCCACGTTGCGGTATTCCACGATCGCCACGGCGATCGTGGTGGCCGTCGCGGAGGTGACCACCGCGGCGGTCTCGGTGCCGTCGGCGACCCGGTACCACACGGACAGGTACTGGTTGCCGGTCTGGGACCCGGCCAGAGTCCACCCGGTGGGCCCGGACAGCGGCGCGTTGCCGTTGGCGGCCAGCACGAGCAGGTTGCCCGCCTGAGTGGTGCCGAACACGGTGCCGAGACTGGTGGCCGTCCCGGTCCCGCTGGTGTTGGAGTTCCACTGCCGGGCCGCGGGGACAGCGAGGTTGTTCAGCGGCGACACCAGATTCGCCGGCGTGAGCGCCTCGTCCTTGTTCGCCACCGTCAACTGCGCTGTCCCGGACTGGATCTGCCCCAGCTCGTACTGCCGGCCCTGCTGGCACGTCCACGCGGTCACTCTGGGGGTGAGGTCGTACCAGGCGCGGCTGGTGCTGTTCGGCTGCGACGGCCACGCGGCCTGCCAGGCGAGCACGGGGAAATTCGGGTTCTGCACGGGCATCGGTCACCCCCCGGCTCGGTTGAGGTGACCGGACGACCCCTGTCAGACCAGGGCGAGCCCGTTGATGCCGTTGCGGTACTGGTGGCGCAGGGACTGCACCTGCGTCGCCCGGTACAGGACCTGCCCGTCGAGCATCACGGTGACCGGCACGAGCACCTGCCCGGCGCCGCCGCCGCCACCGAACCCGCCGATGGCGTTGTTCGGGATGACGTACCCGGTGGTGGACGACGTGATGATCTCGGGGCCGTTCTCGCCGACCAGGTAGGTGCCGCCCGCGTAGACGGGGCCACCCGCCGCGTGCGGGATCGGGAGATTCCCGATCGCGCCAGCGACCGTGGACCCGATCCCCCCGATCGCGGAGGTGATCTTCCCGACGACCCCCAGGATCCCCGACAACGCCCCAGCGATCTTGCTTGCGATACCGGAGATCACGTTCCAGGCGTCGGCGATGACCGCCTTCACGCTGGCCCACACCCCGGACCACACCGCCTGCAAGGTCTTCGCCGCCGACGACACCTTGTCGGTGCCCTGCGTCTTGACCATCCCGAGGATCGGGCCGATCACACCCCACGCCGCGCCCAGCACCGACTTGATCGACGCCCAAACCCCGGTCCACACCGCCTGCGCGAGCCGGAACGCAGCGACCAGCGGGCCGATGACGTAGGCGCGGATCAGGTTCCACACCGCCTGGATGGCCGCCCAGCTGGCGCGTGCCACGTAGACGATCGCAGCCCACGCGATCTGGAATGCGGCTTGCAGGACGGCGACACCGATGCGGACGGGGATCATCGCCTGCCAGATGGCGTTGAACACCGTCAGCAGGACGTGCCACCCGGCCTGGGACACCGACTCGATGAACTTGATCGAGGTGTCCCAGGCGTTGCGGACCGCCCCGAGCACCGTGTTCGCGGCCCGGGGCAGCGCGTTCCACACGTCGATCAGGAACGAGACGACCCGGACCGCGGCCTCGATCTGGCGGATCAGGTTGCCGCCGATGAACCCGGCGACCGCCCCCAGCGCCTTGATGAGGGTCCCGTCCAGGAACCCCTGCGTCTTGAGCCACGCTTCGAGGAACAACCCGACGTAGTGGGCGGCCTGCTGCAGCTCCGGCTTGTTGTCGGCGATGGCCTTGCGGAGGGAGTCGAACGCCGGCCGGACCTGCCCGACGATGTAGCTCCACGCCGTCTTGAGGGCGGGCAGAATGTCCTGCCGCCACACCTTCCCGACGTCGGCGACGGCCTGCCGCAGCGCACCGGACCGCTGGTACAGGTAGGTGAACGCCCCCGCGACCGCTGCGATGGCCGCGACGATCGCGATGATCTCAGCGTTCGCGATGACGAAAGCCGCCACCGCCGCCCCGATCGCCGCGACCAGGACGCTGCCGACCGCCACCGCCAGAGCGATCGCGACCTGCCTGTGCTCGGTCAGCCACTTGATCCCGTCGACCAGGTAGCCCATCAGCTTCGCCAGCACCGGGATCAACGCGTTCCCGATGGTGATCATCAGGGATTCCATGGACGACTTGAGCTGGTTCCACCGGGTGGAGAACTGCTGCTGCGTGGCCGCCCACGCCTCCTGCAGATCCGCGGCCCGCTTCGACGCCGTGCCCATCTCGTTGTACTTCGACTTGAGCCGGTCCAGCTGCCCCAGCAGCAGCTCGATCGACCCTGCGGACCGGCCACCACCGAACGCCTTCGTCAGCGCGTTCATCGCCGCGTCCTTCGCGGCGTTGTTGTTCCCCAACGCGTTCAGGTGGTTCTGCAAGTCGGTCAGGGCGAGCATCAGCCCGTTGGGCTGACGCATGTCGTTGGCGAGCTGGTACTGGCCGATCCCGATCGCCGCCAGCGCCTTCTTCGCGGCGTCGGTGGGGGCCGCCATCATGGAGAACGTCATCCGCAGCCGGGTGGCGGCCTCGATCGGGTTGGTGGCGTTGTCGGAGATCGTGGCCAGGGCTGCGGCGACGTCCTGGAACTGCAGGCCGGCGGCCTTGGCGGTGTTGAGGATCCCGCTGGAGAACGACTGCGCCAGCTGCTGCATCTTCATGTCGCCGATGCCGACGGTGGTGTTCAGCGCGGCCATCGCGTCGGTGGCACCGTGGATCCCGCCGATGCCGGACGCCATCGTGGCGATCATCGCCTGGGTGACGTCCCCCAGGTTCGCGTTGCCGATCGTCGCGCCGATCGCGGCCTGGTGCAGCATGTCCAGGGCCTGCTGGCCCCGGAACCCGGCCGACTCGATGTGGTACAGGCCGTCCGCGAGGGCCATCGGCGACTGCGCTGTCGGCCCGGCGAGGGCCAGCACGGACCCCTTGAGGGCGTCGACTTCCTGCTGGGAGGCCTTCGCCTGGGTGTGGACCCGCTCCATCGCGGCGTCGAAGTTCGACGCCATCTTCACGGATTCGTAGCCGACGACACCGACCGCGACCGCGGCCATCTTGCCGAAGTCGGCGAACCCGGTGAGGGCCTCCTTCACCGACTTCATGCGGGCGGCGGCCGCCTCCTGGGCGTCCGCGGCGGCCTTCGCTGCCGCCTTCTGGCGCGCCGCGGCCGCCTCGGCGGCGTCAGCGGAGGCCTTCTGCGCGGCGATGTACTGCGCCGAGGACTCCTCCGCCACCTTGGCGTACTGGGTCTGGGCGAGGTCGAGCCGGTCGTAGGCAAGGACCGCCCGCTCCGTCGACGTGGCCATCGCCGACTGCGCGGCGTCCACCCGGGCCTGCGCCGCAGCGACCTCGTCGGCGGTGACACCCTCACGGGACTGGACGTCGGCGAGTTCCTTCTGGGCGGCGGCCAGCCGCGTGGACGCGGCCTCCATCTGCCGGAACGCGGCGTTCGCCTGGACGGTCGACGCCTCGACCTTCCGCATCGCCGTCTGCGCGGCGGCCGGGACCTCCGCCATCCGCGCCTTGAACGCCGTTACGTTCGCGTCGAGGATGGCCACGATCGGCGGGAGCTCACCGGCCACGGGACGTCACCCCCCGGCGGTCACACTCCGAGGGCGAACCCCCACGACTCGGCGAACACCTTCCCGATCTCCCCCGACGCCAGGGCCTCCTCCAGCCCGGGCGTGAAGTACGGGTACGGCGGCTGGTTGTACTTCCGGCCGATCGAGTCGGTCCCGTTGAACCCCAACTCGATGCGGCGCGCGTACGGGGCTTGGCCACCGTCGGGGTAGATCTTGCGGCCCCACGTGCTCAACCCGGACGTGTACGGGTCGTTGCGCAGCGACCCGATGAGGTTCCCTGTGATCCGGGCCGGCGGGGACCCGCCCGGCTTCGGCGGCAGTGGCCCGTCCATGTGGTTGCGGACCTTCGTCAGGACGATCTCCCCGGCCGCCTTCGTGGCGACCGGGGTGACCTTCTCGACAGCGACCCCCAACTCGATCAGCCGCTGGGTGAACCCGTCCCAGCCCATCACCTGCACCGACACCCCGTCAGGCATGCGGGACACCCCCCGGCGGCTGGCGGGCCCGGTCTTCCCGGATGGAGCGGACGATGTCGTCGACCTGCAGCAGTGCGTCACCGCGCAGCGCGGGGATCTCGTCGGCAACCTGCGGTGGCCACTGCCACCGTTCGGCGTACTGCCAGTCCGTCCACGCCTGCTCGGGCAGCTCCTCCGGCAGGTAGTACGAGGCGTCAGCCTTGCCTTCCAGGACCCGCCTCAGGCGCCGGAAGGCGAAGGAGGGGACGCCGGGTCGGTGGCCGGCTCCACGTTCGGGGTGATCGCCTGCACGATCTCGGTCGCCGCGGCGACCAGCTTGTCCACCACCTGCGGCAGCAGCTCGTCCAACGGTGTCGGGTCGTCGTCGGTGTAGGGGCCCTGCGCGCCGGTGAAGTCGGGGAAGTAGCGGGCCGCCATCGGCAGGGGCGCCTCGTACGACCAGCCCTGGATCAGCGACGCCACCATCAACTCCGCGCTGGACATGGGGTCCAGCTCGTACTTCTGCGCGACGTTGACCAGCTTGAACAGCCGCTTCCGCTGCCCGTTGGTGATCCGGTCGGGGTCGGGGAAGGTGGCGGTGTTGCCGTCGGGGAGG
>Ga0335071_10008926_pt1 | contig 10268 bp, 11 predicted proteins | sample Lox_Sample_15_FD_206724 | JGI IMG/M metagenome (GOLD analysis project Ga0335071, IMG submission 206724) | Soil microbial communities from Loxahatchee National Wildlife Refuge, Florida, United States - Lox_Sample_1.5 | ecosystem: Environmental > Terrestrial > Soil > Wetlands | place: USA...
GCGCTCCGGGCCGCCGGGGGCAGCCGCACCGAGGCGGCGCGCGCGCTCGGGATCTCGCGCGTCACCCTCCACGACAAGCTGCGGAAGTACGGGATCGGCGAGGAGCCGTAGCTTGGCCCGCGCCCCCCGTCAGGCCTCGATGCGCGAGCCGAGGACCTTCAGGAACTGGCGCATCCACTCCGGGTGCGCCGGCCATGCGGGTGCGGTGACGAGGTTCCCGTCGGTGACGGCGTTCGAGGCCGTGGCGTTCACCTCTCCATAGCGAGCACCGGCGGCCACGCACTCCGGCCCGACGGCCGGGTAAGCGATGCACTTGCGGTCCTTCAGGACGCCGGCCGCCGCCAGGATCTGCGGGCCGTGGCAGATCGCGGCGATGGGCTTCCCGGCGCCGGCAAACCCTCGAACGATCTCGAGCACGCGCGGGTTGAGCCGGAGGTATTCCGGGGCACGGCCGCCGGGGATGACGAGCGCGTCGTAGCCCGCGGCCTGCACGCCGTCGAAGTCGGCGTTCACCGCGAAGCGGTGGCCGGGGAGTTCGGCGTAGGTCTGGTCGCCCACGAAGTCGTGGACGGCGGTCCGGACGGTGTCTCCGGGCTTCTTGCCCGGGCACACCGTGTCCACCCGGTGCCCGACCATGGTGAGGATCTGGAAGGGCACCATGGCCTCGTAGTCCTCGACGTAGTCGCCGACCAGCATGAGGATCTTCTTCGCTGCCACGGGAAGCCTCCTCCGCGGACCCTTCCGCGGCGCGACGGCCGGGGCCCGCGCCCGCGGCGCGGCGCCCCGTCCCACCGCACGGGTTACTTCTTCGTCGACGCCTTTTCCGCCTTCACCTCGACGCTCTTGGCGGTGAGGGAGTACTCGACGGTCACCTTGGCGCCCTTCTTCAGGTCGCCGGTCACCTTCGTGTCCGCCGTCCGGGCCATCTCGAACTTCTCGCCCTTGTTCTTGCCCTTCTCCTGGGTCACGACGATGGTCGTGGTCGACACGTCGTCCACCGGGCCGGTCACCTGGTAGGTCTTGCCGGCCGCCTGCGCGGCGGCCGTGATGGTCAGGGCGGCCAGCGCCGCCAGGATCCGCGTGCTCTTCATCTCCGTCTCCCTCCGGGGTTGGATGCTTCGTCCAGTGGGCGAGACTAGCGCCGGGGCGGGCCCGGCGCGACGTCGAGGAGGGGGAGAGGCCGGCTAAGGCCCCGAAAGGGTCCCGCCGAGCAGCAGGCGCCTGTGACCCTCGTCCTGGGCGGCCATGCTCGAGAAGAACTTCTTCAGCTCCGGATCGGCAAGTGCGGCGATGACCTCGGCGTGGGCCGCCTGGAACCGGTCCTCCAGGTCGACGAGCTCGCCGCGCACGAGCTCGAGGTCGCTCGCCCACGCGCCGGCGCGGATGCGCTCGAGCGTGGCCTTCGCCTCCGCCAGCATCCCCTCCATCCCGCTCCCCGCCATGTCCACGCTCTCGAAGAGCCGGGAATCGTGTCGGTAGCGCGCGGCGAGCAGCCGCACGCGCGTCGCGTGCTGCCGCTCCTCGGCCGCAAGGCGGCGGAAGAGCTCGCTCGCCGCCGCGTGGGATTGGAAGCGCTCGGAGAGCGCCTCGTAGATGAGCGCGCAGGTCTCCTCGAGGCGCTCGGCGGTCTCGAAGAAGGGGTATGCGCTGGGCACGAGGGCACAAGGCTAATCCGACCTGGCGCCCGGCGCCACGCCGCCCGCTCCCGCCCGGGGCTCGGCCCCGCGCCCCGAGTGGCGCTATCCTCCCGCGGCGGAGGGCTCAATGGCCAACGCGCACTACCGGGTCCCGACGCCTCACAACGAGGGCAACCTCTCCTACGCGCCCGGCTCGCCGGAGCGGGCCGCGCTCAAGGCGAGCCTCTCCGCGCTGCGATCCCGCGAGATCGAGATCCCGGTCGTCGTCGGCGGCGAGGAAGTGCGCACCGGCCGGATCGTGGAGGTGCGCCTGCCCCACCGGCACGGTCACGTGATCGCCCGGTACCACCAGGCCGGGCCGCGGGAGGTGGCGCGCGCCGTCGAGGCCGCGGCGCGCGCGCGGCGCGAATGGGGCGCCGCGGACTGGCCGGAGCGCGCCGCCGTCTTCCTCCGGGCCGCCGAGCTCCTCGCCGGACCGTGGCGGCAGGTCCTGAACGGCGCCACCATGCTCGGCCAGTCGAAGACGGCCTTCCAGGCCGAGATCGACAGCGCCTGCGAGATCGTCGACTTCTGGCGCTTCAACGTCGCCTTCGCCGACGGCATCTACGCGCAGCAGCCGATCTCTCCCCCGGGGGTGTGGAACCGCGTGCAGTACCGGCCGCTCGAGGGCTTCGTCTTCGCGGTCACCCCGTTCAACTTCACGTCCATCGCCGCGAACCTCCCCACCGCCCCGGCGCTGCTCGGCAACGCGGTGCTCTGGAAGCCAGCCTCCACCGCCGTCTACTCGGGGTGGCACGTCCTGAAGCTCCTGGAGGCGGCCGGGCTTCCCCCGGGGGTGGTGAACTTCCTCCCGGGCCCGGGCGGAGCCGTCGGGGACGCCGTCCTCGCGAGCCCCGAGTTCGCGGGGCTCCACTTCACCGGCTCGAACTCCGTCTTCGACGCGATGTGGCGCGCGATCGCCGGCCACCTCGACCGGTACCGGTCCTACCCGCGCATCGTCGGCGAGACGGGCGGAAAGGACTTCGTGTTCGCGCACGCCTCTGCCGACCCCGACGAGCTCGTGACGGCGCTCGTGCGCGGCGCCTTCGAGTACCAGGGGCAGAAGTGCTCCGCCGCCTCGCGCGCCTACGTGCCCACGAGCCTGTGGCCGGCCGTGCGCGAGCGCCTCGTCGCCAGGGCCGCCTCTCTGCCCGTGGGCGACGTCGAGGACTTCCGGAACTTCATGGGGGCGGTCATCGACCGCGCGGCCTTCGAGCGCATCCGCGAGTTCGTGGAGCTCGCCCGCGCCTCGCCGGAGGCGCGCATCCTCACCGGCGGCGGCGCGGACCCGTCGACCGGGTGGTTCGTGGAGCCCACGGTGGTGGAGACCACGAACCCGCGTTTCCGGCTGATGGAGGAGGAGATCTTCGGGCCCGTCCTGACGGTGTTCCCCTACCCCGACGCGGAGCTGGAGGAGGCGCTCGCCCTGTGCGACTCCACGTCCCGCTACGGCCTCACCGGGGCGGTGTTCGCCCGCGACCGGCGCGCCATCGCACGCATCGCCGCGGCCCTCGAGGGTTCGGCGGGGAACTTCTACGTGAACGACAAGCCGACCGGGGCGGTGGTCGGGCAGCAACCCTTCGGCGGTGCACGCCGCAGCGGCACGAACGACAAGGCCGGGTCGCCCGGCAACCTGCTCCGCTGGATCTCGCCGCGGGCGATCAAGGAGAACCTGTCGCCGCCGACCCGGATCGAGTACCCGCACCAGGGGGAGGCCTGAGCCGGCGGCGGGGCGCGCTACCCTGCCGATCGCGGCCGTGGTACGAAGGCGCGCCATGGAAAGCCGCGCCAAGCCCCCGGCGAGCATCCACGCCGCGAGCCTCCTCCTCCTGCTCACCGCCTCGGTTCAGGCCGGCGCGGCCCTCATCCTCTCCGCGAGCAACGCCGCCGGCTTCGCCCAGTGGCTCTTCGCCGCGGTGGTGATGGGGCTGTTGCTGTGGGGGATCTTCCGGGGGTACCGGCTCGCCTGGCTGTGGGGGCGCTACCTCACCCTGGTCCTCGCGGCGGTGGTGCTCGCCACGGTGGCGCTCGGGCTGTGGCTGGGGAGGCTGCGCTGGGTCCAGGCGGCGGTGATGCTCGGCGGGATCGTCGTGCCGATGGGCGTCGTCGGGGTGGCGCTCGGCCGCCCATCGGCGCGGCGCTGGTTCGACCTCTACTGCCCGAAGTGCGGGGCGCCTTCCTCGCGCGGGAAGGACTTCCTGTTCCGGCAGGCCCGCTGCGTGAAGTGCGGCGAGATCTGGTAGCCGGCTTCACCGCGCGGCGGGCGGCGGCGGCAATAGCTCCCACGGGATGCGTCCCACCGAGACCGTCCCGCCCACGACGTACGCCGGCGTCGCTGGGATCTTGTCGCGGACGCCCGCTGCGGCGTCGTCCGCCACGCGCCGGGCAGCCGCGGCCGACCCCATGCATTCCTGGAAGCGGGCGAGGTCGAGCCCCGCGTCGCGGGCGAGCTCCTCCAGGGGGCGGCGCGCCTCCTGGTTCGCGAAGAGGAGGTCGTCCATCTCGGCGAAGCGCCCCTGCGCCTCGGCGCAGACGCCGGCGCGGGCGAGCTCGCAGGCCCCGGGGTGGACGGCCCTCTTCACGGCCGGGTTGCAGGCGGGGTCGAGGGGGAAGTGGCGCCTCACGACCTTCACGTCCGGCCGGCCCGCGAGCGCCGCCTTCGCGTCCAGGTGCGCACGCGCGCAGAAGGGGCACTCGTAGTCGCTGTACTCCACGACGAGCGGTGGCACGCCGGCCGGCAGCACCCGGGCGCCCCCCGCGGCCGGCATCGCCCGGGACCGCTCCCAGTAGCGCGGGTAGGTGGCCGCCGCGAGCACGAGGCCGGCCACGGCGGCCGAGACCACGGCCGCCGCGCGGACGGGGTTCGCCCGGACGGCGGCGAGGTCCTGGCGCACCGCCTGCGAGGGCCCGCCCGGACGGCAGGCGGCCCACGCGGCGGCGAAGAGGCCCGCCGACGTCGCCCAGGACGCGGCGCAGAGGATGCAGAAGGCCCCGATGAGATGCTTGCTCACGAAGGCGAGGGCCACGGAAGCAGCGACGGCCGCCGCGGCGACGAGGAAGAGAACGCCGCGGGGCCACGAGGACTTGCCCCGCCGCCCGAGCGCCCAAGCGGCGAGGGCCGCCGCGAGGCCATAGCCGAGCGCGCCCCACACGGCGACGGGAATCCCCAAGACGACCGAGTAGCGGCTCGTCGCCACCCGGTCGCAGTTGAACGTCTCGTTCACGGCGCAGAAGCTCGCGATGCCCGCGTGGGCCTGCTGGTGGAGCCGCGCCAGGACCACGGCGAGGGCGAGGCCGATCAGGGCGAGCGCCTCGGCCGTCCAGAGCGCGCCGGCGGGCGGGCCGGCGGGGCCGGGTGGGGTGCGTCGCGTCATCTCGGGCGCAAAGGGGCGCCGGGCGGCGCCCCGGGGGTCAGTCGATGGGGCAGGGCTTCACGGGCTCGCACGGCTTCTGCGGCTCGGCCTTCGCGGCCTTTTCGGTCTTCGCGGCGGCCTTGTCGGTCTTCGCGTCCTTCGGCTGCGGCTTCGCCGCATCGCCCTTCGGGCTCTTCGCCTCGGCCTGGGGGGCGGGCGGGTCGGTCCTCGGCTTGTCCTCGGCCCGTGCGCCTGCGACCAGGAGCGACAGGAACGCAGCCGCGAGCAGTGTTCGCATGGACGTCTCCTCGGGCCGGGTCGGGCCCGCAAGCGCCGGAGTCTGCCTGACGCGCCGGCGATCGGGAAGCACGTTGTGCATAGCGTCCCGGCCCCCGCCCCGCACGCCGCGCGGGCGGCCGCTCACTCTCGGGCGGCCGGGATCCGCGCCCGGAGGACGGTGCCCTTCCCGGGCGCGCTCTCCGCGGCGATCGTGCCCCCGTGTGCGTCCACGATCCGCCGTGCCAGGGCGAGGCCGAGTCCCACGCCGCCGGTTCCCCGCGTCCGGCTCCGGTCGGACCGGAAGAACGGCGTGAAGACCTTCGGCAGGTCGGCGGCGTCGATCCCGATGCCCTCGTCGCGGACCTCGACCTCGAGCGCCCCGCCGGCCGCGCGCGCCGAGAGGAGAACCGGGCTCGGGGGCTCCGAGTACTTGGCCGCGTTGTCGAGGAGGTTGTCGAGCGCGCGCCGGAAGAGCACCGGGTCGGCGTCGAGGATCGGCAGCGCCCCCTCGACCCGCACGGAGAGTTCCCGGCCGGGGTGGCGGGCCTCGAAGCGCGCCCGGGCGCTCGCCACGACCTCCGCAGCCGGGATCCGCTCCCGCCGCAGGGGGAGCTCGGCACCCGCCCGACCCCCGGCGAGGTCCAGCCGTGCCGTCGTGAGCACGTCCTCGAGCAGCTGCTCGAGCTCCGCCAAGTCGAGGCGGATCTCCTCGACGTAGCGGCGGGCCTGGGTGACCTCGCCCTCCTCGGCCAGGTCGAGCGCCACGCGGATGCGCGAGAGCGGGGTCCGAAGCTCGTGGGACACGTTGGCGAGGAGCTCCTTCTCCGACCGGACCAGCGCCTCGATCCGGCCCGCCATCTCGTCGAAGGCGCGGGAGAGCTCGCCGACCTCGCCGCCCCCGCGCACGCCGCTGCGAGCGGAGAGGTCGCCGGCCCCCAGCCGCCGGGCCGCCTGCGTGAGCCTCTCGAGCGGCCGGGCGATGGCGCGCGCCAGCGGGATGGAGGCCACCGCCAGCGCCACGAGGAGCGCCGCGAGCGAGGCGGCGGCGCGGGAGAGGGGGAAGCTCCTCGGAGGGGCCGCCATCACCACGTAGGCGGGGGGCTCTCCCGGCAGCCGCGCCGCCCAGGCCAGGCGCGACGGGCCGAGGTGGACCGGCCCCGCCCCCAGCTGGGCCCGATCCGCCTCCGGGATCGGGGCCGGGGCGCCGTCGCCGCCCGCGGCGAGCATCTCGCCGGAGTACCCATAGACGGCGAGCTCCACGCCGAAGGCCTCCGAGGCGCGGCGGAGCTCGCTCGCGAGCCGGTCGGGGTCGCCCCGGAACTCCGCCGCCTGCTCCGCCGCGTATCTCGCGAGCCTCTCCGGGCTCCGAACCATCTGCCCGCGCCCCACGAGCGAGCCGACCACCGCCAGCGCCACGCCGACGAGGACGAGGAGCAGCAGGCCGTTCAGGTAGACGCGCCAGAACAGGCGAGGGTGGGGCCGTCGCCGGTGTGCCCTCACCCGCCCTCCCCCGCGAGGAGGTAGCCGGCACCGCGGACGGTCTTGAGCAGCCGCGGGTGCTTGGGGTCGTCGCCGAGCTTGGCGCGCAGCCGCGAGACGTGGACGTCGACGGAGCGGTCGAAGGCCTCCTCCGGATTGCCGCCGGCGAGCTCGATGAGCTGCTCCCGCGACAAGACACGCCCCGCGCGCGCCGCCAGGGCGTACAGCAGCGAGAACTCGTACCCGGTCAGGTCGAGCTCCCTCCCCGAGACCGAGGCCCGGCGCGAGGCCGGGTCGACCGAGAGCGGGCCCACCTGCACGACCTGCAGCGCCGGGCCGGCGCGGCCGCGGGCGCGGCGCACCACCGCACGGATTCGGGCGAGGAGCTCCCGCGGGGAGAAAGGCTTCGCCAGGTAGTCGTCCGCACCGAGCTCGAGCCCCATCACCCGGTCGGCCTCCTCACCCCGAGCCGTGAGCACGATGATGGGCACGTCCGAGCGGGCGCGGAGCTCCCGGCACACCTCGAGCCCGTCCTTGCCGGGGAGCATGAGGTCGAGGAGCACGACGTCGTGGCGGTGGCGGGAGGCCTCCTCGAGCCCGCGCGCTCCGTCGCCGACGCGGGTCACGACCACGCCGTGGCCCTGCAGGTACTCGGCGGTGAGGGCGGCGAGGCGGGCGTCGTCCTCGACGAGGAGGGCCGTCACGAGCGGCTCGGAGGTCACGCCATGAATCATAGCGCCTCGGCGGCCGGCTGCAGGGTTGCGCCCGGAGCCCGCCCCGCCCTCTCAGTGCGCGTCCGCCAGGCGGTGCAGCTTCTCGGACAGCTGGGCGCGCTGTCCCGGCGTGAGCAGCGCGTGAAGCTCCAGGCCGGCGTCGGCGGCCTCGTGTGCGAACTTCCGGAAGGCATCGATGCGGGCGTCGATGAGCGCGTGGACGTCGGCCGGGGCGGGGCTCGGCTGGTCCCACTGGGCGAGCACCGCCGACCGCGCGTCCCTCCCTGCGGCGCGGAGCGCGAGCCCGTCCGCGAGGAGCCGGTCCTTGAGCGCCAGAACCCTCGCCCTCTGGTCGGGCGTCGCCTGGAGGTCGTCGAGCGCGTGCTCCACGCGCGCGGTGACCCGCGCGCTCACCTCGGCCGGATCCGCGCTCCCGCGGTGCCGGCAGGCGCCCCACCCCGCCAGGGCGACGGCGGTCGCGAGCAGCGGGACGGCGACGAGCGTCTTCTTCTTCCAGTCCATGGGTTCCTCCAGGGGCGGGAGGGGCCCGCCGGGAGCGAAGATGCGATTCGGCCCTTGCGCGTGCATGGCTCCCGGGTGAAGAACTGTGAACCCGCATGAGCCTTTTGTCCGCGCGCGACCTGTCCTTGGCCTTCGGAGGGGACGTCCTCTTCGAGGGCGCCTCCTTCACCATCGGCCCGCACGACAGGACCGGGCTGGTGGGGCCGAACGGGACCGGGAAGTCGAGCCTGCTGCGCATCCTGGCCGGCCAGCTGGGGGCCGATTCCGGCTCCCTCGTGTTCCGCCGCGGGACGCGGGTGGGCTACCTGCCGCAGGAGGCGGCGTCCCTTCCGGACGTACCGGTGGTCGAGGCCGTGCTCGATTCCGTCCCGGGGCGCGACGAGCTCGAGGCCCGGCTGCGCGCGACCGAGGCGGCGCTCGCCTCCCCGGGCGCGGACGACCCGCTCGAGCTCTCCGAGGCGCTCGCCGACCTCCACGGCGAGCTCGCCCACTTCGAGGAGCGCTTCGGGCGCCACCGCGCCGAGGAGATCCTCGCTGGGCTGGGGTTCGACGCGCCGTCGATGGGCTCCCCGACTCGCGCCCTCTCCGGGGGGTGGCGGATGCGCGTCGCGCTCGCGGGCCTCCTCCTCCAGGACCCCGACCTCCTGCTCCTCGACGAGCCCACGAACCACCTCGACGTCCCCACGCTCGCGTGGTTCGAGGGCTTCCTGCGCGGGACGCGCAAGGCGCTCGTGCTCGTCTCCCACGACCGGCTCTTCCTCAACCGGCAGATCGACAGAGTCCTGTCGCTCGAGCCCGAGGGCGTGCGCTCCTGGGCGGGCGATTACGACGCGTACCGCAGGCAGCGGGAGGAGGAGGAGGTGCAGCTCCTCGCCCGAGCCAGGCGCCAGGACGCGCGCCGGGCGCAGCTCGAGGCGTTCATCGAGCGCTTTGGCGCCAAGAACACCAAGGCCGCCCAGGCCCGCAGCAAGCGGAAGATGCTCGAGCGCATGGAGGCGGTGGAGCTCCGGGAGGAGCGCGATACCGTCCTCTTCCGCTTCCCCGAGGCCCCCCGCTCGGGCCGGGAGGTGCTGCGGTTCGAGGGCGTGTCGAAGTCGTACGGCCGCGTCTCGGTCTACCGGCGGCTCGATGGCCAGGTCCTGCGGGGCGAGCGCATCGCGGTCATCGGGCCGAACGGGGCGGGGAAGAGCACCCTCCTCAAGCTGGCGGCCGGGGAGCTCCCGCCCGACTCGGGCCTCGTCCGCTTCGGCCACGGCGTGGTGGCGGGCTACTACGCCCAGCACCACTTCGACCGCGACGAGCACGCGGCGCCCGGGGCCGCCGCGCGGACCTTCGGCGCCCTCGACCCCTCGAGCACCGTCCTGCGGACGCTGTGGGACGTCGTGCCGGACCAGGGCGAGGCCTTCGTGCGCGGCGTGGCGGGCTCCTTCCTCTTCTCCGGGGATGCCGCGGAGAAGCCGGTGGGCGTGCTTTCCGGCGGCGAGCGCTCCCGGCTGGCGCTCGCCAAGCTCCTGCTGCGGCCGACGAACCTCCTGCTCCTCGACGAGCCCACGAACCACCTCGACATCGAGTCCTCCGAGGCGCTCATCGACTCCTTGTCCCGGTACGGGGGCACCCTCGTCTTCGTGTCGCACAACCGGAGCTTCGTCGACCGGCTGGCCACCGCCGTCTGGGAGGTCAAGGACGGCGGGATCTGCCCGTTCCCGGGCAACCTCGAGGACTGGCTCTACCACGAGCGCCAGCTCGCGGCCGGGGGCGCGGCGCCCGCGGCCGGGCCGGCGGCGGACACGACCTCCACCGGCAAGGGGGCGGACCGGGAGCGCCGGCGCGCCGAGGCGGAGGCGCGCAACGCCCGCTACCGGCTGGAGAAGCCCGTCCGCGACCGGCTGGCGGCCGTGGAGGCGCGCATCGCCGAATGGGAGCGCATGGCCTCGGAGAGCACCCAGGCGCTCGCCGACCCGTCCCTGTACCAGGACTTCTCGCGGGCGCGCCCCCACCTCGAGGCGAAGCGGCGGTCCGAGGCCGAGCTCGCCTTGCTCTACGCGGAGTGGGAGGAGCTCTCCCGGGAGCTCGAGCGCCTCTCCGCGGACCCGGGCTGGCGCGGGACGCCGGGGACGGACGGCCAGGGCCGGGCCTGAGAGCCTCGCGGCGGGCCTCCCGGACCTTGTGACGCCCTCCCGCCGCGCGTATCGTCGCCGCACGTGAAGGCCCAGCTCCTCCTCGCCCTCGCCGCCGCGCTCCTCGCC
>Ga0335071_10008927_pt1 | contig 10267 bp, 8 predicted proteins | sample Lox_Sample_15_FD_206724 | JGI IMG/M metagenome (GOLD analysis project Ga0335071, IMG submission 206724) | Soil microbial communities from Loxahatchee National Wildlife Refuge, Florida, United States - Lox_Sample_1.5 | ecosystem: Environmental > Terrestrial > Soil > Wetlands | place: USA: Florida...
CTTTGGCGAGCTTTGCAACGTCATTCCTGGTCGGTCGGTACATAGCACTAGCCAGCGCGGCCGATGCAATCACCGTTTCACGGTAGCGCGGGACTCTACGCGCGTAGTCTACGCGCGTCAACAGATCCGATTCAACTCCTTTGATTTGCAGGGTTTATCTGTCGCCATGACCCGGTCAGGCGGACATCTCGCCGCAGGGCGGCCGGCGCGCCGCTGCGCAATTGAGAATAGCACCCGACAAATGTCCCTTGCGTCCCAGCAATGGACTTGTCGGTCACCGACCAACGGGAGTATTCATCTCGCGCGGAGGATCACAATGGGAAAGGCATTCCGGTACAGCACCATCACCGGCTCTCTGAACCAGATCGGCGATCGCTTCATGCGCTGCGGCTACAAGCGCGACTACTCCTACCAGGAGATCCTCTCGGAGCTGAAGAAGCTCGGGGTGCTCGACGGGGTCGAGCTCTCCTATTCGACCGAGGGAGGGGTGGAGTCCGACGAGAAGCAGCTGCTGCCGCTGCTCTCGCGGTTCGGGTTCCAGCCCACCTTCGTCAACTCGTCGCTGTTCGGCGAGCAGAAGTGGATGTTCGGCTCGCTCTCCTCGCCCGACGCGGCGGTGCGCGAACGGGCGATCTCCGACACGAGGCATGGGCTCGACTTCGCCCGATCGATCCGCGCCGCCGGTTACAACCTCTGGACCGGTCAGGACGGGTTCGACTACCCGTTCCAGACGGACTACCGCCGCCAGTTCGACCTGTTCGTCGACTCGGTGCGGAAGCTCTGCGATCATGCTCCCGACCTGCGCATCGCGCTCGAGCCCAAGCCGCGGGAACCGCGCAACCGCTCGCTCATCGACACCGTACCCACCGCGCTGCTCGCTTGCAGCGAGGTCGGTCGCAAGAACGTGGGGCTCACCATCGACGTCGGGCATACGCTGGCGGCGGGCGGGAACATGGCCCGCGATCTGGACATGGCTCTGCGCAGCGAGCGCCTCTTCAACGTGCACGTCAACGACAACTACGGCACCTGGGACGACGACATGATCGTCGGCTCGGTCCACCTCATCGAGTGGCTGGAGGTGTTCTGGGTCCTGAAGAAGCGCGCCTACGACGGGTGGATCTCGGTGGACATCTTCCCCTACCGCGAGAACCAGTTCGAGGCGGTCCGGGAGAGCATCCTGTACATGGAGCGGTTCGCCGCCTTGGTGGACCGGATCGGCGTGCCCCGGCTCGATGCCCTGGTCGAGCGGGGATCGGTCACCGAGATGCTCAAGCTGGTGCGGGAGCAGATCTTCGCGGGTTAACACCCGGCACGGCGCCGCGGTGGAGGCGTCGAGGACGAGGCGATCGTGGCCGAGATCTGGACGATGGGTGAGCTGCTCGTGGAGATCATGCGGCCGCGCCCGGACATGTCGCTGCGCGAGGCGGGCGAGTTCCTGGGCCCCTACCCCAGCGGTGCGCCCGGGATCTTCATCGACATGGTGGCGCGGCTCGGCCGCCGTGCGGGGATGATCGGCGCGGTGGGTAACGACGACTTCGGCCGTTGCCTGCTCGATCGCCTGCGCCGCGACGGCGTCGACTGCCGCTTCGTGTCGGTGGTCGACGAGGTCTCGACGGGGGTGGCCTTCGTTACCTACCGCAGCGACGGGTCACGGCAGTTCCTCTACCACATCGGGAACGCCGCCGCGGGCATGGCCAGGGCCCCCGACCTGCGGGACGAGCCGGCGCCCGCCTTCTTCCACGTCATGGGGTGCTCGCTCGCCGCCAGCGAGCGGTTCCGGGGGGAGATCCTGAAGGCCCTCGACGCCTTCGTGGCAAAGGGGGCGAAGGTCTCGTTCGACCCGAACCTGCGGGTCGAGCTGCTCGGGCCGCGCGGCCTCGACGAGGTGGTACGGCCGGTGGTGGCGCGCTGCTCGGTGCTGATGCCGGGCGTCGAGGAACTGCTTCTCCTCTCCGGCGAGCCCACCGTGGAGCGGGCCACCTCGCGCCTGTTCGAGAACCCGCGGCTCGAGGTCATCGCCCTGAAGCGCGGCAGCAAGGGATGCACCGTCTTCACCCGCGAGGGGAGCTTCAGCCTGGGCGTCTATGCCGTCAAGGCGGTCGACCCGACGGGCGCCGGCGACGCGTTCGACGCCGCATTCCTCTGCGGCCTGATCGAGCGTCGGACGCTTCAGGACTGTGCCCGGCTGGCCACCGCCGCGGCAGCTCTCAACACGGCCGCGTTCGGCCCCATGGAAGGGGACGTCACCCCGGCCACGGTGGCGGCGCTCATGCGGCAGCCCCTCAGCTAGGAGGAGGCGCGGGCCACGAGGACGAAAGGGGTCTCGAAGTGAGCACGAACCCGGAGTTGACGACCAAGATCGGGCGGTTGCGAGGTTTTTTGGAGAGGCACGGGTACGCGGGGGTGCTCCTTCGGCGGCGCGCCAGCTTCGCCTGGCTCACCTGCGGCGGCAACAGCACCGTCGAGCGCTGCGCGGAGCGGGGGGTGGCCGACCTGCTCGTCACTCGCGATCGCCTGGTGGCGGTACTCTCGGAGATCGAGCGGTACCGGATCATGGAAGAGGAGCTGGGCGGGCTGGGGTTCGAGCTCGTCTCCTTCGCCTGGGGCGGGCGGGCCGGGCCGGACACCCTCGACGCGCTGCGCGAGGGGCGGCGCATGGCCGCTGACTGCGCGGTGCCCGGCTTCGAGGAACGCGGCGAGGAACTGACCGCGCTCCGTTATGCGCTCACCCCCGAGGAGGCCGTTCGGGCGCGCAACGCCGCCCGCGCCTCGGCGCAGTCGTTCGAGGTGGTCTGCCGCGAGATCCGGCCGGGGATGACGGAGCACGAGGCTGCCGCGCTGCTCAGCGCTGCTTGTCTGCGGACCGGCGCCGACGCCCCGGTGGTGCTGGTCGCCTTCGATGAACGCATCGCCGCCTATCGCCACCCGGCCCCCACCGCTCGCAAGCTGGAACGGCGGGCGCTCCTCGTGCGCTGCTCCGAGCAGCACGGTCTCATCACCTCCATTTCCCGGATGGTCTCGTTCGGGGAGCCGGACGCCGAGCTGCGCCGTCGCTACGCCGCCTGTGCCCGGGTCAACGCGGCCTTCATCGCCGCGACGCGCCCCGGTGCCGTCGCCTCGGAGGTCTTCGCCGCCGGTGTGGCGGCCTATGCCGCGACCGGCTTTCCGGACGAGTGGAAGCGGCACCACCAGGGCGGGGCCATCGGGTACGCTTGCCGCGACTACATCGCCGACCACGGTTGCCGCGAGGTGGTGCAGGAGAATCAGCTCTTTTCCTGGAACCCCAGCCTGGCCGGAACCAAGATCGAGGACACGATCCTGGTGACCTCGACCGGGGAGGAGATCCTGACCGAGATGCCCAGCTGGCCCAGCCTGGAGGTCGCGGTCGGCGGGCAGACGATCCGCTGCGCGGACATCCTGGTGCGCTGAGGAGGCGAACGCTTGCTCGAGAATTCGGCCGGGAGACGAGACGCGCCCGAAGCCCTCGCCGGCGAGGCTGCGCTCCTCTCCGGGCCGGACCTGGGCGCTCGCCCGGGGGCGCGCGCCGCGGCTTGGCCCCCGGACCGGATCGACCACTCTGGCCACGACCACCTGTACGCGACGCGTGCGGGCCGCGCGCCGACGCTGGAGGACTCACCCTGAGCGGGCCCCGCCCCGTCCCGCACCGATGTTCACGGGCGATCACGAGGAGAACCATCATGGCGAACAAGGTCGGCATGTTCTTCACCTACTGGTCGACGGACTGGAAGGTCGACTTCCCGGCAGTGGCCCGCAAGATCAAGGGCAAGGGCTTCGATCTCATGGAGATCTCGCTCTCCAAGTTCCATGACCTGCCCTTGGCTCAGAAGAAGGAGCTCAAGTCAGCGGCCGATGACCTCGGGCTCACCATCGCCTGCTGCATCGGCCTCGCTCCCAACCAGGACTTCGCCTCGCCGGACAAGAGCGTACGCGAGAACGGGATCGAGTACGTGAAGGGCTTGCTGGAGGACTGCCACCTCCTCGCCGCCCCGGTCTTCGCCGGCCTGAACTTCTGCGCCTGGCCCTCCTCCCCCCCGCCCGGCATGACCGACAAGCGACCCTACGTCGACCGTGCCATCGAAAGCGTCAAGAAGGTGATCAAGGTGGCCGAGGGTTACGGGGTCATCTACGCACTGGAGGTGGTGAACCGGTTCGAGCAGTGGCTTGTGAACGATCACCAGGAGGCGCTGGCCTTCTGCAAGGCGGTCGACAACCCCTGGTGCAGGATCCAGCTCGATACCTTCCACATGAACATCGAGGAGGACTCCTTCCGAAGCGCCATCCTCGCCTGCAAGGGTCGGATCGGGCATTTCCACCTCGGCGAGGCGAACCGCAAGCCGCCGGGAGAGGGCCGGCTGCCCTGGGACGAGATCTTCGGTGCTCTGAAGGAGATCAAGTATGACGGCACCATCGTCATGGAGCCGTTCATGCGCCCGGGTGGGTCGGTGAGCCGGGACGTGGCGGTGTGGCGTGACCTCTCCGGCGGGGCCAGCGACGAGCAACTGGCGGAGCGGGGCCGCAGGTCATGCGCTTTCGTCCGGAGCAAGCTCGCCTGAGCCCTCGGATCTCCCGGCGCGATCGGCGCTCGCCCAAGGGCCTTGTGGGGCGCGCCGATCGCGGCTTCGGGCCGTCGTCCACAGATTGGCCGCGCGGGCCTCGAGGCTCGTGGATCGCCGCTAGCGCCGGAACCCTAGGTGACAGGGGGATGCGCTCAGAGGGTCCGCCGGCGGCCCCGAGCACGGATCCCCCAGGGTGGAGACCTCCACCCCCTCCGTGACCCAGGCGTGGACGAGCACCGGTGATCGCACGGGTCGCGCGTTCGTCGCGTGCCAGCGGCGGCAGGCGCTATTCCCCTAGCCAGGGCGAGCGGTGCGCGAGAACCCAAAGGCGACTGACGACTGAAGAGAGGAGGATGCCTCCGTGAACCTGGGACTGACGGGCCGGGTGGCGCTCATCACCGGAGGGAGCAAAGGAATTGGCTTGGCCTGCGCCGAGGCCTTCGCCGCGGAGGGCGCTCGCGTGGCGATTGCCTCCCGTCGGCAGGATCACCTTTCGGCCGCGGCAGGGCTGCTCGGAGGGAAGGGATACCGGGTCGCCACGTTCACGGCCGATCTGGGCGAGCCGGACGCGGCAGCACGGCTGGCAGTGGACGTCGAGGCGCGAGTCGGCCCCGTAGACGTACTGGTCACGTGCGCCGGTGCGGCGAGGCGGAGCGCACCGGACGCCCTGGACGCAGGCGCCTGGCAGGTGGGCATGAACGCCAAGTACTTCCCGTCGATCTACGCCCTCCAGGCGGTGGTGCCGGGGATGGCGCGCCGCGGACGCGGCGCCGTGGTCAACGTCGTGGGGCAGGGCGGTAAGGTCGCCTCGCCGGAGCACCTGCCCGGCGGGGCGGCCAATGCCGCCATCATGCTCGCTTCGGTGGGGCTTGCAGCCACCTACGCACGGCAAGGGGTGCGGGTGAACGTGCTCAACCCCGGCCTGACGCTCACGGAGCGAGCGGATCGGGCCTGTGAGGTCGAGGCGGCACGCCGCGGAGTATCCGTGCAGGAAGCGCGGCGCTCGCTGGAGGAGCGGATCCCGATGGGCCGGTTCGCCCGCCCCGAGGAGATCGCCGCGGTGGTGGTGTTTCTCGCCTCGGACCGCGCCAGTTACGTCACGGGCGCGGTCCTCTCCATGGATGGTGCGGCGACCTCCTTCGTGGTCTGAGATCGGCCGGATCCGCACATCCGCCTCTCGCATCCGGGCGCTCCTCGCCCAAGACTCGCCCATCTCGCGAATCGGGAAGGGGTGGTCCTGACCCTTTCGCCGACGAAAGCCGCCGAGCGGCGCCAACCTCCTGCGGACGCCTGGGCCGATGGGGCCGTTTGAGCAGTTGTATAAATTTTTGAGCTAACTGCCTTTGGGAATTATCTCCAATTAATCGGCGGTTACCAAAGAGCCGGCATAGCCCCTGACGCGGGAGGAATCGAAATTTGGGGCTTCCAGGACTCCACGGAAGGACGAGCGAGCCCTGGCGCCTTTGGGGGTGATCGGCTGTTCGCGCCGAGCCAGGAGCTGCGCGGGGCACTCGCCACTAAAATGCCTTGTTGCAGGGCTTTCCATGGAGTTGCGCCCCCCGCTCTTCGGCGCGGACCGGCGCCTTGCATTCCCTTCAAGGCCACGTCACCCCCGCCGGCTCCCCTGGACGCCCAGGGAGCAAGTCGGAAATGCTGAACGACAACCATGGGCGTGTTTGCGAGCAAAAACAGGCATCTACATTGTTAGACCCAAATATTACCTAACCATGTGATGTGACCTGTGGCAGAGGACGCTCCTTGGGTAGCGAGGCGGCTAACACGGACAGTCCGGGTTGAAGCACCGCTTGACGGGAGCGAACCATGAGAAAAATCGTCTGCTGGCGTGTCGTGAACGCTGTGGCAGTCCTCTCCTTCGCCCTGCTCGCCGCGGTCGGCTCGCGCGCGGCGGCGGCTGATGCACCGACGCTGGCCATTTCGCTGCGGACTCTCTCGAGCCCGTACCAGGTCATGTACAAGACCGGCGGCGAGGCCTACGCCAAGAACGTCGGGCTGGCACTCGACGTCCTCGCCACCGAGGCGAACAGCCAGAAGGGGCTGGCCGACATCAAGGCCGAGATCGCCCGTACCGGCGGCAACGTCGCCTTCTACGTCGACCCCAACGACGCCACCGACGCCATCGCCATCGCCAAGACCATGGACGACGCCGGGGTCTACTGGGCGTCCTGGTGGAGCAAGCCGGCCGACGTGAAGGTATGGGACTACTCGCACTGGGTGGCGCACATCTCCTTCGATGGGTTCGCCGCCGGCGAGTTCATGGCCCGCGAGCTGATCAAGACGTTCAAGACCCCGGGCAAGGGCAACATCATCGCGCTCCAGGGGCGGCTCGGGGACACGCCCAACGGCGAGCGGTGGCAGGGACTGCAGAAGGTCCTGGCCGAGAACCCGGGCGTGAAGCTCCTCCAGTGGGAGTCGGCGAAGTGGGACCGCACCCAGGCCTACAACATCACCCGGGCCATGCTGGTGGCCCACCCCAACGTCGACGGCGTCTGGACCGCCAACGATGACATGGCCATGGGTGCCATCCAGGCGCTCAAGGAGGCCAACCTCGCCGGCAAGGTCAAGGTCGTGGGCTGCGACGGCATCCCCGAGATCTTCGACGCCATCAAGGGCGGGCTGGCTGCGGCCACCGTCTTCAACGACGGCAAGTACCAGGCCCAGCTGTGCCTGGCGCTGGCCCTCGCTGCCAAGGAGGGCAAGCTGGACGTCCGTTCTCTCCCGCACGAGCGCCGGCAGTTCGAGATCCCCGCGGTCAACGTGAACCACGACAACGTCGACAAGATCGTTCACGATTACATCGAAAACACACCGAACTACGACCTCAAGGACCTGTTCGCCCGGTGGTCGCGCGCGATGCCGTGACGAGCGACCCCTGGTCCGCCGCCGTCCCCGGTGCGGTTGCCTCCGCCGCACCCGGGGCGGCGGGGACCTTCTCGTCCGAACCCGAGTGCAAAGGAGCGAGCCAGATGATGCGCGACCCGCTCGATCACCCATCGACCGCACAGCGGGTCACCCCGCTCCTGGCCGGCTTCCACGCCGCCCGGCGATGGGTGAGGCGCGCCGGCATCAAGGGGCAGCTCGTCTCCCTGGCCGTGGTGGTGGCGCTTTTCGCCATCGGCACGGGCGGGAGGTATCTCACCTGGTCGAACATCCGGGTGATCCTCAGCCTGGGAGCCATCCCCACCATCATCGCCGTGGGAATGCACCAGGTGGTGGTGCTGGGCGGGATGGACCTGTCGGTCGAGGGCGTGGTCGCCCTCTGCGTCGTGTTCGTCGGGCTCCTCACCCGCAACAACATGAACAAGAACGACGTCGGGCTATGGATCGTGCCGGTGACGCTGGGGATCGGCGCCCTGGCCGGCGTGGTCAGCGGCACCTGCAACGCCAAGCTGCGGATACCGTCCTTCATCGTCACCCTGGGGATGAGCTGGGTTCTGTGGGGCCTGGCGGTGTTCGTGAGCCAGGGACAGACGCTGGCCCTGCTGGACACGAGGTTTCACCCGGTGGTCACGGGGAGCATCGCCGGCATCCCCAACCTGGCCGTCCTGGCCGTCCTGCTCACCATCGTGGTGCAGGTCCTGCAAGACCACAGCCAGTTTGGTCGGTATCTCTACGCGATCGGAGGGGACGAGGTGCTGGCCAAGCAGGCCGGGGTCCCCGTGGAACGGGTCAAGGTCATCGTCTTCACCACGGCCGGTCTGGCCTACGGGCTCTCTGCCCTGCTCCTCAGCACCCGGCTGGGCGGAGCCCAGGCCATCACCGGCAACAACCTCCTCTTCCCGGCGGTCACCGCCGTGGCCGTGGGCGGCGTGGCCCTGACCGGTGGGATCGGCGGCGCGAAGAACGCGGCCCTGGGGGCGCTCATCGTCACCGCGCTCAACGACGGGCTCATCCTCATGCACGTGAACCCGTACGCCCAGGATGCGGTGAACGGGGCGGTGCTGGTGGTGGCGGTGGCCTTGACCATCGACCGGAAGAAGCTGGGGTTCATCAAGTGAACCGGCCAGGAGCCACTCCATGATCCCGGAACCCCGACCCGCCCCGGTGCTCGAGGTCCGTGGGGTGCGCAAGGCGTATCCCGGGGTGATCGCGCTCGATGGCGTGGACCTGGCCGTGAGCCCCAACGAGATCCTCGGGCTGGTGGGCGAGAACGGCGCCGGCAAGTCGACCCTGATGAAGATCCTGGTCGGCCTCGTGGAGCCTGACGCCGGCAGCCTCCTGGTCATGGGGACACCGGTCGGCCTGGCCAACCCCGCCGATGCCATCCGGAACGGCATCGGCATGGTGTTCCAGGACGGCTCCATGGTGCCCAACCTGTCCGTCATGGAGAACCTGTTCCTCTGCCACGAGGGCGGGTTCCGGCGCCTGGGCCTGCTCTCCCGGCGGGCCATGCGCGAGCGCGCCGCCAGCCTCCTCGAGGAGGTGAACGTCCGCGTCGACGTCGAGACCGCCATCGCCGACGTCTCGCCTGCCGTCCGGCAGCTGGTCGAGCTCTCGCGCTTGCTCTGGCTCTCCACCCGCTACGGCCAGGCCAATCCCGTCCTCATCCTCGACGAGCCCACCACCGTGCTCAACGAGGCGGAGCGGGCGATGCTGTTCCGCATCCTGCGGACGGTCAAGAAGCGGGCCTCGATCATCTTCATCTCCCATCGCCTGCAGGAGATCGTCGAGCTCTCGGATCGGATCGTGATCCTGAAGGACGGAAGGAAGGTCACCGAGCTGCCCGCTTCGAGCGCCCGCGTGGCCGACATCGAGCAGCTCATGGTGGGCCACGCCTTCTCGGCCGACCGCTACCGCGAGGAGGAGCAGGCTCCCCCCAGCCCCGAGGAGGTGCTGCAGGTGGAGGGCCTCTGCAAGCGGGGTGCGTTCGACACCATCAGCTTCGCCGTGCGCCGGGGGGAGATCGTGGCACTGGTCGGGCTGGTCGGCTCCGGCAAGGAGGAGATCTGCAAGTGCATCGCCGGGCAACAGCGGGCCGACGCCGGCCAGGTCCGGATCGCCGGCAAGGAGCTCGCCCCCGGCTCGCCGGCACACGCCGTCGCCGCCGGTCAGGGCTACGTGCCCATCGACCGCCGGAGCGAGGGGCTGGCGCTGAACCTCAGCGTGGCCAAGAACGTGAACCTCCTGGTCCTCGAGCGACTGCGAAGGGGCGGACTGGTGCACCCGGGCCGGGAGAGAGCCAACGCCCTGCACTGGATGAGGGAGTGCCGGATCAAGGCTCCCTCGCCCGGCACCGCCTGCGGAACCCTGAGCGGAGGGAACCAGCAGAAGGCGGTCATGGCCAAGTGGCTCAACTCGGACGTGAAGCTGCTGGTGCTGGACCACCCCACCCGCGGAGTCGACGTCGGGGCCAAGGACGACATCTACCGGCTGGTGCGTAAGCTGGCCCGCGAAGGGATCGGGATGATCGTCATGTGCGACACGCTGGAGGAGGACATCGGCTTGAGCCACCGTCTGATGGTGCTGAAGGACGGGCGCCTGGTGGGCGAGATCCTCTGCCCTCCCGGCCGCAAGCCCGGCCCGGGGGACGTCATCGGGATGGTGGTCTAGGGCGAACGAGCTCGCCGGGAGGAGCTGCCTACGCGCGCGCCGAGGGAGAAACGATTGAGCGGGGACCATCAGCCGGCGCAGGCGCCCGAGCGGGAGGTCCCGGCCATCGCCTGGGCCGTCGG
>Ga0335071_10008928_pt1 | contig 10267 bp, 9 predicted proteins | sample Lox_Sample_15_FD_206724 | JGI IMG/M metagenome (GOLD analysis project Ga0335071, IMG submission 206724) | Soil microbial communities from Loxahatchee National Wildlife Refuge, Florida, United States - Lox_Sample_1.5 | ecosystem: Environmental > Terrestrial > Soil > Wetlands | place: USA: Florida...
AAACGCTATCATCGCCGAGGTGAAGTTCGCCTCACCGTCAGGGGGCCGGATCCGGGCCCCCGAAAGTCCCGAACGGATCGCCCGGGACCTGGTCGCCGGGGGCTGCTGCGCCCTCTCGGTCCTCACCGAGCCCCGGTTCTTCGGAGGGTCGCCCGAGTACCTGTCCCGCGTACGGGAGGCAGTCAGGGTGCCGGTCCTCAGGAAGGACTTCATTATCGACCCCGTGCAGCTCGACGAGACGAGGTCCCTCGGGGGCGATGCGGTGCTCCTGATCGCATCGGTCCTCGGTGCCCGGCTCCCGATGTTCGTCCGACGCTCCCGCGAGCTTGGCCTCGAACCGCTGGTCGAGGTGCACACCGCGCCAGAGGCCAGGGCCGCCCTCATGTCTGGCGCCGACCTGATCGGGGTGAACAACAGGAACCTCGGCACGCTGGAGATCGACCTCGGGACAACCCTCGCGCTCGGGCCGGGCATCAGGAAGGAGGGAAGGAAGGTGGTTTCCGAGAGCGGTATCCGCACGCCTGGCGACATCCGTGCCATGAGGGGGGCCTGCGACGCTTTCCTCATCGGCACCTCCGTCATGTCCTCCCGGAACCCGGGTCGTGCGCTGGAGGCCCTCGTATGCGCGTGAAGATCTGCGGGATCACAACGGTCGCCGATGCCCGCCATGCCGAGGCCGCGGGAGCGGACGCCATCGGCGTCATCCTCTTCTCGGACTCGCCACGATGCGTGAGCCCGGAGCGTGCGGGCGAGATCTTCGGATCGGTCGGCCCGTTCACCTCGACGGTCGCGGTCACTCATACCCGGTCACGGGGCGAGCTGAACCGGGTCCTCGCCCTCCGGCCCCGGGCCATCCAGATCTCGCACCCGTTCACCTTCCCTGTCCGGCCCCGGGCTCTTGTCCTGCGGGTGGTGCGGCCGGGGAACCCCCTCCCGGGTGACGCGGATGCCCTTGTCGTTGACCAGTCCATGGGAACCGGGAGACCCTTCGACCCCGGGTTCGCCTCGGAAGTGGTCCGGCGGTCCCCGGTGCCGGTCATCCTTGCCGGGGGGCTCAACCCGGGGAACGTGGCGGAGGCCGTCCGGAGAATCCGGCCCTATGCCGTCGACGTCGCATCCGGTGTCGAGATCCGCCCCGGGATCAAGGACCACGGGAGGATAGACGCCTTCATCAGTGCTGCCCGGGGGGCCCTCCCGTGAAGAAGGGGCGTTTCGGGGAGTACGGCGGCCAGTTCGTCCCCGAGGGTCTCATGGGGGCCCTGGCCGAGCTCGAGGAGGGCCTTGCCAGGTTCGGGAACGACCCGGCCTTTCTCTCGACGCTGCACTCGTACCTTACCAGCTACGCGGGGAGGCCGACCCCCCTCACCTTCTGCGGGAACCTGTCACGGGACCTCGGGTGCCGGGTCTACCTGAAGCGGGAGGACCTCCTCCACGGGGGTGCCCACAAGCTGAACAACACCCTCGGGCAGGCCCTTCTCGCGAAGTTCATGGGCAAAAAACGGCTCATCGCCGAGACGGGCGCCGGGCAGCACGGCGTCGCCACCGCCATCGCGGGAGCGGTCCTCGGGCTCCCCGTGGAGGTTTACATGGGGGAGGTGGACATGGAACGGCAAAAGCCGAACGTGTACCGGATGGAGCTCATGGGCGCGAAGGTGATCCCCGTTTCGTCCGGGACGAGGACCCTCAAGGACGCCGTGAACGAGGCTCTCCGTGACTGGGCGGCCTCCGTGGGCGGGACCCACTACCTCCTCGGGTCCGTCGTGGGGCCCCACCCCTTTCCCGTCATGGTCCGGGACTTCCAATCGGTCATCGGGAGGGAGGCCCGGGAGCAGGTCCTTGCGAAGGAGGGGAGGCTCCCCGGCGCCATCATCGCCTGCGTCGGCGGCGGGTCGAATGCCATCGGCATCTTCCACCCGTTCATTGGCGACCGGGAGGTGAGGCTCATCGGGGTCGAGGCAGGTGGCGAAGGCCTGGAGACCGGCAGTCACGGGGCATCCCTTTGCGCCGGGTCGCCCGGGGTCCTCCACGGGGCACTCTCCTACCTCCTCCAGGACGGTGACGGCCAGGTCCTCCCGACCCACAGCGTCTCCGCCGGGCTCGACTACCCCGGGGTCGGCCCCGAGCACGCGATGCTGAAGGACTCGGGCAGGGTCGAGTACACCGCGGTGGGCGACCGCGAGGCCCTCGAGGCCTTCGCCCTCCTCTCCCGGAAGGAGGGGATCATTCCCGCCCTCGAGTCTGCCCATGCCGCCGCGGAGCTTGTGAGGATGGCGGGGGAGTTCGGGAAAGACGATATCGTCATCGTGAACCTCTCGGGCCGGGGGGACAAGGACCTCGACGAGGTGGCGAGGCTGACGGGAGGGCAGGGATGAGCCGGATCGTGGATACCTTCGGGCGGCTGGACCGCCCGGCCTTCATCGCCTATCTCGTCGCGGGAGACCCGGAACCGGAGGGATTTCTCTCCGCCGCACGGGCGGTCATTGACGGCGGGGCAGACATCCTCGAGCTCGGGATGCCCTTCTCCGACCCGGTCGCCGACGGCCCGACCATCCAGCAGGCCCACATCCGTGCCCTCGAAAGCGGGATGACCGTCGACCGGTACTTCGACCTCGCAAGGGAAATCCGCGGGATCTCGGATATCCCGATTGTTCTCATGGCATACTGCAACACGATCTACCGGCGCAGGGTGGATCAGTTCTACCGGGAGTCGAAGGAGGCCGGCGCCGATGGTGTCCTCATAGTGGATATGCCTCCCGAGGAGGGGGAGCACGCCCTCGCTGCTGCCAGGGCAAACGGAATCGACCAGATCTTTCTTGTCACCCCCTCAACGACGGACGACCGCCTCGACCTTATTGCCGGTTCGGGCGGCGGGTTCCTCTATCTCGCCTCCCTCCTCGGGGTCACCGGGGCCCGGGACCGGCTCTCCGGAGATGCCGCGGGGTTGATCAACCGGGTCCGGCCACGCACCCGGCTCCCCATTGCCGTCGGCTTCGGGGTCTCGCGACCGGAACATGCGGGGGCCCTCTCCGAGGCAGGAGCCGACGGGGTTATCGTGGGATCGGCCATCGTAAAGATTGTGGGAGAGCACGCCGGGGATCCCGAACGGATGGCCTCGGAAATCCGGCAGTTCGTAGGTGGAATGCGCGAGGCCCTCAACGGCTGACCAGCCGTTGGACATCCCCGAGGATCTCCCTGAACTTCTCCTCCCGGTCGTCGCGGATCATGGTGATGACCCTCACGTCGGGCCTCGCCTTGATCCCCTCGATCGGGGGCGTCCCCCGGAGGGCGATGGTCGCAAGAAGAGGAAGGGGAGAGGCGAGGCAATCCCTGACCAGCTCCCGGAACTTCGCCGACAGGCATTCCATTTTCCCGATCTCGTCGATAACGATGACGCAGAGACCGGGTCTCTTCAGATCGAGCCCGTCGAGGAACGACTCGAAGCCCGGGATGTCCACGCCGTACCTGCCGACGCGATGAGGCCCCTTTACCTTCACATGGGAGAGCATCCCCCTCCTCCCGTCGAGTCCCGCCAGCGCAAACCCGGCCCGCTCCCCCTTCTCACGAATCTCCTCGGTGCAGAAGCCCGCCATCGGGAGATCGCCGAGCCCGTCAACGACACGACGGACGACCGTGGTCTTCCCGCACCCCGGCGGGCCGGTGAGGAGGAGGTTCTTGATCATCCCTGTGCAGGGATTGCCGGTTTTCCTTCTTGAGCATTTCCCGGGCCCTTGAGAGCATCAAGCAACCGTACCGTCCCTCCCTTGTCGAGCGGCGTATTGTCGTTCCCGCACTTCGGGGAGTAGATGCAGGCCGGGCAGCCGGCCTCGCACCGGCAGTCCCTCACCGCCTCGCCGGCCATGGAGGCGATCAGGCCCATAAGCTCGTAGGCCTTTTCGGCGAGGCCAATCCCTCCCTCGTACCCGTCGTATACGAAGATGGCGGGGCCGTCGGTATCCGGGTGGCTCGTCGTGGAGAGCCCTCCGAGGTCCCTCCGGTCGCACAGGACATGGAAGGGCGCGACCCCGATGATGGCATGCTCGGCCCCATGGAGCGTCCCTGCGAGGTCGAAACCCCCCGCGGTCACCGCGTACGCGAGCTCCGGCGAGAGGGTGAACCAGAGCGCCCGGGTGCCGAACTTCAGGGGAGGGAGGTTGAGCGGCTCGAAGCCTATCAGGGCGTCATACTTCATGATCCGGTAGCCGGTGAACTGCTCGGTCACCTCCACGTCGCCGAGGTGGAGGGTGAATCCGTTCCCCTCCCGACGGGATAACTCGCGGGTGACCCGGAGATCCACGGTTTTCAGGGCGTCGGTGTAATAATCAACATCCGCCCGTTCGACCCGGATCCTCCGGGTCTCGAGGTCCATCTCCTTCACGAGGTAGGTCTCGCCCCGGTGCAGGACCACCGCCCCCTCGTGGGCCTCCCGGAAGGCCTGCCCCCGGTCCATCGTCTCGAGAATGGTGCCGTCGCAGGTCATGCGGAAGGTCTCGGATGAGATGGAGTCGAGCTTCACCGCCTCGGCGGCCCTCCCCCGGCCGCAGTAGACCACGCCGTGGGGGGTTGGCCGGAGGAGGTGGGACCCGGTGAGCGACCTGATGGGTGCATGGAGATCCCCGGGCCAGAGATCCCCGTCGCGATCCGGTTTGACCGGGAGCTCCGAGGCGGCGCAGAGGAGGTGGCCCGAGACGATGTAGGGGTTCGCGAGGTCGACGATGGCATGCTCGTGGGGGCTCCCGAAGAAGGTCTCCGGGTGGCGCATGAAGTACTGGTCGAGGAGGTCCTGGAAGGCGACGAGGAACGCGGCCGAGTCGTTTCCCCTCCTGCCTGCCCTGCCCGCCTGCTGCCAGGTAGAGATGATGGTGCCCGGGAAACCCGAGATAAGCACCGCGTCGAGACCCCCGATGTCGATCCCGACCTCGAGGGCGTTTGTCGAAGTGAGGCCCCTGAGGCTTCCCGATTTCAGCCGGTTCTCGATCCCCCGGCGTTCCTCGGGCAGGTATCCCGCTCGGTACGCGGTGACCATGCCCGGGTCCCTGCCTTTCCGGGCAAGGTCTTCGTGCGCCCACATGGCGATCAGCTCCGCCATCCTCCTCGAGATGGTGAAGCACAGGGTCTGGAGGTCGTGAGTGAGGCAGGAGATGAGGAGGCCCCCCGTCTCCCGGTGCGCCGATTTCCCGTTCACACCGTCGTAGAAGGGGTTGTAGAGGACGAAGTGTTTCTGCCCGCGCGGGGAACCGTCGGCGCTGATGTGGTGGTAGGGGTGCCCGGTCAGGTTTCTCCCGAACTCGAGGGGGTTTGCGATGGTCGCGGTCGAGAGGATGAACTGCGGCTCGGCGCCATAGTGCCTTGCGATCCGCCGGAGCCTCCGGATCAGGAATGCCATGTGCGACCCGAAGACCCCCCGGTACCGGTGCGCCTCGTCGATGACGACGAACCGAAGGTTCCGGAAGAACCGTTCCCACCGGTGATGCCACGGGAGGACCTGGTGGAGCTCATACGGGTTGGAGAGGATGACCCGGGACCGCTCCCGGATGAGCGGGCGGCGGGAGCCCGGAGTGTCGCCGTCATAGATGGCCCCCGCGATTGAAATGCCAGCACCCTCCTCGATGTCGCGGATGGCCTTCAGCTGGTCATTTGCAAGGGCCTTCGTTGGGTAGAGGTAGAGGGCGGTCGCCTCCGGCTGGACGGAGAGGGCCTCGAAGATCGGGAGGTTGAAGGCGAGAGTCTTCCCCGAGGCCGTCGGGGTGGTAATGATGATGTGCTCTCCGGCCCTGATTGCCTCGAGCGCCTCGGCCTGGTGGGTGTAGAGCCGGATCCCCTTCCGGTCCAGGTACCGTTCGAGGGGAGGCGGGAGCGGGCGGGACGGCGATCCGTACGAGGCCTCCTGCGCGGGGATGACCCGCACGTGGGCAATCCGCTTCGACTGCCAGGGGTCCTTCTGCAGGGAGGCGATCAGGTCAGCGACGGGCATAGAGCTCCCCGAGCAGGGTCGAAAGGAGGAACCCGAGGCTGACCAGGTCCTGCCGGTTGTGGTCGACGATGGGCACCAGGGGGCCGCAGTTCCCCGTCCGGAGGAAGACCTCGTAGAATTCGGGCACGAGGCTCCCCGGGATATCCACTCCCCGGGAGATCCCGAACACCTGCCGTTCGAGAGTCGAGAGCCGGCAGTCGGGCAGATCGCTCCCCCAGCGGCGCCGTGAGAAGTGGAGCAGGTCGAAGTGGGGCCGGTCCAACCGGACGGGCATGCCATAATAGGCCGCCCGCTCGCCGATGTAGGGGATATCGAAGCTCTTACCGTTAAAGGAGACGTAGGCCGCCCCCTCCCCCGTAAGATCCTCGAGCGCCGCGTTCAGGGCGGCCGGTTCCTCGGCGATATCCCTGACGAGGTACTGGCTCGTCGCGAGGGTCGACCCGGCGAGCCTCCCGATCCCGATGAGGATGATGGGCCGGGAGAAAATGCCCAGGGTCTCGATGTCGAGGAAGACCAGCTCGTCCCGCCGGTGAAAACCGCAGGGTGCGAGGGAGAGGGGATGGGAACGGGGGTACCAGCGGGAAATCCAGCTCGCGAGGGGGCCTGTCTCGGCAAGGTCGAGGATCCCGAGGAAGTCCCGGGCCCCTTTCCCGAACCGCCGGTGATCCCTGAGCTCGAGGATAGACCGGTACCCTTTCCCCCTGAGCCGCTTCTCGGTCACCCGCCCGATACCGGAAAGCAGCTGGAACTCACCGAGGAGCCGCTCCCGGATCTGCTCCCGGTCGGGGTGGATGTCCGGGACCTGCGCCCTCGACTCAATGCACCAGGCCGGCCCGAAGCCCGTCTCCACCTCCCTCCCGGGAAGGACGTGGCGGACCGGCCTCCCCTCGTGGAGGGCCATCATCTCCCGCATGAGCCCGAGCGCCCTGCCATGCTCGGAGGAGAAGACGTACGAGTCGGTGAAGGAGGTGCGGAAGATCTTCCCGTCCTCGACAACCTCGTAGCCCGGGACCGCGTCCACGGCCTCCCGCCAGCGCCCGGCGACGCGATCGAGGGTCTGGAGCATCAGGGAGGGATAGGAGCGGGGGTATTTTAGCGTTTCACGGCGCGGGGTGAAAGTAAGCCCCGGTCAACTCCGGTGACCGAGGGTCATTTCTGACAAAATGCCCCTTCACTCGAGGAGCACGAGCCCGAGCGAGACGAGGTCCCCGTGGACGATCTTCCCGTACTCGAGGTCCTTGCACGGGATGGTCGAGAACTCCCAGCCCGCGTTCTTCGCCGTGGCAAACACGTCCATCCCCGCCGCCTCCATGCTCGGCCGGACGAGGTCCATGTGCCGGCAGAGGCGCCGGATGGACTCATCGACAGTCCCAGGCTGCTCCTCGGCGACGCAGTGCTCGCAGAAGATGCAGGGGTACGGGCCGAAACCGAATGCCTTGTAGAACCCGTCGTAGAAGGCGGTCTTCTCGAGCATGTGGATGGTCGTGTGCCCCCAGAGGATCAGGTCCTTGTAGAACGGGTGGAAGTCCTCGGGGATATCCTCGGGTTTCAGGTCCTCGTGGCCGGGGAAGCCGTCGAACCTGACGAGTATCCCCGTCGAGTATCCCGCGACCATGCGCCTCGTCTCTTCGGGGCTTGGGGCGTACGGGGGGCAGGAGAGGTGCTTCCCGTACCCCTTGCACCCGTACCGGCACTTGTACCGCACCCAGTCTGCGACGACAATATCCGCGGCAGGAATCGTGATGGCCTTCGCCTTCTTCTCTCTTGCGAGGCCAGACAGTTTTGCAATCTCCTCCCCGAGTTCGGGCCTCATGGTTTCCCCTAAAGGGGAGATGGGCGGAGGGCTATAAAGAGGTTCCGGACGGGTTCGGGCGGTCAGGTCCCGCCGCGAGTCTGGATGATCCGGTCGATGATCCGCCTCGTGCTGGAGCAGGGGTCCCCCGAGTACTCCCCGATCCTCACGACCCGGGCACCGATACCCCGTTCTGCGAGGGCGGCCCTCAGCTGATCCTCCGAGAAGTGCTGGTTGAACCCGAGGGTGATTACCGCCGGGTCGATCTCCCGTATGGGCCGGTACATGTCCGTCGGGTCTCCGAGCCGGGCATGGTCCACCACCCGGAGCGCCTGGATGACCCTGAGCCGCTGGGCCTCGCCGATGACCGGCCTCGGCTTGTGCCGGACGTTCGCGTCCCGGGCGACGATCACGTGGAGCTCATCGCCGAGCTTCCGCGACTCTTCGAGGTAGTAGATATGGCCCGGGTGAAGGATGTCGAAGGTCCCCGTCGCCACCACCCGCCTTTTCTCCCTCATTCCAGCACCTCGATCTCGCAGGGCTTCCCGTCGGATGTGAAGCACCGCCAGTCCGCCTCCCCGTAGGGGTACCCGAGGATGATGTGGTACCTGCCGAGGGAGGGGAAGAACCGGATGTCTGCATCTGACGGCCGGAGAGCGCCGTTCGGGTGGGAGTGGGCGCTGCCCGCAACATGGAGGTCGAGAGGCATGACGTCAGAACGGAGGCTCGCGCTCACCTGCGTGGAGGTGAAGGGCAGGAACAGGAACTCCCGGATCACCCCGTCTTCCTCGCGGAGCACGGCGACGAACTCGCGGCCCTCACCTTCGCGGTCCATCTCCCTTGCCGACGAGAGGAGCGCCCGTATCAGGTCCCGCGAGATGCCCTGGATCTTCATGCCTGTTGTACTGTGGCAGGGGGAGTGATGAAGGATTCCCTCTTTGCCGGATTCCCGGGACGACTTAAACTCCCCGAAGGCATGACTGGCGTCCCGCCCGGGGAATTAAAATTCCCCATCCTGCTCAAATGAGCGGCCGAACCGGATCGAGAGGTGGGCCTTGTAGAGCTCCTTCCCCAGGTAACCGGCATGGTCGAGCCGCGATACCCTTCCTTTGGCGATAATGGTATTCAGCACGTCCTCCCAGTGCCTGCCCCGGATGGCAACCCCGTCAAGGACCGCGACGATCTCGTCCCCCTCGATCCCGATTCGGAAGTTCCCGCACGGGTCGTAGGTCAGCTCGGCAGGCATGGGAACAGCACCCTCGGTCCTGTCATACCGGAGCGGAGGTTCCTCCCTCCGCCTTTTCTCCTTCAGCACGAGGAGGTCGATCCCGAGATCCTTCGGATACGGCCGGCCCCGGGCGAGGGCCATCATCTCCGTCGCCCTCCGCATTTCAGCGACCGAGCCCCTCGTCTTGTCCGAGTGCTCGCTCGTGAAGATGACCGCCGCCCCGAGTTCCATCGCGATACCGGCGAGGAGGGCATTTGCCCCGACGGAGTCCGCGTCCAGCAGCTCGACGACGTTCCCCGCCCCGAAAAAGATGGGCCGGCCGATCTTTTTCCCGAAGTTCCCGAGCGATCCGGAAAACCCGGACCCCACCGGGGGGAGCAGGGGATCCGCGATGAGGGCGGCGATACCCGCCTTTTTCGCCGCTGCGATGTTCTTTGCTAGGCCGGCTTCGCCAGGCACCACCACCGCCCCGGCACCTGCTGCCGCAACCTCATCTCCGATCACCGGGATATTTCCTTCGTGGAGCGAGAGGACGAGGTCTGCCCGGACGAGGGCCGCCCGGATGAGGGCAGGGTCCTGGGTATCGACCGCAAGAGGGCCCTCGATACCGTCGAGTTCAGCGAAACACCTGCACACGTCGCCCGGGGTAGCATCGAACCCGAACCCGAGGTCCACGATGTCGGCGCCGTTCGTAAAGAAGCGTTCGACCCCCCCACGGAGATCGTCCCTCCGGTGGGCGTCCATGATCTCGGCGAGGACCTTCATCCGTGATGTCCCCCCGGTTTTCACCCCCCGGATCAGGAGGTCGCAGGATGCCTCCTCCTCCCTCCGCGCCAGCTCCCGACGGGCCTCCCCGGCCTTTTTCCCGGCCAGGAAATCGTCGGCAGGGATGGTGCGGGAGAGCTCCATCTCCCCGACCAGTGGCAGGACGAGGGAGAGATCGGCGGCATGGCGCGGCCCTCGGTAGACCGGGACACCAGTTTCCTTCTCCACCGGTTCGAAGGAGGCGGTGCACATGCCGGAAACAAGGACCAGGTCGAACGTTCCCTCCCTGACAAGGGAGACAAGCTGCGACGGCGTGAGGAATGATGCGATCTCCCCCGTGACCACCACCCGGGCATCGAGGCCCTCTGCGGCCTTCCGGACGATATCGGCCGTGGCGCGGCCGGTGGGGAGGAGGAGGCGCATAAGTGCGTTTAATATGCGCAAGGTGAAAAAATGATCTTCAGGCAATGCTTCGCTGCGACCTGCACGTACATACGAATTTCTCGAGGGA
>Ga0335071_10008929_pt1 | contig 10266 bp, 2 predicted proteins | sample Lox_Sample_15_FD_206724 | JGI IMG/M metagenome (GOLD analysis project Ga0335071, IMG submission 206724) | Soil microbial communities from Loxahatchee National Wildlife Refuge, Florida, United States - Lox_Sample_1.5 | ecosystem: Environmental > Terrestrial > Soil > Wetlands | place: USA: Florida...
CAGCGGCGCCGCCGTCGCGTTCCAGCCTTCGAGCACCAGATCGCGCTCGTCCTCCAGCAGAAGGTCGACCGATCCGACACGGCTATCCAGGTCAGACGTCAAACGCGCCAGAAGCTGCAGGAAACGCTGCGCATGACGCTCGATCGTGCCCGGGGCGTACAGCGCCGTGCTGTATTCGATCACGGCGCTCATCCCCAGGGGCCGCAGATCCGCGTCCCGGTGATCGCGAAACGTGAACGAAAGATCGAATTTCGAAGTCTCGGTCGACACCGCGCGGCGCCGTATCGACAGACCAGGCGCGTCGGGCAACGGGTCGGCGTTGCCAAAGGCCAGCATCACCTGGAAGAGGGGATGCTGCGAGAGTGAGCGCGGGGGCTGGAGAATCTCGATGAGGCGCTCGAAGGGCAGAGCCTGGTGATCGTAGGCCGCGAGGTCTCCCTCCCGGACCCGGGCCAGCAGGGTTTTGAACGACGGATCGTCGCCGACATCGGTGCGCAACACCAATGTATTCGCGAAGCAGCCGACCATGTCGCGAAGCGCAGGATCATTGCGTCCGTTGATCGGCGTGCCGATCGACACGTCGGTTCCGGCGCCAAGCCGGGACAGCAGCGCGACCAGTGCGGCATGGATGCACATGAAGGGAGTGGCATCGGCCGCGGCCGCGACATCGAGGAGGCGGCGATGCAATCCGACAGGAACGGTGAAATGGTGTTCGTCGCCGCGGTCATCGAGAACGGCCGGACGGGCGTAGTCGGTGCGCGGCGTAGCTTCCGACGGCAATCCATGGAGCGTCTGCTTCCAGAAAGCCTCGTGGTCGAACGGATCCGATCCGGGCGAACGATCGCTGTCCTCGGTCTGCTCGGAGAGTGCGAAATCGGCGTAGTGCAGCGGCAACGGAGCCAGCGATGTGGAACGCCCGGCGTGATGATCCGCATAGCTGCGGACGAGGTCGCGCAACAAAGGTGTCAGCGACCCGCCATCGATTGCAATGTGATGCACGGTCAGAAGGAGGATGTGCATCGCCGTGTCGAGCCGGAACAACACTGCGCGACAGGGTATTTCAGTCTTGATGTCGAAGGGCGCGCGCGCCTCGGCCAGGAGCTTTGCGTCGATCGTCGCACTGTCCGCGCACACGATCTTCAGATCGAGATTGGCGTCGCTCTCCGCGACGACGACCTGGAAAGGCTCACCATCGTGCTCGTGGAAAAGGGTCCGAAGCGTCTCGTGGCGCACGACGACGCTCTTGACCGCTTGGCGCAGCGCGGACTCGTCCAGGAGTCCCGTGAACTCGAGCGCAATGGGAACGTTGTAAGCGGGCAGCGATCCTTCGAGACGATCCAGCAGCCAAAGGCGGCGTTGTGCCCTGGACAGCGGGATCCGTTCGGGCCGCAAGCTGTAACGAGCCCGTTGCGGCTGTTCGTGCAATCGGTCTTCGCTTTTGGTCCCGCTATCGGCCTGGCGTGCGAGCATTGCCACTGTTGGCGCGCTGAACACGATGCTGAGCGGCCAGTGCACTCCGAATCGTCCGCGAAGGGCGCCGAGCAGCCGAACGGCGAGCAGCGAATCACCGCCGAGATGAAAGAAGTTGGAGTCTGCGTGGATGTCGGGCGCTGCGAGGAGGTCGGCGAAGATGGCGGCGATGATCTTCTCATTGGGCGTCGAGGGCGCAACGGCGGCTTCGTCGAGGACGGCGGCCGTGGGGACGGGCAGCGCCGCGTGATCGAGCTTGCCGTTGGCGTTGAGCGGCAGCGCGTCGATGCCGACGAAGGCTGCAGGCACCATGTAGTCCGGCAGTGTCTCGGCAAGGTAGGCACGCAACTGCGCCGTCTGCGGCATGACATCGCGCGGCACCACATAGGCGACGAGCGAAGCATGACCCGATCCGAGGTCGCGCGGCATCACGACGGCGTCCTTGACGGCCGGATGGCCGACCAGCCGTTCCTCCACCTCGCCCGGCTCGATCCGATAACCGCGGACCTTCACCTGATGGTCGGAGCGGCCCAGATAATCGAGGTTGCCGTCGCTGCGCCAGCGGACGATGTCGCCGGTACGATACATCCGCTCGCCGGGAGCGCCGTGAGGATCGGCGACAAAACGTTCGGCCGTGAGATTCGGCCGGTCGAGATAGCCGCGCGCCAACCCGACGCCGGCGAGGTAGAGATCGCCGGTGACGCCGGGCGGCAGCGCTCGCAGAGCCTTGTCGAGGACGTAGACGCGCCGGTTGCGCACGGGCTGCCCGATCGGCGGAGCCTCGTCGCCACTGTCGGGGGCATGCCAGGCGGTCGCATAGACCGTGGCCTCGGTCGGGCCATAGACGTTGGAGATGCGACACCCGGGGCGTTCGGCTCGCAGGCGGCGGACGAGGCGGGCCGGCAACGCCTCCCCGGCCAGCACGACTGCCGACAAGGTCGGCGGCAGGCTGGCGTGGTCGAGCAGGCTGGCCAGCGCGGAAGGAACGCCGCTGATCATTGCGGCGGGCCCGGCATCGTCGGCATGATCGGCGAGCGAGAGCAGGTTCTCGAGCAGGTCGATGCGCCCGCCCCGGCACAGCGGCGCGAGGATCTCGAAGACGGAGACGTCGAAGGCGAGCGAGGTGGTGACGAAGACGCGGTCGAGCGCGCTGGCGTAGGTGTCATGGGCCCAGACGACGAGGTCGGCGACACCGCGTTGTTCGATGACGACGCCTTTGGGCACACCGGTCGATCCGGAGGTGTAGATCACATAGGCGGCGTTGCGGGGGGCCAGGCGATGATGGCCCTGATCGGGGAACGGGTCGGCCTCCTCACCGGCGAGAGCATCGCGATCGAGCCGCACGCGGGGCAGCTCCGCGGGCAGACGCGCAACATTGGCGTCATCGGTCAGGGCGAAGCGGACATCGGCATCGCGGACAATCGTGGCGATGCGGGCCGGCGGATAAGTTGCATCGAGCGGCAGGTAGGCGGCACCACTCTTGAGGACGCCGAGCTGCGCGGCGATGAGATCTGCGCTCGTGCGCGACAGCGCGATCGCGACGCGGTCCTCGGGCCCGAGACCCTGGGCGATCAGCGTATGGGCGATGCGGTTGGCGCGGCGGTTCAACTCGGCATAGGACCAGGCGGCGGGACCGCAGACGACGGCCGCCGCATCGGGCGAGCGGCGCACCTGCGCCTCGAACCAGGCCGCGGGCAGAAGCTCCGGCAGCGGCGCCGCCGTCGCGTTCCAGCCTTCGAGCACCAGATCGCGCTCGTCCTCCAGCAGAAGGTCGACCGATCCGACACGGCTATCCAGGTCAGACGTCAAACGCGCCAGAAGCTGCAGGAAACGCCGTCTGAACCGGTTGAGATCCTCATCGTCGCGCCGCGCGCCGTTGGCATTGAAGTCGATGCGCAACTGCGGCTCACGCCCGTTCGGGTAGGCGACGACGGAGTAATCATCGACGGGACCGTTCGAGAGGTTCTCCAACTTCGCGGTGTCGTCACCGAACTGCAGGTGCTCGAAGAATGGGATGACATTGACGACGATGGAGGTGAGCTCGTCGCCCGCTCCGGTCAGATTGAGGTCGCGGCGGATGTCTTCGAGGCGCGTGCGCTGATGCTGGAGTGCGGTTTTTATTTTCTGCCGGATCTCGGCCAATAACTCTCTCCAGCTTGCCTGGAGGTTGACCGTCAACCGAAGCGGGACGACGTTGGACACGGCGCCCGGCGTTTTCCGCGCGACGGTGTCGGGACGTCCCGAGACCACAAAGCCGATGACGGTGTCGTCGGATCCACGGCCGCACGACGAGATCACCGCTGCCACCGCGCAGAGTATCGTTGCGACGCTCAGGCCGCTCGTTCCGGCGACCGTCTGAAGGGAGGCGGTGAGCCCCGGCGAGAGATGCTCGGTTTGACGTCGGAAGCCGCCGCGATTCGGATGATACCCCGCGGCAGTCGTGCCATGATCGAAACCGGCGAGCTCTTTTCGCCAGTAGGCGCGATCATCGGCTGCCTCGGTCGACGCTCGATAGTCCCAGTCATGGACGAGCAGCTCGTTGAAGGCCCCGAAGTGCCTGGGATCGGGATCCCTTCCCGAGACCAGCCGGCTGTAGGTCTCAGCAACGCGCTTCGCAAACAGGGCACGCGCATAGCCGTCCATCGCGATGTGATGGTAGAGCTGGCACCACGCGAAATGACCGTCCTCGAACCGCAGAAGCAGCGAGCGTGCCAGACAGTCGCCTTCGATAGCGATGGGCACGGCAAGCTCGTGCTCGAGTTTTTTCGCCAGATCGACGTCAGAGCGAAGCGGAGTCGGATCCTTTGCCAGCGACCAGCGCGACGGTACACCGACCCGTTGGACGGGTCCCCGATCCGAGTGCGAGAAGCGGACATGCAGCGCATCCGTCTCATCGACCGCCCGAGCGAGCGCCTGCTCGAAGCAGTCGAGATCCAGGGACTTGGGAAGGTGGATCACCTCACCGACGGTGTAAACGGGACTGTCAGGCTCGAGCGCCTGCGCCAGCCAGATTTCCAACTGCGCGGCACTGAGCGAAACATGGGGATCTGTCGTCATCGGTAGACCGTCCGTGGGGAAAACAAAAGCCGGTGCCTGATCCGGGCTCTCAAAGCCTCTGAGCGGTTGCTCCTGCACCGGCCTGAACAAGCGCGGGTGGCTAGGTCTGTCGTCGAACGGCGAGTGGATAGGCCGGACTGAGCCAGTGTTGGCCGACGTCGCCGATGTGAATCTCGCGGTTCGTGAGGATCACGATTCCCTTGGACGTTCTCGGCGCCAGGCCGAAGAACGCCCGATATCCGGGGCCTCCGCCGCCGTGATAGAGAAGGTGGTCGCCGTGGGTGGTTCTCGATCGCAGCCCGATCGTCATGTCGAGTTCCGGCATCCCCGTCGGCCGTGATACCGTCAGCATGCGGGCCAGAGCGGATTTGGCCGGCGACGACTCTTGAGCCAGGAAGGCGGCGAGGATCCTGTGCAAATCGTCGATCGAGGCGGCCATGGCCGCACTGCATTCGTAGAAGTGGAAGCCCGTCTCGGGCGTTCCGTCCGGCAGGGTCTTTCGTGTTCTCGACACCGTGTTCGTCATACCGAGCGGGTCGAGGAGATAGCGCTTCAGAACCTTCAGGTAGTCGTCGGCCTCTTGGTGGCGCAAAGCGAAACCGAGAAGAGAGGTTCCGAGCGTGCAATATTCATACGCCCTGTCACTCAGGTCGCCCTGGAACGTTTCCAGATAGTCGCGAAGACCATCTTCCGAGCAATTCTCGAGCTCCTTGACATAGGCGGGCAAACCCGAGGTGTGCGTGGCCAGGTCGGCCATCGAGATTCCTTCGGCAAGCCCTCTGGGCAGGCGCCAGTGATCAGGGACACGGCCGCCCAAGGGGGCGTGGATCGAAATCCGACCGGATTGCTCCATCAGGCCCAGCAGAAGCGAAACCAGGAATTTTGAGATCGATCCCAGGGGAAAGGCGACCTCAGTACGGTCGGCGTCCCGTCTCTCGCCGGGCGAAAACAGCAGGAATTGATCTCCTTCCTCCGTGACCGTAGCAACGAAGGCCTTGGCCACGGGGGGCTCGTTGCAAAAACGCGCTTGGAGGATGGTTTCGATACCGGAGAGGGTCAGCGTGGCAGCGACCTGTTCTGCTGGCGCGTGGACGGCGGGTGCCGCGAGCGCTGAAGCAGCAGGCGAATTCGAACTCTCAACGTGGCGAGCCAGCAACGCCACCGTTGGCGCCGTGAACATGGCATTCGCTGCGATCTCCGCACCGGTATCGCGTCGTATGGCGCCCGCGATCCGCAGCGCCAGCAGCGAGTTGCCGCCCAGGTCGTCGAAGAAATTGTCGTGGATGCCGACCTGCCCGAGCTGGAGAGCGTCCGCAAAGAGCCGGCCAATGACCTCTTCCATGGCGGTCCGCGGCGCCGCGGGTTCCTGGCTCGCAAAACTGGGCGCTGGGAGGCGACGCCGATCGAGCTTGCCGTTGGGCGTCAATGGCAGCGCATCGAGCCTGACGATCGTCGCGGGCACCATGTACTGGGGAAGCTGGGTTGCGAGCTGGCGCCTGAGCTCCTGAGGCTCGGTGCCCTGGTCGACGACGTAGGCAACGAGGAGGTCGCGACCCGACGAGCCCTTGTGAAGCACGACCACGCTCTGACCGATCCCGAACCGTGCGAGCGCGGCTTCGATCTCGCGCGGTTCAATGCGAAAGCCGCGAAGCTTGAACTGCGAATCTGCCCGGCCCGCGAAAATCAGATATCCGTCCTGGTGCCAGAGGGCGCGATCACCTGTCCGATACATTCGCTGCCCGCCGGGCCCAAAAGGACAAGCGACAAAGCGTTCGGAGGTGAGATCGGGACGACCCCAATATCCCCGCGCCAATCCCGCGCCGGCGATGTACAGCTCGCCAACGATGCCGGCAGGCAGCGCTCGAAGTCGACGATCCAGAACATAAGCCTGCACATTGTCGAGCGGCCGGCCAATAGGGACCGGCTGGGCCTCATCGAGAGGCGCCGTCATCCGGTGGGTGGTGCAGAAGGTGGTGGTTTCCGTGGGACCATACCCGTTCACCACGCGGAGGTCCGGGCATGCTTTGCGGACTTTGTTGATGGCGTCGGGCGACAGCACGTCGCCTCCGGCCACGACCTCGCGAAGGCCGGCAAACGCGGTCGGTGATTCATCGGCGATCGCATGAAACAGGCCCGCCGTCAGCCACAGGTCCGTCACCCTGTGAGCCGCAATGACAGCCTGCAGAGCCCTCGAATCAATGGCACCCGGAGACGCGACCACGACCGAGCCGCCATTCAGGAGCGGGACCCAAATCTCGTAGGTCGAAGCGTCGAACGCCACCGGCGAATGCACCAGCGTCCGCACACGCCTCGCATGCAGCCAGCGGCGCTCGCGGACCAGATCCGCCACGTCACGATGCGTGACGATGACGGCCTTCGGTCGCCCCGTCGAGCCTGACGTATAGCATACGTAAGCCGGGTGATCCGGCAGCAACCGGCAGCGTCGAGCGGCATCCGTCACAGGCGCATCGCGAGACGGGTTTCGATCCCGGATCATGTCGGAACCATCGAGGACAACGAGCCTGTCACAGAGAAGCTCGGGTGAGGCCAAGGACTCGATGATCGATCGATCGCTCTCGCTCGTGACAACGGCGATGGGATCGGCATCCGCCAGAACGAACGCGAGCCTGTCGCGCGGACTGTCGAGATCGAGCGACAGATAGGCCGCCCCGGTCTTCAGGATCGCGAGCAGAGCCAGAATCAGCTGTTCGGAGCGGCGCATCGCGACTGCGATCCGGGTTTCTGGACCCGCGCCAAGATCGATCAACGCACGGGCAAGACGGTCTGTGTGTTTGTCGATGTCGCCGTAGCTGAAACTCGCTTCGCTGGCGACGATGGCGATGTCGGTGCGGGCTCGCTGGACTGCCGCCGCGAAAAGATCCGGCAGGGTCGCATCCGGCAGGTCGTTGCGGGTATCATTCCAGGTCGTTAGGATCTGCTCGTGCTCCGCAGGATCGAGAAACGACGCGGACTCGACCGGCGCATCCGGCTCAGCGACGAGAGCCGCGAGCAGGGAATGGAACTGCCTGCCAAACTGCGTGAGCTCCGCGGCGCTGCGACGGGAGCCGTTCGCCTTGAAATCGATGAGAATCTCGTCGTCACCCGGATGGTGATAGACGACGATGGCCAAATCATCGATCGGACCATTGCCCATGTTGCGAAGGCGCACTGTGGAGGTGCCGAAGCGGATTGGCCCATAGAACCCGCTGTAATTGACAAGGATCGAAGTGAGTTGCCCGCCCCGGCCGAATAAGCCGAGATCTCGTCTAACATCCTCCAGGCGCGTCCGCTGATGTCGGAGAGCCTCTTTGACCTGGTCCGCCATGGACGAGATCAGCTCTCTCCAACGAATGCCCCGAGGGACACGTGATCGCAAGGCGACGACGTTGGATACCGCCCCAGGGATGTTTCGTGTCTGAACGTCCGGGCGCGCCGCGACGGCAAAGCCGATGACGGTGTCGTCAGCATCCTTCCGAATCGAAGAAAGAACCGCGGCGACGGCGCAGAAGACGCGGGCGAGGGTTGTACCGGAGGCAGCCGCAATCGCTTTCAGTTGTGCGGTCTGCATAGCTGAAATGAGTGTCGTCTGCAGGATGGGGGCATAAGGAGCCTTGATCCCCTGTCCCTCTACCTCGTCATCGACGTCAGCGAGCGACGCTCTCCAGTACCTGCGATCTTCCTCAGCCTGGTCGGAGCGGCGATAATGGTCGTCGGCACTCAAAAGAGAGGCGAAGGCTTCGAACCGACGTGGAGCCGGCCGGCCTTCGCGGGCCAGCGTTGCATAGTGCTCGGCAACTCGCGCCCCGAACAACACGCAACTCGCGCCATCCATCGTAATGTGATGAAACAGCTGGCAGTACTCCCACACTCCGTCCTGGCGCCGGAACAAGAACAGGCGAAAGAGTGCGCCTCCGGCCAGCGACAAAGGCTCGCGCAATGCGTCGCGTATCGCGTTGTCGATCTCCGACAGCGGCAAACCGACGCGCCGCTCACCCTCGAGGCGCCACTGCGAAGGAATGCCTTGTATCTGCAATGGTCCCGCCTCATGCAAAACGAATTGCACGTGTAAGCAGTCGGTCTCATCGACCGTCGCCCGTAGCGCTTGTTCGAAGCGCGTGACATCGAGGTCGCCGGGCAATGTTGCCCTCTGGGCGAGCGTGTAAATCGGACTGTCCGATGCGAGCGACTGCGCGAGCCAGATTTCGGTCTGCGCGGCCGATAGGCCCATCGCCGGGGAACGCGCTGATTCGGTTTGCGGCGGACGAGACAGGCGATCGGGTACACCTGAGCCCTGCGTCGAGACGTGTTGCATGATCGGCCTAGCGCACTTCCGAGTAGGCATCGCAGAGTGATGCCAGGATCCGCCGCTTTCCCGTAAAAGGCTCGCGGCCATGCGCGACCTGCATGTTGTCGATGAGGACGAAGTCGCCTTGTTGCCAATCGAAATGCACCTTTTCCGCATCGAATGCGGCCCGGATCTCGTCGAGTTGCACGGACGGAATCTCGGTCATGTCGCCGAAACAGGCGTGGCGCGGCAGAGCGTCGAGTCCAAAGGTCTCGATGAGAGAGTCGGCCGCCTCTGTGCCGAGACTTGAGACGTGGAAAAGGTGGGCCTGATTGAAGAAGATGTCCCGATCCAGAACATGATGCCGGGTGACGCCCTGCGCGAGTTGTCTCGTCCGCAGACGTTCGCCGTCCACCCAATCGAAGTCGATGCCCATCCGCCTGCAAATGGCCCCCACCTCGTCGCGTGCCTCCGTCTGGAAGACGTTCTGCCAGCTCAGATCCATCCCCTCATGGTAATTGCGGACGTAGCAGACGCCTTTGGCTCTGAAGCTCTCGAAACAGTCCGCCGATAGCCGGCGCGACACTGCGATCATGTCGGCCAGCGGGGTCTGGCCGCCGGTCAGTGCGGGGTGTGCGCAGGCGAACAGGATCTTCGTCGGCCAATCGCGCTGATAGGCATTTTCGCAATGCATGGGAATCGTGTGCCTGGCCGGATATTCGGAGGCGGTGTAGATGGCCGACCCGAGCTTTTCCCGCGGCGTCGATCGGTATTCATACGCCAGCGCTTGCCGTGTCAGCGCATGGATGACGACGTCGAAGCGTTCGACCGTGTCGACGGCAAAGTCTCGAAAGAGGATGGCTCCATGCTGCAACAGCAGATGGTCGATAGCAGCACGATTGGCCAGCAGAAATTGTCCGACTTCGAGATTCGTCCTTACCGGCCGCACGACCAGCGGCATGCGGTTGTCTTGGCGCAATGGCTCCGCGGTCACGTCGGATCGATCCAACAAGAAGGCCTCCTTGTCCCATGAAGGATTGTCTCCACGCGCCTCACCCTCCGCAGGGAGCGGCGCCACCGAGAAGTTCGATGCTGTTCGAGTTCGCGTTCCAAGGCACGATCGGTCGGCGCGGATGCCGCCAATCAGGAGCCGGATGTTGTTATGGTGGTAGTGCCGACAAACGCTCCGGGATCGTCTGCGCCACTTCTGCGAGGGTCTGCAGCGGAGTGCATGGCATGATTTCCGGCAATGCGATTGACGCTGCTCCGCCGGTGAACTGAGTCAAGACGCTCCGTGAAGCCGTCGCGATTGGAAGTGTGATTGAACCAAGTCTGACCATGTCACCACCAAATTCCGGCGGCGCTCCGCCGTTGGATCTAGTGGTAACGTGAAACCTGTCCAGGCCGCAACGTTGCGTGAGATTCAGCAAGATGGATGCTGAGACAAAAATGGC
>Ga0335071_10008931_pt1 | contig 10266 bp, 9 predicted proteins | sample Lox_Sample_15_FD_206724 | JGI IMG/M metagenome (GOLD analysis project Ga0335071, IMG submission 206724) | Soil microbial communities from Loxahatchee National Wildlife Refuge, Florida, United States - Lox_Sample_1.5 | ecosystem: Environmental > Terrestrial > Soil > Wetlands | place: USA: Florida...
CGCGGGCCAGACCTGCGCGCAACAGCTCGATTCCGTTGTGCGCCCCGAGGAGATAATCCACGAGCACGACGTCATGCTGGTTCTCGCACATGGTTGCGAGCCCGGCCTCGAAGGTCTTGGCCCAGTCGAGCGCGAAAGGCTGACCCGGCAGCTCCGCGAGCAGGTCGCGCGCGATTACAAAATCGTCTTCATCATCTTCGATGAGCAGGACCTTGACCAGCGATGTGTCGGTCATAACCCCTTTCACTTGGCGGCCGGCAGTTCCACCGCGCCAAACCAGTATTGCCCGAGCACGCGCAAGACGTTGACCAGCGCTTCGAACTGCACCGGCTTGGCGATGAATGAATTGGCGCCCAAGTCATACATGCGGCCGATATCCGCGCTGGCCTTGGAGGTGGTCATCACCACGACCGGGATGCGACGCAGGTTCGCATCGGCCTTGATCTCGCGCAGGGCTTCCCGACCGTCCTTGCGCGGCATGTTCAGGTCCAGCAGGATCAGCCCGGGCCGCGGCGCATCGGCCGGCTGGCTATACTTGCCGCTTTGCCGAAGATATTCCAGCAGCTCCTCGCCATCGCCGACAAAGCGCAGCTCCCCTTCCCAGCAGCATTCGGCCAGCGCATCCTGAACGAGCAGGCGGTCGTCCGAGTCGTCTTCGGCCATCAGGACCAATTTGGCTCTGCTGCTGTCGTTCATTGCGGCGGCGACGGTTTCGGCTGGCTGACCGGCAGGGTGATGAGGAAGGTCGCGCCCGCGCCCGGTTTGCTCTTGGCGAGAATAGTGCCGTGATGGCGATCGGTGATGCGCCGGCAAACCGCCAGGCCGACGCCGGTGCCCTCGAATTCCGTGCGCCCGTGCAAGCGCTGGAAGACGGCGAAGATCTTTTCCGCATACTTCTCCTCAAAGCCAATGCCGTTGTCGGAGATGCTGATTTCGCAGCGCTGCGCGGCGGCGGGCGCGCGCTCGCCGCCGACCGAGACGCGCGGGAGATCGGCTGCCCCGGCAGCCGGATCGGGCTCAAGCATCCGGCTGCGGATGGTCACCAGGGGCACGCTGCCGGGCGGCTGGAACTTCAAGCTGTTGCCGATCACGTTGAGCAGCAGTTGGCGCATCTGCAACGGATCGGCCTCGATGACCGGCAGCTCGCCGACGTCCACTTTCGCGCCGGTCTTCTCGAGGCGCACTTCCAGGTCGCCCAGCACTTCTTTGGTCACCGTGGCCAGGTCCACCCGGACGAACGGCTCCGCGCTGCGAATCGCCCGCGAGAAAGCCAGCAGATCGTCAATGAGGCCGCGCATGCGGGCGGCGGCGTTCTGCATGCGGTCCAGGTAATCCCGCGCCTCCACCGCAACGGCGCCCTCGCACTTGGTCTTGAGCCGGTCGCCGAAGGCCTGGATCTTGCGCAGCGGCTCCTGCAGGTCGTGGGAGGCAACGAAGGCAAACTGCTCCAGCTCGGCATTCGAGCGGGCCAGCTCCGCCGCCTTTTGCGCCAGGCTGCGTTCGACCCGCTTGCGTTCGGTAATGTCCTTGAAGACCAGCACCGCCCCCACCACTTGCCCGTTTTCGTTGATGGGCGTCTTGATGAGCTCCACCGGAAAGGCGCTTCCGTCTTTGCGATGCAACAGCCGCTCGTTCACCTCGTCGTCCGCCGGGTCCACCTGGCCATTGGCGCCGTTGCTGCCAAAAATCTCGTGCTCCGTCCGGCCGATCAACTCGTCCAGCGTCCAGCCGGTGAGCTTGGCCACCGTGGGGTTGGCAAACGTGGTCTGGCCCCGCTCATCCAGCCCGCAAATGCCCTCGCCGGCCGAATTGAGGATGTGCTCGTAGCGTCGTTGAAGCTTCTGCAACTCCTTGGTCCGCGCCTGCACGTGAATTTCGAGCACGGCCTTCGAGCTTTCCAGCGCCTGCTGTTGCTGGGTCAGCGTCCTGCCTGCCCGCTTCAGCCGGTCCAATTCGGCCTGCAACTCGGACTTCCCAATCTCCAGGTCGGCCGCACGCTTCTGCGCCTCCCCTCGCAACGCCTGCAATTGCTCTTCCGATTTGCGGCTGTCCGCAAGCTGGCTCTCCAAGCGCGCGACCGTCTTGCGCCACTCCAGCTCCCAGGTTCGGACCCTTTTCTCCCAGGCGCGCCGCCTCACCCGGAGACCTCCAACCATCGCCAGCATGCCGCCGATGGCGCTGGCGACGGCGCCAATAACGACCCAAAAGACCCAACGATCAAATTGCCTCAGGAGCGCCGCATCGGTCGGTGGGCTCTGGCGGACGCCGCTGGCGCCCGTTAGCGCCCACAACCTGGCCAGGGCTTGCGTCTCGCCGAAATAGAGCCACGCGCTCGCCCCGAGGCCCAGCAGGAGAATGAACGCCGACAACAGGGCGGCATGCAGCGTGGCGGACGATTTCTCGTCCACTTGGCCGCCGGAAACCTGTTCTGTCCATTCCGCGGTATCGCTCATCCGTAAACCTTCCAACTATCTCAAGCCGGCCTTCCAGCATTCGGAAAGTCCGGCGAGGCACCTGCGCTGATATTCGTTGCCGTGAGGGGACGAATCCCCGTTATTGCAACAGCACGACACAGACCACCTTTCGGCAGCGAATGCACTTTATTGCAATGGCAACAGAAAGCCCGACTCGCCCCAGCATCCCGGTTTACAACCCGTCGGTTTTGTCCTTAAATAAGACAAATGCGTGAGATTATGGGACACCGCCCGAGCCCGGATCAGAGCGGCACCGCCTCCAACCGGCGCAGACAAGTGGCTCCAACTCCGCCCTTTCGGCGGTCGTACGGTATGCACCCTCGGAGACTGCCGACGCAAGCATGAGCAGCGCCCCGGATAGCCTCGGGATTATTGCCGGCAACCGCTCGTTGCCGCTGCTTTTCGCCAAAGAAGCCCGCCGCCAGGGAGTCAAACGGCTCGTGGCAGTTGCCTTTGATGGCGAAACGGATCCCGGCCTCGCCGCCCTGGTGGATGAAATCGTCTGGCTCAAGGTCGGCCAGCTTTCGAAGATGATCGCGGCGTTCACTGACCGCGCCGTTAAGCAGTGCGTCATGGCCGGCCAGATTTCGCCGAAGAACCTGTTCGACCTTCGTCCCGATCTGCGCGCCTTGGGGGTGCTCTTGCGTCTGCGGGAAAAGAACGCCCACACGGTGTTCGGCGCGGTGGCCGATGAGCTAAAGCGGGACGGCGTCGAACTGATCGAGGCGACCCCGTGGCTGCGGGGGTTGATGCCCGGCGCCGGATTCCACCTCGGTCCCAAGCTTTCGGAGGCTCAACGGGCGGACATAGCCTTTGGTTATCGCATCGCCAAAGAGGTCTCCCGGCTGGAAATCGGCCAAACCGTCCTGGTCAAGGATGGCACCGTGCTGGCGGTGGAAGCCTTCGAAGGCACGGACCAGTGCCTCGCGCGCGGCGGCGCGCTAGCCGGGAAGGCTGGGGGCGCCGTGGCGGTCAAGGTGGCGCGGGAGAAGCATGATCTGCGTTTTGACATACCCTGCCTCGGGCCGCTAACGCTAGAGACGTGCGCCGGCGGGCGAATTGGCGCGCTGGCCTTCGAAGCCGGCAAATCGCTGCTGCTGGAACAAGAGACTTGCGCCCGCCTGGCGCGCCAGCATAAGATCGCCCTAACGACCGTCGGATAACACACCGGTTACTCAGGATTCGCGAACGACAATCTGCCGCCCTTCCGCACCATAGCGCCTTTGACCCCTTCAACTCCTCGAACCCTATCGCCGACTAAATGCTGACCTCCCACGAACTGCTCGGTTTCATGTCGCCCGCCCTGGCGCTTGAGATTCTCACTTACACCTACGAGTCGGATAAGCCGCTTTATCGCGCCACCCTCAGTGCGGTGGCGGAGGCGCGCAAGCTCCGGCCGGTCTTCCTGGAGCGCCAACCCCGCCCCCAGCGCCATGCCGCCATGCTGGCCACCCTGGCCCGGCCGGCGCTGGATATGGTCGCGGGTAACCTGATCCGCACCTGGCTGCTCAAGCAGCATAAACAGATGCTCGTGGACTTCCTCGACGCGCTCGCGATCCCGCACCAGGAAGGCGTGGTCGAAGAACTGCCGCCGACCATGGACGACGCCAAGCTGCGCCCGGCCGTGGACGCCTTGCTGGCGAAACACCCGCCCGAGGTCGTCGCGGTCTATCTGCAGGCCTTCAACGAGATGAACGAGGTCGAGTGGCCGAATCTGAAAGCCATGCTGGAAGCCGATCCGCGCCTCCAGTTGGGCGCTGCCAACTGACGCCGCCTGGCGTTCCCCAAGAATCTGCTGGCGCATTCCCAGCGCCCTTGTATCGTTGGATACTCCTGGAAAATTACACAATATGGAACCTAAAGCTGATATCGCCGTCATTGGCCTGGCAGTCATGGGCCAGAACCTGATTTTGAACATGAACGACCACGGGTTCACCGTGGCTGCCTTCAACCGCACCGTCTCGAAGGTGGACGACTTCCTTAATAAAGAAGCCAAAGGCACCAATGTCGTCGGCGCCCACTCCCTCGAAGAAATGGTCAGCCTGCTCAAGAAACCCCGCCGGGTGATGCTGATGGTCAAGGCCGGCCAGGCCGTGGACGAGTTTATTGAACACCTCCTGCCGCAGCTCGCAGCGGGCGACATCATTATTGACGGGGGCAACTCGCTCTTCGAGGACACCATCCGCCGCACGAAATACGTCGAGTCCAAGGGGCTGCTCTACATCGGCACCGGCGTCTCCGGCGGCGAGGAAGGCGCCCGGCGCGGCCCGAGCATCATGCCCGGCGGCTCGCCCGCCGCCTGGCCGCACGTCAAGGACATCTTCCAGAAGATCGCCGCCAAGGTCGCCGACGGCTCGCCCTGTTGCGATTGGGTGGGCGAGAACGGCGCCGGCCATTACGTGAAGATGGTCCACAACGGCATCGAGTACGGCGACATGCAGCTTATCTGCGAAGCCTATAATCTCATGAAGACCGGCCTGGGCCTGAGCGCCGACCAGATGCACGAGGTCTTTGCCGAGTGGAATAAGGGCGAGCTCGACTCCTACCTGATCGAGATCACTCGCGACATCCTCGCCTACAAGGATGCCGACGGCCAGCCCCTCGTGGACAAGATCCTGGACACCGCTGGCCAGAAAGGCACCGGCAAATGGACCGTCATCTCCTCCCAGGACCTGGGCATTCCCATCACCCTCATCGCGGAGGCGGTCTATGCGCGCTGCATCTCCGCCCTGAAGGAGGACCGCGTCGCCGCCGCCAGGAAGCTCAAGGGCCCCAAGCCCTCCATTCCCGGCGATCCGAAGCAGCTTATCGAAGACATCCGGCGCGCGCTCTATGCGTCGAAGATCATCTCCTATACGCAGGGCTACATGCTCATGCGCGCGGCAGCCAGGGAACACAAGTGGAACCTCAACTATGGCGGCATCGCCCTGATGTGGCGCGGCGGATGCATCATCCGCAGCGCGTTCCTGGCCAAGATCAAGGAAGCGTTCGACAAGAACCCGCAGCTCTCCAACCTGCTGCTCGATCCCTTCTTCCGCAAAGCCATCAAGGACTCGCAACGCTCCTGGCGCAAGGTGGTCGCCTTGGCCGCCCGCAAGGGCATCCCGGTGCCCGCCTTCAGCACCGCGCTGGCGTTCTACGATTCCTATCGCAGCGAACGCTTGCCGGCCAACCTGCTCCAGGCCCAGCGCGACTACTTCGGCGCGCACACGTTCGAGCGCATTGACCAACCCCGCGGCCAGTTCTTCCACAACAACTGGACCGGGCACGGCGGGACGACAGCTTCGAGCACTTATACTGTTTAGCGGGGGTTAATCCTCTCGCACCGCCGGCCCGCTGACCCGCCGGAACTTGATCTCGCGCAGCGCTGCGCTCGTCTGCCACGCCGCCAGCCCGAACGGCTCGGACAGCTCGATGTCGCCCGGGCGCACCGAGATCCGCTTGTCCGTGGTGATCACATCCACCAGCTTGTCCTTGTCAATCCACGCCTCGATCCGTTTCTCCGTTATCCGCAGCCGGATGCGGTACCAGTGGCCGGTCTCGAAGGTGGTGAACTTGGTGGTCTCGTTCTCGGAGGCGTCCATGCCGTCGAGGCTGGAGATGCCAATGAGCGAGCCGCCCCAGCCTCCGACAATCAAGCTGCAGAAGTTAGTCCCGACCGGCACGGTCAGTCCGCAGAAGAAATCCGAGCCCATCAATCGCATGGCGTCCAGCGCCACCTCGTAGTTCATCCTGGGGAAGTCGTTGGTCCAGTTGATGCCGGTGAAGGGGTCGCCCATGCCGAGCACGATCACCCCGTCCTGGCAATGCACCTCCCCGTGGCCGGCGAACGGCGTTTCGCGCCAGCCGGTCAGATCTTGGCCGTCGAACATCGCCTGCCATCCCTCTCCGGCAAAGGGCGCGGGCGGCTGGGCGGCGCCGGGCGGCAGGGTGATCCGTGTCTCCGCTGCCGCAGGAGGCGCGGGAGCGGTCGGCGTCGCTGATTGGCCCGCGGCTGAGGGCGCCGGTTTAGCCGCCCGCGAGGCGCATCCCGCCGCACACACCAGCCCGAGGGAGAGAGCCAGGGACCACAGAGATTCAATACGATTCATAAAGCACCAATTAGTCAAAGTACCTTCCACCCCAAACGATACCAACCACCAGGATCACGCCCACCAGCGACATCAGCAGCGCCGAACCGATCAAATAGGAAATGCCGATCAGCAAAATGCCGCCCACCAGGGGCGCCGTCGCCTTCTGCTTCTTGCCGTAGATCGCGAAGCTCAGCCCAATCGAGCCCCAAATCAGCGACGCGAGCAGAGTGCTGGAGATGCTTGAGATGTCCATCGTTTTCCTGCGTTTATACCCTAGCTTTCCGGGCCGCGCCCCGCCAGAATTCATTTCCAACCGATGACCATGCCCGGCTTTCTGCGCGTCCAGTCCGACGGAGTCCTCCTGTCGGTCAAGCTCCAGCCGCGCGCCTCCGCCAACGAAATCGGCGAGGCGCTCGGCAACGAACTCCGCATCAAGGTCACCGCCCCGCCGGTGGATGCCGCCGCCAACGAGGCGCTGGTGAAGCTGCTCGCCCGGCACCTGGACTGCCCCCGCAACCGTGTCGAACTGGTCCGCGGCCACGCCTCCCGCCACAAGACGATCAAGCTCCACGGCCTCACCGCGCCGGACCTGCTCAAGCGCCTGGGCACGGCAACCTCCGACCCTTGATCTGCGCCCGGATGGGTGCTAGGTATAACCCTGAGGGAACAGGCATGGACCGAATCCCGTCGGCCACGCCTGCTTGGGAATAACACGTGAACTGAGCGCATGCAGAACCTATCGAAGCGAGCACCTCGTGCCCGGCGCCGGGCGGAGCTGGTTTGCGCATTTGCCTTGGCCGTCAGTCTCGCGCCCTTTGCCCGGGCGCAGTGCGACCTGCAGATTGTCAACGCCGGCCCCTGCCTCGCCGATGGCACCCCCGGCATCCCCAGCGTGGGGAACGATTACGGCCTGAGAATCACCGTTAATGTGGCGGGGACGCCCGCGCAGCCGTTCCGCATCCGCTGGACCCTGGCCAACGTCACTAACTACTTTGACGACATCAGCCTCGATCCGGGTGACGGTTACTGGTTCTATTTCGTGTATCCCCTGACGCTGGATGACTCGGTGCCGTGGACGGTCACGCTCGACCCGGACGGCGTCAGCGGCGACACCAATATTGCCAATAACACGGCCAGCGGAGCCTTCACGCCCGCGCCGCCCGCCGCGCCCGCGGATTTCTACGCCTCGCGCCTGATGCACGGCTCCGAGAACTACCTGGTCGGCTTCCAGCCGGGCAGCGGGACGATTGACAATCTGTATGTGCTGATGGGGACGCCGACTTCGCACGGAGCCCAACGCATCCTCACGGTCTCAGCCCCTTCGAACGCGCAAACCGTGGTCACGGCGCCCTTTGGCGCCCCGCTCTTCCAGGTGGCATGGACCAACGTTCCCGCGGCGACCTTTCAGGGCACAGATACCTTTCACGTTCAACTGAGCCGCGCCCGGGTGAATCCCGTCCTGCTGCGGACCAACACCTGGGCCGGGCTGGCGGGGCTGGGCACGAATTGGACGCAGTGGCTCGTCCCGGATGACCTCATTGAATTCACCAATCCTCTCGTGGTGGCGTTCGTGCAGGCGTCGCTGCCGGCCGATTATCGCACGACCATGACCCCGTATGACACGGCGCGCGCGCTCCACCAGGCCGTCATGAGGCGGCTGACCTACCTGTCGCCTCCCTATCACGTGGACGCGGTAGGGGTGTTGGAGGACGGCGTGGCCGACTGTGGCGGCTTCTCGGCCCTGTTTGCGGCTTCTCTGCGCTACGTCGGCATTCCCGCCCGCTGGATCGCCGGCTTCCGCCAGGGCGACAGCGTCTGGCACGTCCGCGTCGAATTTCACCTGCCGGGCGTCGAATGGCTCGTGGCCGATCCCACCGACGGCAACAGCGTGGACCCGACCGGCGCCTACGCCTATTACTTCGGTTACGTGCCCAATGCCGACAGCTTCTTCGCCGTGGACTTCGGCGAAGCCCATCTCCTGCCCTATGGCAACTTCGACTTTGTCCAACCCGCCAATTGGTGGTGGACCGGCGATGCCGCCTATGACTCCTATGATAGCGAAGCCTCACTCCAGCCTGATGGCGTGCTGAGCGTCACAAATTCCCCGTCCGGCTCCATCGGGTTAACGGTGAATGACCCTCCCACGGAGGGTTCCATCATCGTCGAAACCTCGACCAATCTTGCAGCCTGGTCCCCGATTGCCACCAACGCCGCCACCGGCGATCCGCTCAGCTTCTCCTTCCCCTCGACGAACAAACCCGCCGCGTTCTTTCGCGCGCGAGTAATGCCTTAGTCCCGTCTCTCGACGCTGCCAGGCATCCTAATGTCTGCCCCGTCGGCACGCCACAGGCTGTGTGCCTCCAAGGCTGATCTGCGGGCGCGCGGGCTTTACCTCCCATCCGTCACCAGAGCCTACCGGCGGCTGGCGCGGAGCCTCACTTCCCTCGCCGTACGACCGGCGCAGGGCAGCCCCAGGTAGCCTCGGGGGAGCCTCGAGGGAGCCTCAGGGTAGCCTCCGGGTAGCCTCAGGGTAGCCTCCGGGTAGCCTCAGGGTGGCCTCGGGGTAGCCTCAGGGTGGCTTCCGGGTGCCCACCCGTTGGCTACCAGATAGCCTCGGGGTGGCCTCAGGGTGGCCTCAGGGTGGCCTCCGGGTGGCCGAGAAAGCTCGGTTCGGAGGGCTCACCAAGGCGCGGAAACCGGCAAAGGGCCAGCGCCGTGGCGCCCGGACGCGGGAAACACTCAAACGGCGAGCACCGGATCCCGCAAGCCACCGGACTGGGCTGTAGAGGCGGCTGCTGGCCGTTTCGCACCAGTAACCTTCGTTCCCCGTTCCACGGGCGTTCAGGCGCATCTTCGTAGTAGTACATCTCTTGCTGAATCAGAGACAAACCACGCAAAGTGACGTCACGCATAATATCGTTGACAAAGGCGGCCGCGGTCCCCAGAATGGCAGGCGAGCATGGAGTGGCAGTATCGGAGACCCTATGAAGTGCAGCATCAATTCAGAAGTTGGAATCCTCCGTTCGGCACCTCTGCTGAGCGTTGTTCTCTCACTCATCGTCGGCCTGACGACGTCGGCGGCCCCACCGAATTGCGTGTCGCCGCCCTCTGGTTTGGGCAGTTGGTGGCGCGCTGAGGGCAACGCCCATGACAGTGCGGACAGCAACGACGGCGCATTGATCAATGGCGTAACCTTTGCCCCGGGCACGGTGGGCCAAGCCTTCAGTTTCAACGGCACCAACAGCTACGTGGAGGTGCCCGATTCTCCCTCCCTGCGGCTGACCAACGAGTTGACCATCGAGTTCTGGCTCAAGCGGCAGACCCTGACGCCCCCCACCCCGGAATACTTCATTGAGAAGGGCGGTGACTATACCGGGAGCGAGCAAAACTATGCGGTGGCGGTTGGGTCGCCGAGCATCAACAACTTTCTGCACTTCACCTGTCTCGGGGCCTGGTGGGGTGCTGGGCCCATTAACGACCTGGACTGGCACCACTATGCGGTTACTGCCCGGAACGGCGACGCTGCCCCGCAGATATATGTTGATGGTGTGCTGCAGGTGCTGACGGCTCATGGGGGCGCAAGCCAGATCAATCTGCATCCCAGCACGCGGCCACTACACATTGGAGCGCAAGTGGACCCGGTAACTGGCTGGTATTACTACAGCAAGACTCTGATGGACGAGGTTAGCATGTACAACCGTGTCCTGACTGGCGTTGAG